>Ga0180431_10000036_pt1 | contig 165642 bp, 251 predicted proteins | sample SS_ome_11_FD_132459 | JGI IMG/M metagenome (GOLD analysis project Ga0180431, IMG submission 132459) | Hypersaline lake sediment archaeal communities from the Salton Sea, California, USA - SS_1_MS_1 metaG | ecosystem: Environmental > Aquatic > Non-marine Saline and Alkaline > Hypersaline >...
AGGTCGAGTTTGGGTCCGATACTTTTCTGGCCAACGCTGCCGTCTACCGTGGCGCGAAGCGCATCGTCGATGCCGCGTCCGGGTACGACAGTCTCGACGACGCCATCGCCGCGCTCACGGAAGCGTGGGAAGTCTTGGAGCGTCAGATCGAGGAAGGCGCGGGGTACACGCCCGATAAGAGTCTCGGGTTCGGCTCCGATAATGCTGCGGTGATTGCCGAGAGTCTGCTCGGTCGCCGGAACAGCGTCGGCGCTACTCGCAAGGCGTTCAGCGCACTGGGCAAGTAGTCTCTGCGGAGTGCCTGCCGCACCGCGCCCCTAGTCGAGCGCTGGGGGCGTGGACCGATGGGCATTCAGGCTTAAAGTCTGGATTGAATCGCTTGTCAGGGTAGCACCCTGTCGTTATAGGCCCACCATCTAGGGTCAGCGGTTCCCATAACCAACCACAGCGGGGGGTCCGATAAGCGTCGGGTATTCCCGGAAGGGGTTGGGTAGTAGTCCGATAGTCGCCTCGGTAGGGTCTGTCAGGCGCGCAGGACGTGCGCTCCGGGTCTGAAAAGGGTCAACGGTTATCGGTCGAACGCCAGTCCTGAGCAGCGGCAAAACGCAGAGTCCGAAATGCGGGCTCGGTCTGCGCCGTCATGGCGTGGGCGGGATAAGTGGCGAATCGTCTGCACGATTCCTTGTACGTCTGGCAATGGGCTCCGATTCAGCATTGGGGCAGCAAGACGCAAAAGGACAAGTCGTGTTGACTATTCTACGGTCCGTCATGGGAATCCGCCGTAACGTCTGGTGTAGGCTTCAAACATTGTCGTGGGATAGGCATTTCCAATAACAAACCCTGTAAATTTCGTCACAACGATTTCTTTCGCAAAGGTCTGAAACGTCCCTGCTGAGGGCGCGAGGGTCGGCGGGTTGGATAGTGGCGCGGTTCTAGGTTTGTTGGAATGGCTCAGTCTCGTGGCGCGCTGTGTGATAGCGTCTGCCCTATTCTGATGTAGCCGAACGACACGACACGACGGACGGGTTGAATAAACTGAACCACCGCACTGGCGCGGCAGTCTCGACTCGATCAGTCGTTAAAACAAGACTCCAACGAGACCGTCCCGGAGTCATGAATTGCCAGCGAGAATTCACCGGGGCGTGAGTCATAAAGTCACGTTGTCAGATTACGGTCTGGCAGCGTGGCAAAAAGTCCCTGATGGGCGCATAGGTCCAAGCCTCTACGGCATCGACTGTGCGTTCTCGTCAGGGATTTCTTGCTGCGCTGCTGGCGCTGTTATCGACCCTTTCAAACTACACCTTGTCCTGAGAAACTATCCGGGGTTTTTTTGAGACTTTCCGGGGTTTTTCGGGGTAGTCTTGGTGTGCCTCTGATGCAGGTACAAAATCGAGCTTCAAGAAACGCTGGCTCGCTCAGGCTTGCGTGGGGCTTGGTGTTCTTGTTAGTGGGGGCATGATAGCTGACTGGCGCAAAATCGGGGCTCACAGGGTCAAAAACGGGGTTGCGAAGCACTGCAAAGTCAAGAGCGATCCTAGTCTAGTTTGGCCTGTGTGTGTTCCTATATACGATTCTGCACTGGTCGGTGGGGGTTGGTGGTGGCGCGTGGGGCAGAGTGGGTGAGGGTGGCGCTAGATACAAAAAGCGTACCTGATTCCTTGAATCTTGTGGGCTATCGTCGTGTGGTGGCGCTAGCTAACGTCTTGTACTACAAAGGGGGTACAAAATGTCCGAGAAACAGCCTTGTCGGTGCTGTAAACGCGAAAAACCCGGCGCTACAAGCTGCGGGGACGGGTACGGGTACAATCGTCTCGAAGGGGAGGCGCGGCAGTGGGCCGAGAGTAATCGGTTCGCCCGGTCTGAGTTCTGCGTCCCGGTCAAGGGCGGCAAGCGGTTCGGCGGGGAAGACTGGCAGAGGATCAAGTGCGGCGATGGTCGGATGGGATTCACGACACGGCGCAAGGGCCAGTCTGAAGTGCAGATGGAAGTCGGGCTCGACGGACAATTCAAGAAGAAACGCCACACGCTGGTTCGGCGGAAGTCGGCGAACGCGACGGCTACCCGTAGGCCAAGGCGGGTCGATGGGGGCAGGTGTGGTCTGGTCTCGTCTGCCGAAATCCAGATGGCGCAACGTGACCCGGAAGTGGTCAAGGCGCAGAAGGAACTGGCTCGAATCAAGAAACAACCACGTCGCCGGATGCTGCGGAGAGAGCGCAAAGCCAGAGCGGAAATGATCGCCAGTCTCGAACGGAAAGCGAGGGGGGCGGTATGAAAATGGAAACTGTACCTGATCCGGCTGTCGGGGTCGATGAATCCGTCAAGCGGTTTGCACGGCGGCTCGTGGCTGCGTGCTGGGCTGCGGTGTGGCTGTCTGGAGCAGTCTGTGTTTGGTCTGTCTGGGCAGTCTGGGTCGTTCTGGCAAACTGCCGTTCACTGTTCGCCGAAGAAGACAAAATCAGAATGGGGCGATGAGAGTAGAATAACAGGAAAGACCCTTGTAGGGGGGAAAGTCACTGGATATAGCATCGGTAGTTTCACAGTGCCGATGCCGTAATGTCCGTAAGTGGGGCTTGGCTGGGGTCGGTGGGGACTTCGGTATTAGTAAGGAAAACTCAATGGAAACATGCGGAATCGATCTGTCTAGGCTCACCATTGATGACATCGTTAATGCGATGAGAATCAATGGGATCAGGATCATCGACATTGGTCCTGAGTCTGGTCGTGATACCAGTGAGCCGTATGCGGCAGTAATAACTGAGTGGTTTGGATCAACCACAGTCATAGAGGATGGTTGAAAACCATGACCAAGCAAGAACTATCGACAGCGCTCGAAATCGCACGGTCTGACGCTGATCTGTCCGGGGTCGATACCAGCATATTCAGCGGGTGTGCGCTGCCTGGGTTCGCCCCGATCACAGTCACACTGGATGCCCTAGCGGCATTCGTCAGGTATCAGGTCGTATGTTTTGACGGGTCGATCGATGCGCGCGAACTGGATGATATCGCGTCATACGGGCGACGAGTATTCCAGGTCGTCTGATCGACAAGAAGTCGTGGAAACGTTTTCTACACAAGGGGGTGTCTACCATGAACGTGTTGACCGTCTGGAACAAAACGAGTACGAATTTCAATGCTAATGCATTCGTTCGGGCCAACGGCACGGATAGGCAGGAAGTCGAGTCCGAAGATTCGGCGCTGAGACTGATGGGCCGGATGATCCACAGTGTCGAAATCGACCGGGCTATCCTGGAGACTCCGAAGGGTCGTCTGACGTGGGAAGTCCACCAGCAGGATGAACCGAAGGAGTGTGGTGATCATCACCAGTGCGACGGCTTCAACTGTGGCTGTGATGAGTGCCAACACTGTCAGGACTGCCAATGGAACGATGATAACGAAGACGATTGCGACTGCGGCGGGTGTCCGGGGAACGACGACGAGGAAATCGATCCGAGGATGTGATGATGGTCATCGAATCAGAACGGAAGTATTGTGTCGTCACTTGGGATGGCGTGGTTGTCCGTCAGCAGGTCACCATGCGCCAGGCTGTAGTCTTCTGTGTCAGGCGCAGGCGCGGGGCATACGACATCGCGCAGCGAACGGAACGGGGTCTGCGGCTCATCAGTTGGGTCGCCGATCCGTCATTGTACGAATAGGCACCTACAACCCAAAGGGGAAAGTCATGGCGAAAAAGCAGAAGAACACCAAAAAGGGTCCGGTTCCGCACCAGGTACTGTCTGATCGCGGCGTCCATCTGGAGCAGGCTCACCATCGCCAGCAAGGCAGTAACGTCCACCACGGCGAGCCGATCGTCATCGGGCAGGACGACGAAGGGAAGGATATCGTGGTCAAGGTCGGCCAGCGGTGTCCTGTCTGTCAGAAGCGCATCCGGGGTCTGAACCACCTTGAGGGTGCTCATCACGCGGGGAATGTCCCCAAGCATTCGCGTCGGTAGCATGGAGCCAGTCATGTCTCTGGACAAGGGAATCGAGCACGGGAAGGAAAAGCGGAAGAAGTACCGGAAATCCAAGGCATTCGACTGTTCGTGCAGGAACCACGGGTCTTGCGAGTGGTGTAAGGGCAACCGCCTGCATCGTCGGCGGAAGCGTGAAGCGGCTGCAAAAAACCAAATGGATGAAGTCTAGTTTACGGTGTGTCTGTTTTTCTGGGGGGACGGCCAATGAAACCCAAGTTCAAAGTCGGTGACATGGTTCATATCGTGACCGACGAAGCCTATAAGGCTGGTGTCCCTGCGCCTCCTGGGATGGTTTTCCAGATTGGCCTTGTCGAAATCATCGACGGCGAACCAGTCTACTACCTGCATGGGGGAGACGACTGGGGCTTCAGGGAAAAGGATATCAAGTCAACCAGTCCATGGAGATCGTTGTATGGTATGCCCAGAGTGTAGTACGAAAACAGTGCCCCACCCAGATCACGACAACATGGATGTTTGTCCGAAGTGTGGCATGGTGGGGCTTCACTTCGAGGGTAGTCTGCCTGAGATCGTAGACGCCATCGACTATGTTCATGGTGAGTAGACTGGGGCATCGCTGGCGCAGCGGTGCGAAATGGTGGCTACAGTAGTATGTAGGTGGGAGTCGAGGATCGTCGGGGGCGACCGTGGGTCGTCGGTTGGATTGCGGCCAGGATGAGTCGCCGATCGAAGAGGCAGCGGTTCACGACGGGAGACGCCAATGAAACACCACCAGCCACATTCCTAGTCTTGGGGTTTGGGCGGGCAAAGTCGCGGGTCAAGGGTTGATCGCCTTGTCAGCCGACGACCGCTTGGACCGCCCTACCCCTCTCTTTCTGGAGAAACACGATGTCAAGAAGACAGGATAAACACCTAAAACAACTTGCTGCAAAAGCCAGGGCAGGCGACAACGATGCCGCGAAACAGTTGATAACTGAGTTGGCCAATGGCGACTGGGGTGATTCGCTGACTGAACACATTGTCGTCGCCAAGGAAGCTGGCGCACAGAATCTCGCTGGTTATCTGGTATGGCTGTCTACTCCATTCTCTGTCCAGCCACTACCGGATGATGCCTACGAGTTCACAGTCAAGACGGAAGTGATAGATCGTGTCCACGATTACTGTGTGCGCGGTCGAATCAGTTGCGAATAGGCATGGAGAAAACTAAATGACAGTCAAAGAACTGATAGAAAAACTGTCAGCGGTTCCACAGGACAGAATCGTGGTGCTAGGAGACATCGGCTGTAATGTGCGGGATGGAGAGTTAGAAGAAATCTTCACCCCAGACAACAACGATTCAGTCTTCCTGCGCGCCGAACTCGATTTGTACGAGGATTAGACCATGAAAATCGAACTGAAACCGATAGGTCAACGTCGTGTCGGACTGCACACATGCACAGCCAATTACGGTTGGTGTGGCGAACACACTGCGTTTCGGGCAAAGTACCAGTGTCCGTGTGGTCACGTTAAAACACTGGATCAATGCTCGGCGTGGCCGATCACTGTGACAGAGTGCGAAGAATGTGGTCAGGACATGGTGTGTGGTTTGGACCAAAGTCGGACCACAGTACCTCTTCGGTAGAAGGGTGTTTGGCAACGGACTGGGAGTTAGCCACTCTGAAAAGACTGGGGGGAAAATGCCCGTCGCCACCGCGCGGTTAATCGTGGACTCACGGCGGGAAAGGCTCGACCTGTCAATCCGTGCGCACGGAGCGAAGGTGAGTAATCATAGTGACGCCGCACTCGGTGCCCAGTCTGTTCCCAAACACCTTTAGAAAGGGGGTCTTATGGATTCCGGCCAGTACGATGCGATGTTACAAGAAATGACTCTGGCGGTCAGGGAGATGTATGAGAACCAGTCAGATCGCCAAATGGGCGAGCATGAAACGCAGTCGCTCAACGACCTGCTCGATACCTTTTTTGGAGAAAAGTGCGGTCAATAAAAGGGGATAAACCATGTGCTATTTCAGCAATGCATTCCAGTCGCCGGAAGCGACTGTCGATGCAATCTGTCATGCGCTGAACGACCCCAAGTTCGATCGTCCTGAATGCTTAGTCGGTACAGGAATCAGTGGCGCAGTAGTCCTGATGGCTGTGTCAATGCGGACTGGTATTCCTTTCGCCATCGTTCGTAAGCTGTGGGATGCGGAAAGTTCGTATATGGATGGCGGAAGTCATTCCCAAAGACGGATAGAGTCGTCAGACAAACAACTCGGCAGATACGTTATTGTCGATGACCTTATCTCGTCTGGCGATACAGTCAGAAATATCCGCAACGCTGTCGAGGCAGTCTACAACAACACGCAGTGTGTGGGGATTGTCCTGTACCAAAACTTTACTGAATTTGGTAGCTGGGATCAATACGAAGGAATTCCGCTAACGCCTTTGATGGATGACATTCTCGAAGTGGAACAACTTCGCAAAGAGGGGGTGGTGGCATGAAAGGTACAGTCGTAAGTGTCGATCTCGATTGGCTCAATGGCTCGGACGATCCTGCCAGCAAGATTCGTGGGTTGCTCAAGCACATTCCACGCAAGACCCCTACTATCATGACAGTCGAACACCACGAATTTCTCGGGCAACTGCGTAGATGGGTAAGAAATGGCACCGTCCCTGTCCCGTTCAATCTCGTCAACATTGATGAGCACCACGACTACTATGTCAATTGTGCTCCATATGACCCGGATGGGGCCGAAGTCAACTGTGGCGTCTGGGGATATCGAATCCCGCCAGAGTGGTATCGTCGGTATACATGGGTCCATCACGGGCATGGCGAATTCTGCGATTGGCCGGAAGCAGAAACATGGTTGTCCGACAGAGGTATAGTACATTCCGTTCGTGGCAAACATCGTCTGTCGGAGTTGAAAACGCCGATCACTGCTGCTGTCTTTTGTGTCTCGCCAGACTACCTGGACCAAGAGATGTGCGATCAGATCGATCGCATCGTTGAAATCGTGGTCCGTCATTTCAAGTTGCCGAAAGCACCGTTGCGGTTACCAGACTACGATCCCTGTCTATTGTGCGGGTGGCGCATGGCACCGCGTCCTATGAAAGTGAGCAAGTGATGGTCGAATTCCACGGCTTTCAGTGTCGGGTCAAGTGGCTCAATCGTGCAAGAAAGGAACGGTCGCTTGAGGTATGCGTCTCGGTACATCCTCTACAAGTACCACGCTGGGCGCTCAGTAGCGCACACGAGATGTTCAACGGGAAGGATTGCTGGATCGTCGTCGGTCACACAGCGCCAGGAATCGATGGCCACTGTTTTGTTGTCTACGGAAACTGGTTCGAGACCGGAGTACCATATGTCGGAGAGAGGCGCACGCTCGACGAAGCATTCGAGACGATGGTCGGGGTAGTCCTGTCTGGTCTCCGTAAGCTACAGTCGGCACCGATAGGGGGAATGTCATGACCGTTTGGTTGGTCGAACGGCACGGTGTTGAGGATTACTATGTAGTCGAAGTCTTCAGCACCAAGGAATTGGCTTACAAGTGGGTGGAAAATCAAAAAGACCCGTATATGTACAGCGTCGTAGACTGGGAGGTAAAAGTATCATGAGGCCAAATGGCGTGTTCCAGGGGCTTATCGTTGGTTTGCCAGTGGCCCTTTTGATGTGGTACTTGATTTACCTTGTCGTTTCTGCTCTTTGGGGTGTATAAGATGATGGATTCACCAGAAGTCGCTGCTGCCATCCGAATCCTGATATTCGTCGTCGGGTACTGGTTTGGCTATATGCAGTGTAAGCGCAGGTATCGTGCCATGATGGAGATTCTCCAAAACATGGTCAAACAACCGGAAGGGGTGTCAGATGGAGTTAAGACTGTATGAAAGACGAACGGCAACCAAGCTGTTCGATGGGTGGACGGCGTGTGAAGATACGTGTGTCTGTTGTGGCGCAAAACACACGGTCGATCCGATTGGGCCACTAGAGCCCAATGTCCATGGGTTGAAAGATGACCACGGCAATCCGATGGTTGAACAGAAGGTGTCCTGTCGTAAGTGTGGTGCTGACTGGGTAGACGTGTGGTGTCGCATGTATCACCCCGCTAGCGATACGCCTGTTGAGGATGACGACGGGTACGCTGTCTCTCTGTAGAGAACAACATCATGTACATCAACAGACCGGAATTGTGGAGCAAACTGAACTCAGTCCGCAATCGGTATGGAAGCGATGAAGAATTCGTCGCCCATATGCACGAGTGGCCTAGAACCGTAAAAAAACTCGTGTTCAACAGCCCAAAACTGATAATCAGATTCGGACTTGCCGAACCAGTCAAAGAACCAGCCGAAATCGGAGCAGGAATCTAAGTAAAAAGAGCGTGAGTGGTAGTAAACTGACCTAGTTGGAATCGTTTACCCCTTTTCGATCCATCGGTCAGCCAAGGGGGAAAGTGGATGCGCGCTACGGACCCCAGCACTCACGCCTTTGCCCCTGTCGTCTAAATGGATAGGACAGCGGCCCTTCAAGCCGCAGATACCGGATCGTACCCGGTCAGGGGCATTCAATCTAACCATTGGTCTTCTTCGTCAATGTCTGCAAGTAGCTTGATAGCCCCCCATATCTTTTGGACCACTTCTGTTGATCCCGTCCTCAGATGGGCAACACCATACGGGTGTTTGTTCTTTTTGGCAAATGTGCTGAATCTGTGTTTGGTCACAACTGTCGTCTTCCTCAAGCATGACCGTGGCAGGTCGAGTTGCTTCAGCCAGTATCGCTCGATCTGCTGTTGCGTCTTGCCGTTGCCAAGGTAGCAGTAGATATGGAGAGCCATGTCTTTAGGCTCTACCTCGAAAAATCGTCGCAGAAATCTTAACCAAAAGCGAAGAAAATGTGGACTGGTGTTGCTGATCCCAGCTAGGTTCTTATTTTTATCACCCTCTGCCCAATGCATCATACATCCTGCGACGAAAAGAGGATCATCTTCCAAGCTAATGGCCATTTCTCTCCCAGCCTGCTGGTATTCTCTCCTGATAGCTCTGGCGTTGTCGGCACGAGTTTTGCCCCCTCTGGTAGCACCGACTAACTGTTTCTGTTGCAGTATCTCTTCCGAAAGTGGCAAGTCTCGCACCCAAAGACTAACCGTGCTCTTGGCAACGTCGAGTCGAGCGGCTATCGCCTTGATAGAAAGCTGCTCCTCGATTCTTATCCGTCTAGCTTCTAATTTTTCTTTCGTTTTCATTCGAACCTCCTTCGTGTCTATTATACACCATCTGGGTTCGATTTTGGAGAAAAAAATGAATATTCACCCCACGACGCAGTAGCCCACCGCTGCGGTAAAGGGTGTGTAAACAAAGGGTGGGCTTCCAACTTCTTTTGTTAGGAGATTCACTGTGCTGACAATTGAACAGAAGGTCCAGGTCGCTAAAGATAGAGCGGCGGATGAACTTCAGTGTATCGTCGGCGACGGCTACTGGAATCGTACCGAAGAAGAGAAACAGCAGATCAGAGAGATAGGCAAATTGCTGTCTCTGCCGGACAATTCAGTGGAAACCCTCGACGCACTGTCGTCATATATCAACGGAGAAGAAGAGTTGTTCTTCTCACCGCACGGGTAAGTAAGGCGCTCCATAGGGGACTAACTATGCACGCATTCGAGAGGGCTCGGTATCTGGCGCATCAGCGGCTCCGCAAGATGATGTCTAGCGACAGCACCGAACACACACCGGAAAGAACAGTCGTAATCGTAGACATGCAGGATTACTTCATCGGCAAAGATTCTTGCCGAGGGTATGATGGTTCATTCCAGGAACTCATCATCGGAACCTGCGACTTGGTGCGTCTGGCTAAAACCAACCAGTGGGGAATCGTTCTGGTTGAGTTTGGTGGTTTGGGTCGCACGACGCAACAGATCGTGGATGAGATTGGCGACTACCCACACGTCGATACGGTCATTAAGAACTGTGAGGACGGCGGCGAGGAAGTCGTCGATTGTCTGAGGGGGCATCCGAAGTGGTCCAACCATCTTCTCGTCTGCGGCGTCTACGGTGACGCTTGTGTCCCGGCTACGGTGAAGGGGTTGTTCGAGCACAGCGACCTCGTTGAAGTGGATGTGGTTACCGACCTAGTGACGCCGGAATACGAGTCGGATTATTGTCAGGACTATGGTCCTCCAGAGCCACCGGAGAGGGAAGTCAGCATTGAGTCTCTGCTGGTCATGGGGCTGCAAAAAAGTCTCGTGATCTGAACCAGTTTGGCCCGTGTGTGTTTTAGGGGAAACGAACATGATGAGCACTGGACAAAAAATCATCCACAAACAAGTCCTGTCCATCACCGAAGCGGATCAGGTCTGTCGTGATCTGCAAAAGTTGGAACGGACTGGGGTTTGGGATTTGCCAGTCTGGTCAACCGAAGTGGCGCAGCACTACGAAGTTGGTGAAGCACACCAAGTGGTTCAGATGGCTGGCTGGAAAGCGGTCGCCCTGGCCTTCCGTGAAGGTTGGTTCAACATGTCATACAAAGAATACGGAGAGTAACCATGTCAACACATCCTGCTGACTACGTGTTCGAAATCGAATACAGATGTGACGAGTGTCAGGAAACCACCACGTTCGAGGGGACAATCAACGACATTCTGTGTGAGATGTCTACCGCCGGATTCCACATCTGTCCCGAATGTGGTGACGACATGGACTTCTACGTCATGAATTGATAGCGTTCCGACTGGGCAAGGGTGGGGACGCTCTGGAACCGGTAAGGGCGCAGCCCTATGGGATTCCTGGCCATTCGGCGGGGTTTGGCCTACATGATTGGAGGTATGGTATGTCGGTAGCAGTCGAGTTCAAGCCAGTCAGTATGTTGGATCGGATCAAGCAAGCCAAGAGTTGCGATGAACTGCTGGCACTGGCGGTAGAGGCGACGACGTATGAGTATGCCAGCGATAAGACTCGTCGCAAGTGGGACCGGGCTACTCAGGCGCGGAAGGTCGAAATCCTGAAGACCGAACAGGAACCGGAGAAGCCGAAGCCACGGGCAAAAACCGACAGGAAGGGGCGTAGGCGTGGCAAGTCCAAGGACAAAAGCTGAACTTCGCGCTTATCTGAGCCTGCTTTACATGTTCCTTGAGCGGGAGCAGACGGGCGAACCGGCAACGGTCGCAGGATTGCAGCAGGAAATCAAGGCACTCAAAGAACGTTGTGGTCAATGTGGGGTGGGTGTTCCACCCTTCAAACCAGAGATAGTCGGATGGTTTGGCGACGTGTAGTCGCTATGGCAAAGGGGTAAACATAGCCCCGTCTTTTTGGGAGATCGATGATGATCGAGGTAACGCTGGTAACGAATGATGGAGCGGGCCTGCCCGTGCGTGTTCCTGTGGTCGAGGGTACGACTCTTGAGAAGTTCCTGGAGGTTTCCTTCGATGGCGACCCGGATGAGTTCACGATTCGGGTTCGTGCGAACGGCACGACCGTCGAGGCGCACCGGGACTACGTGCTCCAGGACGGCGATCGGGTTTCTCTCGCTCCGACGAAGGTCGAGGGTGAGTAGAATGACGCCGTAGGGCGTCTGGTGGAGGCGGGGGCCGGGGGGAACGCACCCCCCGCCCCTCTTTCTTCGGAGTCAATAATGACCCAGCAACGCGGTCCAGTACCCCGAATGACTGAGGAAGAGTTTACACGAAGGCAAACCAAGCTTCTGGCGCGAGTCCCCAAGAAATTCCGTGGGTGGCTGTCCCACATGGCATGGGAAGATGGTCATGCGTTCGGATACAGCGAAGTCCTTCTACACTTGGAAGATTATGTAGATGGGCTCGCGGAGTGCTTGGCTAGGCCAGACGAACCAGAATAGGTCAGGCGAATCAGCCTGTTTTCGGCAAAGTTAGGCTCATCAGCCTGTATAAAGGGGATTCACCATGAACGAAAAGCTGATACGGCGTGCGGCCATAAAATACAGGGATTGGTTGCTGTCTCAGGCCCGGTCTCCTGTGGATTCTGGGAAAACGTCTATCCTCGACTGTCTCCGTAGGGTGAACGACAAAGCGTCACAGATGGAGATGTGGGCTGGAAGGTTCTTCACTGGCTCAACGCAGAGAATCCAGCAAAACGAGTGGGACACAGAACCACACATGGGTATTGTCTGTGCATCGGCGTATGAGAGAATCGCCACCGCTCTGATCCCAGACCTTGGGTATGATGTCATACACGGCACACAGAGTGCCACAGCAATGCTCAAGTCATTGGTAACCAAACAGATCGTCACCGTGCTGTCGCCCAAAGAAGCAATCGACGAAATTCGGATAATAAACAGCGCGTGGCCAGAAGTCAAGTTCAGGTGCAATGTCCTGTCCGTGTTGGTCAAGGATGTTACCCTGAGCGATGAGCACGAGGAAGTGTTCCTGGGGGATTTCTGGATACACGTCAACCTCTCACATCCCCTGGACAGTCTTCGTATCGAATCGATCAACGAAATTGAATCTCCAGGCGGATACTCTCATCCACATGTGTCCGGCGGTAAGCTCTGTATCGGCGCTGGTGGCCTTCCTTCTCAGGATGCTCTGTGTCAAGGACGGCTAGAGGACTACTTCAGGGTCATCGAAGCAGTTCTGCGAACGTATAACGAGGCTTCGCCATACGAACGATTGAGTGAATGGTACGATCCAGATCATGAGGGTCAGTTTTACTGTGAGGGATGCGAAGAGTGGCGTAGCTACGAAAGCGGTTGCTGGTGCGAAGGATGTCAGAACAACTACTGCGAGTATTGCGATGTCGGTGGTGGATGCTGCACGGAATGCGGCGAGTGGCGTTGCGGTGAATGTAGCACAACGTGTTATGGTTGTCAAGAGACACTCTGTCATGGATGTGGAAGCACATGTCATGATTGCGATAACCAAATGTGTTCGTCGTGTGTGAGCGGATGCGCTATCTGCGTCGGGGCATATTGTGACGAGTGCAAGTCGGCATGTGCGTACTGCGGAGATTCCGTGTGTCAGGACTGCACAATCACATGCGGGTGTTGTGGAGACGAGTGTTGCTCGGCCTGTGTCGATGAAAGATGCGAGGAATGTAGCCAGGACATCTGCAAGGGGTGTCAGGAGACGTGTTCTGAATGCGACAAGACCGTCTGTAATAGGTGTAACGATAACTCATGTGAGCACTGTGGGACTCCAATGTGCGGTTCCTGCGAGCGTGAACACAACTGTCTACTAGAGGGAGTGACCAATGAGTCATCGTAACCGATGACGGTAGATGATGGCAACAAGTCCCAGGAACTCATCGTTGGTGAGTTGGTTCTTCATTGAATTGACATCACGCAACACCCACTGGACGTTCTCTGGGTCAGTCGCCAAGTCAGGAAATCTTGACCTTGGGAGAATGTGGTCAATCGAGTCGTTGTGCCCGAGAACCAATATCTCGTCGGTATAGGGACACATCCACTGCTGGGCCTCTAACTTGGCCAGCAGTAATGGCGCAAAATCTTCAGAACCCAGATTGTTCTTGGCAGTGCGCTTTAGGTAGCACTCCTGACATTCTCTATACCGAGAAGTCCTGTCGGTCATGGACTGAAGAAACGGATGTTGGCCACAACGAGTACAAAGACCGTCGTTCACCAGTCGGGATTCTCGTGCTTTCACGTTCCTGCGACCGGCTTCACCACAGACGACACATTTCTTCCGACCTGGGGCACATTCTCGTTTTCCACATTGAGGACACAACCCCTTCGCCAGACGGTCAAGTCGTCGCTGCTTATCTCGACCACACGTCCTTGTGGAGCAAGAAGCACAAAACTTTTTTTCAGTGGCGGGCGTTCCGCCGCATCTGGGGCACAGACCTTGAGCTAGTCGTTCTTGGTACTGCTGTCTTTGTCGAGCCTTTTCTTTTTCTTTGCTTGCTTTGGTTCTCACAATCAACCTCCCTGGCAGTAAATCCGCCTGCTGTATTATACACCAGGGACAACCACAATGGAGACAAAAATGTCTGAGTTCATGACCCCGAAAATGACGTTCGGAGAACAGCTACGGTTCACGCCATACGCCTGGGCGAAACTCTTGTGGATGAGGGACCGTGGGGATACAGAAGTCGCCGGATACGGTGTCACAGCCACGGAAGACCCACTACTAGTGACCGATTTCGTCCTGATCAAACAGGAATGCACAGGTGCTAGTTTCGACCTCGACCCAGAAGATGGCGCTGATTATATGGACAGGATGCTCGATACTGGGCTCCCACCGTGGGCCTATTCCAACATCCTCATCCACACACATCCGGGGAACAGTCCCACCCCGTCAGGTACAGACGAGAAGAATTTCGTAGCAGCGTTTTCTCACCCGAACTGGGCGATCATGTTCATCATCGCCGAGGGTGGCGCGGCGTACTGTCGTCTGAAAGTCAACGTCGGGCCTGGAGTGATCAAAGAAATCAAAGTCGCCGTCGATTGGACAGTCCCGTTCGGTGGCACCGACACGCAGGCATGGGAAACGGAGTACAAGGCCAAGGTCGTGGAACAGAAGTTCCGCATGACAGGAAAGGAAGGTGCGGCGTCTAGTGGCGCTGGTTCCTTTCCAGCCAACGGCTACGAAGACCCCCTCTGGTGGTGTGAAGAACACGACAGGTGGACAACCCAACAGGAAGAACTTGATCGACAGATTGCAGCAGCAGGCGATGGGAGTTCTACCGTAGACGACATCGATTGTCATTGGGACTCCAACGGCGACGTTGCATACTGGGATGACGAAGATGGTGTGTGGTTTTTCTATGACCCCATCAGGGAACAGTGGTACGTCGAAGACCTGGAGGGTGATGACGAGTTCATCGAAACAACCCCTCCGAACGAACACTGGGTAACGCAAGTCGTGTTGTGGGCCAACAGGTACGCAGACGAACGCGAACTGGCAATGGAGGAAGCGGTATGAGTACAGTAATCGAAAATAGAGACATCCGTCAGAGAGAACTGATTCCGCCAGAGAAGCTGCAAACCACGAGGGTAACGGTGGTCGGCGTCGGTGCTGGCGGTCGTCAGGTAGCACTTCAGTTGGCAGCCATCGGGGTACCAAGGATTACTCTCATCGATCCTGATACGGTACGCCCAGAGAATCTTGCGGCGCAGGGATACCACGAGGCTGATCTTGGCAGGCCGAAGGTCGAAGCCACGAGAGACCTGTGTGTCTCTATCAACTCGGCAATCCAGATCGAAGTCATCAACCGAAAGTTCAGATCGATCGACTTTACTGGTGGCGTCATGTTCTGCTGTGTTGACAAGATCGACACCAGGAAAGCCATCTTCGAGGCAGTCAGGAATCGGGCAGACCTTTTCATCGACGGTCGAATGAGCGCAGAGTATGTGCGAATCTTCACCGTTCATGACGAGGCTTCCCGTGAGCACTATGCGACCACACTGTTCCCAGCAGCGGAGGCGTACCAGGGAGCGTGTACTGCGAAGACAACCATCTACTGTGCTAACGTCTCGGCAGGATTGAGGGTCGCACAGTTCGCCAAGTGGTTGCGTGGGTGTGATGTCGATAAGGAAATCGATGTCAACCTGCTGACGAATGAGATGGGAGCAATGTAGATGATCGGGTACAAGCTTCTCCGTAAGCGCAAGGATGGTACGTATGGACCCCTGTTCATCAACTGTCGTCAGAAGTTGGTGCCGGGGGTCGTATACCAAGCCGAAAGTCATCGTCGCAAAGGGTATGCGTTCCGTCTTGGGTGGCACATCTGCCGCAGGCCACACGCTCCGCATCTGTCTGAAAAGGGGCGGGTCTGGTGTAAGGTCCGCTTTACCCATAGAGAAACGCTCCACCGGCCAGAATCTCAGGGCGGGGTGTGGTTTCTTGGGTCAACGCTGGAGATTGTGGAGGAAATGGGCTGCGGGAAAGTCGTGTAACTCGAACCAGTTTGGCCTGTGTGTGATTTGGTGAAGAGGGGGCAACCGAGATGACCAGTCACGACGAGTGGTTTCAGAGATGGAACGGCGATACCGCGTCGAACGCCTGTATACTGCGAGTAACCAATCAGTGTAGCCAAAGATGTCGGCATTGCTGTTTTCGGTCTGGCCCTGAGTGTGTGGGTCAAATGTCTCTCGAAACCTGTGCAGCAATCAATCGGTAGGTGCCCAAGACCATCGTACTAAATATCATGGGCGGCGAAGTAACCGTTTTGGACAACTACCCGGAAATGCTGGTAGCATTATCCAGCGGTCGAGACCGGATTAGGTTGGTCACCAACGGATTCTTCGCAAACACAGTCGCCGACATAGGCAGATTCGTTGGCGCAATGGAGGAACTGGTCGCTGTGTGCGAACACATTGAGGTTGCTGTGTCCGAAGATCAGTGGCATAGCTCTCCAGGTGATCGTGCTGTCAAGTTACTAGACGAAAATGATCTTGGTGTCGAACTTGTCCAGACTGGAGACTTGGGCATAGACGACATCATACCAATCGGCAGGGCGTGGGATAACGGTCTTGCGCCTCGTGGAACCGTCCAGTGTTCCTGTGAACGAATGTGCAACATGATCATCACGGAGGATGGGATGATAGGGAGATGCCCGTTCGGGTACTTCCCGTGGAAACACTTCAGCGAAACCATTTGGGGTGACGCTCAGGAGTATGTGTGGGGGTGGCGGTCGGAAAAACTTGCGGAGGGAATGAACTGCCACCTGTGTATGGAAACAGTCGAAGCCGCCCGATGTAGGGAGGCTTAGTCCTTAACAGCCCCTAACAAGAAAGGTGATGACATGCTAGGTATGGGAAAGAAGAAGGCTCGTGGTATTGAACTGATCGACGAAGTGGCCGGTCGCTTCACCACCATGATCGAAGAATTGGATGAAGGTGTTGCCGACTGCAAGGCTGAACGTGAGGGCATCAGGGCTCAGATCGAATCGCTAAACCAGCGGGATGGCGTCCTCGACACGTCGGTCAAGCGTGCAGCGGCGATTGCAACCAACCTGCGCACTCTGCTCGGTGGGTGATGGAGCAAATAGCCGATTTTATCGGCAGGGAAAACCTGGGTGACGCTATGGTCATCATGTGCTTGGTGGCTATGGCATTCGTGTACACTTTTGGATGCGAAAGCTACTTTCGGGAGAGAAAACCAATGTCGGATAATATCCAGAAAGTCGTAGTCACGAAGCAGGGAATCGGATTCTGCGGACTCCTGTTCATCATCCTGCTTCTTTTGAAGGTCGGCGTCGTTGAGACGGCGGTCATGGGTTGGTCGTGGTGGTGGATTACAGCGCCGTTGTGGGGTCCAGCCGCACTGGTCCTTGTCGTCCTCACAATCTTCGGCGTAGTTGCGCTGGCCATCTTCCTCGTCGGGCTGTTGATAGCAGCCATTGTCACCGCTGTTAATAACCGCAAGAAAGCCAAGCTGGCAGCGGAACAACAGACGGCAAGGGAGGCAAGACAGAACAAGGGGGCGTAGTATGTACCGCAAATGGGTCGCCAACGCAGATAGAGCACAGGCCCGTGAATTCCGGGAAGAAATGGAGTCGAACTCCGGGAACGTGTGTTTAATTGGTCGGCCTTCAGCGGATGGCCCGTGGTCTGTCGCGGAACTGGAAGTCATGAACCTCGTCGGCATCTACATGGAGGTGCCAGATAGTGAAGTCAAGCCTGATCCAGACTGTCCTGATTGCAAGGGGACGGGGGTGATCACGCTGTTCACGTCTAGCTCTCCGTGTAAGTGTCTGTCGAGATTCGAAAAGGATAATGACGAAGGATACAACGCCGTAGAGTATGACGGCTACTGGGATTAACGTAATGCCGAACGGGAAACCTGATCCTGGCTGTCAGGAGTGCAAGGGCGCTGGACAGATAGTCCTGTTTACATCTGCTCGGGAGTGTGAGTGTGTCAATCGGGAAGAGACGGCGTTCAAAAATCCATACGGGTATTTCCAAAAGGAATTCGAGTGTGAGTTCTTCCCGTCTAAGAGGCAGCCCGTGCTTAGTATTGACCCAGACAAACTCAATGAATGTATTAAAAAGCTGCACCTGTCGGCTGACTACTAGGAGAAAAGAACGTGACCGAAGAACAGTTCGAGACGATGATGTCGCAGGTGATGGCGAAACTGGAGGAAGGTCCAGGTAGTCATCTCGATGTCCTAACGGCTATGGCTCAAAGACACGCAGCCGTGAAGGAACTAGGGAAGATCGTCGGCGACATCTCAGAATCGTTACAATTCGTGCGCCTTGTGATGAAGTACATGGCGTTTGACCTAGAAGCCACCCGTCGTGAACGGGATCAGCTTCGCATGATGTTGGAGGATCAGGACTAATGGCTATCGGTAAGGGCAGCACAGTCGTTCTACGAACGAAGGACGCGATCTATTCGACGTGCAAGATCGTTGCTATGAGCAAAGAGAACGTTACGGTCACGTACTTCGCAGGAATGAAAAAGGATAGGGAGACCGGAGAATACTACGAGGACCGTCCGGTCGAGACCATCCCCAGGAAGAAGATTGTCTCTATGTCAGAGAGGTTGTAATGGGAAGAATCCCCGAAAACGAATACATCGAGGCTCATGGGTGTCGAGTCGTCACGATGCAGATGATCGAAATGCACCACACCCCAGCCGAAGTTGAGACGTTTGGTGCGTGGTTCACTGGTCAGACTGGTATGATCCTGGACGACGGAACCTTGGCAATCTACTCCTGGGATTACGAGCGATGGCTGGAGCAGGGCAGGCAAGATTGTCAGTCCCCGTTGGATTGGGACTAGGAGTAGTCCTATGCTGCGTTGGTTATTCAGTACATGCAGACGCAGAAGAGTCATTGTCGTAGCCCCGATGTGGGATGATATCTGGGCTGGGTCAGAAGGCAACAAGGACATGTGGTGTACAGGCAAGTCTCCCGCCGAAGCGCTGGGAAACCTCGTGCTGAACCATCAGCAAGCCTTTGGGGTCGATGTCAGGATGATATTCGGTGGTCAACCGAAGCGGCCTTTGGGGGGTATGTATATTCATGTCCACGAAAACCAGTACGACGCGATGGTGCGGGCGGCTGGATGGAGTGCGCAGTGAAAACAATCGTCGTCAAAGTCAGTGACAGGGTTTTGGCCGAGCTACGCACCCACATGAGCCTCAAGTGTATGACCGGTGAGGCGTGTGGTGGGCCAGATGCGTTCGTGGTCAAATTCGTCAAAGCCGTCGATGACGGTGAAGCCGAGCTTACTCTGCAACTGAAGTCGGAGAGGGAGTGTGACAATGACAGCGTACCGGATAACGTATCAGACCCTCCGTAAGGCTGGGCCATCGACTCATCAGGGGGATTGGCAAGACAAGGAAGATGTGGTCGTCGCTAGAGATGACGCTAGGGAGGCCGTTGATGAGATTGTGGGCAGCTTGAGTGGTCACGACTTTCGACTGAAAAGTGTGGAAGTGACGGGACAGGTAACAGCTATAGCGCGCAGTTTAACCGCACAAACTAGAACAAGTCCCACAGACCAGGAATCTCAAAGTACCACTGGGCAGCCCACCACAGTACCTTGAGAAGTGCCCTTCACTCAGCTTCGGAGACTTCACCGTCAGTCAGCGAATCGACGATCTTGTCAACGACGCTTGACTCTACGGTGATCTTGGCAGGTTCTTCGCTGTGTTGTCGGGTCCGAAACCCAGCATACAGTTCCCAACTTGCCTCTCCCTGAGTGCCAATGGCGCAACCCGAAATCGGGATGACCAACAGGCAAACTGCCAACAGTAGTGTCGCAAAACTCTTGCGCATAACAACAACCTCCTACCCGGTTATACACCACGGAGTTGGGATCATGGTTTCGAGAAAAAGGCATCTGGCGAAAGCCGTCAGCTACCGTCTGTTGGGAAGCACAGCCAACGCTTTGATGGTATGGGCAATCAGTGTCGATTTGAGGGTCGGCCTCATTTTCGGGCCAGCAGACTTTGTTATTAAGGTGCTGCTTTATTATTGCCACGAGCGGCTCTGGGTCAAATCGAGATTCGGTATCAGGAGCACACACGATGGAGACTGATGTCATAGTCGAACATCCTAAGTTCGGCACAGGAGAAATAACGGAAGTCAGCTACGATACGGGAGACCCGCTCGTCTCTGTCCAGTGGGGCGACGGTCGGCGTGGCTGCTATTGGGTCGAAGAACTAGAATTCTTGGCAGTTCAGCGGTAGAAAGCGCTGACACGAAAACAGAGAATCTTTGATGATGCATCGAACAAACTGGATAGTTCGGCGTATAATGAGGTATAGGGGACCGGTTATGTATGGCCGGTTGCAGAGTTCTGTCAAAGAACAGGAGCGATAAAGATGTCACAGACACAGCAGGTCGAACAGGGAAAGGAAGTTCGGAACGATCCGGCGTTTGAGGTGATCGAAGTCAACACCGCGACTGGTGAGACGATTCTCGTGATCCAGAAGGGTATCATTGGCGCGATGGCCAACCAGTTGAAGAACACCAGCAACCAGAGGAAGGGTGCGAGCATCCTTCGCAAGATGGGCTACGTCCTGTCTGATTGCGGCGATGTCCAGTATGGCGGCGATGTCAGTAAGACCGACCTGGACCCCAATCTCGTGACGGACCAGATCGACGAGTAGGAACAGCCGAATTGTGGTTGTGAGTGTGGGGTCGGGTGTAAAGCCCGACCCCGTTTTTTCTACGTAGGGGACAATGATGACCCACAACGAAGCGGCGCAAAAATTCAAAAGGTGCAGAGACAAGGCAAAGGGATATCGTCTTGGTAATAACACCAGACTCCAGCAGCGCGGACGGGCTTTTGCTGTTAGGTATCACGACACCGATGTAGTCATGATCCGCCCCGACGGCACGTATCGTCTCTACAGCGGAGGGTGGTATACCCTGACTACCAAAGACCGAATCCGCAGGTTCTCCCCCTGCTTCCTCAGTCAAACCAACGACATGTGGCATGTCGGGGACACTCCGTTCCACGAAGGTATGCTGATCGATGCCGAAGGAAATCCAATCGACGACCAACCAAAACACACGATGGACGAAATATGGAAGCTGAAGCGACACGTCGATCGGCGGTTCAATCAGTTTTTCAAGCTCATCGTCGAAACAATGCGTGGTCATGATGTCGGAACTTGGGAGTCATTTCGCAACCATACCGTGCCACGAGATACCAGCCGACAACACCTGAAAAAACTGTGGGATGCTGTACTCACCGAGACATCCGGGCGCGGCGGGAGTCCTGGGTTCATCTGGGTCTACTTCGCCATACGAAATCTCAACTTCCGAGACCCATCGTTGGTCTTTCAGATGATCCGCCAAGATGCGATGAACGGCAGAGTCAGCGAGATGACACAATCGCATATTAGGTCGTTCTTGCGGCGGCGAAAGCAGCCGATTATCAACCTGATCCTTGCTGGGGAACTGAACGATGGACGTGTGCGAGTTTCCTCGGTGTAGACAGTACGCCGAATTCGGGTATATCGGCCACGACGTTTGTGCCGATCATTGGCAACAGCTTTGTGAGGCAGACTGCAAGACGGAAAAGAGGCTGCTGAAGAAGATCGGCCTAGTCAGGAACGAGAGTGGCGCTGTAGTTCCGATAACCACCACTGAAAAAGATTAGGCTTTTTGTGGAACAAACAGCTTGGTTGAACGTATAATAGGGTATGAACAGGAAGCAAATCCTAGCCAAGCTGAGAGCTATCCTGGATCGGGCCGATGTCGATTCTGACGGCATGATCAACAGGAAAAAGTCGTCACGGCATGAGGACGAGATGGAAGTTCTGTTGGAGCACGTTTCGCTCCTGGTCACCGATCTGCGATTCGATGTCGCAGCAACTCGGAACGAACTGTTTGAGGTACGCTGCCTACTCGAAGAGTAGGAATGACAGCCGCCTCTTTTTTTTATAAGTCGCTTGGTTTAAGGGGACAAGAATATGAATGAAACCTGGAAAGATATACCACAATATGAAGGTGTTTACCAGGTTTCTGATTTCGGACGAGTTAAAAGAATTGTCGGTGGTAGCAGTCGGGTAGAAACGCGAGGTTCTAGTCATGGACAGTCTAAACTTTCGGAAAAGATGATCCCACAAATACGGGAGATGTTAGACGATGGGCACACACAGAAAGAAATAGGGAAACTGTTCGGTGTTGGCCGCACAACCATCCAAAAAATTAAAAACGGCCAAAGCTGGAAACACGTTAAATAGGAGAATGTCAATGTCTGATTTCAAAACAGATATCTGCGATTATGTTTGTTCAGGTCACGCTCTGCTGCACGTAGACACCTTTGAGAAAGATCGTGCTATCAGCGAGATCGCAGACGTTGCTGAGGCTACCGACCGGAAAGTCTACATCTGGTCTATCGCTCAGGGGTGGACGGATGTGAAGGGCACGTCAGTTTGTGATGTCAAGGAAACGGCCCCAGTCGAAGACCAACTCCGGGCAATCCTCGACTTCCCGGAGGGCGTCATTTGTGTGTTGCGTGACTTCGGTGGGTATCTGAAACACGAAACCTACCCAGGTTACGATATCGTCATCGGATGGCTGGATGAGCTTCGTCGTATCGTGGCGTCTGTTCGTCAGACCATCGTTTTCGTCGGGCCAGACTTCGATGTCCCAAAGCCTCTGCTACATGACATCACTCAGATCGACTTCGCCTTGCCGGGAAACGATCAGATCAATGAGCGGATCGGCTTTGTGTGTAGCGACGTTACCAAGGCGGATGGAACCAAGTTCAAACCGAACAAGGATATGATACCACAAATCGTCGATGCGTGTCGCGGCATGACTTCCCAACAGACAGTAGATCGTGTCGCATTGGCACTGCGAAAGCACAAGGACTTGAATCCAGACGCCGTGCGAACCATCGTTAGGGAGAAGGCGGGTGTAATCAGGGCATCAGGTCTATTGACATATGTAGAACCGCCGAAGGGCGGATTGTCGATAGTCGGTGGTTACGACGCATTGAAACAGCATGTTCTGCTCGACCAGCCCTGCTTCACACACGAAGCACGGGAGTTCGGCATTGAGTTTCCACGGGGTCTTATGCTTGTTGGTATCCCAGGCTGTGGTAAGACACTGCTGTCTCTGGCGATAGCGTCGGAGCTTGGACTTCCTCTTATTGCAATGGATGTCGGCAATCTGATGGACAAGTTTGTTGGCGAGTCTGAGAAGAACATGAGGGAAGCAATCAAGATGCTGGAGAGCATAGCCCCATGTGTGTTGCAGCTTGACGAGATCGAGAAGGGCTTCGGCGGTGCGGGAGACATGGACGGCGGTGCGTCCCGTCGTGTCTTTGGCTCGTTCATCAAGTGGTTAAACGACAGAAGTTCCCCAGTCTATGCGATTGCCACTGCGAACCAAGTGCAATCGCTACCACCGGAGTTTTGTCGTAAGGGTCGTTTCGATGAAATCTATGGGCTCGACCTTCCTACCATCACCGAACGACAGGAAATCTTCTGTATCCACCTGTCTAAGAGAGGTAGGAAACCCAAGTCGTTCGACCTTGAGGCAATGGCAAAGGCGACAGATGGATACACCGGGGCTGATATTGAGCAAATCATCAAGCTCGGTCTCAAGATGGCATTCGCAGAAGGTGGACAACTCGAACAGAAACACCTGGATCGTGCTGTCCCAGAAATCATTCCGTTGTCAAAAACGGAAGCACAGCGTATTGCAGAAACTAAGCAGTGGTGCGAGCGCCACGCTAAGCCTGCTAACCCACCGAAGAAGAGTCCGCCACCCAAGATCGGCGGAAGGAAAGTCTCACTAGGCTAAGGAGGTACCCATGAGTACGGCTACAGCACAGAAACCGAAGTCGGATCAGGATGCCATCAACCTGTTTGAAGTTGGTTGTTTGGTAAACCTGAAGATCAAGATGTGGTCGGGCCGCAAGATGTTAACCCGACACGATCTGGTCCGTGTGGGGTATGATCCTGATAGGCTCCCTGAAGAGATTGTCAATCTCGGCAGGAAGCTGATGGTTCCGAAGTCGGAACTCCAGGCCCTTACACAGATCGAGCAGCGTGCCCGTAAGGCGCTTGAACGGTGGTCGGTGCCGTTTGGTATTGCCAACGCCCACTTCGTTCCGGCAAAGATGCTGCCGACAGTCGAACAACAGATTGCTGGGCTCAAGGAAGAGTTTTTCCAGCGTGTCGATAGCTTCATCGTCAGGTTCGATGATCTTGTCAAGACGGTCAGGGAAGCACACCCAGAATTTTGGGACAAGTGTCTAAAGGGTCACTACCCGCCAAATCCGAAGGCCCTGCGGGAGAGGTTCCAGTTCGATTGGTTCACGTTCCGTATCGCTGGAATGGGGTCTATCGAGGCCACCAGCGCCGAGGAAGTGGTCGCCCGGCAGAAGGTGCAAGACGAGAAAGAGGCAGAACTTCGTCGGCAGATGCAGAACGAAGTTGGTGAGTTCGTCGGCGAGTATGTCACTGCTATGCGTGATGAAACTGTGCGATTCTGTGAGTTGATGACCGCCAGAATCAACGGGAAACCATTTGGCGACGAAACAGACAGTAAGCGGCTGACTCCGAAGTCAATCTCTTGTTTCCGAAACTACGTCGATCGCTTCCGGTCGATGAACATCTTTGGCGACGGAGAAATTGAGAATATGTTGACTGAATTCAGGGACACATTCCTGGATGCCGGTGTTGCGCCGCAGGATTTCGAATCTGCTACCGTCAAGAACAGCGTCACGAAGGCACTCGAAGCCATTAGGAATAAGGCTGCTGCCGAGGGTCAAAGTGGTAGTAAGTTCATTGGTGAATTGAAGAGGCGGGTCGTACTGTAAACTGGAGAAAGCGTAATGTGTGAACATGATATTCAGATGGGTGGTTGTTACCACTCTGGAGTTGCGTGGGGAATCGGATACTACGCAGGCGGTCGGTGTATCGAATTACACGACAAGATTTTTACCACATTTGACTCTGGCATTAACGGCGGTGTTGCAGCAGAGCTAAGGAAGATGCGTGAGAACCACGATCCATCTCGTGATGTTCCCAAATTCGCTATAGCGCTTAAGCCGGTTCGTATCGTCGAACTAGATGGCGACGGAGAAGATACCGGCAACGCAGGGTGTGATCAGTGTGGATGCTGCGATCGTGTAGATGGCAAACTCTTGTGTGAAGATTGTCTGGACACTTATTGTCCAGAGTGTGAACAGCCATGGGAAGATTGTCTTTGTAACAACGACGAATGTATTCACTGCGGTCTCGATCCAGATACGTGTGGATGTTGGGATGAGTCGGACGACGAAGACGATGACGACGACGACGATTGTCCTGGCTGTGGTTGCGATAAGTTCGATGATGAATTTATCGCAGACACATTTCGTTCGATGAATGCGTTCGCAAGGGCGAGGTGGTTGAAAGCTCGTGGAGAACTCTAATGTCTAGATACTGCACCGTCAAAACCCAATTCAAAGATGAGGCCGCTCTCGTAGATGCTCTAATGGAAACTGGTGAGTGGACTCGTCAGCAAATTGAAGTCCACCAGGTTCCTCAGCATCTATTTGGATATCGTGGAGATCAGCGCCCTGAGACTGCACACGTAATTATCAGAAAGAAGCATGTCGGCAGTGCTTCTAACGACATTGGGTTCGTCAAGGATGACGAAGGAAGCTACGCAGCAATCATATCTGCGTATGATCGAGGTCGATATGGTGAGCAGTGGGTCGGACAACTCAAAGGCAATTATGCGTTCCATAAAGTACGACGCGAGCAGGAATCGCGTGGTCGTACAGTCACCAGAGAAAGATGTCCCGGTGGTCGTCAGAGAGTCGTTGTCACTGGTTATAGGTAGAGATCATGGCCTTGAAATTCATCAACGAAGACACCGGCAAGCTGAAAGAAGCTGTCTTTTGTTTCACCGGTAAGTCCCCGAGACCACGGTCGGAAATGCAGGCTATCGCACTCGGCGCTGGCGCAGATGTAACCAACTCTGTCACCAACAGGACCACCATCCTGGTTATCGCTGATGCGAATAGTAAGTCTATCAAAGCTGAGAAGGCCAGGTCTATGGGTATTGACCTTATCAGCCCATCTCAGTTTTTTATGATGTGCGGTGCTGTGACTGTATCTAATGGTGACGGGCAAATCAGTCAGGTCAGGATCAAGAAGCCAAAGCCGATCACCAAACCAACTGAGAAGAGGAAGCATTCGTCTGTGCGGCGAATCGAACTATAGGAGTAACCCATGCAGGATCGAAAGCTGTGTTTCAACGACATCTTGCTCGTCCCGCAATACTCCAAACTGGACTCGCGGACAGTGCCGGATGTGTCAACGCATCTTGGCAAATTGGAGTTGAGGTCTCCACTTATCTCCGCCCCAATGGATTCGATTACCGGGAAGTATATGCTCGTAGTCATGGACAAGATCGGCGGTCTCGGTATCCTCAGCCGTCACATCAATCTTGACCCAGACGAAGAGATGGGTAGACAAATACGCGAAATCCATTGGGCTCGCAACCAAGGGGCAAACAACATTGGGTGTGCAATCGGCATCAAGGGGGACGTAGGCCAAAAGGCACAGCTACTACTCAACGCTGGATGCAACGTCATCTGTCTGGATGTGGCTCATGGCGATCACGAAAAGATGTATGAAGCCATCAAGATTTTGGTAGGACTGAAAGATCACCACCACTTCATCATTATGGCTGGCAACGTGTGTACCCCAGAGGCCACCCGCAAATTCGCAGATCATGGTGTGGATGCCATTAAGGTCGGCATCGGCCCTGGAGCAGCTTGTACTACCAGACTAGTCACTGGGTTTGGTTATCCACAGCTAGCAGCCATCCAAGAAGCATACCAGTCTCTAGAAGCTGGATATGGCGGCATTTCTATTATCGCTGATGGTGGACTTAGAACCAGCGGAGATATGGTCAAGGCTCTTTGGGCTGGCGCTGATGCGTGTATGATCGGGTACATGTTGGCTGGAACGAATGCGACCCCCCGTATTGACGGTCGTAAGATGTACCGTGGAATGAGCAGTCGTGCCGTTTCCGGTAGGCCAGACATTGCCCCAGAGGGTGTCGAGATCGAGATGGGGGACAGAGGCCAGACAGAAGAAGTCGTGGGCGAGTACATCAAGGGAATCAGGTCTGGTCTTGCGATGGGTGGCGCTGAGAATCTTGACCAACTACGGTCTGCTGTGAAGTACGTTGTGGTGAGCCCACTATCTCTCAGCGAAACAATGCCAAAGGATAGTTAGTTGATTGATCTGACTGGACAGAAATTCGGCAGGCTTGTGGTCATGAAACGGTGTGGTAGTAGCCACAGCAAAGAAGTAATGTGGTTATGTAGGTGTTGTTGTGGCAACACCCATCTTGTGTCTGGTTATAGCCTAAGAAGCGTGCACACAAAAAGCTGTGGTTGTCTTAAAAACGAAAAATCTGCAACCAGATTCACAAAACATGGCCACAGAAAAAACAATCAGAAAAGCAAGACGTACAGAACATGGGAAAACATTATCTCCCGATGTAAAAATCCAAATCATCAGTATTATTATCTGTACGGTGGGAGAGGGATTGGGGTGTGTCGAAGGTTGAAAAAATTCGAAAATTTTCTAGCAGACATGGGTGAGCCACCAACAGTTTCGTGTCAAATAGATAGAATAGATAATAATGATCACTATAAACCTGGAAATTGTCGCTGGGTAGAACCACAACAAAATGCCAGGAACAAACGGAACAATTGTATCTTAACATATGATGGCAAAACCAAAAGTCTGCCTGAGTGGTCAGAAGAGTTGGGCATAAATAGACACACTCTTTGGTGTCGTATTTTTAGATACAACTGGTCTGTTGCCAAAGCGCTAACAACAAAAGCGAATGGAGCAAAACCAAATGAACAAAACAACACTGGAGATTGACGAGGATGGGAATGTTAGGTGCCTATATACCGACATCATCGATTTATATTCCATCGGGGAAATTGTCAAAGTGCGCAAGGCGTCTAACGTTGAGTTCAACGAGGCAAAGCAAAGCTGGGAAGTATTATCTCTCAGCGGAGAAGTCTTGTACACTCATACGAACCGAGAAACAGCAATCGAGTGGGAAATAGAACATTTCTCACCTGGGGGAGACCGATACGATGGCGAGAGTGACAGTTGACGTAAACGACAAATCGATCAACAAGGCTGTCAGGGAAGAACTCAAGCGGCTACAGCGCAGAGTTAGCACCCTTGAGCTTTCGGTTGCCCGCTGGAAGGGGAAGGTCAAGGATCAACAGAAGCAGGTTGAGACCGCCAAGAGGATCGTTTCGTTGGCATCTCATATCGCCGATGAATTCGGCGGATCGGAGTGGGACGAATAATGGGCGACGACAGCAAAGACAGACTTGATGCGATATTCACATTGATCAAGGAAACGGCTACAAGAGAGTGCTGGCCTGACGATCCAGAATTCATGGTCTACGATTACTGTGGCGGCAATATAGACGATGCCTATGCAGGGGGTAGGGATGCCGGTGAGGTGATGTTCGCCAGACTCCTACAGAAACTCGTAGAAGGGGAGTAAGATGGAAGTGTTCAGAGGATGGTACCGGAAATCACTCAGTCGCAAAGGGGCTGTGTGGCACCGTGTTCGTCACGTCGATTCGATTCTTAATGATCGTCAGATGGCACACACTGTGTGTGGTAGACGCATCCCAACCACCCACTGTGACTTCAGTATGAAACCGGACAACGAGTGTATGCAGTGCTCAAAGTCCCCAGGAGTTATCCTGGAAACCGGACGTGGTTTCGTCCCTGTTGGCGCAAAGTCAACCCTCACCAAAGCTGCGGCGGTAGCCGAACTCAAACGTCTATTGAAACCACGAACTTACTATCTTAGAATCTGGGGTCACGAAGGCGTTTGTATCACGGCAAAATGGGAATCAGGTGTCAGTATATCCATATACACGGAAACAGAGATCATAACGCAACGTAGAAAAAAACGTGTCATGGGACTAGCACAAATCCAGGCAGACCTGGGTAGTTTCAAGTCGGCTATTGACTGCCTATGTGACGCATCCGATGTCTTGGCACTAGCAGCCAAGCGCAAAAAGAATCTCAAGGGTCGTCTGACCGAAGCAGAAAGTCAGGCATACTTCGAAGAACTCCTACACGAAGCGGAGAAGTAACTGTGTGGAAAGATGTGGTTGGATATGAAGGTATATACCAAGTATCCGATACCGGCAGTATTAAACGCATCAAAGGCGGTCAAGGAGCACAACCCAATACAATTTTGTCACAGATGCCAGACAATGGAAACTACTTGATGGTGTGTTTGTATCGAAATGGGAAAAGGACCAGAAAGAGGGTACACACCATCGTTGCCGAAACATTCGTTGGCCCACGCCCTTCTAATAAACACGAAGTACTGCATCTCGATGGGTGCAAAACGAACAATAATAGTCGCAACCTAGCCTGGGGAACAAGATCAGACAATATGCAAGATGCTATTCGCCATGGAACCGCTACTACGGGTAGCAAAAATGCACAGGCGAAGTTCTCGGTAGAGCAAGTAAAAAACATACTGCTTGCCATTGTCGATGGCGAGACTGTCACATCCATATCAAAAAGACTGGGCGTCAGCCACTCTATAATTAGTGAAATCAAAAGCGGAAAAACATACAAAGAAGTTGAAAGGCAATAGATATGAGACAACAAAAACAAATTGTTATTGAAATTGATCATGATGGCAACTGTTCTATAGACGGAGAAGGATTTATTGGCCCAGAATGCTCGTCTTTCATTGGCGAAATCGAAGAGGCTCTGGGAAAGCGAGTGTCGCAAAAAGACAAGCCTGAGTATCGCCAGCGGCGCACCACAAGTACCCGGAACCGTCAAGTGGGAGGTAGGTAATGTCGAGCATCCTTAATCAAGCTGCGACAAAGAAGTTCATCCTGGCGAAGTTCAAAAGTATGCGTCCCGGAATGCCAATTACCAGGGTGTCGAAAGATGCTCTTGAGAAGCTCGAAGCAAGACTACGAGCTTGGATCATCGAAGAGGTGCAGCGGTGCCCCTCTATCGGTAAGACTTTCAAGCTCTAAACGGCTGCCGATGCATGGTGCGATACGGGGATAGCCAAGGGACGTTAAGGACTGCCGGGCTGTGGTCTGCGGCGTCTCGCCCGTATTGGGGGTTCAAGTCCCCCAATCGGTGTTCGGCCTTTGCGCCATTCGATTTGTAGGCATCAGCCACAACCAGTTTACTGTGTATGTGTTTCGGAGGGAACAAAATGGCTTAGTTGACGCTTTACTACTCTGTGGACAACGGTGGGGACGGTTCTGCATACCCCAGGTTTTTCGACACAGAAGAACTCGCAGCGTGGCATCAAGACCATCTGTACGAAGGGTGGGGTGAGTCCTGCACTGGCGAGGTGGTCGTCGAAGGGGACAACCTGAGTTGTCCAGAACTCCAGACCAAAGAGGGTCACTACCTCGATATGCTGCTGGATGATGAAGATGAGGTGGATGAGTTCGTCGCCCAGTTTTTCCCAGACGGCCTGCCTGAATTCATGGTGGGGATAGTCGATGACCGCTACTACGGCGTTTTCTTCAACGGGAAACTCGTCCATAAGCACTTCGCATACCCAGAGAAACAGACGAACCAGGAAGGTGTCGCAAGGCTGACGGAGAAGATCAGTTGCTAGGATGGTGAGGCATGGGCAGAAAGGAAACAGAGAAACAACGGATTAACAGAATCGTAGTCGGTAGCCTGCGCGAAACAATACGCGCTCATGGTCCGATAACAAAACTTCTGATAGGCAGTGCCGCAAAAAGAATCACTGGCACGCTACTTGCAAGGAAGGAAAGCAATGGACGATCTGATCCCGACAGTCGTTAGATGTCGTCTCGGCGATACCACAGTCGAGGTTCGTCACTGCGAGATATCAGACGTATTCCGGCAACTGTGGTTTGGTCCGGTGTCTGAGCTTGAGTTGCCAGACGCAAAAGCAAGCGATGAGCAATTCCAGGACTGGCTTGATCTCTACCGCCATTCGTCCAAGTGGTTCGGAGTGCATCTGTTGGAGGAAGCGAAATGCGATTAGTCTACTACCCAGACCCGAGATTATTGGCCACCTGCGTCGAAGCACCAAAACAGTCGCAGGAAGATAGGGCTCGCCTCGCAGCCAAGATGTGGAAAATCATGCGTAAGAACCGTGGGGTCGGGCTAGCTGCTCCCCAAGTCGGTCTCAACATCCGCATGTTCGTCTGGAGCCACGACGGGCAGGATCAGGCAATCTGGAATCCCATGCTGAGTTGTGTCAGCGGTTGCATCGAATCAACAGAAGGATGTCTATCGTTGCCAAAGGTGAACGTAACGCTACAGAGGGCAACATCGTCAACCTTGGCTGGCGAGGGTCTCAATGGTAAGCCGCTGAGATTTATAGGAGATGGAAACACAACCAGGATTTGGCAACACGAAATTGACCATCTCGACGGAAAGTTGATCATCGACAACATGGGACGAGACGACACGCTCGCTAACCGTGATGCGCTGCGCACCCTGTTAGGAAACACTGTTTCTTAGCTGGAATACCTCATGTTGAATCTAAAAAATCTTAGATTTGGTAAACTGACAGTGATAAAAAGGGCTGGAACCGCCAGTAACCGTCACGTACTATGGTTATGTATATGTGATTGCGGTAACACAACAATTGTTCAGTCTAGCAAATTGAAGATGGGTTTATCAACAAGTTGTGGTTGTAATCGCGTGAAACACGGCCATTCAAAAAACAAACAATCATCAAAAATCTATAAAGCATGGTCATTAATGATTCAAAGATGCACTAATAAAAAGCATAGACATTATTCCAACTACGGTGGTCGTGGAATCGTAGTGTGTGATAGATGGAAAAAATTCGTCAACTTCTTGGCCGACATGGGTTTGCCACCAACATCTCGACACACAATAGATCGAATTGATAATAATGGACATTATTGCCCAGAAAATTGTAAGTGGTCAACTATGCTGGAGCAGAGTAGAAACAAAAGAAATAATCGCTGGATTACATTCAACAATAAAAAACAAACTGTTTCCGAGTGGTCGAGAGAAACAGGACTTTCAATACAAACTATCCTATATCGCCTAAAAGCAGGATGGTCCATCAAAAGGTCTTTGACACACAAAACTAAAGCTAAAATTGACAATCAATAATAATAGCTTAAATTATGTTAGATATCAGATAAAAAAAAGATTTTCACGATTTTTTTGGAGCGCTTTTGCGATTTTGGACTCTCTATACTTACAGAGTATCATAGTTTTCTTTCGTATCGGATCGCCAGCGCAACAGGTCATCGAATCGGAGCGATGGTCTTGACTAACCACCGTACAGATGTGCTTGACTATTCTAACAACCCATACATTTCCTCGTCTAGCGCTGATATTACCAATGATTTACTAACTGGTAGACAGGATGTGATTGGTTCTAGTCGAAGCAATTCGATACAGTGCTCCGAATCGAAGATTCCAGCAGATAGGAATTCAAGAACAGTATAGAAAAAAAACGGCGGTGCGCGCGGAGGGCTCAAAAATGGAATGTCTGGTCTGCCGTCAAAAAATAAAGCCTGGGGAACAAGTATTCTGGGGTAGCCAGATGGAGTGCGACGGTCACGGAGAAAGCGATTGTAGCTACTCAGGGGCGTCAGAGGGACTGGTGGGTGCCGTACACCTATCTTGTCTGGCAAATCCAGCAGAGGCCACGAGAACGCCAAATACGGCGGTTCCTGAGCCTGTTGAGGAAGAGTCGATGGTGCAGCGCTCGGATGCGCTAGCACTTTTGGGCCTGTAGGAGAAAACCAATGACCGGAATCGAGACAAAACACAAAGCCGCCGCTGTTTTCAGTGAGCGTGGAATTATTGTAAACAAAGGTCTCGCGTGTCTCAGCGAGCAATTCCGCAAGCTCCCGGCATTTGTGGTGGACTACCTGATTTCCGAGATGGTCACCCCGACAGACCCAACCCCCGGCCTGGAACGTATCAGCAAACTGCTTACCGATCACTTCATGGAATCGGACCAAAAGGAACTGGTCAAAAGTCGGATCAGGGAGCAAGGCGAATACACTCTGATTGGTCGTATCCGCTGTCGGTTCGACGAGGGCAAGGATGAATATTGGGTTGATGTCACGGCGCTGGGTAACCAGTATGTCAGGATCAATCCGCACCTCATAGCCGAGTACGGGGACACGTTGTTGACAACCGGGGCGTGGGGTGTCTTCAAAATCGTGTACGATGAATCCTACGTCATGCGGAAAAAGCTGTACCCATTCCTGGTCACCGAATTCCGACCTATGCAAATCACCGGGATCAACCTCGACACATGGATTCAGCGTCGTGAGCGATTCACAGACGATGAGTGGCTTGACCTGATGATCACCAGTGTCGGCTTTGACCCCGAAGCTCTGTCGCACCAAGAGAAACTGTTGTATATGGTGCGGCTGGTGCCCTTCATTGAAGCCAACGTAAATTTCTGTGAGCTAGGCCCACCGGAAACAGGCAAGACGTTCGCTTACCAGTCCCTTAGCTCTTATGGCTTCGTTGTCTCTGGTGGTCAAACCACTGTCGCTTCTCTGTTCTACGATAAGTTGCGGCGTCAACTGGGCTTGGTCGGATATCGAGATGTGGTGATGTTCGATGAGTTTGCTGGTGGTCACAACGGTAACAAGTGGTCTGGTCAGGGCGATCTCATCGATATGCTCAAAGACTTCATGAACAGTGGACGCTTCGGGCGTGGTACGGCAGAGTTTGCGTCTGGGTGTTCCATCATGTTCGCTGGCAACATTGACTGCGACAGGCAGAAAAAGGCGGTGGCCGCTCGGTATCGCAGCCTGTTTGCTCCGCTGCCACAAGCAGTCAGTCAAGACCGTGCTTTCCTTGACCGTATCCATGGATTCATTCCTGGATGGCAGATACCTCAGATAAGAGAGTCAAAGCTAGCCAAGGGTGCTGGATTCATGGCAGATTATGTCAGCGAAATCATGCACCGGATGAGAGACCGCAACTATGCGCCGGTGATCACAGAGAATGTGTGTTTCGGTGATATGTCTCAGCGTAACCAGCGATCGTTGGTTCGGATAGGGTCTGGTTTGTTGAAGCTGATGTTCCCGCACAGGACGGCCAAGACGGTCACCCCAGACGAATTGAAGGTGGTATTGGATGTGGCGGTGGATTTGAGGCAGAGGGTCGTTGACCAACTCGCCGTGATCCTGCCGAGTGAATTCAGCGGAGTTAAGCTGTCTTATGAGATCAAGGGAGAATAGAATGAGTTTTGTAACTGAGCCAGAAGTTGCATTGGTTGGAAAGCCAGTATTGGAAATCGATGGAATCATGAGATTCCTTGAGGAACACGGGTATGAATGGCCAGAGCTTACGGAGAAGCTCGAATCTATGATGAGTCTTGGAGACGACGACGGAGAGTGGCTCGTTGAATTTGCCGGGCGCATGTGCTACCAGTCGTGGCCCAAGCAGGGCGAGACCGCAAAGGGAAGGTCTCACGAAGACCACATCAAGCATCTGATCGAGGTTGGGCATGGGGCCTGCATCGAACATGCAACATTCAACTTTGCGATGTGGAACGTTTCTCGAAGTCTGACACATGAGTTGGTGCGACATCGGATTGCGTCGTACTCTCAGTTGAGTCAGCGGTATGTGGATTCGTCCAACGTCGCCTTCATCGTTCCGCCCGCAATCCAAGAGTTGGCCAGGACAGACCAGGATTCCTACCTGAAGTGGGTCGCGCACTGCGAGCGGTCTAGGGAGCTTTACGAAGAACTGACGGGTAAGCTGTCTGAGATGTACGGAGATATCGAAAGCAGGTTGGAACGACGCAAGAAGGCGCGTCAGGCGGCGCGGTCGGTCCTGCCAAACGCTACTGAGACGAAGATTGTCGTCAGTATGAACGCCAGGGCTGTCCGACACCTGATCGAGCTTCGAGCCAACCCGGCAGCGGATGTTGAAATTCGTGCTCTTGCTGTTAAGGTCTACCGCATCCTACAGGATAAAGCCCCGCTGTTTGCCCACGGTCTCGGAATTGTCAATCTTGAGGACGGAACGGAGGGTGTCGAATCCAAGCATCGTCGGGTGTAAGAAAAAAAATGGAATATGTGGAACAGATGTCGGAGTTGGGCGTATAATAAGACGAGAGGATTGCGATGTCTACAGCCATTATAGACGGCTTTGAAACATACATCCGCACTGAGCTTGGTTTGTCACAGGAGACGCTTTCAGCGTACACTAGAGATGCACAGGAATTCCTTGATTTTATCGGGACACAAGAATTGACTGCCCAATCAATTGAAACCTTCCTTAGCAATCTGCGACACCGTGGGCGGAAGCCGACTACGGTGCGTCGTAAGTGTATGTCTGTAAGATGCCTGTGTCATCATCTCATCAGTCTCGGTCTGCTCGACCCCAACACCCTGGATATGATTGATTCTGTACGTACCAGCAGGAGAACACCAGATGCCCTGGAACCTGAAGCTGTGGATGCTCTTGTGGCCACTGTGGAAAAGCGTGTACCCGTATGCAGAGCCACTAACGTTCGCCGCGATGTCGCTATTGTCTTGACTCTATACCACAGTGGTCTTCGGGTATCTGAATTGTGTGGACTCAACATCAACGATATCAACCTCTCCAGGCGAGAGATACGAGTCAAAGGCAAGGGGAGTCGTGAGAGAATAGTTCCGACTACCCCAAGGTGTGTTGAAGCAATACGGGCATATTTGGATTCAGAGCGCCGATCCAACACCAAAGCTGTGTTCGTAAAATCCAATGGGCAGCGGGTGACCCGCCGTGCCGTCAGCGATATGCTGATGTCCCTTTCGCGTCGGGCTGGTGTGGAACACACCACAGCCCACATGTTGCGTAGAAGTTGTGCCACATCACTTATGAATCGTGGTGTGGAACTCGAACTCGTGCAAGCTCTGCTGGGTCATCAACACCTATCGACAACGCAGACTTATCTGGCAATTAGTCATGATCGACTTGCGGAAGTTCATAGGCGTTGTCACCCCTTTGGAGAAAAACATGAGGTTTAGTCGTTACACCGAGAAGCCCAAAAATGGCGGCGAGCCCGAAACCGAATGCCCTGTCGAGCCAGAACTAGCTATGCCGATCCAGTTGGATGAGATAGTCGAAGAGTTCATGGTCAGAACGCGGAGGCTGTTGGTCGTAGGTGAAATCAACGAAATAGCATCCACACACATCTGTAGCTACCTACAACTATTCTCTTTGCGCAAAGAGCCGGTGTATATGTACATTAACAGCCAGGTGGATGTCTCGCCTCTGGGTATGCCATCATCGATCAAATGCTGGCATGTCGGTGTCCTATCCACACGATTGTTCGCGGCCAGAGTCATTCGATGGCCGCAATGATCGCTGCCTTCGGAGCAAAGGGGCATCGATACGCAACGCCCAACTCGTCTATGATGTTGCATTCAGTGATTATTCAGAGTTCCCCAGATTCGATAGAAAGACATGGCCAGATGACGGGGTATCTCGAAGAGGACTACAAGAGAAAGGTGGCTGCTCTCGCCAAGAGAATGAAGGTCACCACGAAGCAGTTGCTACAGCTAATGAGCGAAACCAAGTGGATGTCACCGCAGCAGGCTGTGAAGGTCGGCATGATCGATGGCATCTGGACACCACGCATGGAACAGGCGGTAAGCAAAGGATTTGGGAAATGATGAAACGGCAACGTCGCATCACTAAAGCATACTTTGATCTGGCCCGTCGTCAGTATGCTCCGCTGATTCACAAGCTAGCTTTCCAAATCGGGATAGACGACACACAAAATGAGGAATTGAAAGCCCAAGCCGAGGAAGAATTACTCAGGTGTATGATCTGCTACAGGCGCAGCGGGTCATTCATCACATTTTTCCATGGCCGTCTGAGCGGAATCTTCCGACACATGAGAAATGTGGAGAACAGAGCCAAGCGCATCCAGATTATGTCGCTGGATGCGATGTCGAGCATAGCTGGCCCGAACACCGATGTGGATACACGCATCATGGTAGAAGAACTGATGGCGTGCCTGACAGAAGAGGAACGTGCAGTCATAGCCGGGTTGTTCTTTGACGAAAAGACAATGAGAGAAGTATCCCAAGATCAGGGCGTTGTCCCTTCCACGATCTGCCGCATCAAGGGTAGGGCGATCGACAAGATGAGGCAGAAGTGCGAAACGGAGCAGGAGTAAGTCATGGCGAACGAGAGAGGTCGCAACAAAAAGAAGAGAGAACAGAAAAAGATTGAGCGACTGAAGAGGTTGCTTGGGATTGACTTGTGTGCCTGTGGCGGTGGGCACCAGTTGCGATGTCATGGGAAGTGTAGAGAAGTCCACACGAATCCAAAGATTGGAAGAGTCGAGTGTAGTGAATGCTATCAGGTCGATCGTTCGGCTGTGAAGCAGGGTGGCCCCCGGCGTCCAAAGCGCACATGGAAGTATGGTCGTCAAAAAGAGGGAAACGAAAACAAACAAGCCAAAGATCGGCGTCGTGAAAGATGGCAAAGAGATTGATCAGAGTGATCGGTCCACGGTGTATAAACCTTTAACGGGTCTGTTGGTCTCCTGATGAATAGGAAGGTGGAAAAATGAGCAAGTGGTGGATCGTTTCGGTATTGTTGGTGGCGATATCGCTACCTATGACGGGTTGTGCTACGTTCGGTGGCGGCGGCAGGTGGCAGGACAATGTTCCTCGACTAAAGGCCGACATCAATATGTTCTCCAAGCTGGCGACTCGAATCGCCTTGACCGAGGCGAAGATGCCAGCGGAGGATGTGGAGGTTGTCAAGGGGTACTTGGTGGCCCTGAGAGACCTTTTGGCGGTGCCCGGTCAGCCAGACTTTACTGGCGCGAGGAATCTGGTGAGTGTAAAGCTCCCACAGAAGTATCAAGTCTACGGTTTAACCATCATCGATGTGATTGAGCGATATCTCCGATCGGCGGAACTTAATATCACAGAGGACCAGGAATTGATCGCAGCCCTGATATCATCGGCTATCGAGGGCGCACTCGAAGCCGTGGAAGAATTCGCCGGATAATGCGACAAAACGTGTGGGGTGGCTCTCGGTCGGGGGTCACCCCGCTTTCTTTTCCCGAGGGGAGTTAGAGTTATGTGTAAATGGAACGCCTGCTTCGTCTCAATCGTGATGTTTTTTTTCTGTATCGGTATGGTAGCCATGACCCCGAACTGGAGTGGTGAAAATCATACACAAGAAACCACAGTAGTCGAGGCGGCAGAGGTAACAGTTGAAGAAACAACAGAGAAGAAGGTTCTACCACCAGTAGTCGATGAGATTGAACTGAAACAGAGGGAAATGCGAGACACCACGGTTTTCGTGCAGACTCGCCAAGGCAGTGGTTCGGGGACCATTATCGATCGCCTTGAAACGGATACAGATGGATTGTGTGAGTATCTGGTACTCACCAACGCCCATGTCACCTACAGTAGATTCATTACTATTTTGCGTGGGGTTGATTCAATTACCGGCAAGGTAAAGTCCGAAAGGATCGATACTGGTTGCGGCGTCATTGCCTTTAACCACACAGAACGAGATTGGTTCCCACACAATGCGACAGTGATCGCCGAAGACATGCGGTATGATTTGGCACTATTATCTTTTCGTTCGAAACACGAGTTCTCCGTTGCTAAAATCGCAGACGACGATATGCTCAGCCAGGTACGTGTCTTCGATGAAATCTTCGCAATTGGCTGCCAACTTGGTAATGCTCCATCACCAACTACCGGCATTATATCACAAATCATCACTGGCAACAATGGGGAAAAGGAATGGGTCATTTACGGCAACACGGCACAAATCACTCCAGGATCAAGTGGGGGTGGATTGTTTAAGAAATACGATGGCCACTATTATATGATAGGTATTCCGTTCCGTGTCGCTATAGCTTGTAATGGCCAGATTGTTCCGCACCTAGCACACGCAATTTCGGTCGGAGTCGCAAGGGATTTCATTGACCAAAATGCGGTAACCTGTCCATGAGCAAAGTAGATGAAGTCATCCGTGGGATGCAAGCTTCAGGCTTGCCGAGTGATTACTGGGCTACCCCGGATGGGGAGTTTCCAGAATTAGAGGCTAGCCGTCTGATTATGCAACGGAATGGCCAATCGGTTTGGGAACACACGATGTCTGTCATCGACTTGGTTACGCCCAAGAACCCCATCACTTTGTTGTCGGGCCTGTTCCATGACCTTGGCAAATGCTGCGTACAACCAATGGATGATCCTTCCCTGCCTCGCTTCCCAGGCCACGCCATAGAATCTGCAAACATCGCAGAAATCAAGCTGGCTGAGTGGCAAGCATCACCTGATTTAATAGACAAGGTGGTCCGTCTGGTTACAATGCATATGTATGATGTTAGTATCGCCGCCAAAGAAAAAACAATACGCAAATTCATAGCGGAGGTAGGCCCAACCAATATCGACAATTGGTTCGCTTTGCGAATCGCCGATTCTCGTTCATATGCTGCCCAACAACAATATCGTAGCCATTTCATAGAGCCGTTCAGGAAATTGGTCGCGTCATATCTTGCACAACAACCCGGCACAGATCAGCCAACGTTTGAAGCTCCCGGTGGGGCCGGGAGTATGCAAATAAAAGGGGGAGAGGTTTCGTGAGTGTGCCAGTATACAATCCAGAGGGATTTGCTTTGCAAATTTTTCAGGATAGATATGCTATTCACGTAGAAGAAACATTCGGACAAGCTTGTGAGCGGGTCGCAAGATCAATTTCGGATGCCGAGATGGGGACGAAACGTGACGAATACTTTACCAGATTTCTGGAGATTTTGCAAACAAATCGTTTCTCTCCTGGTGGACGAATATGGCGTGGGGCAGGACGACCAAGAGGGCAGATGTTGAACTGTTTTGTGTGGACGGACGACCTGGATTCCAGAGAGGGGTGGGGCGATGCACTACGAGCAGTTACAATTATCTCCGGTACCGGTGGCGGTGTCGGGATTAACTTTTCACGAGTACGTCCAAGAGGTAGTCTCATCCGTAGTACTGGCGGTGAAGCTACCGGCGCGGTTAGTCTCATGCGAGCCATCAACGCTGTCTGCAATGAATTGCGTGAGGGCGGCGGTCGTAGATCGGCGCTAATGTTTTGTCTCCGCTACGATCACCCAGACCTTATGGAATTCCTAGAAGCGAAACTAGACAAAGGGGAACTCAATAACGCCAACATATCTGTTTGTATCGATGACGCCTTTCTGAAGTTGCTCGACGAAGAAGATGAGGTGGTATTCAGATGGCAAGGCGAAGAGCGTGGCAGGATTGCAGCGAAAGACATCTGGGATAAGATTGTCCACAATGCGTGGGAGAGTGGAGACCCAGGGGTGTTGAACATCGGTCTTGCTAATGCCATGAACACCATTTCTTACCGCCATGATCTGGTAAGCACCAATCCGTGTGGTGAGATTTGGATGCCACCGTATGATTGTTGCTGCCTTGGTGCGGTCAATCTTCATACCCATATAATCGATGGAAAGATAGACTGGGATTTACTCGAAGAAACCGTGGCGATGAGTGTAAGGTTCCTGGATGACGTGCTCGACCAGAATAACTATCCGATGTCAATTATTCAGGAAACCTGCCAGAAGTATCGTCGAATCGGTCTCGGTGTAATGGGGCTCCACGATATGCTGCTAGAATTGGGTCTGAAGTATTCGAGCGAAGATGCGAGAGAAATCGTAGACAAGGTGATGGATTTTGTCAAGAAACAAGCCTACCATGCAAGCATCACTTTGGCGATAGAGAAGGGTCCATTCCATGCATTCGATATAGATCAGCACGTCAAAACAGGATTCGTAAAAAAGTGCCTGCCCCGCAGGCATCATCGGCTGATCAGAGAACATGGTATTCGTAATTGTGCTTTGTTAACAATCGCACCCACCGGAACAATATCAATCGTGGCAGGTTGCTCATCAGGTATTGAGCCGCTATTCCAACCAGTTTACGAGAGGCGATTCAATAAGCACAAAGATATGCATAAGGACGAGGAAAGAGACAGGGCTGTCGAGGTGGTTGTTCATCCGCTACTGAAGCGGTTCTTGGAAGCCAAGAGATCAACCAAACACTTCCAGGGTGCCCACGACATAGAACCAGGCGCACATCTGGCCATGCAGGCGGTATGCCAGAGACATATCGATAATTCTATATCCAAGACAATCAATCTTCCAACAGATTATTCTGTCGATCAATTGTCTCAGGAGATGAGACAGTACATAGCAGAACTCAAGGGAATCACAGTGTACCGGGATGGCAGCAAGGGCGAGTCACCATTGATCCCGTTGCCCTTAGCGGAAGCAAAACAACACTTGGGACAAATGGAAGAGGAAGCGGCGGTTAACGATTGCCCGAGTGGTGTGTGTGAGATAACGAAAGGTGGTAGCTAAATGGCTAATGCGAAGCCCCAACTAGACGAACAGACTCAGGAAGTAATCAGGCTCATTCGACTACATAACCGAGCAGGCAGCACTGGGACACTTCGGGAAGAAGTGGCGAAGGAACTGGGGGTAACGATCTGGAAGGCCAGGAAGCTGATCACTCAGGCAGAAACCATTATGGCTGGAATCCCCCAGGTCGGCATTGATCCAGGTGATCCGTTGTTTAGGTCAGAGGTGGCAAGGCGGATCAAGAAGCAGACAACGGCAGCCAAGGTCGCTGAGCAGATGCATTCGACCGAGGAAGATGTGCTGGCGGTTATCCAGGACATGGAAGAGCGCGGCTACATCATCATGCGGCGAGGCAGTTCCATCCAGCTTGGCAAATCCGCAGAGCAAGCTGGTCAGGGTATTATTTTTGAAAATCACTTCCACGATAAGCCGATCTCATTCGGCGTAGTTGCCGACATGCACCTATGCAGCAAGGCAGAAAGACTAGATGTCCTCAACGCAGCATACGATGAGTTTGCCAAAAGAGGCATCACGACTGTCTTCTGCCCAGGCAACTATATCGACGGCGAATGCCGTTTCAACACACATGAACTTCTGGCCCACGGCATTGCCGACCAGTGCCAGTATGCTATCGACAATTGGCCTTCGCGTCCAGGAATCAACACCTACTTCGTTGACGGCGACGATCACGAAGGTTGGTTCCAACAGAGGGAAGGAATCGAATTTGGTCGCTTCCTCATGCTAGAAGCTCAGGCGCAGGGTCGCAACGACTTGATCTATATGGGCTATATGGAGGCCGACTTTGAACTGAGGGCACCGCAAGGGAAAGCCATCGTCAAGGTGATTCACGCTGGAGGTGGTAGCTCGTATGCGTTTTCATACGCCAGCCAAAAGCTGGTCGAGTCGTTCCAGGGTGGAGAGAAGCCAGCGGTTTGCATCATAGGCCACTACCACAAGCAGGAGTATTGCTTCCCCCGCAACGTCCACTGTGTTCAGGCTGGTTGCACTCAGGATCAAACGCGGTTTATGCGTAAGCGAAAACTAGCGGCCCACGTTGGATTCTGTATCGTAACCTTGCAACAGGATATCAAGGGAAGCATCACTCGTTTTTCACCAGAATTCTTCCCATTTTGGGACAGAACATATTACATCAACAGAGACGGTATCGGTGAAAGGTTGCAAAAAGGTGACTAGGGAAACTTGGAAGCCAGTAGTGGGATACGAGGGCATATATGAAGTTTCGGATTGCGGCAGAGTCCGAAGGATAGGCCGTTATGGTGGTGCAGTTGTGGGTCGTATTCTCCGTCCATGGAAAACCTCAAAGGGATATTTAATGGTATCTATGTACGATGGGTTTAACCATAAGGTAAATAAACGAATTCATCGTCTGGTCGCTAGAGCTTTTATAGGTCCTCCACCCGTTGGAAAACCGGAGATAAGACACTTGGATGGCAATCCACATAATAATCATGTTGGTAATCTTGCGTGGGGGGACAATCTTGATAATAAAGCAGATATTGTCAGACACGGAAGATCAGTGTGCCCCAAGAATCCTGCGAGCGGAGAAGAACATGGTTGTAGCAAATTGACGGCTAGAGACGTAACTGAAATCAGGAAACTTTTGAAGACGCATACCCAGGTGTCTATAGCCAGAAAATTTAATGTTGTTCAATCTACCATTAGTGCCATCAAGCGACGTAAGCTGTGGAAAGGTCACAATGATGAGTGAAATAAAACAGACTTATGCGTGGAGTGAATCAAGGGTCAAATGCTTGCGTGAATGTGGATGGAAATACTATCTGACTTATTTTCTGGCCTGGCTTGGATGGTTGAATTCTGCACCCCAAGAGAAACGTCGAGCTTATATGCTCAAGAACATGACAAATCTCCCCATGTTTGTGGGTTCCGTGGTCCACGACGTAATAGAAGAAATCATCAAATCCGGCAGAGAAACCGGTGAATGGAAAACACTAAAGGAATCGCAAGAAGATGCCATTCAAAGACTTCGGAAGGGCTGGAAGCAGTCAAAGGATCGCAGGTGGGAAGTAAGCCCTAAGCAGAGTGTGAACCTAGCAGAACATTTCTATCAGGAAGAGATAGACCCAGCCCGATTAGATTCATACAAACAGAAGGTTCTGAGATCGCTAAAGGCATTCTATGATATGCCACTATTCAAAATCATGCAAGAACTCAAGAAAGAAGATTGGCTGACCATCGAGGATTTCCAGAAGTTTACATTTGATACCGGTGAAGAAGTAACGGTAAAGATAGACTGCGGGTTCAGATACCAAGGCAAGATATATCTGCTGGATTGGAAAACTGGCAAAGTGAGTGATTCGGTAATAGACCAACTCACAACCTATGCCATGTACGCATTGAAGCAAGGATGGGCAAAGAAGCCGGATGATATCGTGATCATTCCTGTGTATCTAGCAGCCTACGCAGACCTTGGAGAACGGGCAACCCCGCATCTGGATGTGACCATGCAGCACATGAAAAGACAAGCGGGTATCATCCGCAGTGAATATCCGCTGCTCACTGAGGCGTTCGAAAACAAAGACAATCCAGCTTATTTCCAGAGGACTGACAACGAACATGCGTGTACGAGATGTTTCTTCAGAGATATGTGTGAAGGTGCAAAGACTGAAGTCGGAGAGGGGGAAACTCCGTTTTGACCGAACAATGGAAAAATGTGGTTGGTTTTCCAGGATATCAAGTATCTAGTCTTGGCAATATTAGATCATACTGGACAAGAGGTAAAAATAGCCACATAAGTAATAAATGGCATTTAATGAAACCACAAATTGACAAAAAACATACCGGCTATCGCAAAATTATGTTAAAGAAAAAGCCTAAAACAATTGCATCATTAGTCTGTGAAGCTTTTCACGGTGTTAGACCCCCCAATGGACAAGTATGCCATAAGGATGGGGTACGAACAAATGATGCTGCTGATAATTTAAGATGGGGAACACAATCTAGTAATGAGCATGATAAAATTGTCTATGGCACATCATGGAAAAGTGGGCAAAGAAAATTATCTCCCAAACAGGCAATTTGTATACGACAACTCTATTCTAGTGGCACATATACACAACAACAAATCGCTACAAAGTTTGGAGTACATCAATCTCACATAAGTGATATTGTTAACAGAAAAAAATGGATTTCGACGAAGGGTGATATTTAATGGAAGCAACACTTTATTTCGATGGGGGTATAAGACAAGGGGTAATGGGGTATGGCTGGTTACTTGTTGATTCGGAAAACGAAACAGAAGTAATAGCATCTGGTCATAGGACGTGCGGTACAGGCACGTCCAACATCGCCGAATATCGTGCGTTGATAGCTGGTCTACAAGGTAGTCTCAAGGCTGGAGCCGACATCCTGCATATCATTGGAGATAGCCAGCTTGTTGTGAAGCAAGTTACCAAGGTGTTCAAGGTCAACAAACCAGAACTCAAGAGACATAGAGATCGTGTATTGGAGTTGTTAGAGCAACTAGAAGACCACACGATCAAGTGGGTGCCTCGTAAAGACAATAAACGAGCAGATGCCTTGGTAAACGAGGTGTTTGAAAGGAGAAATGGAAAATGTTCCAAGCAAAAACGAAAACAGCATCGCAAGGACTTGCGGCGGCGATCCTAGCCCTACTCTTTTGCGTCATGCCAGGGTGCGTAGCACCCGAAGCCGTCAAGACGGAGATTCAGGGTATCCGTAATGATATGGGGCAGCTTGAGAAGATCGTTGACCAGAAAGCCGACAACACTGTAGTAGCCGATCAGGTAGACGAAATCAACAACAAGATTGAGCAGACGACGCAGCTTGCTGAGGAATTGTCCGTCTGGAGAAAAAGCGTGCAGGCGGATACTATCAATTACGGTGGTGCTGGTTGGGTTGTGGCTGGAACTGGGGTGATGGCCCTGATCTTCATTGGGGCTGGTTTCCTGCTGGTCCGAGCGTTCATGAAGCGTGGCAATCTGCTTACCCTCTTAACCTGTGCGGTTCAGAAGGTTGGAAAACGTTCACCGGAAGCTGTACAGGCCATTAAAGAGCAACTGAAGGCCGAGGTATCCAACGGTGGTCCGTTCACCGAGAAGGACCGTCAAAATCTTGGATACTTTGCTAAGAAAAAAGGAACTTTCGCGGAACAAAAGCCACGTTCGGAGGTATAATAAGGTATGCCGACCTACGAATACGAGTGCGAAGCGTGTGGTCATGGGTTTGAGGCGTTTCACGCCATGTCGGCGGAACCGCTCGTAGAATGCCCTGAGTGCCACGAACCAAAGTTGGTCAAGCTGATCTGCTGTGGTGCTGCTGTCATCATCAAGGGGACAGAAACGCCGTGTCGTGGCAACAGGGGCGGCGGGACAACAAAGAAGCAGCGTATGACCCCCAAGAAAGTTGATAGGCTTGGCGAGGGAAAGAATAAAGGTGAGATGCCTCCCTGGAGAGATGGCCCAGTCAACAAAGATGTGCTGAAAAATCCAGAGAGATACATTAAGGAAGGAAGGGTGGACTGATGGACAAGTCGGAAATTCGCACTGGACAGACCGATGGCCGTGACCGAGAACTGAAGGGTTTGGCAAACGAGGGAATCGTGAATCTTGATTGCGCCGACTGCGGCACAACTCTGTTGTGTCTGCAACTGGCGAGTATCAAGGGCGATACGCAGGCCCAGGTTTTGACCAGGGTGGCGGTCAAGTGTGGGTTGTGCAATGGCTTTTCCTATGTCCAGCAGGTGCCAGGACAGTTCTATCCCGGTGCCCCAAGTGACGACATGGCATTTGACATATCAGACGACGATACTGGTGCCCCAGAGGCCGACGTGTTGTTCAAGGCATGGAAGAAATGAAAGTAATCGTCGTTGACATCAACGGGACACCGCACGAAATAGAGAAGGGTGTCCAGCCAGACTTCGATGTGTTGGCACGATGGTCGGGCGAGAGATATCTTGTCCTCGCTTCCAACGACGGTGACTTGTTCAACCCACTGGATACCAACGACAACATTCACAAGCGGGACAGAGAACGTGGCGGATTATTTTGGAGGCTGAGAACATGTAGCCAGGAGTGTTATCAGCAGTACACCACCTTCCTACGCAGCAAGAACAGGACACCATACCTCTTGGCGCAACGGAGATTTCGAAATGACTTTCGATGAATTCAAGGCAGACTTTTTGGCGTTCCTGGAAAGTTCAACGGTGAATTTGGGTCGCAGGACAACCAAGACACGGCAAGCTTTCTTGGATACCGCGAGTGCCAAATTCGATGCATTCGTGGCTGGAGATGTTGCTGAAACACCCGAACAGCCAGTCGCCGACAACATGAGCGACCGAGTGCTGTGTGTCAAGCCCACAGATCGCAATAGGGCTCTTGACATTGGCAAGGGTGTCCACGCAATGACCCCTAGCGAATCCATGAGGGCTGATGAACAGTTGAATCGTTCTCCCTACGGAGACCGCAAGAAAGGACAGGAGAATGAGTGAAACAGTTAACGACAATCTGGTATCGTTCACCACAGTTCCGTATACACCAAAGATGCGATTCTTGGCATCGTTATCCGATGGTCGGACGGTGATCCAAGATGATCGTCCCAACCAGAGGCACGCCTGGGCTCGACTTGCACAATGGCTGGAAGCAAACGAGGGGATTACTATAACTGGCCTGCGACTCCAAGGTCCAAGAGGGATAGACATCAAGATGCCACCGGGCCAGAAGGGATACTTCTTCGGCCAGAAGCAACACGCCGTTTGGGGTGGCCCACAGTACAACTACATCGGTGTAGGCTATTACGACGGAAGCAAGGTCAACGTTGCTTGGTATAGACAACCCAGGTTTGACCATTCTTTCACCGAGGAAAGAACTGTGGAAAGTGCTGGTTTTCTTTTGATACAGAATGGTTAATGGCAGCAAGGCACCAACCACAAAGCGAAAAGCACCCCTACGCATCCCCAACTACTCCGGGGCTGTATGTGGCATTCCGTGATTACATCATCGAATTGGTGTGCCTCAACACCAATCCCAAAATCGGTCCTAGATTTTGGTCAGATCAAAGTTACTGGGCACCGAAGTACAAACGAGAGGTTAGGGGCGTTGCTAATCTCGGCAAAGAGCTAGACCTGTCTGACACCTTGACACAAACAGCATTGGTCCAGGTTATCAAAGAATACCGCGTTAAAGCATTGGTGGCCAAGAAGACAAAAGACAAAGTTGTTCGATGGACTCGTGGTCGCCTTGCAAACCTCAAGGAACATCGTGCATCGCTAGCAACAAAACAGCCACAAGCACCGATTGATCCCAAAAAGAATGCCATCTTTGTTGACACTGGAGAAAAGACTAGGTTAGCAAAGGTGAGGGAAGCAGAGAATGGCTAAGAGGAAACCCAAGATAGACAGTGAATCATTAGATGCTTTTCTAACACGTATGCACGGCGACGGCATTATAGCACCAGCGTCCGAAGCACTGCCGCCACGATCCAGAGGTGTGTTAAACACCCCGTTATCTCTGGATATTGCGCTCAGCGGTGGAATCCCGGATGGCACGATATGTCTTATCACGGGGAAACCGAAAAGCGGCAAGACAACACTTTGCCTCGAACTACTCAAAAACGCCCAGATACTAGAGCGTCCGACATTCTACATCAACATCGAAAAGAGATGTACCCCTGCACTGCTGGCGACTATCCAGGGATTAGACCCAGCGAAACTCCAGGTTGTACCCCATCAAATAGACAAGCCGCTCACTGCCGAAGACTATCTGAATATCATCGAACGTATCGCCAAGACACAAAAGAAGGCGGTCATTGTTGTTGACAGTATCGCCGCACTTTCGACAATGACAGAACAGGAAGAACAGATCGGCTCCAGCAAAGACATGGCTGGTCCAGCTAAGTTGTTGTCCGCGTTCTTCAGGCGGGCACAACAGATGGTCGATGCACAAGACGTGATTTTGATTTTCATCTCTCAGATGATGAGCAACCGTGAACCACGCGGCCCAAAGTACGTCGAAAAGGGTGGCGTAGCTGTTCAGTATGCATGTTCTGTCTGGCTGAAAGTTACCTGGACCCAACAGTGGGAAAGGAACACAGAAACAAACGCACCCGATGGACATGATATGCACATCACAGTGCAATCATCAGCAATGGGAAGACCGCTGTTGCCATGCGTCCTCCCGTTGCGATACGGCATAGGAATCGATGTGGTCAAGGATATCGTAATCACAGCCGAAAATTTGGGGTTGATTGAAAAGGCGGGTGCATGGTATTCAATCCCAATGTTCGCCGGGGAAGGTGACCCACCAAAATTCCAGGGGCTTGCTCGGTTGTCGAATTTCCTCAAAGAGCACCCGGACAAGCTGAAACAGCTTGAAGCGGAGATAAGGGACGTTGTGCTCCCGCAGGAAAAGGAAGATGAGTGATATCCGAAAAGGGTTGGAATGGTTGCCTCGCCCCCTAACGCTAACAACGAGCGAGACCGACCGAAGGCTGTTGAGTGAGGCATATCAACATGCCAACGAAACCAGTCCCGATCCGAGTACAAAAAATGGCGCTGTCTTAATCGGCAGAGACGGGAATGTGTTAACGTATGGGGTTAATCGTTTCCCGACCGGTGTCGCCGAAACCGAAAAGCGTCTGACAGACAAAGAGACCAAGTATCGGCTGGTTGTTCATGCAGAAAACGGAGCAATCTTCAACGCAGCCCGACACGGAAAGGTAGTGCATGGTGCAACACTATACTGCCCATTCTATGCATGTTCGGAATGTGCCAAAGCGATTGTTCAAGGCGGTGTAATCAGGGTGGTAGGTCACGCCCAACTGATGGCGCTTGCATCGGCACACACTACCTGGGTGAAGTCTATTACTGATGCATGGGACGTATTACATGAGGCTGGAGTGCAGTGCGACTTGTATGATGGAGTTGTTGGAGTCACAACAAGATTCAACGGCCAAGATATTCCGGTGTGACATGGAAGTACGACTACTCAAGGGTGGCACCGCTAAGCTACGCCTAAGCAATAAGCGGCTTCGAACCAAAGGGAAATCGAAGTCGCAATTTCAGTATGAGGTGGGACAGCGATTGGTGGCTGAGTACCCCCACGACATGATTTTCGAGGAAGTGCGAGTACCGGGCGATGGATTCATATTGGACTTTTTTATCCCGTCGCTGGATTTGGTGGTTGAATGTCATGGACGACAGCACACCGAACACGTACCACACTTCCACAAGACCAAAGTAGATTTTCACAATCAGCAAGATACCGACCAGAGGAAGCGGGACTGGTGCGAACTGAACGGATTCCGGCTTGTCGAGATTTATGATGAGTAAACTGAGCGATGAAACAACGGCATACAGAGACCAGCTTGATAAGTGGATTGTGGCACTTGGATTGCCACAGCATCAACCGTCCAATACAGAGATCGAAGCTATCCTTGAGTTTACGAGAGACGCACTTAGAGAAAGATCGTCGGTCCAGCTATCTGAGGATACGGTCCTCCTGGCCCAATATGCCTTGTTCCTGCAACAGAAAGCCAATGAGTGTCAGACATTCATCAAGTGGGCCGGTCAGGTGATGAACCGTTTGCTCGGAGATGATCGCCCGAAGCTGAACCAATGGGTACGACAGGCTGAACTGAGGCTAGAGCGGATACAATATCTCGCTCGTCGGATAGAACTGGTGGGACAGAGCATCGGCGGCTTAGTCCGTGCGAGATACAATGAAGGGAGCAACCGATGAGTCCACTCGAATACATCGAAGAGGGAATTAAAGAAGGTGACTGGGAAAAGGTCTGTGAGGGGTATGAACGGCTGACGGGCACTGCCCTGCCCTTGCCGGTCGAACGACCTGGAGAAGTGCGGAAGGCCCATGAAGTTCTACAGCAGATAGTCGCTATCGCTTCCGAGATTCTCCCGGAGGGGGAAACCGTGGTTCAATCAACCACTGTCGAACCTGAGCCGAAGAAAAAGAAGCGAGGTCGTCCCAAGGGGAGTGGGAAGAAAAAGAAGAAGAAAACCACCGCCGAAGAAGATGATCCGACACTCCAGTTGGACGATAATAAGAAAACGGCGGTGCAGAAGGAAACCGGTGGCACTCGATTGATTACCAACGAGCCTGACCCGGATGAGGTGGAAAAGAACAAGGCGAAGGCCGAGAAAGCACAGAGGAACAAAGCCCAACTGGGTCGCAAAGCCGCGCGCAAATACAAGGTCAAGTGCAACGAATGCGGAGAACAGTTCGAATCTGATCGTCAAAGTGGTGAGATGGGACAGAAGTGTCCTTCGTGTCTCAAGGAAAAGAAGAGTAGGTTCTCTTAATGGGCGCAAAGGCAAACGCAATTCTACAAGATGCGGGCATGGAGCGTGCAGTCCTAGCCGGGATAACCACGCATGGTGCCGACTGTTTCTTTGAGGTTGAAGACATCCTTGGTGTCAAGGACTTCTATTGGCCTTGCAACCAAGAATTATTCAACATCCTATCTCACTTGGTACACCATGAAGATGCCAAAACGTTCGACATTCCCAATATACAAACAGCGGCTAAAGTGCTAGGACACAACGATTTTGTCAGCGGCGGCAAGCACTCTGAGTACCTCGATGCCGTCGTTGAAGAGGTGGGTTCGTCCAAAGATAACGTTCGATCACTTGTCGTCGCAGTTTACAAGCTATCATTAGCTCGCCGTGGTTACCTTGCAGCAAAAGCAGTACAGAACAATCTCAGGAAAGTCACCGGCGCAGAAGATGTAGATACCATCATCGGTCAAATCGAAGAACCGATATTTGAGTTCACCGGCCAAATTGTATCTCAAGGCGCAGGCGTAGTCTCTCTGGGACAAAGATTCAAGAATGTGATGGCGGCATTATCCGAAACCCCACAAGACATCATCGGACTACCAACCGGGTTTCCAGCGTGGGATACGGCAATAGGCGGCGGCTTAAGACCGGCCACGGTGAACGTTGTAGGGGCACGCCCCAAACAGGGTAAGTCGTTCTTCTGTATTAACGTAGCACGCAATGTTGCGGAGAATGGTATTCCGGTACTGTATCTAGACACGGAGCTTACAAGCGATACCCAATTGCATCGCCTCACCTCTTTGGTGTCGGGCGTAGATTTGAACCATGTGGAAACGGGTCAGTTTGCTGGTAACCCTCATGAATCGGAAGCTATCTGGGGTTGCCAAGAGCACATTGAGGGACTTCCCATCGATCACTTCTCGGTGGCCGGTCTAGCTCCACACGCCATCATGTCCATTGCTAGAAGATGGTTGTCCAAGACCGTGGGATTCACCAGTAGTGGGGCGGCTAAGCCGTGTCTCATTGTTTATGACTATCTGAAGCTGATGGATGACGGTGGATTCAAAAACAACCTACAAGAATATCAGTTGCTTGGTTTCCTTGTTACTGCTCTGCACAACTTTGCCGTGAAGTTCAAACTCCCCGTGTTGGCAACAGTGCAGCTTAACAGAGATGGCGTTGAAAAAGAAGGGGCCGAAGTGGTCTCCGGGTCTGATAGAATTGTGTGGTTGTGTTCCAATTTCACAATTCTCAAGAAAAAGATTCAGACTGAACTCAACGAAGACCCGCCGTCGAACGGTACCAAGAAATTGGTGGTCACGGATACCAGATTCGGTGCTGGCATGGAAAGCGGCGAATACATCAATGTTGTAGACAAGCTTGAAGTGGGCAAGCTGTCTGAGGGAAAACCATTCTCGATGGTGACACAATCGGCTTTGGAGAATCAGGCGAATGAGGCGGTTTAGCTCCAAAGACATTCCGTTCATCCAGGCTCGTGCCTGCGAGAGAATAACCGAAGTGTTCGACGCACTCGGTATCGACTACGTTGAACGGCACGATTATCTACAGGCCGCTTGTCCCGTCCACGAGGGGGACAATCAGAGGGCTATGTTCTGGGCTATCCGGTCCAGCCATTGGCAGTGTAAAACCAGAGGGTGTCATTGCGACCCCATTACTGGTCCGTCGAGCAGTGTTTTCGGGCTTGTGCGTGGTGCCATGACCCGCAAGACAGGAAAAGAGTGGGGCTTCAAGCAAGCCGTAAACTTCGTGGTCCAAGTATTGGGGCTCGAACAGTGTAGTGGAGATGCGGCGACCGCTCAAGATATAGAGATTGCGAAGATCATAAAGCAACACCGCAAAAAACAATCTGCCACGCAGGGACAAGGTGTCCCGTTGGCTACCATGCTGCCACACCTAAAAGCCGATCAGGTATACTACCCGAACCGTGGTGTTTCGCCTGAAATCATAGCTCGCTATCATGTATCGTTTTGCAACACCAAGGGGAAGCCAATGTACAAAAGGGCTTTCTTCCCGATTTTGGATGCGACTGGGCGATACGTAATGGGGTGGTCGGGGAGAAGTATCTACGATAAGTGTACAAAGTGCGGTATGCATCACCATCCAGAACGGCCATCGTGCCCTGATCCGCAGTATGGTGGTGTGTACACCAAATGGAAGCACTCTAAGGATTTCCGTGGTGAATTGTGTCTGTACAATCTATGGTATGCCAAGCCATTCATAAGCAAAACTGGCACGGCCATTCTGTGTGAAGGGCCGGGAGACGTGTGGGCATACGAAGCGGCTGGCATTCGGAACAGTGTTGCCCTGTTGGGTCTCAATATGTCAAAGCAGCAACGACTGATGCTCCAGAATGCTGGGGCGCTAACGGTTGTTTGCACATTCGACAACGATGAGGCTGGTCAGGAAGCAATGAGGAAACTGGAGAGAGACTTGACTCACTATTTTCGCGTGTTCTGTGTGACACCGGATACCGTGAACGATGTTGGTGATATGTTTGCCGATGATATTGCGGCAAAGATTGGTCCTATTCTGGAAAAGGCGTCGAGAGCAGCAATGCTCTCTGACGGTTACGCAGTGGAGAACGTAGATGGCGAAGCAGTTTGAAATCAAAGATTCTGGGGAGCGACAGAATTTCGATGGTGGAGCAGTTCGTGACACCGATGATGGGAAACCACGGTTTGACTTAATACCACCGCTGGCAGAACAACGAGTTGCCCTGCACTATGGCGGCGGTGCGAAAAAGTACGACGAGTGGAACTGGGCGAAGGGAATGCCGTTCAGTCGGTTCTTGGCGAGTCTGAAAAGGCACGTAGCCGCTTTTGAACGAGGGGAAACCGACGAAGACCATCTGGCGGCGGTGGTTTTCAACGCCAATTCTATCATGCATTTCCAGGAGTGCGGCAGAGATGATTTGGACGACATCACCCCGCGAGTCAAGGAATGGTTTGCTCACCGTAATCGGCAGGGGAAGGACAATGCGGGTAGTTAAATGCAGCGCTAGTGCAATTGGGTTGTACAACCATTGCCCCTTCTCGTATTTCATGCAGTATATTCTTGGCATGGAATCGAGAGCGGGCAAGGCGGCACTCCAGGGGAGCATCGTTCACCAAGCTCTGGAGTGGATGATTAAGCTGCGCAAGCGAGGCAAGACGAACGTTGACCCGATGTGGTTGCTCAATAGAGCGTGGGATGAACTGACGGCTAAATCAGATATCGAAATTCGCAAAGTAACCACCCGCATAGACAAAGATACGGGTGACTTCAAAGAAGCGGCTGACTTCAAGAAGTGCCGGGTCGCCCTAGAAACAGTGTTGGCTGATCCATATTACAATCCATATCAATTGCCCAATGTGGTTGACGCCGAGCGGTGGTTTGCGCTTGAAATGCCGGGCGACGAATGGCAATGCCTCGACAAAGATGGCAAACTGCACCAGTTCACCGTGCGTGGTTTTATCGACCTTGTACACGAGATTGACGCCGATACCATCGAGATTGTAGACTGGAAAACAGGCAGCAGGAAAGATTTCTACACTCAACAGCCCATCGACGAAGCTTTGCTTATGAGGGAGGTTCAGCCGAGGTTGTACCACTTGGCAGCATACTTCCTCTATCCAAAGTACAAAAACATATTGATTACCTTCTATTATACCAATGACGGTGGCCCCGTCACCATTGCTTTGTCCCAGGAAGATGTTGCTATGACAATAGCGGCACTCCACCGCTTCTTTACAACCATCCGACAGGATACCCTGATGAGACGTAATCGTTGGTGGACTTGCCGAATGTGTAACTTCAACAAAAACGGCGTCTGCCACCGTGTGTGGAGCGATCTACACACACTAGGCGGCGAATACGTAGAGGATCGTTACGCTAATCTGGATTGCGAAAGCCAGTTAGCTCTCGGTCAACCAGCGGAGGCATAAGATGAGTAAGACATATGCGCCCCTTCATGTTCACAGTTTCTACAGTCTATTGGACGGACTCTGTTCGCCCAAGGACATTGTGGCCCGATGTGCCGAGCTTGGGTTACCGGCGTGCGCACTGACTGACCACGGCAATATTGCTGGCATGAAAGTCTTCTATGATGCTGCCAAGAAAAAGAAAGTCAAACCCATTATCGGGTGTGAAATGTATGTCTGCGAAAAAGAGGCAGATATCAAGAACTCTGACAACAACAGGCGACACCACCTAATTGTTCTCGCCAGAAACGATCAGGGAATCAAAGACCTGATGGCTCTGGTCAGCGAATCAAATAGACCAGATTATTTCTACCGCAGACCACGTATCCACCTCGCTGGTATTGCCCCGTTTGCCAAGCGTGGCAATCTGATTTTCCTCACCGCATGTATCGCAGGCGAATTGCCGATGGCATTGTTTACAGATTTTCGTACAGCAATCATAGCAGGCAGGAATGGCAACGCCAGCGGGGCAAGGAAGTATCTGCGACCCAACTGGAAGGACGTTGGCAAAGCTATCATCCACAAGCACCTAGCCACATTCGGCAAGGGCAACTATTATCTTGAGCTACAAGATGAAGGTATGGGTATTCAAACGCTGGTCGTCGAGTGTCTGCGGGAACTCAGTGAAGAAACGGGAGTACCAACCGTAGCCACCATCGATGCACACTATTGCAAGCAACAAGAGGCTGAGGACCAGAGACTCTTGTTGTATGCACAGCTACACACGACCAAAGAAGAGCAGGAGCGCAAACTGCAACAGACCGGCGACGTTATGGATTTCATGGTTTCGGATAGGTACTACATCCCGTCCTATGACGAGATGAGAAAACACTTCACCGAGGCAGAACTACAGACCACACTAGACATTGCCGATCAGATCGAATATTCATCTCTGGGCCACAATCCTTATCTCCCGATTTTCACCAACGAAGAGTCAAAGACCCTTGGCCTCGATTCGAATGAATATCTAAAACACCTATGTATCGAGGGTGCTAAGACGAAATTGGCACATCTCGACGCACAGCAGAAGCGAACCTATTGGGAACGCCTACAGAGGGAACTCATTGTCATCATGGAAGCCGGACTGGCTGACTACTTTCTTATCGTGTGGGATGCGTGCCGCTTTGTGGACGAAAGGAATGGCCCCCGAGGTAAGGGGCGAGGTTCTGGTGCTGGCTCACTGGTCAACTATCTGACGGGAATTACAGGCATCGATCCAATCGAATACGGGCTGTACTTTGAACGATTCTACAATATGAGCAGGAATATCCCTCCCCACTTTGATGTCGGGCAGACGGATTTCATGTCATGGATGTCCGACAACTTTGAGATGTTGCATACTCGTGACACAGATGCCGAGCGGAAGGCGGTGGCTACGCACCTAGCCAGACGGATGAAGCAGGGGAAGGTCGAATTCACAGACATGATGAGGGAAGAGGTGGAATGGATCGACGAGAAGAATCCTCGTATGTGGATGTATCTGTACGATATGATCCAGGACAAGCCAGCAGAAAACCCATCGAACTCACACTTGGCTTATGGGCTGGGTCTGACTCTGGCGGGCCGCGACGAATTGGATGTCAGCCGCAAGGTCAAAACCCATGACGGACACATCAGCCTCCCGGATATCGACACCGACATCGGAGTTGTGTTCCGCAACGAAGTCATCGCCTACCTCAAAGAACGATGGGGAGAGGAATATGTCGCCCAAATGATCACCTTCGGTCGCCTACAAGGCAAAGCGGCTCTCAAGGAAGTATTTCGGGCTCACCCAGATACAGTCAGACATTTGATGAAGGTCAAGGCTGTGAAAGAGGGTAAGGACGCTGACGACATCAACATGACACCGCACGACCTATGCAATGACATAACGCAGTATATACCCGACGAAGCCAGCATCGCAGATGAGTTGCGGCAGGCACGGGCCGAACAGGGTGACGACTACGGCATTCTACAGTGGGCTGTTCACAATGTGGAACAGGTCCAGGATGCGTATGAGTGGTTTAAGCCGTTGTTTGATCAAGCCATGCGAATTGAGGGCACCAAGAAATCTCAGTCCAAGCACGCGGCTGGAGTCGTCATCGCAGATAGACCCATTGTCGAATTTATGCCGCTGGCCTATGATGCACGAAATAAGGATCGCGTGGTGGGTCTGGAGATGTACAATGCAGAGGATATGGGTGCCGTTAAGTTTGACTTCCTGGGAGTAGTTGCCCTGGACAAGCTCTGGAAAGCGCAGGACTTGATAAACGGCACCGACGAAGATGAGGTTCTTGACGAAGGATTGGTCGATGTCACAGATTGATCATGCTGTATATATCAAGACCGTATTTTGCGATCTGGATGGTTGCGTTTTCAAGCACCACGGGGATATAGCTGAAATACTGACCAACCCATGTGAGTTACTGCCTGGGGCCAGAGAGGCGTTCAAACAGTGGGCCTACAAAGGCTATACGGTCGTTCTGACCACGGGACGGCCAGAGAGTCTGCGACAACTGACTGAACAACAGATAGGAGAAGCGGGGCTTTACTATCACCATCTGATTATGGACTTACCCAGAGGACAGCGTGTGGTTATTAACGATGTGAAACCGGGCCGGAAGGGTAAAACGGCTGCGTGTGTGAACATCGAGCGAAACAAGGGGATGGAAAATGTTGACATCTAGTCTGGCGTGCGGGCCAATGAGCAATGAAGTCATCGAAGCGGTTTTTCGCTATTCCCACAAGTTTGGCGTACAACTAATGCTCATCTGTTCGCGCAATCAGGTAGACGCTGATCATGGATACGTATTCACGACCCCACAATACACAGAGTATATTGATCATTTGCGCAGATCATATCCGCAAGCTAACGTTGTAATATGCCGAGACCATTGTGGGCCTGGATTCGGACTGAAACCCGAACACGACCTGGATCAAACACGACGGACCATCCGGTGTGATTTGGAGAACGGTTTTGATTTGATTCATTTAGACCTGTGCCACATGCAGGTTGAACACGATCAGAAGATACGCCTCACAACCGAGTTGATGCAATTCGCTCTGGGTATCAACCCGAATGTCATGTTCGAGATCGGCACCGATGAGAATGTGGGCGTCACAGAGACCGACACAGGCAAGATAGTCGCTGGGGTCCGTGCGTGCCAACAGGTCGCCACCCCTGTCTTCTACGTCGTGCAAACAGGTAGTCTCGTCAGAGAAGCACACAACACAGGAACATTTGACGCCAATGCTGTCGGCGAGATGTATCGGGCAATCTCTGGGTGTGGGGTCAAGCTCAAGGAACACAATGCCGATTATCTGAGCCGCGAACAACTAGAACTACGGCGTGGGATTGTAGATGCTGTCAACATAGCTCCGCAACTTGGGGTGGTGCAGACAAACTACATTCTTTCCCAGGCATTGCTATATGGGATAGACACACAGCCATTTGTCGATGAGGTAACCGAAGGTGGCCGATGGAAAAAGTGGGTCAATGCGTCCCATGCCCTACAACAGATGTTGGTCGTACTCGTTGCGGGACACTATCACTTCAATGGACCGGCATACAAGGAACTTGCCGACCAGCTATCCAAAGAGATCAGTGTCCGCGAAGGAATTATCCACGAAGTAACCAAGGTCATCGAACACTACCTTTTTGCTTTGGAGGGGGATAATGAAAGTCGTTGAAAAGCCATGGGGTAGGGAAGAAATGTTAGAAGTAAATAATAATTATATGGTAAAGCGCTTATTTATGAAAGCTGGAAATCGTTGTAGTTTACAATATCATGAACGCAAAACCGAGACTATTATAGTAATAAGTGGAATACTAATCGTTACTACTAATTTTTCTGGTTCAGATTCTATCTGGGAAGATATACAATTAATGCCAGGAGAACATTATACAATTCCCGCAGGCAGAACACACCGTATGTATGGGATAACTGATACTATTTATCTAGAAGCGTCTACTCCAGAGCAAGACGATGTTATAAGGGTGAGCGATGACTACGGAAGAAAATAAGTCGTACAAAGTTCTAGTTCCAACCGCTGGAGTAGGTTCTCGATTGGGAAACCACTGTGACCATGTTAACAAGACATTGGTTCCTGTGGCCAACCGTCCAATTATTTCCTACATTGTCGAGAAGTTTCCGCCAGATGTGGAACTCATCATCGACCTGGGACACAAGGGGGAATTGGTCCAAGAGTTTCTCACGCTAGCATACCCAGATCGCAATTTCACATTCATCTGGGCTAACCGAAAAGGTCTAACCGCAGATTTATGCGACTACCGAGATGTGTTGCAATGTCCATTCATCTTCTTTACCAACGACGCTATCGTCACAGAAAGTATCCCTCGCCCCGATCATGACTGGATAGGATATGCAGACATTCGGGCTGGTAACGATTATCGTTCTGTCGTAGCTGACTCGTGGGATGATACCGTTGTCAAGGACTTGGGGGAAAAGGGGGTCCACCCAGAGGCGAAGGCGTACATTGGCATCTGCGGCGTCAACGACTACAAAGCCTTCTGGGCGGCTATGGATAGAGCGCTCCAAGAGGGCACGACGAACCAGGGGGAGTCATTTGCCCTGGCTTCGATGGTCAAGCAACAGTCGGTCAAGGGTGTCAAGTTCACATGGTACGATACAGGGACAGTAGAGGCCCTGTCGTACGCTAATCAGGTGTTCGGGACAGAAGATGATCCCAATATTCTACCGAAGGCTCAGGAGCATATATGGTTCTGCAATGGTAGGGTGGTGAAGTTCTCAACAGATCGGGATTTCATTGCTCAAAGAGTTGCCAGGGCCAAGACTTCGCTCGATGGATACGTCCCCGAAATTGAGGGCAGCACCGCCAACATGTATTGTTATCCTATGGTTGAGGGTAGGGTGCTATCCGACACAGTTACCATGCTGCGGTTCAAAGAGTTTTTGGCGTGGCTGGAGGGACTATGGGGTGATAGACAATTATTGACTGTGGAGGTAAGAGAGGCATACCGCAAATTCTACCAAGACAAAACCATTCAACGAGTGCAGGCTTATTTCGACCGATTCGGATACGAGGATTCGGCGCAGTGCATTAACGGAGTGAATGTACCATCTGCGGCAGAGTTGCTGGAACATGTCGATTGGACATGGATATCCGAAGGTATTCCGGTTCGCTTTCATGGTGATCTCCACTTCGAGAACACGATCGACACAGGCAGTGCCTTCAGCTTGCTCGACTGGCGACAGAACTTTGGTGGACTCAGTGACTATGGCGACATATACTACGATCTGGCAAAACTGTGGCATGGCCTGATAGTTTCTCACGGCATTATCCACCGTGGTTTATACGAAATAGATATCGATGGAACTACAGTCAACTTCGATTTTCTGAGGCGACAAATTCTCATCGATTGTGAAACATGGTTACAACGATATTTGACACGGCATCATTATGATTGTCACAAGGTCAAGGTGTTGACAGCACTGATATATCTAAATATCGCAGCATTGCATCACCAACCATACGCCGAGATGTTGTTCCACCTTGGTAAGTTGATGTTGCACAATCTCTTGGAGGAAAACAGTGGCACGGAAATTTAAGAAAGACAGATTGCGGCTAGTGACTCACCCACGCAGTGGAACACATTGGGTGCTTAGAACTATCTTCGATAGTTTTGTCACTCCGTATACCAAGTATATGGATATGTTTGGTGGCCACAAGTTCGACACAGAGATACGAGAGCATTATAAGCGTGCTCACATCCTCCACTGTAGTCGCAGCATACAACCTGTTTTGATGTCTGTGTTCAGAATGAGAGAACGTAATGGTATCAAGCTGGCTGACTTCTCGGATTTCATCCGAACGCCATACAGGAAGATGCCAAGAGTGATTGGTAAATGCAAAATCTACTTCGACGACAAGATCGTATCTCAACCCAGGAGAAGTTGGATACAAGATCAATTAGCAACGCCACCCGAACTGTGGCTATTGACCAACATGTTTTGGTTAACATACGCAGATTGGACTATCACATACGAACAGATGCAACAGGATCAGGAAGTTGTTTTGGACAGTGTTCAGCAACGGTTGGGATGGAAAAGAAAATCTCTGGACCCAGTAACTAAAACAGTGGGCTGGCACCCTCTAAACAACCAACCATTCGAAGTCTCAACGGAGGACCAGGAATTTCTGGCTAGTTTCAGCCAGTTGTTTGAAACATACAAAGAAAGGTGTGGCCGTGATACGCTCTAGCCTACAGCATGGACTAACGTTGTTGGATAGCAGGTACAAGCACGTCTTGGAATTTGGTGTTTGTCGTGGTGAGACAATCAGGGTTATACGACAGACACTAGATGATTCATTCCAGGTATTTGGGTTTGACTCATTCGTGGGACTACCAGAGGCTTGGATAGACAAGCACGGGGTCGTTGTGGTTCCACCAGAATACTTTTCGACCAACGGTGTTATCCCCAATGTTCCAAATGTAAAGTTCTACGCCGGATGGTTTTCGGATACATTGCCAGACCATCTCAAAGTAGCACAACCAATTGCGTTATTGCACGTTGATTCTGACCTCTATAGCTCTGCCAAAGAGGTGTTGTGGGCCTTGAACGACTACATCGTCGAGGGCACGATCATCGTCTTCGACGAATGGTTCTACAAACACGATGCTCAGTATGATGATCATGAACAGCGAGCGTTCAACGAATGGGTAGCAGCATTCGGTCGTCGCTGTGAAATTGTACCATTTGTCGATCATACACCATCTGGCGAAGAGCGCAAGATAGTCCGCGTCTTGGAGTAGGAGGATCGCATGAGAGTCGCACTTTGTTTGAGTGGAATGGCAATGCACCCAGGCAAGAAGGTCGTGGGTGGCCAAATGTGGAACGGACATAACGGCAAAAGAACTCCGGTGGAATGGACCAAGGGGCTAGAACACTATCAACGACATCTATTTAGCAAGAATGATCAGGTGGATGTTTTCATGCACACCCCAAGTGTCCAAGTGGAGCAAGAACTAAGGGATGCTTACCAACCCAAGGCAGCGATCTTTGAACCAGACCCCAAATTCAGTTTCGTTGGGGGCAAGGTGGACGTAGGTTACCCGGATGGCGAAACATCCAAAACTCAGATTACCGCCGCCCGATGGTACAGCGTTCAAAAGTGTATGCACCTCAAACGGCAATACGAAGAGGAACATGGCTTTCGATACGACATGGTAATGATTGGCCGCTTCGATGTTGCATGGATGGTGGATGTCTATTTCAGCAAGTTTGACCCGAACCACTTCTATGCATCCAACTGGTGTGTCATGAAGCTTCCAAATGGGCATGGTATCAGACACGAAGATTGGTTCTTCCACGGATGGAACAAGAAGAATGATCCAACACTCAGGCATGTTCATATTGGATACCCACATGACCCACATTACCCGGCACTGGCAGACTATTGGTTCTTCGGCGGCTCTGAAATTATGGACAAGTTCGGCGATTTGTACGACAATCTTGGTACCTTTCTGCGGCAAGGTGTTCCTTCCAATCATGAATTTGCACTCAAACAATTGAGGGTCACAGGATTACTCCCGAAACTGAAATTCGCCTTCCACATCCACGACGATTGTTTTTTGGCCCGCTTTGTTTACACAGACTGGAGGAAGTAGAATGAAGCGTATCTTTCTGGACATAGGTGCCCATCATGGGCAGACAATCGAACTTCTACTTAGACCCAGATTCAAGGTGGATCACATCTTCGGATTTGACCCATCGCCCTTGTGTCACGATATCTTGGATCGCAAGTTCGGAACCAACCCGAAGGTGACGATTGTCAAGGTCGGTCTATGGTCAAGTGAGTGTGAGATGGACTTGCACAACGAAGGCAGTCAAGGGGGTACAGTACACGCCGACTATCAAACAACCTGCAACCCGGAGCCTCGTGTGACGCGATGTCGTTTTGTCAAGGCGTCAGATTGGTTCCGAGAGAACATGTCGGAAGATGACGAAGTGTTCTTGAAGTTGAATTGCGAAGGTAGCGAATGCGATATTATCAGCGACCTATTAGATACGGGTGAATACAGGAAGGTTAAAGCCACCTTTGTTGATTTCGACGTAAGGAAAAGTCCTTCGCAGCAGCACAAAGAAAAGGAACTTCGAGAGCGAATAAAGGCCGAGGGCATCAACAACGTCCATGTCTATATGGGGGACCACAGACACATGGTGCTGTTTTCGGTAGTCAGTTAGGAGAAGAGAATGCATATTTGGCTATACTGGGACAATCCGCCAGGACGGACAGAAGCACCAGCATACATACAGCTATGCTGGGAAACTATCCGCAAGCATTGTGGAGAGGATTTTGAAATCAATATTGTAACCACAGAGAACGTAAGGCAGTTTCTACCCAGCATCCCAGAGAGCTTTTTCCAGATAGCTCAAATCAACAACAAGTCCAACTTCCTGAGATACATGCTGCTTAGAGAACACGGCGGCATCTGGCTGGACAGCGACCTGATACTGTTCAGAAGCCTCAAGCCATTGGCCGATCTCTTGCAGGGGGAAATCGATTTGGTCGCCACAGCATCACCGACACTCCCTCCGGGGCAGCCAGAAAGCGGATTCCTTTTGTCCACCAAAGGCGGTGCGACGATCACCAAAGCCGTATCTCTGATTGAGTACGCTTTGAGTCTCCATCCACCTGGACACATCTTCAAGTGGGGGTCGCTGGGTCCGGGTACGGTCAGACAAGCTGTCAAGGGGCGCAAGTACCATCATCTCGACCATCGGCTGCTGATGCCAATCGCCTCGTGGGAAGCATTTAGGTTCGACGGGAAAGAACCGATAGATAAGTATTGCGGCAACGACGCATATGGCTGCATGTTATTCCACGAAATGTTCAGGCAATACAATAGCCCAGTTCTGCGGATGAATCGTCAACAACTGCTCGAAGCTCCATCTCTGCTCGGACAAATGTTCAGAAGGGCGGTGGGAAGCTAATGGCAGTAACGCTGGTTACGGGCGGTGCCGGTTTTATAGGATCGCATCTGGTCCATAGACTACTCCAGGATGGACATACGGTGCGGGTGCTAGATGATCTCTCTACCGGCGATTTTACCAACCTAGAAGATGTACGAGAACAAATAGCTTTCATCTATGGAGACATTTGCGATCCGAAGCAGTGCGAAATTGCGTGCGAAGGGGTCGAATATGTCTTCCACCAAGCGGCCATCCCATCTGTTCCGAAGTCAGTAGACAATCCCAATCCCAGTCACGCAGTGAATATCAACGGAACATTCAATATGCTCAAAGCAGCCAAATGGTGTGGGGCCAAAAGATTCATTTATGCGGGTAGCAGTTCGGCATACGGAGATACGGTAGAATCGCCCAAGCACGAAGGCATTTGTCCAATGCCACTCAGCCCATACGCGGTACAAAAGTACACCGGAGAACGATATTGCAAAGCGTTCTACGAGTGCTATGGGTTGCAGACAGTATCTCTGAGGTACTTCAATGTTTTCGGCGAAAGACAAGACCCCAACAGTCAATACGCAGCAGCCATCCCTGCGTTTGTTACCCTACTACTCCGAGGACAAGCACCAACAGTCTACGGAGATGGCGAGCAAACACGAGACTTCACATACATAGACAATGTTGTAATAGGCAACATCCTCGCCATGATGGCACAAGAGACGCACGGCGAAGCGGTTAACGTTGCATGTGGTGGGCAGATCACGGTCAATCGTGTCATAGATATCATTTGTGATCTACTTGGTATGCAGCGAATTGCGGACTACACAGAAGAACGCCCCGGAGACATCAAGCATTCATGCGCCGACATACAACTAGCACAATCCCTGCTTGGATACCAACCCATTGTCAGCTTCGAAGAGGGAATGCGACGAGCCATAGATTATTACAGGGGGACAACCAATGCCTGATGAAAGCAAGATGTGCTTCATGACAGTAGCCAACCGGCCATATCAAAAATATGTCCCATGGTTCCTGTATTTCCTCAACAGAGCATACCCAAAAGCCCACAAGCTTGTGCTGCTTGACGTAGCATTGGCAGACAACATCCGCCAGATGCTCACTTTGCTGTCGGGCAACTTCGAGGTGCGAGAGCGAGCCTTTCCAGAATACACACATACGGACGCCAATACAATCAAATGCCTCCGGTGGTTAACCTTCGAGCCAGCCTTCGAACAGTACGACTGCATGTCTATCGGCGATGTCGATATGGCAACCTATGTTGAGACTCCACCGTACATGGATCAGCATCTCGCACATTGTGACCAGCTAGGAATCCCGTACAGTAATTTCATCAGACCGCCGCAGGCCGGGCCGAGACGGATGAGCGGCATCCATGTCATCAAGCCAAGAGAATGGTTCGCAGCGATGCGGCCCATGATTAACAAGTATCGCCCAATGCTCAAGGCCGGTCAAATTCGCCTTCCTGAACAGGGCTTCAACGAACAACTCCTACTGCACATGGTCTTGGAATCAAGCCTTGGGGAACCACCAGCCAACCTATCGGAAACATACTGGCCCTCGTTGGCAACATCAAACCATCATGGAACGCATATTCGGCTGGCCGAATGTGGTGGCATCAGGGGACTCCAGGGTGCCAAAGGTTATCGGAACCATAAGCCAGAAATCTTGGCCGCTGTCAAGACACCTCTGTTCCGACAGTTATCGGCCATGTCCCCACAGATCGGTGGCATCCTTGCAGCAATCGCACGCGCGTACGAAAATTTCTGATTTTGTGGAACAACTGACCGACTTAGAGGTATAATGAGGTATGATCGAGTTCACCAATTGCAAGTGCAATGTCGAGAAGGGTAAATTTAGAATCAACGATATCCCTCTGGATTGTCCTGCTGTATGGCGACTGATCGCTGGTGGCCACACGGTGGGCGTTTTCCAGTTGGAAAAAAAACTGGGTCAGGATTGGGCCAAGAGAGTCCGACCTGATAGCCTAGAGGAACTTGCTGCGCTCACAGCCCTTCTCCGTCCAGGTCCACTTGAGGCCGGGATGACACAAGACTACGTTGACATCAAATTCGGTCGCAAGCAACCATCCTACCTACACCCATCTCTAAAGCCGATTCTCCAGCCCACATACGGTTGCCTCGTCTACCAAGAGCAGGCCATCCGTATCGCCACAGATATCGCTGGTTTCAGCCCCGAGAGTGCCGACGAACTTCGGAAGGCCATCGGCAAGAAAAAGCCGGAACTCATGGCAAAGCTGAAGAACAAATTCGTCAAAGGTGCTCAGGAGCACGGGAATATTGCCCGTGGTGTGGCAGAAGAAATCTTCGGCTGGATCGAAAAATGCCAGAGATACTCGTTTAACAAAAGCCATGCCGTCAGCTACGGGATGATCGCCTACCAAACCGCGTGGTTAAAGTGCCACTTCCCACACGAATTTTTCACCAGCTACCTCACCTACTCCCAGTACAAAGGTGATCCCAAGGAAGAAATTTATAAACTGGTACAGGATGCCCGACTGTTCGGCGTAGACATTCTGCCCCCGGATATCCGCCGTGGAAACATCCACTTCCAGATGACCGAGGAACCACAGAAAGGCGTAGCATTCGGCCTGGCGCACGTCAGGGGTGTCGGAGCCTCAGCCATCGAGAAGATCGTCTCAGCGGCTTCTACAACGCCAGGAGCGGGCTCTCTGAAGACTTGGGCCAGCTTCCTCGCAGCCGTTCCAGACTTCCACAGGAATGTTGGGATTGCCCTGATCAAATCGGGGGCCTGTGATTGCTACGGAATGGGTCGCAGCGAGATGGTCCGAGAATTAGAAGTCATTCTTGGCACCACCGCACACGACGCCACCGGCAAGAAAGTTGAAGTCAAAGGATTGACAAATAAAGAGAAAGTGTACTTTTTCGACCAGTTACAACAGGGTGCTATGACCACCCAAGAGATTCTAGTTCAGATGGCCCAGCCCCCCGGCGAAAAAACGAAGACGATGGGCCAAATGGTCAAGAAAGAACTGGTGGCCGCAGCGGTCGGGTATCTCGACCAAGCCGGTTCTGCGTTCGACGGTATCGTGGACGGGGACAGTAAATTCGTGTACACGTCCCCAGAAGAAAAGCAGGCTTGGCTGGACACTCTGGGGGATCGCACCAAGAAACAGATCGAAGAGTTGATGGTTCAGAATGGGTACCAAGATGTGGTAGTGAAGCCACCATGCAATAACGATGCCCGACGAAGAATAGTAGCGGCCAAAGCAGCGATGTTGGAAACACCCCTCGATGACAGCAATACGGCTAGTGCGGCAGCAGAAAAGCACTTCCTGGGGATAGCTCTGTCGTGTTCTCCCGCAGACGACGCTGATGACAGTCTAGCGACTCACACCTGCTTAGAGATTGCCAAGGCACCCAACAACGAAGATATCGCAGTTTGTGCTATCATCGATGGTGTCAAGCACACAAAAACCAAGCGTGGAAGCAATCCGGGTCAGCCGATGTGCTTTTTGACCCTATCCGACTCGACCTATTCAATCGACCATGCGGTTGTTTTTCCTGACGTATTTGAACGACTGAAAGCATTTTGCAAGGATGACTTGATCTGTCTGATTTACGGGCAGAAGAAGAACGGCAGTTTTATTATCCGCGACATACAAAAATTGATGTAATCTGTGGAACAAACACTCGACTTGGACGTATAATAAGAAGAGTGGACTGATCTCTAAACACGAAAGGTGAAGAAAATGGCAGAACTCGGTGTATTTGGTGTTGGTGTTGCGACGGCAGACCCGGAGCTACGTTACGTCGGACAGAACAATACGGCGGTATGTACCGTCAGCTTGGCCTTCAACCGGAGCTACCAGGACAAGGACAAGAAGTGGCAACAGGAACCTTGCTTCCTCCGTGCTCAGGTCTGGGGTGCTCGCGCTGACCGGATGGCAGAACTCGTCAAGAAGGGCCAGCCGATCTATGTGTGTGGGTACATGAAGCAGGATTCGTGGGAGAAGGACGGCCAGAAGAGGGTTTCGTTCTCGATCACTCTCCGCGATTTCCAGTTGTGCGAAAAGAACGGGAAAAAGAAGAGTGAACCGCAGCCAGCGGGCGCTACGACTTCCCCGGCAGAACCACCGGCTGGTGGTGATGACGACATCCCGTTCTAGGAAGTGTCCGTGAATGAAACGTAAGCAGTCGCTAAACCAATTCATTGCCTGTTTGGCGAAAAAAATTGCGACTGTTTATCCCAGCAATTGTGCCGATGAGGAAGACTACATCCAAGTCGGGCATCTTACATTAGCAGAAATCAGCAGGGATGGACATGATCACCGCAATTTTCAGGCATACGCCATTGTGGCCATAGCCAACACAATGCGCAACGCCGCCCTAGATGCGATGTGCGCCGCGTCTGCTCCGCGTAGAGTTAAAAAGCAGGTACACAAAGTCGAAATGCTCTTGGCCGCTGGCAATACAGAGCGTGAGATATGTCAAGAACTCAATATCACCCTAAACACGCTTGCCCATCTACGATCACTCATCTTCGCGGAATCTTGGCACATGCTATTTCAAGAGCCAACGCGAGAGTCAGAACCGTTTTCTGTTCTTGATGACCTTTTGTCGTCTGGCGATTTGACTGCGGAGGATCGGGCCTTTCTTCAGGCAAAGTTCAGCGGGACTTCTGATAATCTCGGCCTGAGTCGGAAGCAACGGTATTCGAGGGCCAAAAGCCTGAGACCCAAACTGTCACGGAGTGGTTATGGAATCTGACCGCAAACGTCGCGTTTTGTTCATCGGTGAAGCAAACTTCCTCGCCACTGGTTTTAGTACCTATTGGCATGAGGTGATCAAACGACTACATGCCACAGGTGAGTTCGAAATTGCTGAACTCGGAAGCTATGCCCACGATGACGACCCACGTTGTCAACAAGTGCCGTGGAAGTTTTATCCAGTAGCACCTGCTCGCAGTAATCAGCAAGCAATGCAGAAGTACATGTCGCAACAGACCAACCAATTTGGCGAATGGCGATTCGACGATGTGTGCCTGGACTTCAAGCCTGACATTGTTTGTGTTCCTCCTGAAACAAAAGTCGAAACGCCAAACGGTGTTAGAAATATCGAAGATATCAGTGTAGGTGACACGGTTATTTCTCACACTGGGAAAGAATGTCGAGTTATTCGTACCATGCGCAGTCAACACAATGGCATTGTGGTGAAAATATACCCACATAATGACAATCAGTGTTATACGTTTACGCCCAACCATCCCATTCTAGCCATAAAAAGCAAAAAACGCACATGGAAACAAAGAGATATACAGTCGAGATACAACACCGAAGATGCTGAATTTGTAGAAGCGAAAGACCTGTGCCAAGGCGACTACGTATTGATTCCTATATATAGGCCGAATGTTTGGACATCTCAAGACATTTCAATTACTCATTTTTTGAAGCAATTTATAACCAAGGATGGATTTGCTTATCCAGTAGGTCATGAAAACTTTGAAAGGGATAACGGCATACCTGAATTTATACAGTATTCAAGCGATTTTGGTAGATTACTAGGTTATTATTGTGCCGAAGGTTCTGGTTCAGGAAGGGGTGTGCAGTTTTCTTTTAATGTAAATGAGAAAGAATATATAGAAGATGTTTTACGATTGATGTCAAAATATTTCAAAATAGACGGTCAAGTATTCACTAACAAGAATTGTTCAAATGTAAGATTCAACTCTGTATTACTTGAAGAATTGTTCAAAAATTGGTTTGGTGAAAATGCGCGCGAAAAACATATACCAGAATTTGTGTATACTACCCAACGAGATAAATTCCTAGAAGAGTTCCTTAGTGGATATATAAAAGGAGATGGGTGTTATAAAAGTGATACAGTTTCTTGTTCTACTGTCTCCAATGTGTTAGCAAGACAAATCAGACAATTATTTGCAAGATTGGGTGTAAAAACATCTATTGCCAGAAAACTTAATAAGCCCACATCATTTGAAATTGAATGTTATGGACAATACGCACGTATTGCTCATGGGTTTATTACCAAACATTTTGAATTACCTTCGAGAAAATCGGATAACCCCAAATGGATAGACAAAGGGAGTGTCGGATGGATAAATGAGAATTACATTATTGTTCCAATTCGAAGAGTAAGAACAGAACCATACAGAGGTCAAGTATATAATTTAGAAGTAGAAAATGATAATAGCTATGTGACAGGATTTGCTGTACATAACTGCGGAATTCGAGACTGGTGGATGGACGAATTTGTTCTGCGTTCGCCTTTCCGTCAGAATTTCTCATTTATCTGGATGCCGACTATTGACGGTGAACCACAACGAGAATTATGGCTGGACTCATATCGTCAGTGCGACCGCATCCTTACGTACTCCGAATATGGAATGGACCTTCTGAAGCGAACTGGTAGACGTGGCACCGATCTGGTCACAATCGCATCCCCAGGTGCCGATCTCGAAATGTTCAAGCCACCAGAGGACAAACGGCAACACAAGGCTCGGCTCGGTATCGATCCCACATCGTTAATTGTGGGTACGGTCATGAGAAACCAAAAACGTAAGCTGTATTACGATCTGATCGAGGCTTTCGGCAAGTGGTTGCACCAATCGAAAAGCAAGGGGCATGTAGACCTGGCGCGACGCACTTTCCTGTATTTGCACACCAGCTACCCGGATGTTGGGTATGACATCGGCAAAGCTATCCGAGACTTCAAAATCGGGAACAAGGTAATCATGACCTATCTGTGCAGCAATTGCCAGACTGCCTATCCATCTTTCTTCTCTGGCGAAATGATGGTGTGTCGTAAGTGTGGCAAGCTAGCAGCGCATCCGCCCAACGCCAACCATTCATGTCCTCGTAACGTCTTGGCTGATATTATGAAGACGTTCGACCTGTATGTCCAGTATTCCATCTGCGAGGGGTGGGGAATGCCGCTGACAGAAGCCCAGGCGTGTGGTGTGCCAACAATGGCTGTCCGCTACTCGGCGATGGAAGATCATCTGGATAGTCCAACAGCGATCCCGATCGAGGTTGAGAGATTCTTCTGGGAAGCCATTATCGAAACGGAGCAAAGACGAGCACTGCCAAGCAACACCGATTTTGTTAGCAAGCTGGATCGATTCCTTAAACAAAGTGAAGCTGTGCGAGACGAAAAAGCAAGGCAGACCAGGGCGTACATCGAGGAAGCGGTCCCGACCTACGGACAAGACCAGCCGATGCGTCGTCGTGGGTGGGAGAGGACTGCTGCTATCTGGGGTCAAGTCATACGTGAAACCGCCATCAAGGATCAGCAAACAACTTGGCTGTGCCCAACCTCGCGTGCCCATCATCCCAATTTAGTACCACCAAGCAACGACATGAACAATAGCGAATTTGTCAATTGGGTGATCGGCAAAGTGTGGAATCGCCCCGACATGCTGCGCACCCACTTTGCTGGTGAATGGCTCAAGTCCCTAAATAGTGGTTCAAAAACCGTTGGCGATCGACGTGTCCCATTTAACCGAAAAGATTTTGTCGATCACTTCGTTGGGATGGTACAACAGGCGAATGCCGTCGAAGAAAAACGCTTGGCATCCCTGAAACGCGAGACCCTGGACCAAGTAAACGTGACGGTGATATAATGAAGGTAGCATACCTGTCTGTATATCGTGATGGTACCGGCTATGCCAACCAAGCTATTCATAACATGCTCGCCATGGAAGCTGGTGGTATAGATGTCGTAGCGAGAGCTATCAAACTGTCTCCGCATAGCAACCATGAACTGGCCAAGAGAGTTGAGCACCTTGAACGTAAAACAACCGACAACGTGGATGTTGTCGTTCAGCACGTATTGCCGCACCAGTTCGAATACAAGGCTGGTGTTAGAAACATAGGCATGTTCGACTGGGAAACGACCCACTTTAGCAGGTCGAATTGGGGACACTGTTGTAATCTGATGGACGAAATATGGGTGCCATCGATACAGAATGCCCAAGCAGTGAAGGATAGCAATGTCTCTGTGCCAGTTAAGATTTTCCCATGTGCTTGTGACACGACTAGATTTGACAATCCCCCTCCACCGCTGGAAGTCAAGAAGCTCAAAAACAAGTGCGTGTTTTATGTGGTCGGAGAGATGACTCGTCGCAAGAATCTGGTAGCGGTCTTGAGGGCGTTCTACACAGCATTCAGTCTCAGGGACGATGTGGCACTCGTCATCAAAACCAGCGTCCCTGGCAAATCCCCGGATGAAGCAACCGAATTGTTGCGGTCAACAATCGACGACGTGAAAAAGTCGTTGCACACATATGTCCGACATCCGTACTATCCACCCGTAGCTTGTATCACCGATTTCCTGCCGGATCAGAAGCTTGATCAACTTCACGTAGCTTGCGACGTTTTCGTTTTGGCGAGCCATGGTGAAGCCTGGGGCATTCCGGCGCATGACGCAATGGGGTTTGGCAATCCAGTAATACTTAGCAACTGGGGATCATTCCCGGAATTGACGTATCCACAGGCTGCGGAATACTGGGAACCAGAGACCCGCAGATTCAAGTGGCCGGGTGAGATTGATTGTGGCTGGTTGGTCAGAGGACAACTGACGCCATGTTTCGGACACACAGACAGTTTCCCAGACCTTTACACTGGCGACGAACTATGGTTCGATCCAGACATGGAACACCTGATCCACTGCATGAGGCAAGCCTACAAAGAATGGAATGAGGAATCGATAGATCGACGGCAGAAAGCGGCCCGCGAACGCGCTGCCAACTTCAGTTACCAACGAGTAGGTGCGATAGCAAGAGAACTCCTGGAGGCATAAATGGCAGCACCACTTTCAACTGCACTGAGAAGCATCAATAGGGACGAAAGCCGTCCCTTGAATATCCTGTACGCGAATAATCACGAAGCCTATAGCGCCACGCTGGCCAGAACAGGGCACAACTTCTTTATGCTCAATCATCCAAAATTCCACCCGTGGGATGTCAAGGAAAGACCAATGCCGCCCAACTTCTTTGTGTTGAGTGGCAGAGATATACCACAGCAACTCAAAACAGATTTGGCATTCGACTTGGTGTTGTCGCAGAACAGGGTTGATCACTATCCCATTATGTCTCAGATTGCAGCCCAACTTAGCTGTCCATTGCTACAAATGGAACACACGCTTCCGTGGCCTGACTGGGACGATACCACAACAGAGCGAATCGGTCACCTCAAATGCGATCACAACATCTTCGTGGCCAGATTCTCGGTTGGGGCATGGTTCCATGATGTCAACGACCCGGACGTGCAAATCATTCATCACGGCATTGACACAGACTACTGGGATGGATGGATCGGTGGAGACGGCAAGGTGATGACCGCCGTTTGGGATTACATCAATCGTGACAGGATATGTGGATTTTCCCTATGGAAAGAAGTCACACAGGGGCTCGAAGTCAACCCGTGGGGAGAAACACCCGGCTTCTCAAAGATGGCTGATAGCGCTGATCACTTACGGGAACTTTACCGCCACGCATCCGTGTTCTTGAACACCACCCTTTGGTCGTCTTGCCCATTCTCTCTGCTGGAAGCGATGTCTGTGGGTTGTCCTATTGTCACAACAGCGACAACATCAATCCCTGAATTCATCGAAGATGGGGTGAATGGTTTTATCACAAACGATCCGGTCACCATGAAAGAGCGGCTACAGGAGTTGATCGCGGACCAGGATATGGCCCGTGAGATTGGCGCTGCCGGTAGAAAAACTGTGCTGGAAACATTCGGTCAGCAACGTTTTCTTGACGAATGGAATGAGGCATTTTGGAAAGTGGCTAGATGCCCCGCAGGTAGATGGGTATAGGATTTAATACAGAAAAACAAGTTCTAGAGATACGAAGATTATATGCATTGATATTATCTTCTGGGCAAAAACAATATTCACAACGAAAATTGGCATCGATGTTTGAAGTTCAGCAACCAACTATCAAAAATATTGTTAATAGGAAAACATGGAAACGTATTTAATTGGAGAAAGTTATGCGATTAAACCTAGGATGTGGCAACGATATTCGGTCGGGATACGTCAACATCGATCGTCTGCCTCCGGGCCAAATACCACCGGACCTATACCGACAGGGAGACATCCAAACACTTGATTGGTTGACCGAAGACAACACGGTCGAAGAAATCATTGCTTTGGATTGTATCGAATACCTACCGACCAACGCAGTACAGCCAGCTTTGGCCAACTGGGCACAAAAACTAGCCGCTGGCGGTACGCTGAAGATTCTGATGCCAGACTGTCATGCTATCGCCAAAGCATTTGCTCAAGGGCAGTTCAATCTACAAGAGTTCTCGCAGATGGTACTTGGTACCCAAGAGGCTGGCGATTCTCGTCTATCGATCATGGACGCCGCTACGCTGCTCGATGTTCTACAGGAGGTTGGGCTGACCATTTCTGTTAAGAGATACGAGGGTGTGGCCATTTATGTCGAGGCGGTGAAATGATAACAACCGGATGTGAAGGCTGTTGTTTTTTACACAAAGATGATCGGGGCAAGGGGTGTACTCTACACCAACTATGCGCCATCAAGGATGGCAAGGCATTCGCTCCGGGATACTGCCGAATGTGTCGGAGCCACAAGTGGGCTAAAAAACAGAACACCACAGATTTGGGTAAGTTGTACCAGAAAGTCATTGAGGAACGGGCTCTCAAAATGGACCTTCTGGTATTCTTCGATGAAGGTAGAAACACCATCGACGATTTGCGAAAAACGCTAGATGAGGATTGGTATGTGCCATACACCGGCAAAGTTATCATCATGGATGTAACCGGCTTTGGGGCAAGACAGAACCTCGCACTACAGTATCTCAAAACCAAAAAGCAGCCGGTAGAAATTGTGGTTGACAGCAGTGCATTACATGAATCGATTGACCAGCGAGGTGATACGATCCGCAGGCTGTCCAAGCAAGTGAAGTCTCCGTTTTTCATGGCAATTCCGGCTGGCAATGCACTCAGAAATTTCCAGATTTTTGCTAAAATGGTTCAGCACGTACCAAGTCGCGTAATCCATTGGTCATTCCCATTTACCATAGGAACTACCGCGATAGCACCTCTTCAACTTCATTATGGTTTATTTATCACCGCACCCTATCGAGCACTAATGACTTCTCCCCAGGCGGAACCATTCATGACACAGTTGAGGAAAGAAGAAGCTGAGACGGAGATGGGACTTACGTGGTTTTGCACGGATTGTTGGTTGATATGATAAAAGACAAAGAAAACGTAACAGTAGTGATTGCAACCCACAATAACGCCAAAACAATCGAACGTGCCTTGCGATCAGTAAGCAAGGGTATCCGCCCGGCCAATCAGATCATCGTCGGAGACAATGACAGCACAGACGGCACCTATGATGTATTGTGCAAATTGCTCGGTGCCGAACCTGTCACCATCGACGAACAAACAGGAATGCCGCCGCAATTTGACGGTGAGCTTGATGGGACACCGGTCAAAATATTCCGAAAGAGACTCAGCACCATTGGTGACACACTGAACGTTGCACTACAAATGAAGTGGCAGGGTGTTACCCTGTTTGGTTTCATGGACCCAACAAGCTGGTACGCACCAGACAAAATTGCACAGGCGATTAGAGTTTGCAGCACACAACCATCAGTTGCATGTGTCGTGAGCGATTGCGATAACCATCATCCCGATGGCAGAGTAGAGAGAGTGTTCCGATGCTCTTTTGACATGCAAAGACTCTTGGCTGGATTCCCCTATGACCGAAACTTTCTGATGCGTCCACAACTATTCCCTAAACTCAAAAACGGTTTCAATGCTCAGATGCCAATTCGAGACGATTACGACATGCTACTTCGGATATCAGAAATTGGGTTAATCTATCACATACCAGCACCACTACACCACAATATCGTTTGTGAACTAGACGCAGCAACTAAACAATCTATTGCTCAGTGTGAGACGGCAGCAAAGCAAATGGCGGCTCATCGCAGAGGTGCTCCGAATGGCTAAGAAAAAAAAGCAGAAAAACATCAAGCACAAGGAAGCCGTCCAAAGAAAGGCAAGTGCTGCCGAAGAAATGGCTAAGCTTGGTCTCAAGCTAGATGATGATCAAGCACTGGTCGGGTTTGTTTTCAACCACCTAGCGGTGTCTCATTTAACATACTTGGGGCTCAATTCAATCAACCGACTATGTAAAACATATGCGGGTCTCGACATTTGCATCTTCACTCAACACCTGATCCCCTCATGTCTACCGCCTCTATGCCCAGTTTTCGGTGTTTCCGATCTGGTCAGATGGCATCACTATCCACTCATCGCAACAAGTATTGGAACTACAATCGAGGCGTTGGCCAGCAATGCACCGATCGTTTATCACTATGCTTTCGATCCAGAATTCATCGGCAAATCACACATTGAACCCGCAGAACTGGAACCTGCATTTTGTGACCCAAGGGTACGAGTCATTGTGAGACACGAGTCTCACATGGAACTGATTGAAGAAGAATTTGGCATCAAGGTTTGTTCTGAGGTAATCCCCGACTGCGATGCCGAAGCACTGTCGAAGTTTGTGTTAACGGAGATGAAGAATGACGACTGAGACGAAACCACCAACTCGGATGGGGAAGAAAGAACTCAAGGATGCACTATTGGCTCTCGGCTATACGGAAGAGCAGTTGTTGGACACAGACGGCAAAAAGCTCAAGCGACCAGAGTTGCTTGCCAAGCTTCAGGCCCACAAAAAGGGCGAGGAAGGTCTTGCCATTCTATCTTCTGTTGAGGAAGATGACGATGTGGGCGTTGCCGTTGGGCCTGACACAACAGATGAGGGGGCCGACACTGGTGAACCTCAGCCGGAAAAGCTTGATCCTCCAACACCAAGCGATCCGGGATGGACTCAGTATGTGCTGGGGAAGTTCCTGGAAGATGAAGTGGATGGGCAGAATCCACGGGTCGAAGGGCTCAGGCGTGTCGCGGGCGAACTCGTCGGGGAACTGATCGAGGAAGGCTGCGATCTGCTTGCTGCGCCTACCGAGGACAACCGATTCCGCGCATGTGCAAAAGCGTGGGGTGTATTTCTAACCCCCGAAGGCAGGGAGAAGCGATTCGAAGCCCTGGCCGACGCACACAGCGAGAACTGCTTTGAGGACTACGCCACGTATCTGGTGGCTATGGCCGACACACGGGCCAAAGGCAGGATGTATCGCAACGCCCTGTGTCTGCGGCGTGTAGTGGCTGCTGAAGAGGTGAGCAAGACCGTAGCGACCGCTGCGGATATCCAAAAGGGTGGTCCGATCCACACCAGCCAGATCAGCATGATTCGTCTGATATCTGACCGCCACGGCTTCAAGATTTCGGACGTGTTGGATGGACTCGGAATCGAATACGAACTCAACGACCAAACGGGTGATGTCAATCTGCAATCGTTGTCCTACGAGGACGCGCTTGCTGCCGCAACAGAGATGCGGAAGATGAAGGAACAGAAGGGAGACGAGTAATGGCTGAGGAATTCAGCAAGGGCTTTGTGCTCTACAAGGCGAAGGGTGACGGAAACGGCGCTGCGTCCCAGTGGAACCTGGGGTCAAAAAAGGATTGCGTCTTCCTGGAGATGGCGAACCAGAAGGGCAAGGACGACGACAATAACGCCCGTTTCGACTGGGACAACAAGATTCGCTTCAAGCTGGGCGATGCTGATATCGGCGAGCTTTTGGCAGTCCTGGTGGGACTCCAAGATGGTATTGGCCCGTTTGATGCATCGAAGGGCAAGCATAAGGGGTTGTTCCACTCCAACCAGAGCGGGAATGCTGTGTTGTACTTCGGGAAGGACGAGCACGGAAGGTTCCGTATCTACCTGAGCGTTAAGCGAGGGGAAGAGAAGACTGTGGTACAGCACGCTATCAGCAAGGGCGAGGCGTGTGTCCTCAGCACCCTGTTGCGTCGTGCCATTGAAGTGATGTACCGGTGGTGTTAGTCTGGAGCGCTCCTTGCTTTCAGATCAATCTCCATTCGTTCCATCAGTGCTTTTAGCACATGGACATCAGTGCGCAAATCGCCAACAGTATTATTGAGGCGGGCGATATTCTCTTGTAATTGAGTCATGTGGGCCGCTATGATTTCAGCATAGCGGTCCATTTCGTTTTCGACATCCGTTTCATGGGCATCTTGTTTTTCCTCCATGTTGGTGATACGAACGTTTGTGGCCGTAATTGCATCCTGAACTCGTTGTTTTTCAGCCCCCATAGAGAATGCTGTGCCGACAATACCTCCGAAGATACCTATGAATAGACCAACAACACCATATAAGGTATTTTGTTTCTTCGTCATTCTATCCTCCTAGTTCTATCCGCTCCAGTAAGTCTCTTTGCCAATGATCTCTGGTAATGACCAAGAATTTCAACCCGTGTTTCTCATAGAATGCCTTTTTTCGTTCCAACTTGTTGTCCGCACGAACCTCCATCAACCCATCATATTCGACCCACAAATCGTATTCAGGTAGATAAAAGTCACAGATACTACGGCTCGGTTTTGGTAGTCGTTTGTGCGGCACATATTCGATATCGTTGACAAGAAGCCAATCTGCCACGTCGGCTTCAGATTTTGAATCGTAAATCTCTCCGTCAAGTCCTGTTGTTTTTTGCCACATAGGTCACCCAAGAAAGAGAAAAGGGGGCTATCCGCGTCGGGTCACGGAACGCCCCCCCCTGATTCGTTGCTGACTGTGGATTACAGATACTCAAGCTGGACGTACAGTCCGAAGTTCTCCTTCGAACCGATACTCAACGGCGTAGCCGAAATGCAAACGTACCAGTCGTGACGATCGTCCTGAGTATCCGTACCAGACGGACTCAAGCCACTCTCACCTGGACTGCTCAGCAAAGGCACCGTGACGCCAGAACCAGATGGTGCAATCCATCCAGGATGGCTACCCGGAGCAAGCGCTGTACCACTGGAACTAACACCAGAACCACCGTTACACACCTGAAGCACCTGAGTCGTTACACCTTCAGCGCCATTGTTGATATTAGAGCGGTCAAAAATGCGAAGCTGACAATTCTGGGTCTTCACAGCCGTATCAAACGTGAAACGGATGTTCAGCGTACCAGAGTTGATCGCCACCGCTGACGGAACGACTGCTTCCGCACCATCGATGATCACACCGGAAGTCACAGTGTCATACTTGCAGTTCGTGGCTTCTGGACCCGCTGGGGCACTACCGTCACTCGCGCTGATGTAGGTGCTATCCTGATACTCCCCGACTTGAACCGAAGTTCCAAACGATGCACCGAAAAAGCCTAGACCAGACGAATTCAGATCGACCCAGGTTCCACCACCTTGCCCTGCATAGAAGTTAATCGCTGCTGCCATGTCTTTCACCCCCTCCCATTTCGTTTTTCAAAAGCCTACACTTCATCCACTCTATTATACACCAACAGCCCAAGAAATGGACCTTGAATCCCACTTTATTTCTTAAACGTAACCTGAACCCATCCATCTCTCTGGTTTGGAGCCACCGTGGTCAGTGTATCTTCCACCAGAAGGATCACCAAAAAATGTAGAATATCCACTCTGCCAAATACGTTCGGCTCTGGTAAGATAGTCCTTCGCTACACCCATCGGGAGAATTCCACTCTGCCACATGCCAATATACTGAGCCAATTCCCTGGAACCAATCCGACTATCCTGATTTGTGTCTGCTGGATGGTAGCTGTTTCCAAAGTAACCTGACCCCATGTTAATTATGAAAAATGGCTCGTCGAAAGCCGCGAAATTGGAAGTTCCACCCAGAGTCCCTCCCGGAGACTTCGGCCCAACCGTGTTCCTGATAGCGGTGAACATAAATCTTACTTGACGGGTACCTGATGGGATAGTAATATTGGCTTCATTCAGATGCCACCCTGCTGTTCCGTCTGGCCCAAAAGTGTATCCTGAAATGAAGGTATCGGCACCAGGGTTGCCACTATAGAAATCAAATCTACCCTCGCCCGTATCATTGATAGCTTGATTAACAGTAGTTTGATAAAGACCGATGTGGGCATCATACAATTCATGATCAATACCTTCTTCTGGTACACCGAGCTTATCAGTCAATAGGATAGTTTGCATAACAGACCCGGATGCTAAATCTGGTGCCTGGAAGTAATAATCATGGCCAGTACGAGAAACTGGATATGTAGTGTCAATATTTTCGTTTGGATGTGTAACCATGTGATTCATGACAGATGATGGACTGAATGTTTTAAAGTAACTATCTGGGTCAATCTGAAAGTTAAAAGCATTCTGTTGTTTATTGATTTTCCATGTATTACCAAGCGAACCACTAATTGCTGGTGGCGTATTAGGGTCGGTCCAGGTTCTATGAACTTCATCTGGATCAATCGATGTAGCTACATTGTGTGTATGTAGAGGAATCACATATAGAGTATTATAGTCATAGTGAACATAAGGATATCTATCAAGTGGAGAAAGATCATGATCAGTAGGATATCGTTTAGTATTCCATTCAAGAACAGGATATGTTAAGAACGTGAAATAATCACCATTGGCGTCTGTTATAACTTCTCCCCTGAAGGGATTACGCATTGGATTGTCTGGAATAATATTATCAATTGTGTAGACCCAAACTTTTGGGAAATATTCGTCAAACTTACGATAATTGGCCCCCTGAATTACTTCACCATTGATATACCGAATCTTGTATTCATAATCAATCGTACCGCTATATTGTGGATTTGTAATAGTTGCTTCTCCATCAGTAGATTGACGATTAGACCTATTAATTGCAAAAGCAGGACTGATATCCCATCTGTTGTAGTATCGATAATTAGAACCTACATCATAGAATCTCCAGCCTGGTTGGTACATAGCTTTCTTTTGCATGAAAAATGGTATGTCATCCGCAACGGCCCACTCAATAAGATTAGTCCCCAATATACTTACTTCTGGATCAATTGGGCTAGCATGTTCTACTACAACAAACATAGTATATGTGAGCACACGATTACTTCCTTTGTGCCATTCGTGAGATACACCTACTTGAATAGCATCAAGATCATCCCACGTCCATGGTTCGCCAGTTACGGGGTTGTATGGCCAATCAGCCATAGAATAACCATTGTTATTACTAGCAGTACCATTATGGTATGCTCTCGCTCCACGATCACCAGGACACCAATGATCTGAGATATAATCAACATGACCGCTAACACCAGATGGTACACGTATCATGTGATGCTGATGATCAATTGGTTCAGACGCACCTATCACATGATCCTGAACACATGTCCAGATGCGATAAATCACTGGCAACGATGTTTCACCGATGTCTGCATTGATATTTGGAACATAATTCTTAACACCGCCTAGACCGTAACCACCCGCCATGGGTTGTTTGCCAGACGCAGCAGGTGGTCTTTTTAGATAGAATAATGCTTTATTCCCAGAATTGTTAGAGCGCAGTCGCGGATCATCCTGATTGACATAGAATGGATTGCTCTCGTTCGGGTGTATATGTTGATAGCCATAATCTATCTCATAATCTGGATATAAATTTCGGTTTCCGTCTTGAACGATATAATCTTGCAATTCACCATCCCAGTCAAGATGAACCACAGTCAGTTTCGTTCCGTGAGGTATCATACCATTGGTTGGTGCACCAAATCTATTTGGTGCGGCTACCCAATATGGATCACCACTTGGAACGAGAGCACCACGAGGGTATTCTGGCATCCATGTGTTGTGTTTACGTCCATTCGGAATACCATAGGCATCATAGTCCCAATATTCTGGGTCTATCTCCATAGCAGTAAATTTCAAGCTATACTTAGGATTCCATTCAAGACTGGCGTGGGATGAATACATAGGATCAAAAATTTTGGATGGATACGATTGAGACGGATCACGGATATCATTGTAAATGATATTATCAAAGAAAAATCTTGCAGTCCGATTGTTGTTTTCGTTTGAGCCAGCAACAGTGTAACCTAAGTAAACCTTTTGTGATACATTTTCTCCTAACCATCCTTGTGACGATTGTTCGTTAAACATATTGGTTGTATGTTGAATATCCAGCTTGCCATTAACCCACACGTAAACCAAACCAAGATTGGCCGGATAGAAATATTGTCCACTGGCGTAATTCGCCGGTGGCCAAACTGTTTGATCGTCACCAGGCAGCATAGTATTCGGAAATTGTGGGTGACCATTGGCTGGCCATTGATCCATTTGTAATGGATACTCAGGATTAGAACTCTCAGCACCGTATAATAATGGTGGGGTATTCGGATTGATTTCATATGCAGAGAAAAATGGCATAAACACATCAACAACATAATATCCTAGACCTATTGGGTCTGGTCCTACTTCACTTGTATCCCATCCTTGCGCTGGATTTATGAATACCTGAATTTCGTGCCACTTATTTGGCTCAAGCTGAATAGTACCAAATCGCCCATCTTCTCTTGCCAACCATGCTGTCTTCATATACGATGGAGGATTAGTATCGGGCTGTGTAATATGTTTAATACCTTGTACTTGAAGATAACCATCAACCAAACTTATTGTTAGATCACGAGATTCTTTTGTTCCTAAAATTTGACTACGTTGAAGAACAATAACATCTCCACCTAATTCATGCGTATACATAAAATCAAATTTTAAATAAAATGCACGAATTGACCCAGGTTCAGCATTAACAGCACCATTGCCTCCAGTATGCAACATACACGAATAGCCTGCTTTACGGCTCGTATTTGAATGCGTCCATGTTTCTAAACAATAAGCCCCATGACCACCGGTAACACCATATCTATCAAAGATCTCTTTGTGAGAAACAATTTGGCAATTTTCTGCATATGCTTCATCCACAGCACCTACACCACTTTGCCATCCCACAAAAGAGTAAGGTAAGTTACCACGAGCCTGATCACGAAACATCTTAGTATGTTCCATCCCCATACCAAAATGCATAGTATACATACGCATAATACTAACCCCTACAGATATTCCATCTCGAAAGTCATGCCAAATTGTTTATCACCGAGTTGGGTGGGAGTACAAGTCAAAGCGACATACCAATCATGTTGAGTGCTTAATTCCTCAAAACCACCTAGTCTCACACCATTTCTGCCGGGCGAATTCACCAATCCGATATAATTTGAACCAGAAGCACTCACATTCGACCATGTTGAATCACTATAAACACTAGTTTCTGATTGGAGTCTACTACGGTGCCGTATTTCAGCAGCATAAAATGTTAGATTTTCTGCTGGTTGTTCTTTTCTAGCTGTTATACCATTAAAACTGCCATCGAATACCCACAACTTTGCATTCTGACAATACACCGCAGAATCATGTGTGAATCTAATATTCACAGTTGCTAGTTCATTTGGCAATTTTTGAAGCAGAATCCCAGAACCAATCTGGCCATGAATAATACCAGATACACCGCTATACCTATTGTTGTTACACTCAAAACCTTCTATTGTACCATCAGAATTAGTCACAAAAGTACGACCATTGTAGTCACCAATAGTTATCGGTGAACCAAAACCATTGTCCCCGAAGAATCCCAAACCAGAACCGGTAGATACTAATGTGTTTTCACCAGCATACAACTGCAAAGTCGCCATTTTTCCTCCCACCATTATTCAATATCACTACCACCAATAGAAAATTCATATGATAAATTATTCATATTAGTCCCCACAACCGAAAAAGAAAATTCTATATTTGATGATACCAGGTTATTAGGAACAGAATCAGGGTCACCAATTGGCCCACTATTAGTTATTATGTATGTTATACCCGGACCTGGAGAATAAGGTCCAGGACTGAATGGATTAAACAATGGTGCTGGTATCATATCTATCGAGTGACGATTTTGAAGATAAGCTCTCAGACGTATAGCTGTACAACCGGCAGCTAATACAAAAGTATAATCAAACGGAACAATCAAATCGCTTTGATCACATGTTATGAAACCAACACCAGGAACAATGCCACCTTCAGTAGCTACATCTTCAAATTCGTCAAATTCACTATGTTGATCTTCTGATAATTCATTTCCTAACCATCTACTGTCCCATCCAAATTTATTTTTCATAGACATATTAATTCTAGCAGTTTTTTTAAGAGATTGACCACATCCATACTCATAATTGTTATATTCTATTGGATCGTGTGGTGGAACATGGGCTGGGGAAAAAAACCATGTTGAACTTTCTGTATAATAATAACTAGTTGGATCACTTATAGGACTACGGATAATAGCTTCTCCGTTGATTGTTACTTCTCCTGATTCTGGATCATCAAAATTTATGGGTAAATCTGACACATTAATAACAAAATCTACAATCATATATGAAGTATAAGTAAAGGTGCGACCTGTTTCAGGACCAACATAATATGACCATCCACCAATTGGAGAAAATGATTCCATATATCCCTTGGTATCTGTCCAGAATTGAGCACCGACCATTTGTGCTGGTAATAAATTTACTACTGAGTTTAATTCTGTTAATGATCTATAATCATTTAATTCGCCATCACCATCGTGGTACTCATCTGATCCAGTTAATACTTTTAATGCATTTGTGGGATCTAAAGATTTACATTGAATAAACATTTTTCCCTTAGAATTTCTTTCACCTTTATAATTTTCTGGAAGATCAGTATGCCAACTTGCTTGATCACTATAAAAATTAAAATCGGCTGCTTCCTCATCAGGTATAGTGAAAGGTAATTCTACTTGCTCATCCATTGTCCTGGCATATTCATACATATTAGCAATTACTTCTCTCAAGTATTGTGGCATACCTATGTATGACAAAACAGTTTTATTGTTAAACAAACGATAAAACTGATCTTCATCAATTGTTGTAAAAGATGGTAAATTAGCTGGATAAGTAACAAAAGCAGACAAAGGTCTTGGATCAGGTACAACTCTACCATTAGATAATATTTCAAAACTATTGACCCAATCTGTTGGTATCTCCGACAAGCTGGGATATATATCAGAAGTTTTTAAATAAGTTCCATCTTCATTTTCCATGTCGATAAATGGTATCTCAATATTCACTACAGGACTAAATCCACCATCTATATCATTACCAGCATAAATATTATTCCACATAGCTATGCCATAGGACATTCTACTAAACGTATCCAACAAACCCAATATATGTCCAGGATTTTTATAATCTATGCCTGGATTACCTACACCCAATCCAGTATAATCGATATCTGGAGTATAAATTGTGGGTGTCGGATTAATATACAAATATGGATCAAAACCAGGATATATTAATGTAGTTGGATTAGGATATAGCGGCCCTGGATATCCACCACACATAATCCCCAAATCGGGCTGAAAAGGATTGTAACCATGTGCAGCTAAACTCATTAATTTATTTTGACGAATATCGCCTATAGACATTTTAATCCTCTCCATTTTCAGTAGGTGGAGGAGAAAAAACTTGTGGAGTTTGTTCTATGTACGGAATAAATGGTCCAGTTTCGCTTTCTGCAAAAATGCTAACAGTTACCTTTGTACCAACAGGTAATAATCCTGGACTAGTATCTGGTTCTGCTAAATTCCTTACGCTATTCCATTCTGCTAAAAAATATGATCCAGTTATATCAATACCACCAGCAAAACTATCTGGATCAATATCTTGATAATTTAAACGTCTAACAGAATAAAAAGGACCACCCTCTTTAACTGAAATAATTCCCAACCCACCTTCGGGTTTTTGATAAACATATCTCCTTGTACCATCATCTGGGCCTTCAAGCTGTTCAACCTCTTCGGTCTCTGGAGCCGATTCTGGCTCTGGTGGTTGCTCCATATCGTCCTTATCTTCTGGATAGTCATCCTCTGGTTCTTTCTCGTCCTGCTCCTGATCCTTTTCCCGTTCTTCCTGGCGTTTCCGTTTGAATTCACCAAGTTCTCTGGTATACAGATTCATCACATACCTGGTGGTGACACCGTTGGCATCAAAGCGGATAAAGATTTCGGTGATACTACCACCAAGACCTATCGCTTGCCCTATATTAACTTGTGGGACACCTGCTACCTCAAGTTGCCCAGTATTGATAACTGATAGCCCTGGCATTGTATCAATTTTCTGAGCCGCCATATCAGTCAACTGATTCATAGCCGTAGTATGCAACATACCACGGACACCGAAGGTCCATGGGACCAAATCCTTGTCAACCGAAACTTCAGCACGACCAGGAGAAGGCACTCTACTTCTGGTTAACGAAGTATTACTCCATGGGCCATAATGAACACCACGATCCATCAGTGGGAGCCATGCATTAAACAAACTTTCGTGTCTGACATCAATCGCAGAATTTACGTCTCCTGTATCGGGATCAATATAACTTCTGGTTAGGGCTACCGGTAGAACAATAATTACGTATCGGCCATATTGCTCCAGAGTACATTTCATATATGCTTCATCGTTGTGGGATATCAAATTACTTGAGTTACGAACAACACCACCCCAAGTCACATACTTAGCCTGTCGTGGAGATTCAACCGTGCCAGACCCATATAGCACCAAATTTGATAAGTGAACAAATGGCCCCCATCGACCATCTTCGGTTGTCATTTTCAACATTACGTCAGGCTCAAAAAGTTGTGTACCAATAGGATGCAGACTACCTTCCCACCATCCTGCTGGAATAATTTCTGGATAATTGGCAAGGTCTTGACCAGCATCAGACATCACGCTCTTGCTCAGCGGGACATAGAAGCGTTTACCCCAATAATCATTGATATATCTTTTGAGTGCCGCCAACTGGTCAGCATCCATAGAATCATTGAGATCACCATTAAGAGCATCCGTCATTTGTTCTGTTGTCGTGTCAAATCGTCGGGAAGAAGGCTCTCCGGGAATAGTATAAGCAGGAGAAGATAGTGGTTGTCCGACAGAATTAAATCCCCAAAACTGTTTGATATCGACACCGTGGACTTGGTGCAGCTTTCTCTTCACACCACCCCAAACAACCTGATGAGTGGTGGTATCAGTATTTTCATATCCATCTTTACGACGAATGATATGGCCTTCGTGTAGCGCTGCAAGCTCATCCATATCAAGCGCGAGCGGATTACCAATACCATCTAGTCTACGAATTACCTGGATTTCAATAACAATGGTGTCATCAACAACACTCTTGCGACGAGATTCAACCCACCATTCTGCACCTACAGCATTGCAGAACTCGGTGATCACGGAAACCAACGAACGGACTTCACCTTCGATGTAGTATTCCTCAACACCCTCGCCGCGCAGATTGGTCAAATCCTTGAGTGCTGTCATGTCTACTTCAAAAGTATTGTTACCATACTCTAATGTAGCTGCCTCAACACGATCTATAATATCGGCGAACGGTCTTCCACTATCTTGTTCTCGATTACTAGTAGATGTGGATTCATCAGTCTTGGTGGGAACAAAAATATTATTACCACCAATAAGTGATACCTCTGGGTCGCCATCATCAACATACACATTAGAAATATGGGCGGCATCTAAGACAGTCCGACAATCTGTCAAGCGAACCACATAAATACCTGTGCCAGCCGGATCAGTAGTTGTTTTTTCCCAAGATTGAACAATACCAATAATACTCAATTCACCAAAAGCAACATACTGAGCAGATCGCACATCATACTGGTCCAGAGTAAAATCCTGATCCTCTTCCTCGACAACTGTAACGGTAAACACAATGGGTTGGCTATTGAAACCCATCTGCGCAGTAATGCTCTTGAAAGAACAGCCGAACACCTTGGTTGTTCGAGCACCCCATGTATCATCATATATTACAGTAGCCATTACGATCCACTCTCCGTTACCGTATGCACCCTAGTACGAGAGTATTTACCAGTTGTGGGATTCCACACTTCATGATCACTCTCTAGAATGTATGACCCAGGATACCACGGACTGATCAGAGGACCATACGGTACACCCCCTGCTGCATCCATGGTATCAGCAACCGTATCAGTATCAGGCTTTGTTGACCCATGCCCCTCGGAACGATAGCTTACACTAATCTGTTGGGCGGTAGCTGTGTTGATCCGCTGAATGATTGGGCCAGCTATTCGGCCAGGAATAAACAACTTTGCTGCCATAATTTGTGGATATGCAATATCGACGACAATATCGACATTGTTCTCGTCCTTGTCTGTCCAGGTCCACGCCGTCCGAGATGTCCCCCTTGTTTCGTTCAACGCACTCGTTTTGGCTATATGGGTACCAGTAAAGGTAACACCAGCGGGCTTTTGCGATCCGATCAAGGTCTGAGCTAGTGTTCTGGCGTCGGTATCTGATGGGATATTGCTTCTAGCATTATTGAGCCGTGCTGTTTTCGTATCCCCCTTGCCTTCGATATCAACACTGAGCGAAAGAGTGTAGACACCATCTCTAGCATTGTAGGATAAGGTAGCCTCATTACCCTGTGTGTAATCAGCATCTTCACCAGCAGACCAGCTAAAGCTGAAGGTGACAACTGCGTCTTTTTCGTTAACCGTAACGTTCTTCTGAGTCGGCGACGTTGGTATCACATAGCCTTCCAGCAGTGTGCCCAACGATGTCTCCGTCTCAGTCTTGGCTGCGGCATTCGTCGGAACTTCCGCCTTCGCGTTCGCCACGGCGGATGATCCCCCAGTGCGCTCTTGATCGTGTAAACCGTAAATGGTTCCATTGTAACTGACATCGACAGCCTCATCTTCGGTGCGATGGATTACTGTAAATGTTTTCTCAACATAGGTCGCAGCGACTTCGCCTGGACCCGCTTCTCGAATTCTCCACGTCTCAGTAATAGCATAGCTACCATCGCGTTCCGCCACATTCAGGTTCTTGGTGTAGCTGCCGTTAACCCAATTGGTGAAGCCAGTCGCGTAGGAGACAAAGGTGCTGTCTGGTGTCCCAGCGACTCGTGCATCACACCATCCCTTGGCGTTGGCCCAAGCCTGAGTCTCATCCCCGGTTGTTTCGTCGAACGTCAACAACCCCTTGGCACTAACAACGTGGCTAATCTCGAACACCTTACCTTCGTGTCCTGCCACTTCGCTGAACTGCCATTCTTCCGACACATCCTGAAGACCCGAAGCATCAAAAATGTCCTCGTCGATAATGCCCGTCAGATATTCAGCTTCTAGTTCAATCCGATATTCGCAACGATCGGCCCATTGCCCTTCTGGGAAATTGATCGATCGGACTTTCGGACGACACTTGACCGGGGAAGCGGCACCGCCGTACCACTCCAGCACCTTACCATCTTCCCTGAACAGCCACCGTAGGGCCTCTTGCTTGCGCTCTAGCTGCACGAACGGCGTATCGCCGCCCACGTATGTCTCATCCGGTGGATAGCCACCAACCGTCCAGAAAGCGTTGGATGGGTCGCCCAGAGGGTAACTACCGCTTGGGGAACCTCGGAACGGCAGGAGCGTTCCTGCCAGCGAAATCTCATACCCCACACCGTGCTTCCCGCCATCACCCGCAGCACGGTATACCTTGGTCACCGTTACCAGTGGTGCTGGAATAATTGCTTTGCTGTCATATACAACCGAAGCCATCTTGTCCTCCCTTAATACCCGTGCGTATACAGGTTCCCGCTGGTATTATACACAAGGGTACCAGCGTCTAAGAACAGGTGAAGCCCGCTTGGGCCGTTATTGAACAGTCCAGAGATGCCCATCAAATAAAGCAGTGCTGTACCAGTCTCTTGTTCAAAGAGTCCCTCTACAAACAGATTGCCCGACGCAGAATACAGTGCTGGGATGGCTCCCGACATGTACAGAGTGGCCGTTCCGAAGTAGCCGGGCTCGCACTTCAAGAACAGGGTCCACGGGTCACCATGCGCATTGCATGGCATGGAGCCGATCCGGGTCGGGTCGTCAGGATTGACGCTGCACACCAATCCTACGGAGTCGCTGATCTCGTTCCCGCGTGGCGCTTCGCCGGAAGCATGGCCGCGCATGTACATCGAGCAGGATGCTGGTACCGTGAAATCAGACTTCAGGAATAGTGTCCACGCTTCGTCGCTGGTCAGGTTGCCATCTTGGGCCTTCAAGAACAGCGTCCACTCTTCTGTCCCGCCAGCGGTGTATGGGTAATCGGCGTCGGCAGCCTCTAGGTAGAGTCTGGCGTTGTTGAATGTCTGATTGACACCCGATGACCCAGATGGTGGTGTGAAACAGTTGATGAACAGATTGAGCGAACCAGTCTTGTCGTTGTCTTCGGTCTTGAGGTAGATGGTCCACGATTGGTTGTGTTTAAGAGGCCCGATATATAATGGGCAAGTACCGGTAGCTGTTTCAGAAGCGCACATATAGAGTGTTGGGCTTGGATCACCGTATGGATAGGTGAAATCATCTGGGTCTCCTGGGTAATCAAAGCTACCACTTGAACAAATGAATTCCGGTCCCTTTATATATAAGTCGGGGCTCTTGCCGCCAGACGGATAAGTAAATGAACCAGAATTAATAGGATAATCAAATTCTGGATACGGAAAATTACCGCTGGAACAAGTAAACTCTGGACCCTTTGTGAAGCACCATCTCGATCCTAGCCACCATTCATGTCCAGTCATAAATAGATCGATAGGTGGCTCAAAAGCACCAGCCCGTGTATGCATATACATGTTGCCAGAATATGGTACAGGACCAAGTGCAAATAGAGTGCCAGAGCCAACCTTCACCAAATGGCCATCTCCAACTTTCAAAAGCATACCAGATGGATAATTACCACTAGTGCTGGAAGCATTATGTCCATGTATAAATAAATCGGTATTATCAGCAGCAGGACCGAATATAACTAAATTACATGTCTCTGTGCATTGTAGCGGTCCTTTGATGCATAGATGTGGGCCATACTCCATACCGGCCATGCTTTCAATAGCTGCTGCGCCATCAGCGGCATAGATAAAGTCTGTTATTTTTGGCGTGCGAGCGGCTGTTCCTATGTAGGCACTGGTAAATGATTCTAGTGTACGGAGATACAGGCTGGCTGTTCCACTAATTGTTGGTGGTCCAGATATATACATGTCCATGCCCTGCATAACGGTGCTGCCTGTCAAACCACTTGTGGTTCCACTGACATCACCAGTAGTTAGGACAGTGAACACTCCACTACCTGTCGTGCCACCGAAGAAAAGTCCGCTACCACTAAACGAGAAATCGTCCACTCTAGGAACATCTAGGTGATGAATCGGATACAGCTTATAGGTATAAGTTGCGGTAGGTCTCGGGGAACGTCTCTGGTCTTTCTCTGGATGATTGTGATGACAAATCCACCGAACAGCAGCGCCGTATGTATTGGCCCAGTCATTTTCATATGGTTGTATTATACCACTTTGGGGATCATGGAATATTTGCTGTTTAGTTGGTGGACGTGACCCTTGCGAAGGGTAGGTAACTTGTAATGGACTAATATCACGAACTTGAAATCCAGATGGAGGAATTTCTTCTAGAAGATATGCAGAACAATCTTCCCCATAATTTCCCAAACCAACCTCAAGTGTTACTAAACACCCCGACCATATTTCTCCTTGATAATAAGATGAAGGTATAAATGGTTCATATGTAAATGGACTAATGGTACGATTTATATATGTAGGTAATGGTGATATTGTTGGTTTATATTCACTTAGTGGACGATAATAATTAGCTACTGTACTATATAAACCTAATAATTCGTCTTCAGTAAACCTACTAGAATCTGACCAAAGAGCAACTTCATTAACCGATATACTGACATTTGCTAAACCACCATCCTGATTAACTGCACGCAATTTTACACCGATGGCATTTTCTGCATATTGATTGTTTGGATCTGAAGAACTATACAATGTTCCGGTAGGTGGTCCAGTAATTCCAGAACCGATATATACCCATGGTTGACCATCAACACTAAGATACACCTTCATATGATCTGGTGCATCTCCGTCAATACCACTAGGAATAAATTCGGATCTAACAATAAAAAATGCTATATCATCATGCGGAATATTTTGTTCCGGCCAGAATTGTCTCCATGTATGATATGTTCCACTTTCGTTTGGATTCCATGACCAATCAGACCCAGTTGGAGTACCCCAGTGAGTGGTACCACCCCACCATCCACTACCATCCCCAACTTGATCATATGATTTATCTTTAACTGTTGTATAAACATTAATATTATTTCCGTCTGCTATTCTTAGTCCAACACTGTGAACTTGTATTGTAGACCCAGGAGATTGAAAATCTCCCGATGGCAAAGATTCCAAGCTATGCCAAAACCATCCTACATCAACTTGATTACCAGCGGTTTTTGCGCCAGACATCCAAAATGCAGCAGTGATACTGCCCGATCCTGGATAAACATAATCCTGTATTCTACCACATACATGTTGTTGATTTTGAGCTATATCTTCAAGTGCATAACCACCCAAATGGGATGATAATCCACCACCCATATCATTATATATAGGAAGTGTGCCATCTCCTACTGTTGTTGTTGCTCCTACAATTGGTAACCATGATGTGTTTGTGATAATAGTTGATGAGACTGGCCAATCAATGGTCTCAATATGTTCTGTAATATTACCAACCACAGGATAATGATCACGACGACTTAGGTAGAAGATACAATTTGATTCTCTAATAATACCAGATCCAGGATCAACAGGATTATGAATATACATATTAATTGATGCAGTTGTTTGTTCCAGAACTTTCAAAAATAAAGAACTGATTTTTGATTGGAAATCAATACCTTGAGTGTATAAGTTATTCGATGCATTAGATGAACTTTTACTATTGATAAACAGATTACATTCATCATTATGTGATGTAAGACCAATGCCTTCAATATAACATGACACACCAGATGGATAACCGACACTATAATCTGGATCTGTGGCATAAAAATTAATACCAAAAATATATAAGTCATTAGAAGTGTAATGTGTATCTAGACCATAAGTAAATAAATTAATATCTTTTAGTTGAGCGCCATGAATATTCATAGGAATGCCAGAAGGATAATTATCATTAGTATTTATTGTATTATATGCATCAATAAATATATTAACATTATTACTTAAAACTTCATTCCCATTGATAAACAAATCAATACTTTTCTTTTGAGCGCCATCAATATATAAAGTTACACCACTTGGATATGAAAGATCTATGGAAGATCCAAAGGCATGACCGAATATTATTGCGGGAACAGTTGATGTTTTGATAATTGGGATGAATCTTAAATTATTCCAATAGCCTACCAGTCTATTAGTGTGAGGATTAACTACAATATCGTGCCAAAATTCAGCATAATTGCCACTGGTTATGTTGCTGTGTATTCTAATAATACTCGAAGATGTATCATTAATAGCTTCGCCTGTTTCACGTAACTCATAATATCTGGTATCTAAAGTTGACCCAATTTGACGCACACCTAAAGATCGGCTGCTATCATTTTCTCTATGTTCTAAAGCAATTTCACAAACATCATATTCCGTAACACCACTAATTGCCAGTGGATACCATTCACTATTTTCACCTACAGTTCCGACGTCATGAAAACGTTCGTTGTATTGGCCAGGTGGTATGTCCCACTTTCCTATCAGATTGAATTGAATACCAGATGTATTTTGAGCATATACTTGAATAGTTCCACCAACCCCGCTAGTGTTAACATGTAATGTAGCACGTTCAACACCATCTATAGTTTTACAAATTTCAAAATATCTATTTAGAGATGAACCAATTTGTCTAACTCCACCGCTTTGAGCGATATCCGATAAATTTTCAACCAATACTTCCACAACAGTATTGGCATAATCAGAACCTAAATCATAATTCTCCCAAACACTACCGCTGCTGGCATTAAAACCACTGGCAGATTCTATATAGTGACCACCACACCAATAACCAGCCAGTCGAAAAGTAATATCAGAGATATGTTCTGCGTAGACTTGGATTGCACCCGAAATATCAACAGGAACTAAAACACTAATAGATTCAACATCATAATTAGAAGCATTGTGTAATTGAAATTTACGATCCAAATTACTATCGGTTGATCTAGCTCCACCATAATAACCATTTACATTATCTTCATTGCTGATTATAACTTCCGCAACAATATTCATATTGCCAGATGATGCGGGTACACCATATGCAGTTAGATCTAAAGTATTCCATGTTTCTGCGGGTGATGTTGTAATTGTACCAGGATCAGTGTCAAGTTCTATATAATGTGCATTAGGATTTAATCCTTGTATAAAACATGAAATACAATTTGATTTTATAAAAGGAATATCAGAATTAGTAAAATTATTCCAATATCCATCTAAATATACTTGTACATCATAAGATATATCTTCAGCCATGTATTGTATATAACCATCGTCATCGGTGTTAACATACATACTACACCATGTACGACCAGGTGTGGTACCATCTGTTTCTGATTCATCTAGGTTTAAAATACGTTCTAAAGATGAAGACGTAGATCTTGAACCAAACTGGTTGCTATTTGCACTATTGTTATGACTGACAATAATATTAGCTGTACAACCACTAGGTATACCGGAACTTCCTATATCTAAGTTTTGCCATTCCTCATTTTGCGAATCAGGTTTGGGATATTGAATAAAACTCTCTGAAAAATTTCCAGGAGCAATTTCAAAATATCCTAATAAATAATATGAACACGCAAGAGTATTATCTACATAAATATCAATAGCAGCATTATTTCCACTGGTCGCACTAGGTATGCTTAAAAATGTTTCTCCACCACCTTCGGCTTCTTTAATATGAAATTGTCTTTCTAGTTGGGAACCACTTGATCTTATACCAATATTATAGCCTGTATTAGCACTACTATTGGCTAAAGCAATATCTACTACAGGACTACCACTAATACCATATTGATCAAGTGCGTAACTTTCCCATACCGAATCAGATGATGCAGTAAAATTCTCAAATTTTTCAACATATTGACAACCAATCCACCAACCAACTATAGTAAAATTTGGTGCAATAACAGATGGAAAATCTTCAGCATAATAGTCTGAATAATATTCAATATGGCTATCTGCGTCGGCTTGTACCAACATGGTACAAATATGATCGCCTTCACCTTCTGATTCAGCAATTTGTACCCGACGATCAATGCTTGACCCTTTGGAACGAACACCAGCCCAGTATTCAGTATTATTTCGAGGATGGGCTATAGCAATTTCAACAACAGCACTAGCGGGAACACCAAAACTGGTTAAGTCATATTCTATCCACTGATCGTCACTTGACGCATTGGGGCAGACCCATCCACCATAATATTCTTCATAATGTCTTAATGCCACAATTTATCACCCATTTAAGTTACCGCACTCTCAAAAGTAGCCGCAGCTTCCGAGCTACCAGCCGCACGAGCCAACTGCTGGAGCACGGCGTTGATCTCAGCCTTAGCAACCCTTGTCGCTACGGCTTCAAACTCTGCCGTAAATTCTTTCGCTGCTTCCCCAACACCAGCAACATCTATCTTGACATCGCTCATAGTCTCAACGTTAATGCCAACACCTTCCTCCATTGCTCCAGCGATTCTTGTCATACCCTCGTTGAGACTACCCATACTCTCCTGGGACTTATTGATGACTTCATTATTAGAAGCAATCGCTTCGGTATTCGCTTCCAGACCTGCCACTTCTAGGGGCTTCTCCCTCTCAGCGGCAGCCAATTCTGCTGCCTGTTGCGTCTGAGTGTCAACGGCCTTGGCAACCGAATCGACTCTTTCGCCAAGAGCATTTACGGCCTCTGTGGTCTGGGCGATAGCCTCACGAGCACCCTCCCCATCAGCGCCACTACCAGCAGCAGCCTCTTGTTGTGCAGATAGGGCTTCTCTCTGAACGTCAGCTACCGCCTGCAACTGACCGACAGACTCACTCATCCCCTTGCTGGCTGTCAGCAAATCAGTTCCGCCAGTCCTCATATCCGTGGACGCGGTTTTCATCTCTTCGGTCGATCGAGCCGTAGCGTCAGCCGCCATCCGGGTCTCAGATGCGGCCCTCTGGATATCCGCCGCTGAAGCAGAAATATCCTCGAACGCGCGTGGCGCTGCGTCTGCTTCTGGCGATGGCATACCCGGCTGTCCTAGATTCTGCAACATCTGCAACATGCTAGCTGGCAGTTGTTCTATAATCTGCTGTGGCTCACGAGCCACTTCGGGTCGTTCGATCAGAGTTTTCAGGCTGTTGGTTAGGTCTCCAACAGATCGCTGCAAAGCTCCGATGTGCTCAACTTCTCGGACTCCAGGTTCAGCAGCCTGCTCTTTCAGTACATCGGCAGCGGCACGAGCTACTTCGGTGGGGTCCAAGCCACTATCTTGAATCAATTTCGGGATATCATAGATGAAGCCCTTGAAGTCCTTAATGCTATCGCGGAATTCCTTGGTAGCTTCTGCTTCTGTGTAATCACCACGGTAGAGTTGACTCTGCAACTTGTCACCAGCCACCTGAACAGCACCCTGGACCATAGCCTCCATAACGCGGCCCATATCTCCACCAAACAGCGCAGATTGCAGGTGTCGCGTTTCTACGGCCCGCTGTTCTGTCGGGCGAGCCTCCGGGACAGGAGCACGTTCTGTGTATACACGACCTTCTGGAGTCGTCCTGACATTAAGAGCACCAAGCCCCTTCTGCAAGTCGGTTGTGGTCAAAGCCGAGGTAAATGCCCGCACTGCCGAGGCACTCTCTCGCAATGCTGCCGCAAAAATATCCGCTGGTTCCTCGAATGCTTGGGAAACATCTATAGCCGTTTGAGCTTCGATAAATTGGCGTTGCCGACTGATAAATTCCGACATTTGCTTGCTGCTATCTTCGAGTCGCTCAGAGAATCTTGCGGCGGCTTCCTCGTTGAAGCCATAGCCAAGCTCTCGCTGCTCTTCTTGTCTTTCGGACAACGCCTGCGGAGCCTGCTGTGCGATCTTCGCCAATTGGCTTAGGGCGACCTGAAGATTCAGCACTTCAATCGATGCTTCATTAGAAGCTTTCAGCAGACCTAGACTGGCACCTTCACCAGTTTGCTGTGCCTCTGCTACTTGTCTCTGTAACTCAGCATGTTTGCGGTAACTGCCTTCGTACTCCCGCAGCACTTGTGCTACCAAGTCTCCATTTTGCGCCAAGTCAATCATAACATCATTGGCGTCCTGAAGGCCAATATCAAACCCAAGCGTGTCCATCTCAAGGCCGACATTTTGTAGAGCATTCCGCAAACTTCTCACAATGGTATCACTGAGTTCGGCAGTACCAACATCAACCTGAGCCAAAGTTTCTTCACCAGAAAGAGCCAGATTGAGTTGCTGCATCTGTCGATCCAACCAAGTCTTATAGACATCAATGGCAGCATCATAGAATGGTTGCTGCTTACCCAGAACAGACTCGAAGGCACTCTGAACTTCCTCGGTAGAAGGAACTACGCCAGCAGAATCTACAAGCAACCCCTTCAATTGCTGACCCAAACCTGCCGCAGCCGCCTTGAAAGCCGCCTCCGCTTCAGGCGGAATCTGCTCTGGGTACTCAGCCATGAACTTGTCGATATAGTCATCCAGCACATCAAATGGGTCAACCTGTGGATCACTCAACAACGAACGCAGTGAATCGGCGTTGGCCTTACTCTTTATAATCGATTTCATAAAGTCATCAAGAGCCTTGCCGACTTGGGCCATATCCGTAGTAAATGCATCCAGCCCTTCGAACTGGCTCAGGTCTAATAGGTCGCCTATGTCACCAGTTCGCACCAATTGTTCAACAGCCTCTCTACTGAACTCTGTTCCTGGTTTTGCGATGCCAACATCCTGACCAATAACTTGACTCAACCGATCAAACATAGTGACATTGGTCTCAATGGCGCGGGCTGCGTTACCCACTGCGTCACTCAGTAGACCAAGTTCGGTACTAATCTGTGCGGGAACATGTAGTGTCTCGAAATCTTTCGAAGCCTTGGCAATGGCATTACCAAGTTTGGTCACCTCTGCATCAATCCGTACTTGCTCGATATTGGTAGCGATTTGCTCCATGCCGCCAAGCTGCTTAATCATAGCCTGACGGATACGAGCAGCAACTTCTACGTTGCCACCAAAGGATTCTGACAACATCTGATCGATGCCAGCTTCCAAACCTCCAGCACCAAATTGCTCGATAGCAGACCGAAGAACCTGATTGAGCAATTCTGGATTGTTGCCGACAATATCCTCAATCATTTGCTGCGCGTCAGCATCGCTGATGGTCATCAAGCCTTCGCCTTGGAACAAATTCTTGACACGTTCATAGGTGCTGGCCAAGAAACCGCTAATCCCCTCTCCATATCTTTCGGCAGATTCTTGAATAGCCTTGATAGCCTCCAGGCCCACTTCTCCTGTGACCTGCTGAAGACCCTCTTGCGTCTCCAGTTGCCCAGGTGATACTTGTATCTCGCCGACTTTTTTAGCAGCCGCATCTAGGATACCTTGTACGTCTATGTCAACAGCTTTGGTCGCCGCGTATGTAAATGCACCCAAAACTGCGACGGCAGCAGCAAGAGCGGCACCGAATGACCCAAGTGCTCCTACAACGCCTGTAATTGCACCTGCAAGACCTTTGCCCGACAGAACAGTAGCAGCCAATCCGATAATACCGATGGCCTTAGCGGTTTCCGCAGCAAATACCCCAGTTGAACTACCAGCTTTTTCTAAAGAGTCGGAGAATTTGTCAGCTACGAGAGTTATGGCACCAAATGCAGCCAAAGCAGCCATTGGCGAGGTGGCGGCAGCGCCTCGAAGACCAGTTAGTCTCCCGCCCGCAGCCCCGGCAGCAGCAGCGCCACCAGCGCTCACCCCAACGCCACCAGCCAAACGTCGTTGGACTCTTTCTCTAGCTGTGGCCCCGGCAGCACCGCCAGCAGCCCCAGCACCAAGCGCCATACCCTGAGCGGCAGCAGCAGTAGCAGCAAGTCCACCGCCGACAGTCCGACCGACTGTGCCCATAAAGGCCAATGCCTTACCAGCGCTGGTGATAGAAACAGCCAAAAGTTTGAATGCAGCGCTAAATCCAACGATATACGTCAGGGCTGGGATAATTGGCTTGGCGAAATCAGCCATATAGGCAAGAGCCTTGCCTGCCTGTGTAGCCATTTTGATCAATGGAACAAACACAGGACCAGCCAATGATTGAACCAGCTTGTTCCACTCTTGAACCATGATATTAAGTTGCGCTTGTAGACCTTTCAAACCTTCTTCTGCGATCTTGCCGAATTCTCCACTCGATCCGGCAGCAGTCTTCAGGGCCTCATCCAGTACGTCGATGTTGCTGATCAAAGCAAGCAAACGAGAAATCTGTCGTCTACCACCGAGCTTGGTACCTATCTCGATTCTATCCTGAATACTGGCTGTTTCTTTTAATGTGGCGGCAATCCGCTTAATCGCTTCGACTGGATTACCAGCTTCAATAGCCTCAGAGATGCGGATACCCTTACCTTCAAGGAAGTTGACGATTTTCGGATCAGCAAGACGAGAAGAGATGGTCTTCATGAATGTACCGACCGTCTCGGCACTTTCTCGCGTGGCCTGACGAATTGTAGTGAACACAGAAGCAAACTCTTGGAATGTACCACCAATAGCCTCAAAAGCAGCACCACCACGGGCGACGCCCTTAGCGATATCCTCTGATGATGCAGCAAACTTGTTAGATAGCGCAGTCATAACATCAAGAACATTGGCTGTAGTCAGCCCCTCACTATTAAACTGGTTGAGGGCAGCGATAGTACCTTCGATAGCAGCGTCTATGGTCTCGAAAGACGGCGTAAGCGGAACCTTGGACAAGGCAGTTAATGATTCAGTTAGTACATCGCCACGCTGACCAGCCTGAGCCAAAATCTTACCGACACGAGCAATCTCGCTAGCAGCCGTACCAGTGCTCGATGCAAGATCAAGAATTGTTTCTCTTGTGCCACCGATCTGCTGTTCTGTCTGGCCCATAATCTGTCGTAACTTCAGCATGGCGGTGTCAAATTCGATAACCGATGCCGTAGCCTTAGTCAGACCACCAATGATAGCAAGCGGTGCAGCGGTCGCAGTAACAAACGCAGCATATCGCCTACCGGCGATTCTAACTGAATGAGCAAAGCTCTCAGCAGATTGACCTGCTTTCTTCATTCCACCAGAGGCTTGTTGCGTGCTGGAAGCTGCCTTCCCCTGAGCAGCACTCATTTTGTTAGTGGAAGAGGTTACATTGTTTTGCGCCGCTGCAAGAGTATTCGCGGCAGCAGCTTGTGTCTTAGCCGCCTTCGTCATAGCATTTGCACCGCCAGCGCCAGCCGCAGCGCCAGCCCCAGCCGCCGCGCCAGTTTGTACTGCGCCTTGCAGCTTACCAAGAGCAGCCTCGACCTTTTGCAGACCGAGAATCTCTTGGATTCTGAGATTAACATCAAGTACAAATGCCACTTACATCACGCTCCTAACTCTTCTGCTTGGTGGTGGTCTTCTTCTTTTTCTTCGTGCCCGTTCCTTTCTTGGCAGAAGCTTGCTTTTTCTTGGCCTTCGGTTTTGTTTTAGTCACTACTCCTATGTCACCAATCACCACCATTTCCCCAGTCTCGTCATCGATAAATGGCTTTGAGTCGTCCACCAACAGATTGCCATGCTCATCTACTGGACGCCCAAACGTATCGATCAGATTACCCTCTCGATCGATATATCGCCCATCCTCATTGATCAGCCGACCATTACGGTCAACAATTGTCCCGTCCGGTCTGGTATATCGTCCATCATCGTTAATCATGCCAGCGTCCTTGAGCCATTTCATCTCAAACATATTCTTTTGAACGCTATCATCGATACCATACACCATATTCGCCAGCACTCCAGCACAATCGACAATAGCCTGCTCATCCTGCCGTTCAACATACTCGTCATGATTGCGCAAAAATGGCTTGCCGGTATCAGCCGACACCAAGCATTTGACAAGCAGAAACTCAAACCGAAAATTCTCGGCCTGAGACTCAATTGTAGCGGAATCAAACTGCAACCGCTTATGATGCTTTTCGAGAATCAATTGTCGCTTCTCGGCCATCTCTAGAGCCAACGCTCGCCCCTCGGAAACTTTGATACCACCCTTCTTGAGCATCAGTTCGTGCGCACGAATTTCCAACGCCAGTTTCTCCACTTCTGCCTGATCCCGAAGAGTCCAGACGCCCATCTTGGCGAGATACTCTTCTAGTTCAGCCCGAAGCATAAGCCGCTGCGAAGGATTCTGAGACCCTCGACGCATCAACTCTGCCATCCGTAGATTATATGCCATATTCGCTTCCTGGCTGATTCTGTTCGTGGGGCGAAGTACCGCCAATTTGAGCGGATTGCCCTCAACATCCACTGTATCGACAACTATCCTCTTACTGTCCATCGGTTGTTCCTCCAAAATCCATCCGGTATCCTTCGAATTCGACCTTGTGGAGATCGATTTCCATCCCCAAGGCACGCGCTTGGGCATTCCCCTTGTCAAGAATGTTCTTGCGAACTTGTTCCCAACGTATTCTATTGGCCTTCTGTTCTGGGGTGAGGCTCTCTTCTGGTAAATTGTGACCCCAAACTTCAAAACCAAACGTATTCTCGAATTCAGCCAAAGCAGAAATGAAGCAAGTCCTGAACTTCTTGCTTGCTATTCTCTTGAGGCGATCCCGTGAATCCTGAGCAATCCGTCCACGGTGAGCCTCTTTCTGCCTTCGACGCAGTGCTGCTAGTTCTTCCTCTTTCCGAGACATTCCTACCCCCTTACCTACGACTAATGTCCTTGACATGCTTCCTCTGTTTCTCCATTAGTTGCTGTCTCATTTCGTTCTGACTATCCGGCATGTCCTGTTCTCTTACTGTTCCTCGCTGGCTGATCATCTTCTGCTTAGCTTTGATTCTAGCGCGAGTAGCAGGATCATTCATATTGTACACACGCTGAGCACCTTCCCTGTCAGCCATTATGAATTCTTCGTTACGACCCGGCTTGAGTGGTTGCGGAGCCATGCCTGTTTGCGTCTTGCTCTCGATCTTCTCGCCCTGACGAATGAACCAAGAGTCTAGCAGATCGTCATCTGTAATGATGTCCTTGGACGGTCTCTCGAAAGCAGCGTAAACAGAGTCGTATATGGTAGACCAATAAGCCAATTCTCGTTGATTCAGAGACCATCCAGATACCGGTCCGTCGAACAATTCATGAGACGTTTTGGCGACTTCCCAGTATGATCTCCAGGTGGATGATCTCGCAATCTCCCGAACAACAGAAACGGGCAATCTGGATTTCTGAAAGAACAATTCACACAGTTGGGCAATCAGTTTGTTATCATCGCAATCATCGAAGTCCTTCTCGGTAGGCCAAAATGGATTGCCATCGTCAGTTTCCGTGATTCTACCGATCAAATACCGCTGTTGACAAATCTCCGCGTGGGCCTCGGCGCTATTCTGAAGCAGTTCGTGTTTCTGGCAAAGGCGATCAATCAAAGCCTTTTCTGCCCGACGCAAAAGGGAGCGTGCTTGTTCCAACTTTGTCTTATTGAACAAGAAATCCAACAATCCTCGTCGGATTGTGTGGATATCCTTTTCGAGTCCAGCAATCTCTTCCTCTGTTTCGACATTCCATCGTCCCAGATTGATGAGATTTTCCAGCATTTCTTTTTCGGAAGGTAGGCCGATCAGAGCAGCGCGCTGGCGTTCGGTCGAGTAGACCATAGCAGCTTTCGCCTGCTCTTTGGGCGTAGGTGGGCGTAGCAGAAGTGATACCAATTCACCATCCTGAGTGCTGACGGTCGCGGAGGTATATCCCCAGCTTATACGCGCTATCAATCTTTGCAGATTATTCGTATCCATCCTATAAATTCCTTAGTTCGGTACAAACCAAACCAACTATCCTACCACATGGCCTATCCCTAGTGATTATACACAATCATCTATTGCAATTGATGCGGACAAATACCGTTATTTCTGTGCTTACCAATATTACAGTTATAACATAATACTTGAAAACCGACTGGATAATTATTGTTTTCGAGCCATCGATAAAAAAGATCACCACCCGGCCCTTTGCCTCTATGATTTGGTGCAATTTGTCTCCGATGCTTAGCACCATTTTCTTGGATATGGTCAATGGTTAAAAAATCAAGACATGATTCACCACAGCACAAACATCTACCTCCATAGTGATTCATAACTCTTTGTTTTCTTTGTTGCTTCAGAGATAAACAACGAAGATTATATTCCCTATTTTTAATAACCGCTTTTGGCGCAAGCTTATCATGACACTCTTGACATGTTTTCCACTGTGGTCGTGCTGGATTTTTCCCGCAATATGTACACAAACCATTTTTGCGCCATGTAGCTCGCTTCTGTCTGTTCCAATTACGTTTATATGCGAGGCAAGACTCACATAAAGTATTGGTATTATTTTTCTTTTTGCCGCACATTGTACAACAATCATTTTCTAGTATTTTTTTTCTTTGTTTCTTACTGGGCATATCTATATCCTCCCACAACATATTTATACACAAAAATTAATCTGTGGAGGATAATAAATACAATAAAAAAGGCCGAGAGCTTTCGCCCCCGGCCTGAGAGATGCTATTCACGCGATCAGATTAGAAGTATCGCTTATCCTTTACCTCAGTAGGAATACACTCGACGATTGCCAAAAGCTCAACCGGAGTGGTACCAGAACCGATAGCGTCCTTGGCCTGTGCGGACAGAGTTGCCCTCATGGAACCACCCTTCGGAACCGATACGTAGGTCTTGTCGAGGGTCGCGTGCAGCACAGCACCGGAATTAGACGGTGCGCTAAACAGCAGGCTGTCGGTACTTGCCGCATACCCAGACGCATTCACACTCACTGGGGTATCCCAGGAAGCTGATACCGGCGCTGCCGGTGACGCATCGACTGTCGTAGATGTCTGTAGGGCAACAGTCAGGTTAGACCCACTGCCACTGAAACCAGCACCAGATACAGAGACGCTGTGAACCTCGAAACCGATCACATCGACCGGAAACGGGCAGTCCTTAACGAAAAAATTCTGTGTGTCTGTCGCAGCCGCTCCAGAAGCAGCCGTTGCCGTAAGCGTTTTGTACATCTTGAACGGCTTCGGTGTTGGATTCAAATTCGTTGCCCAGTTGTCTGTTACCAAACTCATGACTTCACCTCTTCCTTTTGATAAGGCCACGAAGATTCCGAGTCAACATAGAAACGAAGGCTTCGCAGATTCATCTCACTTGGATTATACACCATTTGCGTACAAAACAGGCCGAGCAAGGTTCGAACTTGCAACCTCCTGGTTCAAAGCCAGACGCTCTGCCAGCTTGAGCTATCGGCCCTCAACGGATGGCGGTGGTCCCGACCCACAGACTCGTGCGAGCCCCAACCGGTTAGCAGCCGGTGGCCGCGCCTTGCGACTTCACCACCCCATTCTATGGTGTATATATACCCCATAGAACCACAAGATAACGGAAAGCGGAGGAATCGAACCCCGAGCCTTTCAGCCCCCCTCGGGTTCAAACCGAGTTGCAGACCATTCCGCGGCGCTTTCCTCTGCGCACAAAAAAAACCGGACAGCCCTCATGGACCGCCCGGTTCTGTGTTTCCGTGTACCTGAATCTACACAGTCCACCCCAGACGGCCACGAGGCCGTTGACTACTCGACTGGGATGATTGCTGTTGTAGCTTCATTTCTCGCTCCTACGAATCTGCCAACCTTCTCAACATGTCCTTGTGTTCCTCCATGACCCGCTCTGCTGTGTCCATCTGCCGCATGAATTCTTCCAAGCACACCTTACAACGGGTGGCCTCATCCGGCCTGCGGCCTGGGCAATCGATACCCGATCGTTGACCGCACCCAAAGCATGGGATGCCTGTTTCTCTTTCTTCCATCATCAGTTTATACACCAATGACGGTGTTTCTATCCACAATGGGGTAATGGAATGGGGTAAAATCCCGTTAATGGGGTAAGATCGACCCGATGTTACCCCTTTATGGGCTTGGCTGGAATCGAACCAGCGATCTCACGCTTATCAGGCGTGTGTTTTAACCACTAAACTACAAGCCCTGCTTCAATGGGCCTGGAGAGATTCGAACTCCCGACACCCGGTTCCGTAGACGGTGCTCTAATTCCACTGAGCTACAAGCCCCCAAAGTCCCCACTCGGATTTGCACCGAGACCTCCAGTTTGGAAGACTGGCGTGCTACTGTTGAACACTACGGAGACATCTACTGGCTGAGCAGGACTCGAACCTGCGCGCCGTAGCAGGGAGCGACCCTACCACTGCTCTACCAACTGAGCTATCAGCCAACATAGGCCGGGCTGGAATCGAACCAGCGACTTGGATGTTATAAGCATCCCGCTCGTACCACTGAGCTACCGGCCCTCTTTTCTGGGTGCGATATAGCTGCCGTGTCGTTGTAGTCAACGCACACGTCCAGGCAGTTCGCAGCACAGATTGGGTCGGCCATGCTATCGTGTTCAAGAATCCATTGTAGTCGCTCGGCCCTCATGTTCGGACCTACTTCACCGATAGGATCGCCACCTTCCCGTAAGTGGATGATGCATGGGAAGTGCCATTTACCGGCTACAGCCATGTCGTCCAGTGCCAACCAGCACTTGCGACAATTGCCCTCACAGATTCCGCGTACACTTCTATCAGCTTTCAGGTTCCCAATCCGGTACTTCAGGATCGGGTACTTGTCCAATACCTCGTCTGGCAAATCGGCCAGCTTTGTCAAAGCTTGGTTGTACTGTGCCGCTGGGATAACTCGGATGTCAGAAACCCCCAGGCTGTCCACGAACAGCACAGCCTCAACACACTGGTCAACATTAGCCTCGGTGAAGACCATGCCAACGGTTACGTAGGTGATCTTGCTAAGAGTGCGGATAGACTCTACAGCCTTCGCCCATGCACCCTTCACTCCACCGGCCATGTCCGTACCAACAGCGCAGCAACCACCATCAAGACTGATGGAGAAATCGTTGACACCCGCTCCGACCAAAGCCAGATAGGTCTCAAGCTTTGCCGTACCATTTGTGGAGATTGCGATACGCTCGACCCCACCTTCACGACAACGATCAACCAACTTACCCAGACACTTGTATAGAGTAGGCTCCCCACCAGAGAACCTGACGTTCTTCAGCCCTTGAGCGATCCAGAGATTGACAGTTTTAATCGCCTGTTTGAACGGCATATCTCCACGAATCTCCGGTCTTACACCACGGCAATACGGACACCGTAGGTTACAGCGATCCGTAAGAATCAACTCACACCGCTGCAACGGAGAGGTGTCGCTAGCGTTCAACGCACGCTTGTCAGATAGCGTGTAGAATCCAATGTCTTCAAGCTTCATGACAACCCCCTTCACTACTGGGCTGGGTGGGACTCGAACCCACAGCCTGCGGGTTAAAAGCCCGCTACTCTAATCCATTGAGTTACCAGCCCTCTCACATCTAATCCTCCATAATTCTGTCGCTTGGCACATGTGACCCCGTTGACCGAACTTGTCGCTGACGCCACTCACCATCTTCAAGACATCCAACAAGTGTGGATTCTCGTCAATGTATTCATCCCAAAGCTGGGAGTACAATCGAGCTACCTCTTCTCCATTGATAGGCACCCGACCCTTCGCATCTTGCCATGTCAGGCCAGTCACCCCGCCTTCGAACACCTTGGCTGCTTGGTAGATTTCTTCGATACTCTTTCCACCCCGGCCTTCCAGGCGAGCACAGAACGCAGAGAACCTTCGGTCTCCGTGTGTGCTGCATTCCAGATACGGCGGTGATCCGTGCTTTACCATTCTAGCCTCCAATGGGGACAGTGGGCAACGATCCCACATCCTCTGGTTTAAGAGACCAGTGCTCTGCCAATTAAGCTACATCCCCTACACGCCCGGAGGGACTCGAACCCCCAACAAACTCGCTTAGAAGGCGAGGGCCTTATCCAATTAGACTACGGGCGCTTTGAGCCAATATCCGCGAGGCGGTTTTTGTATACCAAACCTGTTACACCAGCGACAGGGCTCGAACCTGTATTTCCCGGTCCACAGCCGAGCGTTCTACCAGTTGAACTACACCGGCTCAAATGGGCAGTGCAGGGCTTGAACCTGCGACCCCCTGCTTGTAAGGCAGGTGCTCTCCCAACTGAGCTAACCGCCCTATGGGCAGGGAGGGATTCGAACCCTCAACCTTTGGTTTTGGAGACCACTGCTCTACCAGTTGAGCTACCTACCTATCAAATACCCGAGAGTGGATTCGAACCACCACTGACACGGTTCTAGGCCGTGTGCCTCTGCCGTTGGGCTACTCGGGCTGCTACTACCCCCGGTAGGGTTCGAACCTACACGCCATGAAGGCAACTGGGCTTAAACCAGTCATGTCTGCCAATTCCATCACAGGGGCTACAATCTTCCAAGCTGTTTTTCTCTTCCCCAGCTTGCACCACACGATCGACTACAAAAGGGGCCAGCCTTCCGCTGACTCGTTTGATTGTGTCGTACTCTACGATCCGAGCGTTCGAAACTAATACCACACCATGGGCACACATAGGTCTTTGCCGACGCCGGTGTCTGATGTCCTCTGGTATGATCAGAAACTACCTTAGCTTCCAGATTCTCTATTCAGATTCGTAGATATACTTGTGCCATGTAATAGCTTTGTCGGTTCCGTCCGAATACCTAACCATACACATTTTGTATCCATGTGAATGTGGTCCTGTTGGCCCACTTCTGAGTTTAGGCTTATCCACTTTCATCTCTGTTCTCCAATGGAAGGACGGGGAATCGAACCCCGACTTCCTGCTTGCAAGGCAGGTGTGCTCCCGTTATCACTATCCCCCCGTATTGTCAGTCCAACTCGATCCGTCTCTTTGAACTGTGTTTCTTCTCTGGCTTCTTTGGTACAGCCGGTGTCGGCGTAGGCTTTGGTACGTAGATCGTCCCACTCTCTGGCACGACAGGAAAGCAGTCGGGCATCTTGAACGAACCACTCGCTGGTATCGTGGTAGCGAAATCGGATGACGCTGGTATCATTCCACTAACACCAGCCCCAAAACCACCCATCGCATATTCCTGTAAATTATCCTTGAGCAATTTGTAGATGGTTCCCTTCGGGACATAAGGGCTTTCGATGATCTTGACACCATAGACAAAAACCGTTCCAGTTTCTCGATCGTGTATCGGCTGTCCTTGATCGACAGCCCAGCTACATAGCTCGTCCAGATCGTCGCGGTTGATCAAAAATGCTTCTACCACTTGCGAAGTAGGTAAATTGTGGACCCGCTTGATCTCGGTAATCGCCTTCCTGATATCTTGTACTGTTATGCTCATTTTTTCTCCAGGCAACCATTTTCGGCTGCCTCCGCTGAGGCAACCATTTTTGGCTGCCAGACAACCTTTTTTGGTTGTTTTCCCAAAGACAACCCTTAAAGGTTGTTTTCCCGAAATACAACCCCTGGAGGTTGTTACTTCGCCAGCCGCTTGAGCATCTCGCCATAGACCTTACGTAGTCTTTCCAGAATCGCCTTGAGCTTCGCTGCGTCCATGCTCCAACCCCCTCTCGTACCACAACTTGTGGATGGCATCGACCTTGCCATTGCACCGGGAACACACGTAATCGCGGACAAGACTTTTCCCTTCAGCCGGAACTGGTCGAAAATCATGTGGCCCCTTGCAATTGTCCAACCTCTTGTGGTTCGCCTTTACGTCTTTCCAAATTTGCTGCGCTGTTTCTTTGTCCACCCTAGCAAACTCCAACAATTCCTCAATACCACTCAAATCCATCAGCTTTTCCTCACGGGCCAAACATACGGCAACTTGTCTGTCTCGCCCCACCAAAATTGTCCGTACCACTCTGCATCCTTGCGAAGCAGATTCGATCTATGAGATGCATGGAATTCTTCATCCCCGAACCACGGTGGCATCTCAACTGGTTCTGTCACTTCTGCAATCTGCATCGTATTGTTGTATCCACGTCGAATCCATTCCTGGATACACTTGTTCATGTACAGTCGCAATGCATTCTCGTATCCCCGCCACATCAGGACAGCAGGGTGATTTGCCCATCGACTACCACGGGCAAGGGTATTGAGAATCTGCATCGCCTCCACCCGCTGCTTCCCCAACCGCTGCCTGTCCAAACAATGGACACTCTTGTCGAAATCGGCATAGGGCAAAAATGTCTGCATTATTTTTCCTCTCGTGTAAGAAAGGCTGGATATACATCCCAGTGACGAACCAAATCAGCACAATCTCTTGCGGCGTCTTCATCTTCGAAAATCAAAGGCAAAGAATTATCTCCACTTTCAGCAATATTGCCAGTCCTGGTATCGTAAATAACCCATATTTTTTCGCCACACTTCATACCAATCTCCTAACTTACGGGACGGGATTCGAACCCGCACACTTTCGCTTAACAGGCGAACGCTCTAGCCATTGAGCTACCCGCAAGACTCGGAGTGAGTGGACTCGAACCACCGACCTCACGGTCCCAAACCGCGCGCTCCACCAACTGAGCTACACTCCGCTACCCTTCTTTGACAGGTCCATCATAAGTCTTGAGATCGATCGGATCGTCGATTCTCTCAACACGACTTCCGGGCGGTCCACCCTGACAGCGATGACACAACATACTTACCCACGATCCATTCTGATTCCGCAAGTGTACCGGATAGATTAGATCACTATAGCAACCACACCTGTCACACTGAACCTGTCCATACGCATTTCGATACAGCGTTCTCTTTTCTGTCGTATCCATGTTATCTATATCCCCCAACCTCGAACCGCTCGATCAACCCACTTTCATCGCTATGGCATTGGGCGGAAGCAATTCCAACCGCTTTCTAATCGTCTGGTATCCCTTCCAATCTTGACTACCACAAACAATAACCTTCATTTTAATTCCACACCAATTCAAAATGGACATTTGCTTTGGGCACATTCTGGTCATTTATTATATATTCTCTTACTAATAATACTTTGCAATATGTCCATTTCTTACCTTCAATAAAATCGCACAAATCGATGAATCTTTCGTAACATCTGCGTTCTCCACGGATAGTAATATCATATCCACATGGATCATCGACAGTTGGCTGATCTACGTTGATTTTAATTGTTCTTTTTTTGAATGAGTGACCATTACCACCGTCGCAAGACGAAAAAGTGTAGAAACCTCCAGCCATTAACTCATCAACATATGGTTTAACATTGGGTTCAATATTTACATAATCGGCTATAATATCACCATGGCATGGTTTCGGTGCGCAAAAACATCCTAATCGTTTACCCTTTAATTCCTGTACTCGTTCAGCAAATTCTGAGTCAACCCGCAATCGCCGGTAGAAATACTCCCTGTACAGCGCGATTGCCCTCTCACGGCCACCATCTCGCATAGCGGAAAAGGGATTCCCAAAATAGCCATCATGGCCGTGTCCCTCCCTGCCGATATACACGTCGTATTCGTTTTGGCGAATATTTACCACTGTGGTCTTCATGTCCGATATTCCAATAAAAAAGCCCGCGATTTCTCGCGGGCCAAAGTCTCCAGTCAAAAAGGAACAGACAGACCTTAGCCCGCATCACCACCCCGTGCGCGTGGATTGAGCGCGGCGGCTAAAATGGCGGGTTTATAATGTCTGCGTATCGATCTCATTGGTTGTTCCTCCTACAGTATCATTATACCCCAAACTCCGGTGTTTGTTTCACAAAAAATGAAAAAAACTGGTGCCGCCCCCGGAAGACGACACCGTTACTCCACCCACACATGGTGGGCAAGCTGGGTACCGCTGATACGTCAGACGGGCTGGGCATATAAATTCAAAATTACTGGGCCAGTCATGGCATCAATTTCAATCATGTTATTTATTACCCTTTATGTAGCGAAATTTCTCAATTTGCTTTAGCCGTTCCTCGGCCTGCTTACGACTCGGGTAACACCCGAACTTCCGCCCTGTCTTCTCACTGTACACGCAGTAGGGCTTGCTCTTGGGGCCGTCTTTGCGGATTACCGCAGTAGCCACTTCCATAGCTCGTTCAGCAGCCCGTTGTACTTCTTCGTTCCAGTCAGTCACAGCTTCCCCTTTCTACGACGGAGGATTTCCTCCATATTCAAGTAATACTTATATGGTGTATTCCCCTTTTGGTGCCCCCGAGAACCACGCCTAAGCCGTCTGGGGAGCCGTGTGCTGTTTTGGGGTCTCAGACCCCAGGCCAGACAGGAAAAGGGCACAGCGGCCACGAGACGAATTATTTGACCCCTTCCTGGGTCTTTGGGGTAATGGTCATGACCAGATTGTGCTTGGTCCAGTCGAAGTCTTCTGGCATCTGCGATACTAATATCTCAACCCCCCTCTTAACTACACCCATGCGATCGTGACAAATCTGGCCACCATCAACTGTTACTTTGTTTTGTTTCACGGTAGATCCCCCATGGCCTCAACAAAGCCATCTTCGAACTTGTCGGCATTATCGAAAAAGAGTTCCCAACACGTCCCGAAGCCGTCAACGCAAGCACTTACATCCCAACCTCCGACATCACTCACTGCGGATTCCAGGAGCCGACACCCACTGGTCATCAGCAAGCACGCTGTAAAAAAAATTGCACAAGAAATCTTACGCACTTGACTCCCCCCATCTTTTCCCCGTATTACAGATATCTTTCCACCGCCCAGGCATTGTCACCCCAACCTGACCCACTACCCCTTTTCCGAACATTCGGGGGTTTCCGCATCGGCGGGAATCTCCGATAGATTTCCCCTGCCGGTATCTTACGAAGCTCTTTGAGCCAAGCATCTTCGGCTTCTGGAGTCCAGGCGTTTGGACTGCCTATAGAATCAAGTACCTCTTGATTTGGGGGCTCAGGCTTGGCGCGTTCACGCTCCTGGGCTCGCCGTTGCTGCTTGCGCTTCTTTCCGCTCTGACCCATAGATTATACACCCTCAGTAGCTCAAGCCCTTTTGGTACCGCTCTCGGCGGCTGTGTCTACCGTTCCCCCTGTTGCGCCCCTTATATGTGTCGGTTTGAGCATCACAATTTGGACAGATCAATCGAACATTAGAAATGCCATGATCCGAATAATCGCCATTGATGTGATCGATCGTAACCGGCATTGGTTGATCATTCCATTCCGTGAGACCGCATATAGCACATTTCTGCCCATATGTCTCCAAGAGATAACGCTTGGCATTTTTCCATGTCAGGAACTTCCAAGCTTCGAGTGCTGCTTTTTTTAGTTGCTCCCAAACATGTAGGTGCTGACATTCTGTTGAGCAATATTTGAAATTGGCAGTTATGACCCCACACCTGATACACGGTTTTTTTCCTACATCTCTTCATATAGCCCCTGGACGGAATCGAACCGCCAACATCCTGTGTACAAAACAGGTACTCTTCCTATTGAGTTACAGGGGCGCATCCCCATAGCTTATACACCTGTGGCGGTAACCTCGCGGACAACTTCCGCCAGGGCGTCCATCGTTCGACGAGAAACCACGACGGCTTGCCTATCGGTGTTGGCTGCGGTCGTGTAATCGGTCGCACTCAGCAAGCACCTAGCCCACTCAATCAAGTTCTCGCGCTCGTTCCAGATGCATTGCGGACATCGCCAGCCATCCGAGTGACGATGGAGACCGATAACTGCTCCACAACGGTCACACTTGATTTTCTTTGCTTCTTCTGGATTCAAAGCAATCTCCTAGTCAATACGGTAGCTCTTGAATTTCACCAAGCTGATCGAACCACCGATGGATTCACACCATGTCGGGACTATACCACCTTGGCAATCTTGGGAGTCAAGCCAACGATTCCACTCTTTCGACTTGTCGGCAGGAATCACATAGTTGTGTCCGTCATCGTCCGATACAATGATATATTCAGTATCCATGGCCCACTTTCAGAAACCACACTGGGCTTCGTATTCACGCCAAATAGCGGCGCGGAATTGCTTATCAAGAGGGTGGATTGCATAGACCAAAGCCTTTTTCCTGCCAGTAGCCCGACAGAAGTTGTCAGCCGGATGACACACAGCCATCCCACGACTAATGACCGATCCGTTCAGTTGCAGCGTAGCCAACGTACATCTACGGTCTTCGTCAACACAGATACCGGTCAGCCCCTCTATCTCGTCTGGCCGACAAAACTTGTGGTCGAACCGAATTTCAACTTCATCAGAACCTTGTCTTACTCGCAACATCTTTCTTCTCCCTTAACCTTACGGAACTAATGGCGACGGGCTGGATTCGACCAGCAGTCCCCTGTCACATTGTCCAACCTTGCCGACACTGACTTTGGCCCCTGGTCCTAACATTCGGGGCTGGCGGTTTCACGGGAACACCCCGCCGTACAGCCGACTACCTGTCGTGTGCCGCCCCAACAATTCGGCACAACCGTCACCAATACGGGCCTCGCACTCCGTTCGGCGGTCACTATTCCGGCGTTCACCGCTAACTACCGCGACATCGGTTTCGGCACAATTTCTTGAGAATCGCAAGCGATTCTCTCATGCTCTCTCTTGTGTCGCCAAGAGTTAGACTTGCGGGGGCCGGATTTGAACCGGCGACCTTCGGCTTATGAAACCGCTAAGCTACCACTGCTCCACCCCGCATCAAAATTCAACGACGGTAGCGAGACTCGAACTCGCACCACCCGGCTCGACAGGCCGGTGCTCTATCCAATTGAGCTATACCGCCTCATGGGTCGGGGTGGAGTCGAACCACCGACGCTCGGCTTTTCAGACCGACGCTCTTACCATAGCTGAGCTACCAACCCTCACAGTTCGACATCTCCTGCCAAACTGATTTTCTCGTCTTCGTAGGGTGCCATCACCCGACGACGGAATTCCGCCTGAGCTTCTGCGAGCGCAGATGACACCACAGCCATTCTTGCGTATCCGCGCTTACCGCCAGATTCGCCGTCGCACAACAGCCTTGCCAGACGAAACAGGACGTAGTTCATTTCTCCCGATAGTTCATCGCTGTCGGCCCGTGTGTTGAGTATGTGGGCCAGAGTATCGATCAGATAGTCGTATTTCTCACGTTCCTTTTTCGGGATGTATGGCATCTCTACCTCCCCAATGCCCTGGAATCCTGTGGCTGAAAAACATGGATGTCCAGGTGATCCAAATCACTCAGACGACTTTCGATCATTGCCTTGACGGTATCCCAGTCCAAGCCACCATGCCCACATCCGAGAGCCGGTATCGCTACGACAGTTCCATGTGGTTGCTGTTGCAATATATTCTTCAGGGCATCAAGACCATTTTGGATATAAACGAGCCGCGATGGTTGTCTCCAATGATCCTTGGTGGCAAACTGGAGAATGAGCTTATCGTCATTGGCTCGATAAACATAAACGCCACCCGGCATTATCGTGGCATTCTTGCAGTCGGCACGATACCGCCTGTATATCTCTGGATACCGTTGTTTGGTGGCTAGCGCAACGCCGCACCCCATGACACCAACACAATTCACCGTATTTACCAGTACGTCGGCGTCCAGATCAAACATATTGCCGTCAACAAACCGTAACATTAGCTCTTGCTCAAATACCGGTTACCTACCACTTTCAGTTGGACTCTACCGATTCGCGGATCGGTGCGTTCATGAACCGGCTTAACCACTACCCCCTCAGCATGATGTTTCGCACCTGGCCACAAACTGTCCTCTTCCGCGAATGCCAATATCTGATCCTTGTCAAATGGGCCGCGATGCACCAAAGGCACCCAAGGCAACGGAGCACCGATCTCGTGCGCCTCGTCAAAGTCCAGCCACCGATTGCCGTGGAGAATGTCGAACGCAGCAAAGAAGAGAGCACCATTGGTCGATCCATACTTCAAGTTCTGAACCTGCCCAAACACTTCACCGTAGACCACGTAATCCTGATGATGTCTCAGCCATGCTTCAAGGGCTGTGTTTTGCTGGAGCACTTTCCACCACAGGTTGTTGGGGTCTTCCTGCTTCCAAAACTTGCGCGACCCGCAGTACATCACATCGTTGACACAAGCGAATCGTGCGTTGGCTCCGTGTATCTTCTCGGTGACAATCACCTCTTCACCAGCCTGGAACAACCGAGAATATTTGCGGAAATTCAGCACATCGTATGTTGGCATGAATCCAGGCGGCGGCGTCACATTGTCTCCACCGGTCTTGAAGTTGCCATGCACCTGCGGTTCATAATGAACGACCCCCAACTGCTCCATGCAGTCGTCGCCCACCTTCGCGCCTTCTGGTGCAGGAACCAGTAGTCCGACAGACCATTCGCCCCTCAGCTTCCGAGCCTTGATCCTGCGATGCTTGCCCAGAAACTCAAATTCCTTGGTCTCGGGCACGATACTGTCCGGTGGAATGTAGACAGCCAGATCGCCGTCATTCCAGTCTGCGGTGCGGACAGCGCATTGGAAATCTCCAACCATCACCAGACTCAACGCATCAGCGTTGGGGTGTGGCATCAGCTTGACTTCAACAACATCGCATGTGTGCTCGGTTACGAACATTACTCTGCGTCTCCTGCATTCCCTTCGCGCCGTCTCGGCGGCAACACACTCGGATTCGGTGACGGAAACTGCGGCCTCGGCTCACCCGTTGGGGGCGGCATCATCGGCGGCAATTCCACCGGCTCGGATTTCAACGGAAGTTCAAGGTCTTCCGGCAGTCGCTTCGGCAAAACAGTGACCGGAGGATTCTGAATCTTTTCAAGTTCCCCGATAAGCCCCTTGATCACACCACACAACTCGGCTACCAATACCTTCGGATTCTTGGTGCCAGTAGATCGACTGATTTCATCAACCCTTGTCTTGATTTTGTCCAGATTCATTTTGTTCACCAATACCTTTCCACGTTTTCCCCTGCTTAATAAATGTTATCGTCTGCTTGGAAACACCAAATAAGGAAGCCAACTTCTGTTGTTCGTATTTTCCGGTTCTGAGTAGTTGTCGAATACGACGCACGTCGTCAGACGTTAGTTTTGACTGCCCATTGTTCTCACCACAACTCCCAAAGCCCGGTGATGTTCCATGCTGGACAGCATCCGTTGCGTTTTCGGCCACACTCCCCCACTTCAAGTTGTCTATCCTGTTGGTATCTTTATTGCCATCCAGATGCCTGGTTACATCATCCTTCGATAGGCGAGTAGCACCGAATGTCTCAAGCACTAATTGATGTACTTTTCTGGTGACCCTTTTGCCATTTTTGTGCAATGCAACTTGTTGGTATCCATCGGTATCTCTACCAGGCTTCAAAATTAACAACTGTTTTCGCCATGGCCTGGGTAAACTTCTGACAGAACCACAATCAGATACTTGGTATCTGCCTTCGTATCCAGTAACATCTTTCCAGAGTTCACATGACGGCATAATGCTTAATCCTCGTCTATAAAAACATCTTGAACTTCTCTTCGCCGTCCATGCCGATCATCCATTCCGTAACCAGCCACCCATTCATCGGAAATATCAAACCCAATGAAGTCTGCTGTTACGTCGGGCGGCACCTTGTCAGGTTTCCTCAACAATACCGCTGTCCTGATATCTTCCGGGTACGGCCATGCTAGACAAGTTCGAATTGTCTGAATAGTTTTGCCGGTGTCCAATATGTCATCCACCAACAAAATATGAGAGTCGTGTAATCGTTTTGTCGGTGGTGCGATCACTCGTGGTTCTTGGGCTGTAGTAGCTCGACCCGGATAGGTGGATACCCTCATCAAATCCAACTCAGTCCGAATAGTCAATTGACGGACCAGATCGACCAAGAAGAACAGAGCGCCAGTCATCACACCTATAACGACGACTGGTTCGTTGCTAAGACGATACCATTCCTGCCTCTGATAATACGAATCAATCTCCAGAGCCATATCAGAAACCCTGGCCTGGAGACGTTCAGCGTCGATCAGTGTTCTCATCAGTCTAGCTCAATCCTACGGATTTTCTTGGCAGCATCAATGATGGCTGTTCTCAGCTTCGCCAGTTGGCCATCATCCGAACACTGCTCCAAATCGGCCTCAACAGGAACTCTGGTCAGTTTGCTTTTTACCACTACTCCGTCTTGCGTCATAATAACGTCAGCATGTTGTCTTAGAAAACCGTCTTCGGTATCCTGAAAGTCGTCATCAACCACAAGTATCTTAGCGTGTATCAATCGAGAGTGGATTCGCTTTACACCCTCTAATTTATCTGTCATTAACGTGTCTCCAGCCATTTTTCCAACCACGATTTATCACATAAGTAATGGTGCTTTTTGACACGCCGAACTCCCGAGCCAGGGCAGACCGGATTTCGCCAGCATCAACCCTGCGTCTGATCTCAACCACTTGTGTCTCGGTCAATTTAGCGTTGGGGTGCCTGTGGCCTTTGGCCGCTCTCCCCTTTGAGACACAATCTGCCATATTGAAGTCATTGTCGCCCAATACTAGGTGGGCGGGATTCGAACATGAACGATTGTCACACGTATGGCAGACAAACTCTTCAGGGCCTATCTCACGACCATGAACAAGCATATAGGCAGTACGATGAGCCTTGACACATTGTTTCTTCCGTCTGTGTTGAAACTGAAACTTGCCATATCCATAGCGATCGTGGGCTTTCGTCCACAGCCAACATTCATCGTCGCCACGTTTGGCAACCCTCGCCCAGAACTTATCGGCATACTGCCGTAACATCTCAAGCATGAGATGGTTCCTTTTGGTGGAGGTGCGGGCATCCGAGAGCCCGGTCCAGAAGTCATTCCAATTCTGCTTCTACGTGCGTAGTCAGTTTTTTAACTCTCGGAGCCACGAACGCCAACCGACAGGCTTTCGCTTTTCCACGCCCTGCTGTTGTTTCGTAGCGATCCGGCAAGGTATCAGATCGACACTATCCCACTGGTCGTCGCTTCACGGAATAGCGGGAGTCTTCCGATCAGCGGGCTACTTACGCAGCCATGCGAAAACGAGCTTCGCCGTTTAAGGTTTTTTGCCAGTTGTTTTACGAGGCCCACTGACAACCTCGGCACGCCACACAACCTTCCTCGACCCTGTCGAAATCCTTTCACCCCCATTTCGTGACTACCTCCTAGTAGTCGTTCGTCTGACTTTCGATGCCAGTATCGTGCCGCTCATGTCGCAGATCAGCCGGATTGTAAATCCGATCCCTCTGAGAATGAACGCTGCGATCAGCCGACCGCTGGAAATACGGTCCACCATTCGACGCACAACCGACAACCGACACCAACAACGACACGGCCAACAGGCCACCAAGAATACGCTTCATCTCTTCTCTCCGTTGGACCCAAACTCAACAACGTCTGCGACACATCATTATACGTGGAACTCTGGCCTGTGTTTCACCAGAAAAACCAGAAAATCCACCATCCGATAAGGAGGGCACAACCACCAAGTCCGAATACTGAAACAGCGACCTGCCAAGGTCGCTTTTTGTAACGTAGCACCCATCCCATATAGTAGCACGACACCAAAGTGACAGTGAGTTTGAATACCGATAATCCAATGTCGCCATGGTTATGCCATACTCGCAACGCTATAGGATTCGCTTCCTCGAAATTCTTGCTGGTCTTACTGAAGTATAGGGTGGCTCCCAAATCCAAACACGATACTAGAAACACGATCAGGGGTTGGATGAAAAACCACTTCCTGTACATCCAACCTCCAACGAAAAAAGCGGGGGCCGTCTTTCAGACCCCCGGTCACCAAGGTAGCGAACGACGCGCAAGGATGGCGTAACTCGACTTTGACGCCTGCTCACTGCTCTCGTTCATAGGTATTATACACCTACGATCGCACTTTTGCTCGGGATTCCTTCAAAATTTGGTTCCTGGTTTTGGCCCTCGGCATGGTTCGTTGTGGGCTGGAACCGATATGTATGGTCTTATGTTTCGGTGCTGGAGCGGCTTTTGGCTTGGGTGGAGGCGGTGCCTGTGGCTGTACGATGACGATAATCTGCTGCGGAGGACGACAAACATAGCTAGGTCTCCTGCTGTATCGTCTGAGTCGATATGGCCGACAATGACGGCAATGCCGCCTTGTTTCGACGCGGGTGACCTTTCGTGGCTTCGGTCGGCTTGGGCCTTTCAGCTTCGGACGCTCGGCCATGACTGGAGACATGAATATAGTCACTAGCAACAAAATCAACCACTTCTTCATTTCAGCCTCCTACGACGGATCGTGGGTGTCGTGTTCCAACCATTCGCCACGGTCGGGATTATCGTCGTCCGTGAGCACTCTGGCGATCTCGGTCTGGGCATACGTCTGATCATCGTCCAGTTCGGCTATCTTGGCATCGGCTCCGTCGATGTAATCCCAAGGACCGAAAAGCTCCCACTTACCACTATCTTCTTTCTGAGCCACAACAAAGTAAATCATCGCCTACCTCTCAAATGCTTCTCCATGTTACAATTGTGACATAGAATCTGAAATCCATCTGGAAAATCATTGTCTACCAGCCATTTGAAAAATCCAGAGCCATGTTTCCCGATGGTTCGTCTATGAGTATTCCCGTCCCCATGAATATGATCTACGGCCAAGCAATGTGGTTTCATTTCTCCACACTTGACACATTTGCCACCATAATGTGCCAAAACAGCCAGCCTATTAGCGTCTCGCCGAGCTTTGTCTTTCTTCTGGGTGGTGGACCCCTGGTACCATTCGTTGCGCTTCTCAACACAATCAGCGCACCTTTTCCCATCACCAACAGGGGTCTGCTTGCCACACTGAACACACAAACCCTGTTCTATTAACGATTCTCTTTTAGCTTTCTGATTGACCGCTCTTTTATCTAAACAATCTTGACACATTGTTCTTCCAGAGACAGATGGCTGTGAACAATCTACGCATTGACCAGCTTGTTTACGACGAGCATACCTACGGGTGTGAGATGTGTGTAGATATACTGCTGCACGTTCTTTGCAGAGATCACACAAACGAGAAGTTCCTGCTGGTTTACTGATGCCACAATTAGTACACAGATTTGCTTTTATCTTTTTCTGCCGATATCGTTCTGTTTTTTCAGCCGCCTTCTTCAAACAACGTTCACACATCTTTCTCCCAGGAGCATTCGGTCGGCCATCTCTCGGACACAGATTGTTTGCTTTCCGGTACTCGATTGTTTCCTTCTTTGCCATCACTTTCTCCCTTCAGTATATTATACGTCGAACATCCGTGTCTGTTTCATAGAAAATAAAAAAAGAGGGCGGAAAATCCGCCCCCTCATTGGTCACAAGCACACATGCGATTGATTACGTAGCAAGGCCAGCCGGGTCTTGAGGGTGAGTCACCTTTAAGGAATTGAAATTCGAATAGTTATAGGTCACAGTGACGTTACCACCACCGGCATCGCCCCCACCATAAGTAACCGAAGCCAGCTTGTTCTTTGCACCCAGGTTGATCCGCGTCCCTTCCTCGACCCAGATGAAAATCTTCTGGTCGGTAATGTTGCTGCCACCGACCGGATCGGCCAGGGCATCAATCAGGTCACCCTCAGACGATGTAGTATCAATCGCACAGGTAACCTCGGTTGGGAACGAAACGAACCGGTGATACGGACCACGACGACCCAGTTCGAACAGTTCCTCTCGGCCAAGGTCTGTAGAAACCGTTACCGTTTGAAGGTGAGCAGAATAAGAACCTGCCGACTCCAGGTTCCACCCGTTGGCATCGATACCATCAATTTCTGTTGGCCAGATGCTCCCGCTAACACCCGTAATGACACCAGCGCTGTTCATTGAACATCCAGAGCCCATCAGGATGTTTTCACGCTGCGCGACACCACCAGATGCAGCCAGCGACATCGGCTCGTCGGAACCATCAAACACGGAAGGTGCAAAGTGGGTCAGACCACTAGCTACCCATTCCTTGTTGTTTCCGACCATCGTAACGTCCTCTGTGGAACTCCCCTCGACGTTCAACGTATAAGTCAAAGCCGAGACATACATACCAGACATGCCGACCGATTGCAGCGGTGTTCCAGACGCATTGTCGAACGTGTCCGGGTAGATATTGAGGGCCGCAAAACATCGCTCGTTGGAACGGCCAACCAGGGTCGCCGACGTAGCGCCCGGAGTCGCCAGATGGTACAGCAACGGATAACCGTCCAGCACCTTCTGGGCCGTCAACTCGATATCAGGAATACCCTCAATATTCTCGTAAAGCTCCAACTGACCAAGCTCGAACACCTGCTCAAGATTGAACGTGGTATTCAAGCCCACACTCTGCACACCATGTGCAGTCCGAAATCCAGACGGCTCATATAGGCTCGTAGCACCGGAACCGGTCACGCCGTGTTCCGCAAACCCAAGCGCCTGGATCGCGTAGAAAATCCTGTTATTTGTTGCCACAGGTCACTCCCCCTTTCACAAAGAAACTATCCAACCACTCTTTTATACACCACACGGCTTAGATACCGCCGAAATCTATCTCAACCTCCCAGGTCACACGAGCCCTGAATAATTGAGAATTCAACGAATTTAGTGTTGCTGAAGTACCCTCTATGACCCTCAAACGCTTCCATGGATGGGCAGATACCATAGCAGGCCAGTTGGTCACCCCATCCACAATATCGCCATATGCATCAAATGGGAAGGTGATATTGTTAAGATCGGCCATCCAGAACGTGCTCCGGGTCTGATAATCCAGCCAGTCCATCAGCAAGTTACGATCCTGTGGATTGTCGGCGAAAATGTGAAAAATCACGTACCTTGTTTTTATCTGCCCACCGCCAAGTTGCCAGCCCCGCTGCTTGCCCGTCTGTACCTCGATGAAGATGCTGGGTAGCCAAATCTGATGCTCCCTGGCAGGTGTGCCCGACGTAGAAGCGTCAGAGAGGAATTCTTCCACGGCGTTCAGCATCATCAGTCTGAAGTCTGGGTCATCGGCGAATCCAACGTGTACGGATCGGCGGGTATACTCAGCCCGGATGTCGTCGTCAGCGCTCTTCGGCTCATCGAAGATGATACGACCATTCAGATAATCGATATGGTGGGCATAGATGCCTTCGGAGTCGTTCGCGTAGAAATCACCATCGATGTAGACCCCCGAGACACGGAATGGATCGACCGCACCGCTGCCAAGCGAAACACCACTCTCCCACACCCATTCGCGTCCTGCCCCTTCCCAAACGCGGCCCTGTTCATACCGCTCATCCGGGACAACATGTAGTTTCGATTCATCGTCGTCATACCAGCTTTCGGAGTCATATTCGTAGATGCTATAGGCACCACGGTTCAAAAGGCCCCAATCAAGGAACCACTTCAGATTGTACTGAAGCTGATCGGTCAACTCATAGCCGCCAAAACCTCCTTCGTTTGCTCCTTTGAAATCTAGAGCCATTATCTCACCTTCTTCATCAGTATCGTCGCAGCTTCCACGGCAACGCTGGGTTGTCCCAATGCGTATTCAATAAAGTTCTGGCCCGCCTGTCCAGATATGATAGCTGGCAATACGTATCCACCGCTACCTCCCAATGCCTTCAATGACACCATAATTGCTCGCCCACTACGAGATACCTTCTGTATCCTTACGTCGAACTTTTCGCTTTCCCCTCTGAAAACAATATCATACGCCGCCTGACCAATGTCGATACTCGGATCAACCAACAGCCACCTCGCAACCGGGATGGTAATATTGGATGGTTGTGATATGTACTGGGCACCCGGCAATCCAAGGTATTCATTCCAATTGTCTTCTACCGCCTGAATTCGAACCGAAACCGCACCGCCACCGGCGCTCTTACTCATCAAGCGGACAGAAGTCCGAAGCAATCCCGCCATCCCATCAGCCAATGAATTGGCCGTACTGTCATCCAGACCGAGATGAGCAGGCAAATCAGTTCCCCCCTGCCCACGAAGGGCTTTCGCTACTTGAGTCTCATTGAAGACTTTAACCAGCATGTTGCCAATTTCTTTGCTGACAGTAGCCGCCTGGGCCATTGCTCGCCCAGCCCAGATGCGAGACCCCTCTCGCTTAACCCCCTTGGCCAACTGAACCATGGTCTTTGCAGTAGGTTGTACGTTGAATATAATCTTGGCCATTTAGATCAACTCCCAAAAACTGATGCAGTACCGATCTTCCCGCAATCCAACAGGAATCGGCCCCTGCACCAATTTAACCTTCAGCTTCATCTGACTGACAATATCGTGATTAACAATCACCGTCTGTGCCCTCGATAGATCATCGGCTTCTGTCAGATAGGTCTTGAGCCGCACAATCCCACCCGTCTTAGAAACCGAGATACCGTAATCCTTGGCGTCTTCTGGATTCCACTTAATCAGACACTTGATGCATTTGTTGACCGGCGTTTCGGTAAAACCACGACCCTTGCAATATGGGCACTTACGGCTACGAGCAAACGGCCTTGGTCCACCTGCTTTATACACCCCTGTCGAACGCTTTCTCATGGTATCGTACTCACAGTTTGGACATGGCTCGCGGATAGGAGTAAATTCAAGGTACACGTTTTTCCCAAGTTGGTTGATCAGGGCGTCGATACGCGACTGGTAAATTATAATCAGCGAGTCTTTAATCTGGATAGACGCTGTGGCATCGAGCGCAGGACAAGCAAGGGCTGGCTTCGGCTCGTAGCCATTGATGAAAAATCCGAGATTTCCACTTTCACTTGCCATGACTACTCCTAACGGATGTACGTACTCCTACTCTCTGGGTGCTTCCATCTTTGGCCTTCTGTGACGAACACAGCCTGTCCCCAGAAGATTTCCCCTGCGTCCGAAGTCATCTGGTAGTAGAGATGTCCGCTGTAGTGGTTTGGTAGATGCTCTGTGGACCAAGCCCAACAGTCGGTATTACCAATCTGGTAGCATCCACTAGACGCCAAAACGAGGGCTGTGTTTGCCCCGTTGGTGATATCCAACACCTGCATGGTTACGAGCGTTATGGACCATCATAGCCAAGGTCACTAGCTTGTGTTTCAAATTCTTGTTTATTCATCTCATCACCTGCTATACCAAGTAATCCCCACGGCCCCTTGGGTGAACCCATTTCGCACCCTCTGGTGTATCCATGAAAAACTGTCCATCAAATGTTTCCGTAGCATCCGAAGTCATGATGTAGAAGTATTGCCGTGCGTGCCCGTAGACAGTCGGCAGGTTCGCTGTTGACCATCCCCATCTACCCGTGTTTCCAATTTGGTAGCAGCCGCTCGACGCAACAGAGACGGGGGTGTTCTCTCCGTTGGTGATATCCCACACCTGAATATTGACCAGATTGGCCGGTGTTTCGAAGGTTCCGATGATTTGTGGATGGTGATCTGCTGCTCTCAAGAGCCAGTCAATTGGCTTAGCTAGGCCACCAGAAGCACCCGAAGCCGGAGCAACACCATGAACGAACAGATCGTGGTTTCCAGATGATGGTTCTGGGCTGCTCATGAACAAATCGATGCGGGCCGTATCCGCGTAAATGCCATGTACAAACAAATCACCGGAACCTACTATTGATTCGTGACCAGCAGTGTACAAATCTCTCTGGGCTGTTCGGTCGTCGTCTCCGACCACGAATAGATTAAGTAATCCAGATGCTACAACATGTCCATAGATGTAAAGAGTCGGAGTATCATGACCATAAGTAATCAGGCTACATCGACCCGAAGTCGTCGTATAGCCATGAATAAACAAATCCCCGGATGCAGATGCTTCTTCGTCGCCGTGCAGGAATAGATCGCCGGAAGCAGAATGCTCATAAGCTGTTGAAGACCCGCAGATATACAGCAACAAATCTTGGCCACCAGCGATAAATAACGCCCCAGATTTACTGGTTGTCGTGTGTCCATGGGTATACAAATCGCCAGATGCTTCTGCCGATATATGACCACAAGTATATAGGTCGCCAGATGCTTGAATATTCACATAACCACCTACGAACAAATCTCCAGTAGCAACAAATTGATCATGGCTACGAATGAACAAATCACCTGATGTAGCAATCTCGCTAAAGCCATTTATGTAGAAATTGCCAGAAGCCGCATGGCTACCAATATTAGCTAGGTATAGGTTGACGTTACTGCTAGCGATAGTATGGCCAGCAATCACCAGATCGCCAGAAACAGCAAGCTGGTTCATACCTTGGGTGAACAAATTGCCCGATATCTGAATATCTGAATAGCCTCTAGTAAATAGATCACCAGATGCACCCGATAATGCAAAACCCTCTATAAACAAATCCCCCGATGCAACAGTTTCACAATACAAAAACAAATTGACACTTGCTTGCTTAGAATCCTTACCAGATATATAACATTCTGGTAATTGAGATTCTGAATAAATTGCTATACCTTGTGGACCGAATGAACCAGCAGCACCACTTATCAACACCTCAAAATCAGTACCATCACAATTGGCTCTAGCCAAATAGTCAAGATTCCAATCACCAATATACATTTTTTGGTTCAAACTATCTATTTTCAAACCATATGTAACGTCGATTAATGTTCCACTTGGTATAATTGTAGTTTGGTCAGACCCATCTAGATTTGACCGTTCAATAGTAGCTCCAACACCAGCAAAACCATAATTTGACCAATAGATATGATTATTATAAATTGCTAACGGTGATGGATATGATAATGATCCAGATATTAAATATTCAGAATTATTACCATCAAGATCAGATCTCTTTAAAGATCCATTTTCAACTCTTTCAGTCCAGTATAATTTAGAATTAATTTCATCAACAGCTATACCCGCTGGACTAGATTGACCACTAGCTACTTTAATATGATTAGATCCATCCATATTAACAACATAGATATCTCCAGCATTTCTATCAGGATAATATACTTTTCTATTTGTTTGATCTAATGCTAAACCATATGGTATATCGCCAACATCTTCTACAATTACTTCTATATCAGAACCATCAAAGTTGCTTTTTTTAAGCTGATCAGTTCCATAGTCTATCCAATACAATTTTCTATCGACATAATCTACTTCCATTGCTACAGGATAGTTAATATTTGTGTCTACAATAGTAGAAGTTTGCCCAGTCAATAAATCATAAAATTTAATAACATCTGTATCAGCTTCGCCCCAGAACAATTTAATTTGTGGAGCAAAATAAGATCCGAACATATAACAATTAGCGCTATTATTTTCAACATACACACCCTGAACATATAGATCACCTGAGTTTGCATAATCGGTATAACCATGAATAAACAAATCACAATTTGTATTTATGCCAAAAACATTCTCTGGACTACCATTGATAAATAAATCACAAGTTGTATTAGTAGATCCAAAAGCATTGATATATAAATCACCTGAACTGGAGTAAGACAAGTTACCAATAGAAAACAAATCCCCTGAAGCTTGATATGTAATTCCTATAGTAGAATATCCATTAATATACAAATCACCAGACGAACTAACTGTCTCTGGATTTTGATTGGAATATTGATCCAAACCAACTTCATGCACTGCACCCAATTGATATAAATTTAATAATTCATCAGAAGTAAATAAATCGTTACCAATCCACCAAGCTACTTCATCAGTATATAAATCATGAGTTTGATTATTCTGAACTATTATCCACGCCTGAGAAGATGCTCCCCAGTTTGCCCATGTCCAAGTAAATGGAGAAGACCAACCACTTCCATCGACTGACACACGGCATTCGGCTAATGAACCATTTTTTCTAACATCCACTACTATAAAATGCCAATCACTATCGGTTGGTCTAGCATAAGACGTCTGATGAATGCCTGCATTTTGATATATGGTTAATTTATCAGAACCACTTAATAAACCCCAACCAATAGCATCTAAGTCACCAAAACCATCAGATGAAAAACAAAACGGATAATGATAATGGTGTGTGGCACTAGCATTATTTTTTACCCAACCACAAACTGTGATAGACTGAGTTCCACTAATACCGCCATAAGTAGATGCAATCTTAATATAATCATTGCTATTAACAGTAAGCATGCCACTGTCAATTACACCACTATTAGAAAAATCTGGTGTTCCTGTGTCGATTGACCAAACATTAGATTGAGAATCAGTTAAAGAATCGAGTGGATGATAAACTCTCAAATTACTTGGATATAGGTGAGCCATTACGATCTATCCCTCCTACCAATATTATTGAGAACAAATTGATCGTAATACCAAGAAACAGTTGACAGAGCATTTCCACCGGGTGCACGATATGGTCCAAGAACTGCTCTACCAATCCTGCCCACCTCGCCAGATGCCAACAAAGACCATTTCAATGTTTCATAAGCCTTACATGGTCCTAATTCTAAAATATCGCGATACCCACGAAAACTAACACTTGTATCAATAGCACTGTCTCCATCTCTAACCTTAATACCCTGACCCAATGCCTGCTTGAACTCACCCTGTGTCAAAATACATGCAGCCTTTAATGGTACCAAAGCCATAAAAATGTTATCTTCACTTGTTGTAGGATCGGGAGAAATAGTCAGGGCACTGATATCGTAGGAGTAGTCGTAGCTGAACGGGAATTCGGCGTCAACCATGATCCCAGCGGTGATCAGCACCCGCTCAAGATACTCATCGGTATAAGTCTGGGGCGTCGAAATATCGCTCACCAGAACTCTCACCATCAAAACTAAGTCAGTGTCCCAAGCCATCTCTACACCCAAGCCTTTCCTCTGTCGGGATACGACCAACGCCCACGTTCCGGCACAGTAATCAAAAACTCGCCGTGCTGCATTTCTCCCTCATTCGAAGTCATCCTAAAGTAATGGTGATATTTCTTGTTGTATCCAAGGAACGGCAGATATTGCGTTGACCATGCCCACTTGTTAGTGTCACCAATCTGATAGCAACCACTGGTTGTGATAGGAACCTCTGTATTTTGCCCATCGCCGACATCCCACACTTGGATATTGACTGTTGCTGGTGGTATTTGGAACGTCCCCATTAGCTGAGGATTGTAATCCTGTGTTTTGGTAAGTCTGTGAATAACTCTCAACGGCGTCCCGGATGAAGCGGGAACCGCTGAAGAACCGGTCAGGAACAAATCTATAGTTGTACCAGGGCCAGTAATGACATCCACACCACGAGGATTATTGAGGCCAGAAATGACAACCTCGAAGCCACTACCAAGCAAATTTGTTCTCGAAATATCGTCTCGGCTGTTATGATAATCCGCATAGTATATATGTCCATTGTCGGAGTCTATAGCTATACCATACGTTGACCAAAGGTAAGTGCCAGATGCCACGATTGTTGTCAGGCCGCTCCCTTCGAGATCGGTCCGCAAAAGAGCGGAGGTATTGTGTGGTGGTCCGTAGTAGTTGGTGAAATACAGGTAGCCATTGCCAATGTCGATATCAATCGGCCTAGGGTACGACAATGACCCAGAAATCAAAAACTCCTGATTGCTCCCATCGAGGTTGGCTCGGACCAAAGAGCCGGTGGCGCTGGCTTCTGTCCAATAAACCTTCCCCGCAGGAACATTCAAGGCTAACCCAAAAGCATTGGTACCACTGGCGATGTTCTCGATACCAGACCCAGCCAGTGTAGCACGTTGCACAAGATTGTTTCCGTCGTCTGTCCAGTATATTTTATCACCGTCATTGTCTATTGCTATACATCGTGGATTGTTCAGACCCGTAACCAGAGTCTCTTCGTTAGACCCATCCAGGTTTACTCTCTTGATATTATTATTGCCATAATCTACATAATACACCTTCTCGGCAACAACATCGACAGCAATACCAAGGGGCTGACTCAAACCTGATGTCATAATATCGATGACAGATACATCACCAACGCCAGATGCTCTAATCTTCAGAGCACCAGCTTCGCTCCAGTAAATTGTCTGCTGCGGACAAGGTGTAGCCATTTCAGCCTCCCCTTATATCTGCTTAATGTAGGAACTCTTGTCGTTGAGTGACGGCATCCCACCATCTCGGTTTTCATGAGAAATCAACACAAAATCACCTTCATCAGTATTAGTCCCGTCTGACATCCGCCAGTGAAACTGCTGGCGACTGGCCGTCAGGGTAGGAAGCCCACTCGTAGACCAGCTATACCGTCCGGTGCTATTGATCTCACTACACCCACTCGCCGTAATGGAAACAGGTGTACCATCCTCCCAGAGTTCGATGTTAACCGTTTGACCCGTTACCAGTTCGCCTACGATGGCCGGTGGCGAATCTGGAAAGAAATCAAACTCAGCAATTGTCTGTCCAATAAGAGCCATTTCAACCCTCCTTACTTTACACGTTTGCCCCAAGCGTCGGGGCTCCAAAAACTAACCATTATCTGATGACCACCAATCGTATGCAACAACATCGCAGGCATTATTCACTCACCAATTCCATCAGGCGATCCAGAACGTCCGGTACCATGAAATGTCGTTGAAACTCTTTCTCACTGTAGCGAATCCGACAGGCTACGCCGCGAGACCGCAAAGGGAACTTGATCGTGTGCAGCCGTTTTGTCACGGTGGAGGAATCGACGCCCAGGAGTCGTCCGATCTGGGAAGCCGAGAGACCCAGGTTGTAGAGGGCTATAAAAATGGAGTCGGGAAAAATCTGATTCGCTTTCGACCGACTCCGCATCGTGACACCAAGTGCTTTTAGCCTATTATACATGGCTGTTTCGCTACATCCATCCAAGCGGGCTACTTCGGCACAGCTTTTCCCCTGCGAGTACAAATCTGTTACTGTTGCGTCGGGCAGAGACATAGTACCTCCAGGAAAAAAGACCTTTCACCAGCTATTAGATTATACACCAAGGGGGGGGAAAAGAAAAAACCCGCCAGGATGGCGGGCAGTGGGATGCTTCGGCAGGAATTATTGTGTCGGTTTTACTCTTTCATGACGTTTCTAATAGTAGTCTCACTGACTTCATACATTCTGGCCAATTCGGGAATCGTAACCCCAGCCTTATTCAACTGGATCACCCTGTCTCTTTCTTGTCTCGCCTTGCTTTCAACAGACTTCTTCCTATTGCCGGGCGTTATGTTATTCTCTCGCAGTATCTTATATAAAGTACTACTTGCAACCCCATATCTATTACATATCATCCTAGTCGTTTCTCCGCGAATATATGCTTCCAAAACGCCAGATTTGGTTTCCTCGGGAATCTCGAATCTTTCCTTGTTGTAGAAACTGGTGCTTCTCCTGGCCTCACCTATCGCCAGAAACCTAGCACGGACAAAAGATAGCGACTTGCCAAAATGCTTGGAAATCCGTTGACACGACCATCCCTGATCATGCAAAGCCAATAATTCCTCATCTTTAATACCATTGTGCATATGCAATCTCTTATGCATATCGGCTGTTACCGTCATCCCATTATCAATGTCCCAAAACTGCCCGAATGACTGGGCAAGTTCAAACAATTTGTCATAATCATCGATAGGATTAAGTCCCGCATGTTCCTTGAGAAATGCGTTGAAAATCTTGGAAAAACTAGCGGGATAATGGTGCACCTCCAATTTCCCAGTCTCCCCGGTAACTCTGCATTTGTAATCGTCTCTCTCCATACATGCCCTGCGCCAAAATTCGGCCTTTTCACAATGGCGAATTCTATCGTGGAGCCTGGTAATTCCACCCTTGTAGGACTTGACTCTAGCACCCTCATGCTCTGGGGTAATGCCGTTTGTTTTCAAGATAGTAGCTATCGTGCCATTACACACCCCATAATCCTTGGCAATATCTGCACAGCTTTCGCTTTTGTTAGTTCGATAGCGATCGCAGATGGTTTTATGTTCTGACACCGAAATTTTGCGAATTGCTTTTGCTGCTTCTGTTTTTCTGTCCCTCATTTTGACACCGTTCTTTGATAATCTTTCCCATACTGATGATGCGTTCATTCCATGTTTTTCGGCTATCTCGGTAGTAGACATATGAAGGTCTTCATATTCACATCGGATAGTTTCGTCATCTACCTTACTCCTCAAGCCACCAAGACCACGTATCTCTACGCCATTATCTCTTAATCGATTGATCAACGTTTGAACAGCACAGCCGACAATCTTCGCAACTTCTGTACTTGATTTACCTTCATCCCGATACAGTCTTGTCGCCAATTCGACATCTATCTGTTTCTTCGCCATAGCTCAATCTCCTTCTATACTATTATACGTCGAAACGACTGTTCTGTTCGTAGAAAAAAATATTTTCTTGGTCCCAATAAAAAAGGGGCTGACAAATTGCCAGCCCCATATTTGCTGTTAGAAACAGCCTAAAACGATCCTAAGAGGACGCGCCTTCCATCGAGAGCCGCGAAACCATGTTCTTGCCAGCCGTAAAATCCCGCTTTCTGTCTCCTGTGAAGCATGTCGTCCTCGAAGATTGCCAGTTCACGCTTGATCGGCATCACAAACGAGTCGCCGTGCGACAGGTCGAGACCCACGACGATTTCCTCATCGCCAGTGCCCATGCTGACACCCAGCGTTGCGAAGTACGTCTGGAACTCCTGGCCCACGCCAAGCTCGTCCAGCGGATGCAGATTGACGCCGTAGATGCGAGCCATCGGGCCACCATCGTCACCAGCGGTGAAGATTTCCCGACGAGTCAGGTCATCAACCTCATCACTATCCCACTCACGAATGTCCTCCAGAGCCTCTGGACTGATGAACAGGTCAGTCAGACGACCGCGATTGGCCGTTGCACTGTTGCCACCAGCAAGACGAGTCATAGTCGTCTTCATCAGAGACACGAGACGCTTCGTGAACTGACCAGCAGTTGCCGCACTATCGTACACCAGCGGAGCCCCGCCAGCGTAGTCGGTGCGCCCTGCACCAGCCGCGATGATGACACGCCAACCATCCGTGTTCATCTTCTTCACGAAACCGGCCTCCAGTACCTCCATCGCACGAGCAACGATGTTCCAACGTGCAGATGTCGAATACTTCAGCGGCCAGTCAATCGCGTTACCCACGTCGTAGGTGTTGATTGTCACCGCGTCACCCGTGATGGTACGCTGTGGCAAAGCACCCTCGGATGGGATCATATACGCCACGTAGTCACTTTCCTGTGCAGTCTGGTAGAAATCCAGCGGATACTCGGCAGTTGCACTTGGGTCCAGAACTTCGGGTGCGAAGATTCCGCCCAAAATGTCGCCATCAAGCAGCGCTGAACGTAGAGGAACTTGTAGAGCCTGAGCGAGAGAATGCATCGCCTCTAGGGCCTCGGCCTTGTTTGCCGATCCAGTGCGCCGTAGAAGTTCAACCTGCTCAGGTGTTGGTTTTCTGATGTTACGCTTCATTCTTCTTCACCCCCTTATGTAATGTCAATCGAGACCCGCGCAAAGCCATTCGCATCCTTAGTCGTCTCGAAACGACCAATCTGCGGAGCACCACCGGCTTGCACTGAACTGATGTAACCACTCGCAGCCAGATATGCAGCAGCCCCAGCAGTCGGTGTCACGCCTGACGCGATCATATCTGTCACTACGAACCCCTTCTTGACTAGAGTACACTTCTCCCCAGGACGAATCTCTCCATTCTCGTAGTTTCGGAAATCCCTGGTTGCACTCATAGCCGCTGCTACCGTTTGGAGCAATACACCCTTGGCAATCGCGCCTGAGGGGTCTGCTACGTAGCCAACAACGTTCGGTTCGTCGGTGATGTTAACACCAAGCGCAGCACCCGAACCTTGCGTAACCACGCTAGCAACTCCACCCTTTTCCGCAGCGACCGTAGTCCAGAAGTTGGTAATGTCGGTAACCTCGTTGTACTCACGATCTGGTTTCAAAGCCATCCCTATTCACCCCCTTCGTCTTTATCGTCTTCGCGCCCACATAGCGCGCCTGCCACTGACAACCATTGATCAGCCTCCGACTTCTCCGCATCCTCCGTAGCGTTGAAATCAGGACTGTCGTCGTTCTCTTCCACGTCGTTCAGAGCAGCCTCCGCTTGCTCTGCTTCCTTCTCACCATCGTCCGTCTCGGCCTTGGTCTCTGTAGCGTCAGCCTTCTCTTCCGGCTCTTCGCTCGCGACCTCTTCGACCTTTGCCTCACCGGCATACTTCAGAACCACTTCGAACGTCTCTTCGGTCATGTCACGAAGTTCGGCCAATGTCGCCTCTTCGTCCTCGACCTTCTTAACTTCCGATAGCTTCGCCAGGCGCTCACGAGCCGCTTCGTTCTTGCGGATTTCATCGAGTTCCGCAGCGCTCTTCTCGGCACGCTCTGTTACCTCATCGAGTTGCTTCTGAAGCTCAGCCTTCTCAGCCTCGACAGCTTCCACCTTCTCAGACGCCTCCGTCACACCGGCAGTCAGTTCCTCGACCTTGGTATTCAGAGCAGCAATCTGCCCCTCATAATCCTTGGCCTGAACATCTTCCGCTGCCTTCTGCAACTCAGCGACCTCCTTTTCCTTGCTCTCTAGGCTCGCCTGAACCTCTTCAAGCTTTGCCTGAAGTTCCTGCAATTGTTTTTCGTCCACGTCTTCTACACCCCCTTCCGACAAGTCACTCAATTCAGCAGTTACAAAACTCCGCGAAGCGGCTACTTGATTCGCCGCCACCTTAATCACCGATTCGGGATTCGCTGGGGTGTCAACAAACCCCTGCGCACCGAAAATGATATCCTTCAATACTCGACCGACCTTGTATCCCTGGTACTCCCCGCTGCCACCGTAAATCCTCAGATGCTTGGTAAGGAATGCGGTTTCCTCAGTCCGATCGATCAGCTTGGTCTCACCAGTTGCGGGGTCTACTAGGCCGTAACCGAAATCGGGGAACCAAGCCTCCATCGAAACGAACATCTCGCCAGCCTTGGCTTTGGTAATAATCTCATCGATTCGATCCGATAGCTCTGGGAACGCCCGATATAGGACACCAGCCACTTCGATATCGAATTCGGTCGGTGGTGCCTCACCTTCGGCTACGTCGATCTCTGTCCCGAACTTGTCCAATGCCCTGGTCTGTACGATATGCCCAAGAATTTTATCGGCTTGGTGATTGTCGTTCATGGGTTTGTGGAGCGGCGACGACCGAGCCTTCCATACCTCTTCGGGTGTGAAAACATCATCGTTCAAATTCCAGCCAGTGCTGACCAAAATCGCAACAACGAGGGCCAAATCGGGTTGTTCCTGACCGAGAAGCTCTTCGACACTTTGTACAGTAGAAGTTGATCTCATCAGATCGGCGACAGACATGCCATCGAAATATTTCTCGATATCGCCTACCTGAACTTGTGCCGTGACAAATGCAGAAGAACTTCCGGCTTTGTTTATCTGGAAATTGATTCCAGCATCTTTTTCAGCTTGATAAACGCGCACGAGCACCTCCCGTCATATGGCTTATACACAACCATCGATCGAAAGTACACGATACTCACCCCACTAAAAAGACCTTTCATGAATACTATCCCGTTTACGGCAGTTGCAGGACGGACATAATAAAGACAGATTTGATAAATTGAACAATTCCCAGATATCAGACTCCGACTCTGCCGACGCTAACGGAATAATATGGTCGATATGAATCCCTGTCTCATTATACGCAGAACTGAACACCCTCTGGGCCATAATGCTCCCGGAGGAATGATACCTCATGAGGCTTCCATTTAAGATACTGGCGATTAGCCATTCGCACGGTCACGCTTGAGGAAATCAATCACATCAGCCTTAGCCTTTTCGTCATCGTGAAGAATCTTGGACGCGAATCCTTCCTCGTTAAGCCCAGCGTGTGCTTCCGTGGCAAGCTCTTCTGGAGACGGAAGATAGAACTGCCGTCTTTCTTTCATGCCATCAGGGTTGGTGCTTTCGATGGTATAACCAAACCTCACGAATTCCTCACCGTCGTAGATGTACTTCTCGACGAAAATATCATTCGCCGGAACCAGGACGCCGTTGACAGTAAGAACTGCCTGCCGACTCGACGTATCCAGTGAAACGTTCACAACAGCCATGACTACCTCCCAGGTTCGAGACCCTTGTTCACAAATAGATGGCAAGGCCAATCGTTTTGTTCCTCTACCACCCAGAAAAATTCAGACATCCTTCGCACCATCTCTTCGGTTTCCTGTTGTGGATAGATGCGACCACCGTGAAAAGAAACACAAAGCTGACCCAGCCTGTCGCGTAGCTCAGGTCTGCGCAGCACTTCTTTGAGTATCCCGATCTCAGCGCCCTCGCAGTTTAGGAACAACAGATCGATACGCGAGCAGTCATTTTCCTCAATGATCGTATTGAGACTGACAGACCGGATATTACTTGTTCTCCGCAGCCGACGACCTTCTCCCTGATGCCTGGGATAGATACTGTTCGAAGATTCCTCAACGAACTCATAGAACTCAGCAATGCCATCAGAACCAGTCACAACCGCACGATGGGCAACAATTGGAGCACCAGCTTTGGCAATGCCAGCAACTAGGCTCGCATTATTCTCCTGCCCCGCTTCGTATGCGATCATGGTTAGTGCGTTATTGAACTTTTTACACAATTTGATACCATGTGCGCCATGTATCGATCCCACCTCTACAATAACAGGATCATCTGGTAACATGTTGGACGCGAAATACATGTACGTATCACAACGATCAAATTCAAAAGGCGGTGCTTCCACCATACCTAGTCTCCTGTTGACAACACAGTGGCCCAGGCTAAGGACGCTAACATTCTTCGTTCCTTAGCTGTAGGTGCCTTCTGGGTTGACAGAGTGAAATCGGCAACCAAATCACAAAAACAAGCTTCCATGCGACGAGCACCCTTCCCTGCCCCGCCAAGCCTTTCGGCAATCAGTCCCTTCGTCACAGTGTCCCCTGGACGCAAGACCGACAAGATGCCACGCTTGGTACGCTCTAGCTCGGCACGCTGAGCCTTAGTCAGAGACCGCATATTCTTAACGCTGTGCTGTTCTAGGTAGGTATCATCCACCAGATTATCGATACGATCCATCAGTCCCTCTGCCACGACATTGAGGACAGACAGCGTTTTCGGAGTCCGTTCGTCTCTCGGCGATGTATCCTTGGTGGCCGGTGGCCGTCCTGGTGAGTTATTGCCTTCGTCGCTCGGCTGATCACCACTGGGATCATCTCCACCACCATTGTCGTCACCTGGATGATCGGGCAGCGTTGTATCCCGGCGATAGCCCAGTTTAACCTTCTCAAGCTGAATGGCCAATTCGTTCTGCTTCTCCATGGTAGAGAACGGACGGTTGTACGGATTGGACTTCTCTAGCACACCTGGGTTGTCCTCTCTGATCTTCTGCTCAGACTTGATCCGCTCAAGCTCGATCATGTAATTGACACCGAAAACTTCCGTAGCCTTCTCGGACGAAATGATGCCACGATCGAGTAGTTGGATCATCAACTGCTTCTCTGCTGCTTCGTCTCGCAACGACATGACGCCAAAGCTAATCGCCGGAATCCTCTTGAAGCCCATAGCGTCAGCGACGAGACGTAGTTCACCTTCCATCCAGCGGATGGCGCGACTGCGGACGTATTCAAGTCGCTCCACAAGGGTCTTCAATTGGACAAAGGCCGATTGTGCGTTACGTGTCCCAAGGTCTTGCCCACCCACCAGTGAGTCGGGAATACCCAGGCCACGAACAATGTCTGCATTTACGCCAGCGTATTTTTCTGCACCCAGAATCTTGTCTGTCGGCGGATACTCTACGTGAAGATCGATCATGTCGTCCCACACAAGGTCCATGACCACGCCGCCAGTATTGTGCTGTAGGATATCGATCAACTTATCTACGGCTGCTGCCGTTGGAAGGATTTGCTGGTCGGACTTGCCCAGCTTCCACAGACGAATGACGTTGATCACACCATCCAACGCTGCCATATCTGCCAGGCGCATCTTCTCTTTGAACATCACGTCTTCAAGAACGCCATACAGGAATGGGGTACCCCAATCTTCCCAGTCGTCCTTCTTGTAGTAGTCAACGTATATTTTGTCCATATCCAGCGCAACCAAGGTGCCACTCTTCTTAGCTGCCTTGACTACTTCGGGTGGTAGCTTGGCAACAAAAGCCTTCTCTGCATCTGTCTTCGGTCTCTTGATAGCATTGGCGAGGTTGTGAGGAATCCTCATCCCCAGTGCGTCGGAACCAAAAAAGCGACCGACTTCGCCACCGATCTTTTCGATCACGACGGGAGACAGGAATGTATATCGCCAAGGGATTTCGCGTCGATTTGTTTTCTTCTTGGTCGTCTTGACCTTCTCTGGAGGATCGGCTACCTTCGTTTCATCTAATGTATTGAGGCCAGTCACATCCCCCTTGGTCATCTCTTTCATGGCAGGCTTGGTAATAAATGCATTCTTACGGCGAACGACCACATTGGCGTCTCGCATGAGAAGTTTCATGAAGTCGTGAGCACGACTTTGGAGATTCACACGTCTGGCCCATTCTCGGAAGAATCTCTCTTGCGTCTTAGTGGTGTGTTGTAATTCAAGACCCTCAGCGGCAAAGTCTGTCATCAAATCAATAATATTGCGAACCATCCCGACCTTGCGGTACACAGCCTGACAGGCTCGGATGATTTCGGCATGTTCAGTCGGGAGTTTATCGTTCGGGCGATGTGTATCGTAGTTGTGGCGATTGTGTCCTGTGCGGAGGTTGACATCCGAGGCCAGAGTCCTGTGCGGCAATCCATGCGTCATGTGGCATGTTTCTGGCAAAACGTGCTCTGTAACACTTTTGGTACCGTGGGTGTACAATTGCCCCTTGGTTGGAGCCTTTGGTTTTCTGGTACCCGTTTTCTTCGCTGCCATTTCTACCCCCATTCCAATTGCGGTTCAATTGCGGTTCAATTGATTATACACCACCGCTATTAGATTCGCTTGCCTTTTTTCACGGCCTTAAAAATCCCGCCATTGCGAGTCTCATGGGAATTTCTCATCCTACCCACACCGGCCCCGCGATACATAGCCTCATTCTTTGGGGGTTTTTCGCGTTTCTCGATATTCCCCGGAACGTCCTCATAATCGATACTATGGTCAGTGGTGGTATCAGTATCATAGATGTATTTGTGAGACAACAGAAGAGCCGTATAGCGGTCCTTGCGGAGCCTCCCCTTTCGTGTCCTGCCTTCAACCGCTCCAGGCTTGATAACCTGTGGGGTATCGAATCGTTCCTTCCCCGTCGCTGTTTCGCTCATCTGAATGGTACAAAGCTCATTCTTTAATTCTTCCAGATTGAATACATTTTCCTCGTAGGTGTCAAAAACAATCCCGGCAGATTTTTCAGCCTCGATCGCAGCGTACATCTTCACGCTATCGAAGGCGGGGAACAACAGAGTTCGTGTCTCAAGGCTCTTGTGGAGCGCTACGTTGGCTTCCTGGTTGTACTCAGTGCTTTGCTTGACGAGATGGAGAATGTGGCGTCCATCTGTCTCACCGTCAGTATCCTTCGGATCATCGAAATCGATCACTTCATAAATAGGGAAGTCGCCCGCGTTCATGTCCATCAACTTTTTGTTGCGAAGCATCTCTGCAACGGCATAGCCACCACCCTGGCTATCCATCTCGACACGAACCGGATTGAACAACCTGACTACATCCCGAATTTTCGAACAACAATAGGCGTAGTAGTCGTCATCTGTGATAAATCCCTTTTTCTTCCTCTGGATGAATTCCTTTTTATTCACTGCCCAGCAATAGACAACACGGTAATGATTCGGCCATACCTCTGTCACAACAATAGCTAGATTATCTCTCTCGGCAGCGGGGTCGATACCCATAACATACTTACGCTTCGATTGAGCCCTCATCAATGGTGTAAATGTAATCGGCCCATCTGGTGTCTCAATGGGTTTGTTGGGACCGACAGTACACCCTTCGATTAAGCTGCGTGGGTAGAATCCATCGGAATCAGCAACAAAGACCGCGCCATACTCCATAAGATAGATATTGCGAGGAAGAGTAGCCTTGGCGTGAGCCAATTGTCTCGGGTCTAGCAGGCCATCTGGTAGGTGCGTATGGGGAATTCTGATGATAGCATAGTCTTTGTAGTTAAAGCCATCCGGTACCAAATTCTCTCCACCGAAGATTTGTGCCACTTGCTCTGGGTCGCCCTTGCTTCTAATGATCTCCTGCCACATATGATATTTCTTGGCAAAATGATTGAATGCATAGTATGCCGTACCAGAATAGACGATTTGGTTACCGTGCATCTTGCCGTCATCAGTAGTCAATTTTTTCTTGACATCTGGTGGTAAATCGAATTTGGCTAGTTGCTTTTCGAACGCCCTCCGCTTTGCTTCCTCAACAGGAGTTTTGGCTGTTGCAGCAAAACCGCGAACCACAACATCGAATACATCTTCGGGAATGGACGCAAACTCGTCAGCAATAACGACGTTGGCGCGGAAACCTCTAATCTTCGTACCATCACCCATCGGTAGGGCATAAATAATGGATTCACCGACGCGGAAGTAGCACAGGTCTACATTCTGCCTGGGACCAGCCTTCTTGCCACCGCCGACAATGTTGCGCAGTACAGGAGCATTACTCCAAATGGTATCAATGTAGTTAAAAACCAATCTGGCCTGTCGAAGACCAGCACCAACGATTACAATCTTGGTCCCTGGATCGAGTAGTGCTCTTAGCACAGCATAAACCGCCAGCATAAATGACTTACTGCCACCACGACACGCGATCAGCATCGGGAACGGGGTATTCCACATCATCTGGAGGGTGGCGATCTGAATGGGGAATAGGTCTAACCCAAGGACCACCTTTGCTGTCCAGCCTATGTAGTTGATATCAAGCATTCGGCTGACAACTACTTGGTCGAGCGGGTCTTTGGATTGCTTCAGATCGGTAAAGATGTGTTTGCGCACATTGGGTACACGATCACGGTATGGAAACAGATATCCATATCTCCCCTGATCCCCATGCAGTAGATCATCTAATGTAACTTTAGCACCCAAGGCAATTCTCTCCAGACTTCTTCTTCGGTTCCTGGTGAACCCAACGATCCTTCTCTACTCTGACCACTTCCTCGAAAATCATCTGAGCTATCTTGCGACCACACTGTCCTGCCGGTATGATGTTCACCCCATACCTAGCTGACAGATACATCAGCCATCTGACCAACGACTTACCCGGTACGCCCTTGGAAAATTGTGGTGGTGACAATTCAAGGATGTCGGGCGTCATAGATGATTCGATGATGACATAAGCGTGCTTGATGTTAGACATCCGTTCCATCTCTTCCTCAAACTGCGGTCGTCTCTTAGCACTATAGTTACCCCAGAGTTCTGAAAAGGCAAACTTGCGCTCAATGGCCAGAATGTCTGTGTACCCCACCAAGCTGTAGTCGCCAGTCTCTACCGTCTCGATAATCGTACCTTCACATCGTGGAGGACGGCGATCTGGCACATGCGCATCAAAGAACCACCCGTGTCCCTCCTGTTCACGGGTGTCTCTGATAACTGTATAGGTCGGCAGAATCAGTCTAGGCATAAATTTTAGCCCCCTTCGAAGAATTACATCTCAAACACAATAGAGATAAATTCGATAAATCAAAAAGAGATAATACACCTTCTCTTGTCTTGGCGGTGCTAACCGGTGTAATGTGATCAATGCTGTCCTGGACTTCATCGTAAGAGCTTCCACAGATTGGACAACTGTTGTTCTGTCGTCGTCTGACATCCTCCAGGTGATCACGTAATTGGCCAGCAGTATACGGTAAATCATGCGAAAAACTGATTTTACCGACAGCGCACTGCCTCAGCGCGGAACGTATTCGATTGACATATTTGCCAAGCGGAGTGCTTCTCTGTTTTCTCCTGTAGAGTCTGGCCAAACGTCTAGTGTGGTCAGTCCAAGCCCTGGTGCCACGGCGTGCTGTCTCTCGTTCTGATATACAACCATCACATCGAAGAACACCATTTTTATACAATCTATGCACTGTTTCTCCATGTTTCGGACACAGACAAATAACACGTCGCTCACTAAGGATACGGATGACTTCACGAGTTTGACGACACCCACACCTACCTTTAGCTTGAATGCCTAAATGCTTTGCCCTTATCTGAATAGCATTAATTGTTCGCTGTAGACGGCTAGAACACCACTCGGCGGTTTGGTTCGGATAATTCTCTACGAGAAAATCGTCTTCTATCTGGGTCCATCTACGCCCAGCCATAATATCTCCGATCTAGACGCGGCATTCGATCTCCGCTCTGTAATCACTCTGGACCATCCGATCGATCAATTCACCAAAACAAATCGTGGGCTTCCACCCAAGCACCTTGGCTGCCTTGCCTGGGTCGGCGTGGAGCAGATTGACATCCACAGGACGATAAAACTTGGGATCGATGACGACGTAATCGTTGTAGTCCAAACCAATGGAACCAAAAGCGAGTTGCAAGAATTCCTTGACCGTGTGGGTTTCCCCAGACCCAAGCACATAGTCATCTGGCTCGGCATGTTGCATCATGAGCCACATGCCACGGACCATATCCTCGGCGTGGGACCAATCCCGCTTCGCCTCAATGTTGCCGAGCGCCAGCGGACGAACATCTACATCCTTTTTGGGAAAACCGTCGTGGCTATCCATCCAACTCTGAAGCATGGCTACGTACTTGGTAATCTTACGGGTGACAAACGCTTCTCCACGACGCTCAGATTCATGATTGAACAAAATGCCTGCACAGGCGAAGATGTTGTAGGCCCGACGATAAAGGCCGACCAACTGATGCGCATAAAGCTTGGCTGCTGCGTATGGTGAGTTCGGTATCATGGGGGAATTTTCGTTCTGTGGCGCAATGGGAGTATCGCCAAACAATTCCGATGTGCTCGCTTGATAGAACTTGGTTTTTGGAGACGATTGGCGAATAGCCTCCAGCATGTACAGAGGCCCCATCGCGTCGATCTGACAGGTGGTGATTGGCTGATCAAATGACACACCCACATGACTCATGGCAGCCAAGTTGTACACTTCATCCGGCTGGATACCGGAAATCAGCCGATGCATACATGCCGCGTCGGTGATATCACCTTCTATCAATGCGAAATGTGGATGATGCTGAAAGTGAGCGATACGCTCTGTGGTGTCAACCGAAGATCGTCGGATAAGCCCATGGACTGTGTAGCCTTTGTCCAGTAGCAGTTCGGCAAGATAACTGCCATCTTGCCCCGTTGTCCCGGTGATCAGTGCTGTCTTATTCATCGTCTTTCTTTCCTCCGTTCTGCTGCGCCTCACGATGAGCGTCAATCATCTTCTGAATATCCTCTGGTAGCTTGGTGACATTGGCGTTGCCGTCCGATACTGTAATGGCCTCGATCTCGTTTAGGCAACACACCTTGTACTTTTTTTCACTTCCGCACAAACACGGCCAGTTACGACCCCACCTCATACGTCTGCGGGTGATAGGCATCGTAACACCAGCGATACGCCTACCAAGATTACGCTGCTCCGACGACGTTCGACTCATAAGGTACTCCCCTTTCCTCGGCACTTAATCTAGCATCGATTTCCCAACAATGCCTGACCGCTGCTCTTTGTCCTTGCTCTATCATGTCAGCAGCCAGATCGTGCAATCCAGCCACCTAAAACAGATCGACCAACCGATTGAAGTATGTATGATTATTAGCCACATGCTCTACGCTGGCACGAATTTTCTCAAATCGCTGTGGTTGATCTTCCACTAATCCAATAACCTTGCTCATGAAGTCGGTAACACTGGTGGATACCACACAATGTGGCCCCAGATATCTGGACACCAATGGATTGTCCGACACCTGCACACCACCACATAGCGGGATCATGAACGACCTTTCGTTGACACACGCCTGGAGGCCGACCTGTTGTTCGGTATGCACATTCGGGCACACGCGGGCTGTCGCGTATACATGCGCCAATCGGTTCTGGTCATCATCAAGCGGACCATTGTAGTTGAGACCGGCTCTGGCCCAGATGTCATCGCCAAAAGCTTGGTACGAATGTCCCAGTAAATCCAGCCGCTTAAAAAGAGGCTCAATCAATTGTCTCATGATACCCTGTCTGTGGGCAAAGTTGGCAACCATCGCAACATCTGTCAGGACTGTACAGGTCGGTGGCATCGCACGAATCATATTACCCGCCGCTGGGAGAAACATAAGATCAACATTGTTTTCCCCCCAGACAGACATATAGTTCGCCCATAGATGGGGCTCAATCCTGGTGTGGACCGTAGCCGATTCGATGGACTTAACTACATCTGGTTCATTCTGATGGGCCACCTCGTATGGACCGTCAATGCCCAAGTCACCGTCATTAAGCGGCAGCGCCTCGACGAACACCATGACTTTGTTGGCATTGATCACATCAACTGGCAGTTGCCGGATTCCGTATCTAGAATGAGTCAGAATCAATCGCACGCCATATTCTTCGATGAGCTTGCGACACCCCAGCTTGGTCTGAGGATCGCCAACATACACCTTCCAGCCGAAATGTCGTAGCGCATCTACATAGCCATTCTGGATCATTCTGTACGTTCCACCTGGACGTGGTATACACAAAGCACACTTATTCATCATCGTCCTCCCCAAAGTCCGTATCCGCATCCATGATAATTGGCTCGACACTGCCATCAGGGAATTCGACCGGCTGACGAAATTCATTCTTCACGTCTTCAGCAGATATTCTCGTCAATTCAGCGAATCTCCCCTGCCTGTCTCTTTCATCCTGCGAGTGTTGCAGCCTACCGACCAATTCCAAGAAGGTTTCCTTGCCCCCCTTGAGTTCATCCATGCGATCCTTACGGGTCGCAGCCAAACTACTGTAGATTTTCTGCCGCTCTTTGACCAAGGCATCGTAGCGATCATTGACACTTTTGAGATATCGATGCTTATCATCGAGTTGTCTCTGTTGTAAAATGCGAAACTTGGTGGCCTCTTTATCTTCATCCTCTGGCTTTGGATTCGCCACAAACCACATTTGTAGGTCTGCGATTTCTCTCTGTAGGGAACGGCTGAGGATCAATTGCCTATCAACAAGAATTCTGTGCTTCAGGAAATCGTCCACCTGCATGAACTCACTGATAACGATGTCCTCAAACTGACAGCACAGCAAACCAAAATCTTCTAGGTACATCTCCACTTCTTCTGGTTCGAATTGTCTCTGGATTGTTTTATAAAGGTGGGTCTTTTTGAATTGATCTCTAAACCAGCGGGCCTTTTCTCCATCAGACAATCCAGGGGGCGGCACGGTAAGGATTGGACCATCCAAAGCTTCAACACCAACTGGCTGGCCAGCATTCTTAGTCACACCCATAGCACGGCGGCGTCGGCCAATAGTATCCAGCGTCCATTGATATCCACACTCCTGAGCCAACCGCTGTTGAATCTTCTTGTCGCTGAGACCTTGCTTGACACAATCAGCGAGAAGCTTCAAAGCCTTGGGGTTGGAAGACAATCTCTTATTCTTTGCTTCCGACATCTTCCTCCCTCTCGCTCAAAATCTCTGCCACCTTCTGTCGTATCTCTTCAACAACAGGACTGCGAACGCGGTTGTTGCCGATCAAATCTTCGAACGAATCGATCAGACTTTCCGGCATACGATCTCGGATGTATTCCAAAGTTTCGTCGCACAATAGGTGATCAACAGGATCAGTATTGATCGGAGTAGACCCAAGAAGCATACCCTGCTCAGCGATATCTCCACCACCAAGCGGTAGTGCGTTCACCAAGTTCATCCTAGTGCGTGCCAAGCCAGAACTCGGAGCATCGGAGCCTGGACGGAAGTAGCTGTCCCTCTTGAGGTTCTTGAGTCGGTTGGTGACATGTCTCACTAGGTAGTTCTCGATTGGCCCTATCTGTGGATCATACCTTTCCAGGGCCTCTAAGCACATTCGCCACACCTCTTGATAGACATCACTGTTCTCGTAATATGCGAACGCACCGTTGGCGCTACGAGACGTGGCTAACCGTTCGATGATCGGATGTGCTTCGTCAAGAATTTCCTGTCTGACTGTCATCCTCTGACCCTTCCTCCATCGCATCCTTGATTACCTGCTCGCCAACAGCCGGTTCTGGATCGGGAACCTTCAAATCCTCGATAGCCTTGGCGTTCGCCTTGTCTGTCCCACGAGTAATCAAACGGCAATCAACCTGTGTTTTCTTGTCACTCATTTCTATCACCCTCGAAAATTATACACAATCGCGTCCGATATGTAACGTCCGATAAAAACCCCCCTCTATATATATAGAGAGTCTATTTTGGGAAAAGCGCTCCAACTTTTTTTCTTTTTTTCGAACAAACCCCCTAGTTGACCGTATAATGGGGTATGCCAAGGTTCGTCGTGAGAAAAAACACGCTGCCCTACGTCCATCAGTGGGCTGTGATCGATACCGAAACGGGGAACAAAGTGGGCGAGTACAAAACCCAGGAACAGGCCCAAAGGGCGTGTATGATCTTCGAAGAATATGGCGTCCCAAAAAACGGAGAACTTACGCCACCAGCATTTGAAAGTGCGTGGAATGCTCTCAAAAGCCGTATGAGAAAACCAAACGGAGACCCAGTACCGAAGCCGCCGAAAAAGCGACCAGAGCATTCGGATAGGCGACGGGTGGAGTTGGATGAATGATCAGACTGATACATGGTAAATTCGAACTGATCCCGGCCTCGTCTCTGGGAAGAATTGATCTCATCGTGGCCGACCCGCCAGACAATATTGGTCTCAAATACGACGGATTTACAGACCGGCAACCGGACTGGAAATATGAAGCCAACCTTCGATTGTGGCTTGGAATGATGGCCGATTTGACCAAAGGTCCAATTTTCCTAACATTTAACGAAAAATGGACACGCGCTATCGAGAACGCCGTAACAGCAGTTGGTATCCCGCTAATTCAAAGGTTACAGTGGTATTACACCTTCGGACAGGATCAGACTACCAGAGGGAAATATGCCCTCTGCTACCGACCCGTATACTGGCTCAACTCGGAATACATCCGACCAGATAAGGTCAAGATACCCAGCGCCAGGCAGGCAAAGTACAACGACAAGAGAGCGGCCAAGGGAGGCAAAATGCCTCCGAACGTTTGGGAGGTTCCGCGCGTTTGCGGTACATTCAAAGAAAAGCGGAAGTGGTGTCCGACCCAGCTACCAGAAGCTCTGGTGACGCGCATTGTAAACGGTCACTGTCGCCCCAAGGGGCGAGTCCTTGATCCGTTCCTCGGAACGGGCACGACAGCAAGGGTGTGCCAAGCATTGGGTCTGGATTGTGTCGGCATCGAGGTAAGTGAGCCTTGTATCAAGGCCACGGCAGCAGACTTGGGGGTAGATTATGAGTAATCCAGCAAGCGATGGCATACATCTGACAAAGGAATATTACAAGGACTTTTTGCCAACCGATCTACAATGGACGGTGACCAAGGTTGACGAAGACTTTACGCTCTACGATCTATTCCGCTTGGTATATCATGCAGATCAAATGATCCCAGGCATCTTCGCAACGATGGGTATGTTGGAGTTCAAGCTGTTCTGGGATCAGATTCAACTCGACCGTGATCCAGACGATGTTGATGATGTTGAATATCTCGAACTATACTGGCACGCCAGCTACGACATTCGCAAGGAAAAGAAAACCGGCAAGCCAACAGATCAGCCCGACAGCGGTTGTCCAATCATGGACAATGGATACAACTATTGGGAAAACCCGAAGATCGCCGACTTGCCAAACCTGATGTCTTTCCATGGAATCGGCCCCGGTTGTCCGTCCAAAAGTCTCGATTTCCACGAGTGCGGCGACGACTGCCCCAAGGATACAGGATATGCGATCGAGTTCACCCCTGTCAACAACCTCGCCCATCTCCCCATTCGCGTCTCGCCAGAGGTAGAATTCTTCCCACCATACGTCGAATCCGACCGTGATTTCCGTCGTACTGGATTCAAGCTGACTATTCAGCCTACTTTGTGGTGCTTCATCACCAGCATCTTCTGGGAATTGACCTTCGCCGGTTCTACCCCGAACGAAGTTGCCGACCACATGGAAAAAATCTCCGATTGCTTAGAGGAAGCCAAGGAACACTTTGAAAGACGCAGTGATGAAGAAAGTGATGATAATCCCCTTGTCAGTTGAGCCTAACACATTCAAGCAGGTGCTCGAACTGCCTCCAGAAACCATGCTGGAGTTAATCGAAACTGTAAGTGTTGCTGCTATGCTGAGCGGCAATCTTGCTCTGGCACCCAACGACAAAATCGCTATTGCATGTACCATGCTCGCAAATGCCAACGCCATGCTTGAGCAATGCGGCTGCGAAATTGATACGACTATCAAGAACAAAGCGTGGACCAATGACGCCACGTATAAGACCGGGATGGATGGTATGGAGGGTATTGCGTGAATACGGTAAAGGTGCAACGACTATTGGACAAATGGGACACATTGTTGGAGATGGGGGAAAAGACTGCCAAGACCAAGGCTAGCAAAAATACTGACGGTCTTAATGGACGTGTCCGTCGAACTACTGGGACACCAGTCATTTTCGATTTCGACACCTACAAAGACCAGAAGGATATTCAAAACTCGCTGTGCCAAGAACTTCCACAATACGCCGATCTTATCCGCAGCACACCGGAGATAATGGATGGACATGCGTGGACTCGTGGCGATTTTATTGAGCTTTATTTCGGACACTTTCGTCTTGTCGTGGAGAAACTCCGACGCCTTATCGGCCAAACGACTGACGTGTGACGCCTGCGGAAAGCTCAAGCCAACAACCAATATGCATCAGGTGTGGGGTGGTGTCTGCATCTGTGAACAGTGTACGGAGATTATCTTGACCGTCCATGCAGCTACTCACCCACTGAAAACGCTATGCCCATACTGTTATGGGAAAGAAGGGAACGCAGAGAAATGCCGTTATTGTGACCTACCGTCACTACCGAAGGAAACAGCCAATGACAGTTGAACTCGAACGATCCTACGTATTCCCGCACGAAAGCATCCCCCATATTGTCAATTTCCTTGGTGCCCAAATCGAGGGGTTAACCGTCAACATACAGGACGATTACTTGAGTCCCAATCTCCGCGTTCGTTGCACCACCAGGGAAACCCCCGGTGTCAGCGTGCGACAACTCACACGAAAAGGCGGCGACAAAAGCAGCGGACGGAGAATTGAGGAAAACCGCAACATTGACCCAGAAACCGCTGCTATTCTCACCGCTGACAGCAAGCTACAGGTCATCAAGAAACGATACCATCTCCGCACAACGGGTACAGGATTCATCGTGACACTCGACACCATCGAAGCCCCGATGAAAATCGCTGTGTTAGAAATCGAATCCACGAATGGCAGAATGCCTCCGACTACCGGGGAAATCTTCGGTGTTGAGCTACAGGAATGTCCGTTAGCGGCTTGGGATTTCTTTAGACAGAAGATCGGCATCTGCGGAGCACCTAGTTCTGGCAAAACCGAAACAGCCAAAGAACTAAGCCATCTACTCAACACACGTCTTCGCGCCAACTCATTCCATGTGCTTGAGTACGCCACGTCTTTCATCCAAAAGTATGATCGCCACCCCGACGCAATGGACCAATTCATGCTGTGGTATTCGCAGCGGGCAAGAGAAGAAAACGCAGCATCCAAAGCCAATATTGTCATATCAGACTGTCCTACGTTCCTGTCGTATGTCTATATGATGTTCCATCATCGGGGACGGATGGATGCTCAGTTCCGCATCCACTTGGCAAAGCTGTACAAGCGGGTGCTTGAAGACATCGAAGGATACCGTAGTGTTATCTATCTGCGACCCAAGCACCTTGTCGAAAATGGTATCCGCTTTCATAGTATCGGAGAGATACACGAAATCGCCGAACGAATCCACGCATTCCTACAATGGCACGGTATTCCTCATATCGTAGCCGATCAGGGAGATGCACAGAGAATGTTTGACAGTCTTTTCTACATGAACAAGACTGGTAAGGAAAGGTTGGAGTAGTGGCAAACTACGTAAAGGAAGACATAGACCGATGGTTTGATTACAGCTATCTTTCATCCAAGAGAATGATTCATGTGGGATCGCATGATGCCGAGATGACCCATGAGAGTGGCGAATCGGGCACGGATTGCCAGATGTCGGAGTTTTTCCTCAAAGCAATCACTCATCTGAACAGAATCTCTGCTCAGCCAATTGTGGTACACATGAACAACCTGGGCGGTGACTGGTATCACGGTATGTCAATGTATGACGCTATCAGAGCTTCTAGGGCTCATGTTTACGGCATCTGCTGGGGACATGCTATGAGCATGGGGTCTATTATTATCCAGGCGTGCGACTCCCGCATTGTTGCCCCACATTGCACATTCATGATACACGACGGATTCGAGGCCCTCAATGGCACATGCAAATCCGTGGAGGCATGGGCCAAATTCACCACAAAACTACGGCAACGTATGTATGAAATCTACTTCAGCCGCATGAAGCCTGCCAAGCCTCGCATCACAATGAAAAAGATCGAGGAACTCTGTTCGCACGATACCATATTCACCGCCGAAGATGCCGTTAACCAAGGGCTGGCCGACTGGGTGCTCGAAACTCTGGATGATCCATACAAGTATTATGCAACAGACACCCAGAACGCCAAGTGGCAACCAACCATGAAGCTTGGCAAACACGAAGTGTCAGAGGAAGAGAACGGAGAAGAATAATATGGATTTGTATGAATACCAGGAGAGGGCTCGGAGCACCGCTATTTACCTGGAAGTAGAAAGTAGCAGGTTGATCTATCCTGCTCTTGGTATCGTTGGGGAGTGTGGTGAGGTATCCGAAAAAGTCAAGAAGCTTATCCGCGATGGCAACTGGGATATGACCGACAAGCGGAGGGCCGCTATCGGCAAAGAACTCGGCGACTGCTGCTGGTATCTCGCCAACATCTGCTGCGACACCGATCTCGATCTCAGCATGATGTACGAGATGAGAGGCGCATCTATCCTGCATCAGATTCGTTTACTTGCTTTCCCACAACTGGTACTGCATATGAATCAACACGCCGTCGCAGTAGCCGATGCACTGCAAAGATGGTATTATCAATTCGGTGGCAGACCACACGAGAGGGGTCAGTTTACCGAACTCCCCAACCACCTTTCCCACATTATCTCATGCGTAGAAGAAATCGCCCGCAGGTGTGATTTTACTCTGGAAGAAATCTACGTCGCCAACATCGAAAACCTCACTGGGCGCAAACAAAGGGGGACGCTGCACGGCGACGGCGACGATCGGTAATCTGAATGGTGTATAATAACTACGGAAGTCCTCACTTCGTCGTGAAAGGGGGCGACTATGACTGTCGAGGTTGTCTGGACCATTCTCAGACAGGATGACCGATTTCTGTTAGCTCAGAGATCGATGTCCGACACCGCTAGCGGCACCTGGGTTTTCCCCGGTGGCAAAGCGGACCCAGAAGATCAGACACCTCTCGACACAGCCGCCCGAGAGCTAAAAGAAGAAGTGGGACTTGAGGGAGGACAATTCAGAAAGCTGTGTGGTACACGCCTAGGCAAATATCGCGTCCAGGTTTTTTATTGTCAACAGTGGTCTGGGAAACCAAGGCCAGCCTGTGACGACATCGTAGGGGTAGGATGGTTCACGATCGCTGAGATATACGCGCTCGGCCAAAGCCTTGCCCCATCTGTCAGTGAAAGTCTGATGTATCTAGCATACCTAATACAACACTACGATAGCCACCCCGACGAGTGGCACGAACAGTGGAGGAAGCGTGATGGAGATGGCTAAAACATCGAAGCCTCAACTCGTACAGCGGTTCGAGAACATGCTGTGGGTCAACTCCCCCAAACACTGGGTGCTCAAAAGCACATACTTCCAGGGTACTCTATTTGTGTCCATGTTGGTTGAAACATCCGTCGAGGGAGAATATCAAAAGATACGTCGCAGCTTTGGCCTTGACGTAATCATAGGGCGTGCATCTGACCTTTGGGGTCTTGCCGTAGATTGTGTCGATGAAATGAAAACTGAAGTCAAGAGCTAACGGAGACACAAAATGATCACACAAGGAAGCAACCGCAAACTGTTGCTCGACTTTCTGGTCCAGCGATGGCTGCTCATTTCAGAGCTAGCAGCCATGGAAAGAGTGTACGTTGCATCGTGCCAGTTCGCCAAGGACAACGGCCAACCAGTACCATCTAAGCCAGCCATAATCGAGGCCCAACCCGGTCGTCAGATAGAGATTATCAAACAACACATCATCGAAATCCTGCCCGAAGCACGCTTTATAGATTACGCCTATGAAGCACAAGCCCCACTCGATCCAAGCGACTTCATGGAAATGTACATCGAAGACCACAAGCAATGCGCCGAAAAGGTCAAGACCCTCATGCAGCGAATGAAAATCACATGACTCAAGAAAACGAACTTAATCGAGCATTAGATAATCCAGACCTTCTGATAATGGCCGGGTCTCGACTGTATGGAACAAGCACCCCAGAGAGCGATTACGACTATCGCGGCTTTGTGGTACCCCCATTCGAATATCTCGCTGGTCTGGGCCGATTCCAGCATCGAGTCATAAGAGAACCAGACACAGTAATCTACTCCCTGCAACGATTCATGGAACTGCTGATCATGGGAGACCCGGTTTGTTATGAAATCCTGTTCGCTCCAGAAACCAACATCATCGAACGCACCGACATAGGTGGTGCTTTGCTTCGCAGCAGGGAACTGTTCGCCTGTAAACGGTTCGCCCGTCGCATAGGCGGGTATGCACAATCCGAATGGCGCAAGGTTACAGGAACACAACTCGTTCCGATCAAGCGCACTCCCGACGAAGACGAAGTAGTCGAGGATATCCGCGCAGTCTTCCACCCACAAAAGGAAGAGATGGATGAAATCATACGCCTGCTCTTCCTGCAACATCCCAGAGAAACCCGACCAGCCAGACGCAAACTGGGGGCGAAGCGTAAGGCCCAGATTGAACGCCATGGCTATTGCACGTCCAGTGCGTGTCATACCATCCGACTCCTGGAACAACTAAGAGAACTCATGCAAACAGGCAAGCTTACGTTCCCTCGACCCCAGGCTGAGCGACTCTCGATGATCAAACGTGGAGAACTACCATTCGATAGGGTGACAGAACTATACGAAGACGCTAAAGCAAGAGCGGATCAGGCGGTAGAAAACACCGATCTCCCTGCAAATGCACCAGTCAAACAAATACGGGCCATATACCACGAGATCGTAGCCCATACCATACGTTGTGACCAACGTTTTGTCGATTATGCGGAAGGATACAAAAAGAGGTGGGAAAGGTGGTAGTATGGCTGAAACCAAGACAGTTACTTGCGCCTGGTGTGGGAAAACGTTTGAGAAAGCGGTCAAGCGCATCAATCAGACCGAGAAGCTAGGCAAGCAACACACCTGTTGTCGTTCATGCGCATCCAAGCTGACCAACGAAGAACGCCGCTGTGAGCCCACCACGACCAACGCAGCCCACACCCGCCGAGACAAGGAAAAGTACCCGGAGAAGGCCCACGCCCGCTACCTTGTGCGTCAAGCTGTGAAATCGGGTAAACTCATTCCATTGACAGAATGCGAATTCTGCGGGTCTGAGGACCACATCGAAGCCCACCACCCGGATCATTCTCGACCGTTTTTTTTGCTTTATCTCTGTAAGGACTGCCACTCGGAAGCAGACAACTCGATCGACAAGTGGGAAAACCTAGCTACCGACTACTCGGGGTGTATAAGACAGTAGGACCACACAAAAGGTGCAAAAGGTGATCGCAAATGATTGATTTAACCGGACAGCAGTTTGGGAGACTAAAGGTCGCTCCAGCTTTGGAGGTAGTGTGGGATTCAAGAAAGGATGGCTAAGCCATGGACGAAGAAGCATTCAACAAAAAACTGAGGGAATTGATCCGTGAAATTGCTAACCTGCCAGCAGACAAGCAAAAGCAGCTAGCCCCATTGGTCGAGGAAACCAAGGCGAGACACAAACAGATCAAGGAAGACGTGGGCAAGATTTCCAGGTCGCTCAATGACCTTCGTATCTGTCTCAAGTATCTATTGTTTGACCTGGAGGCAACTAGAAGGGAAAGAGACAGGCTGAAAAGTCTGCTGGAAAATCAGCCGCCGCAAGAAGACGATGACGATAAACCCAACAAAGCGGAGGGGGAGATGTAATGGTCGAGGACTGGCTCCGACTATTCTGGCGAGAGTTCAAAAAGATGCTATGCTTCTGGCGAAGGTGGTATGATGAACAACAAGCGATGTATCACCGTAGGCATCCTTGCCTTCCTCGCTGTGTGTATAGCATTCAGCGATAAACAGCGTTTGCGCTATATGTACGAGGCTCATATAGCCCCTATTCTTCGTCCGGCTCAAACGAGTTCAGACCACAGCGATGTGGGTCGAACTGACGAGTCTCCCCCGTCTGATACGGCAACCGGTACTGAGTGAGGGTGAGGGGAGCAAGATCGAAATCGGTCTTGTCCTCATTCGGTACCACCTCAACAGCTTCCTTCCCACACGCAAATGCGGAGAACGCTTCCATGTTCGCACCGAGCGAATCACGCCACCCAGGAAGCAAAGCTATCTTGCGACAATCATTGATTACTGCGTTCAGGTCGGCGGTCATGCATTGTCCGAACGACAGCTTAAGATAGCTCTCATGCTCTGATGGACTCCAGACGGTGAAACCCTTTGCACGCAGCATATGTGCGATCAGTGCAAACATCTTCTTGTTCAATTCTGGATAGCCACGCATGGGTCCACCAAGGTAAAAATCGTATTCCTGCTTCTTCTTACCAAACATACCCTTAGTCCTTCCAGTCTTTAGCGATGGTCCCGTCTTCGTTCGTCATAATGTCCCGCGCCACACCAACGAGACCACGCTGTACACACAGGTTGGCACATCTACGACGACATGCCTCCCAAACAAACTGATACTGGTTCAATATTCGCAGGAAATCTATGGGGTCCATCCCATCCTACAAGAGTTCGTGACACCACTCGGAATATTCGAGATCAAGTGCTTGCAGCTTGCGGTTCATCAACCAGTTCCTTCATGTCGTGTAATGCCGACTGTGGCACAAAATAAGCGGGGCGAGATTTCTTTCCATTCCTCTTCGACGGATCATCCCACCACTCGTCTTGTTTACACTCACTTCCCCGAAGCCAGCCACACAGTGTGTGCTCATCGCCATGCACCGTTACCATAACAAAAATATCATCATCATTATCTTCCTTGTGGACAATCAGGTTGTGCCACTCTTCGCTTCTCGTGCGAACCTGATACTTGCCGACATCAGCAGCATCAAAGTTGCCCAGCGAGCCACACCAATAGAGATTTCGCCATTTGGCGAAAACCGCTTCGCCAATAGCCCCAAGGATATGGAATTCCCAACCCCTACTAATCGGACAATTATACCTATCGGTACGCTTCTTTTTGAGATTCGATACCTGCCTCATAACACCGACCATCGCGGCACTCATGAGTTCCGACCACTGGAGTTCTATCTTAACAGGTTGGGGCGCAGTAGTCATTCCATTCCTCTTCGGCCACCTTGCTGGCGCACCTGATAATAGCCTCCAAGTCACAGTCATAAAGACCTGCACAGCTAAAGCTATTGATTTCCAGTAGATGCATCTGCCCGTCTGATTCCGCTATATCGACAGTGTAGCACAGGTCTGGTTGCCATTGGTGTTCTCCGATTTTTATGGCCAGACACAAAGCAAGGGTGGGATAATGCGGCGACTCTTCCGGGAGGTATTGACAACCGGCCACGACTCTCCCGTTGCAGATGACAAATCTCCACTCCGCTGTGATTGATTTCTCTGGAGCCACTACTATCAAGGTGTCTGGACCAACCGCTTCGATCAGCGTTTGGATTTTGTGCTTGTCTCCTGGTGCGACTACATATCCCGTGAAAGGCTTAGCACCACTGTCTGGTCGTACAAACCATGATTGGTCGGGGGCGTATGTAATCAGCTTGTCCCACCGTCTCAATAGGTCGCCGACTGGCATCATCATATATTGTTGATTCAGTAAGTGCTCACCTAGATGCGCATAATAGGTACTACATTTCATGTGATTGAAATTACACCAAGCACCTGGGATGAACGGTGCCCTTTGATAAACTTGCCGCACAAAATCGATGTCGCCGTAACAGACGATGCAATCGTGAGGGTCGTATCCATCAAAGTCAACCTGGGCTCCAGGTCGATGCTCTATCCTGCGAACCTGCATTCCTTGGCGCAGAACCTCAGCCATCATAGGACCGGTGTCCACACCTTCCATGTTCGTTTGGATCAACCAGTCTGGTTTCAAGTCAACACCTCGTTCAAAACCAACCGAATGGCATTAGCTCGTGCCTTCCTGGCGGCTGCCTCTTGGTCATCACCTTCCTTGTTTTTGTAGAGGTAGTAGAGTCCTCTAACCATCTTGCGATCCTGCATGGATTGTCTGTCTACCTCTTCGTCGTCTAGCGGCGAGTAACGACACATTCGCTCGATCCTGAAACACAGGTCCATAACGATCTTGTCCGCTCTACGCCTTTTGTCTCCGTCTTCGGATATCATATCAGAGCACCAAAAATATCACCAGCAAGGTGAACATAACACCAATTGCCATGAAGATAGCTGGTACACTCCACGGCTGGTGGAACAAATGGTGGCACACACAACACAGTCCGAAACGAATTCTACTCAGGATTCTTTTCATCGCTCATATCTCCATCAAGTATGACCAACTTCTGATCTGGGTCGTCTTTGATATATGTTATGTTGCCGCCAAAGTGCCGAATACCTTCTATTATCTGACATATCCCATCGATAGTATCAAGATGCATCATGAAGGCTTCGGCGTTCTCAGAGGCATCCTTGCCCCTGAAAACGAAACTCACTTCAACGATCTTGGGCTCAGACACCGTATCGCCTCGAACGGAACTTCATGAGACCCAAAGGTAACAACATGGCTACCACAGTGAGACCACCGAATGCACCACACACCCCACCAGGGTTAGGCGCTTCCTCGATCACCTCTTCCTCTTCGGGGAAGAAACCAGTCAGGATATCTTCCAGCGGCTCAGCGCCGACACCACAATCCTGGACCAGAACCTCCGACTCGGCACACACGATCGAACACGTTGCATCACCATTATCGAACACTTCGCAGTTTTCACCATCAATGCCATCGATCCCGTCAACGCCGTCGCGGCCATCTTGCCCCGGAGGCCCCTGCGGACCAGGAGGGCCATCTTGTCCATCGGCACCATCTAGGCCATCAACACCATCTGCGCCGTCTTGCCCAGGTGGGCCTTGCGGTCCAGTGGCACCATCGAGGCCATCGGCTCCGTCTTGGCCATCATCGCCGTCCTGTCCATCGACCCCGCGACAGTCCAGGATATCAATCTCGCCATCACCATTAGTGTCTTCGGTGTAGTCGCAAATCTGAGTAGCGGCTGTTTCATCAACGTCCATCGTACTCATGATGTACTCAACACAGCCAACCTCAACCTCACATGTAGACCCATCGTAGACCTTGGCTATCTGACGAGCCTTGCTCACCGTCCCGGTCGGAGCCTCACACGGATACTCAAGAATGAACGTAGTCGGACATTCACCGTCGAACATCTGCTGAATGCACGGCTTGCAGAAGTCACGACGACGGTTCTGGTTCAAATCCCAGCAACTCAGGCCATTCCAGACGGTAGCTTGGGAACGACCGCAGTGAATGACAGCCTTACGAGGTAGGTCTTCGACCCAGCAAGACGTGCCATCAACGCCATCAGCGCCATCGGCACCATCGCAGATCGTAGCCATAGTCTCGCCACCGCAATAGATTACCGCGCAATCGCCTTCCTGAGTGACATAACAGGATTCACCGTCAGCACCGTCTTCTCCGGGCTCTCCTGGCGGTCCCTGCTCACCATCTTCTCCATCGGCTCCGTCCTCTCCATTACAAACCACAGCACTCGTCTGGTCTTCGCAATAGATGTAAGCACACGGTCCGTCCTGCTCAACGGTACAAGACGTACCTGGAATTCCCTGTGGTCCCTGCGGCCCCTGCTCGCCATCTTCACCATCAGCACCATCCTCACCATCTTCACCGTCCTGGCCGTCCTCTCCATCCTCTCCGTCGTATAGGTAGGCAACCGCATCGCCACAAGTGATGGTGACATATCCATCGCCCTGTTCGATTGTGCAATCGTCCCCATCTTCGCAGACCGGACAACAGTAGATCACGCTCAAATCGACGTTCTTCGTCTTTCTATGGGAAGTGCAGTCGTCGCCCGCAAAAGTCTTGATCTGCAAACTGGTAGGACCAAACTCGTCAGGAGCAACAATTATGAATGTCTCGGTAAAAGTCTGCTTCCCGTTGTTCTTGACATAGTTATCGTGATCGTAACAGACGCCATCGATACTGGTACTCTTCCACTTACGAACATCGTACCACCTACCGTCAAGTTCGACCTGAACGGTAACCTGAACCTCTTCGCCAGGACAAGCCGTGACCGGCTCCAGCGTAACAGATTTGATTGAGTGATGACACGCATCCGCCGTACTCGGCACAGTAGCCACACACAAAGAAACCAGTAGCCCCAAAATGAGATTCTTCATCAGCACTTTTCTCCGTTATTAGTGGCCCAGCCAGCCACCGCCAAGATTGTCACCAAGTGGCGTAACCGGAATGATCAGATCAAAGCCATTTGAGAATTCCAGTTCCACCCCACCATAAAGCGTTTCGCCGTTGAGAACCGGCCCAACGGCCAAGTTCCACGAGTCCACGCCGCACGGGCCAACCGCCAACACAGCGGTACACGCCAAAGCAGCAAGCCATCTTCGCATCGTTACTCCCCTCCTACCAAGGAAACATCGTCCCGACTCAATTCGCTAGGACGATTAGCCTGTGGCTGACCACGACCATAGTTCAACGATACCTCCTGGTCGTCAACAGCCTTCACCTTCGCGGTCTTGCCAACAATGGCAGGACACTCCACACACTTCACGATCTTCACTGTGTCACCAACGTTCATGCTATTCTCCACACTCAAAGTTCCTCAGCCGTTCTAGTGCAGCACCCATATCTTGAGCGATTTCACCATCTACACCAAAACCTCGCTGCATTACCGTTTCTGCGGTAGCAGCTACCTCTTCGTATCGACTAAGAAGCTTGGCTGTACACACAAAGCACGGAGCGTGGACACTAGTATGAAGTGCCATACATTTCCGTCTGAGTTCCAAATATATGTCTCCACCAAGCTTCATTGCTTAGGAATCTCCAACTCGACTATCTTCACCTGAAAACACAGTAGCAACCATCCAAGGCCAAACCCTAATCTTGCCCCGTCATTGAGCAAGCGTGGCTTCCACCACACGGGTCGGCCATATCCAAGCCATCCAAGATACCCACGGCGACCCAATCGTAATCCCACGGCGAAACCATGTTCGTGGTTCCTGACGTGCTTAAAAATGAATCGCTTCATGGTAGATGCCCCCACGACTTTCCCCGCTTTATCGCACCAATCGTCGTATGATCTACCCCAAATCGCCTACCAAGATTGCGCAAGCTGTGGCCAGCAGTCAACAACTTCTTGATTGTTGCGACCTGGGCCTCTGTCAATTTAGACCTACCGTTGGTCTCGCCACGAACCTGTGTCCCATGGCGAACAGCATCGGCTGCATTTTCGTACTGCGTACCCCATCGAAGGTTATCCAACCTGACATTCTGCCGATTGCCGTCGCCATGAAGGCATTGGTAGCCTTGGGGTCTGGGGCCACGGAAAGAAAGCAGTACCAAATAGTGAACGCGATAACAGACTGTAACCCCATCCTTGACTAATCGCACCTGCGGATATCCTTCGCTGTCGAGATACGTCTCCCTTATATGTCCTTTTGCTTCCGGTCTTCGGTAGCGGCTCATAATGCGACCTTCGGACGATATCCGATACAGTCCCTCATACCCAATAATATCTCGCCAAGTTTCTGTTATCATAATCCTACCATCCTTTGAGAGATTTGATAGCCTTGGCAATGGCGATCACCCTATCAGCCTCTATACCACGTTGTAATTTATTCACACCAAAGCCGATTCTCGCCGCACCCTTCTTTATCGGAACGGTGGCTTTCATCTGAGTAGCCAATTCTTCAACAGCCGCATTTAGTTGATCCAACAATTCAGGATTGCCGACGACTCCCTCTTCTTTGAAGATCGGTGCTTTAATCGCCATATTTGCATCCTTCCAAATGCGTTTTCAAACTAACTGGAAATAATTTAATATCTTTGTCCCATTTAATCATTTTTTCATCTGCAAGGCGAGTAAAACAGGACAAACAAATTGTACAATCATTCTCCTGTAATGGATTAACTGCTGACCATATTTTCTGCGGCACCTTAAATCCAATAGGATTAACATGATAGCAAATTTTACAGATTTCTCTGGTTGGAATCATCCTAGTGTATCTCCGGTAAAAGTGAAACCGACGCTGGCGTACCACCCTCCGATACGTTGCTCTCAGACTGCGGCGAACTCAGCCCGTGGCCTCCTGTGGTTGTTACCCACGCCTTCACGCCTTCGCTCACAACGCATGGTGCCATTTAATCCCCCCTCGGAACGTCGGTCAATTCGACCCACACCCGATTCCCACGAGTCTTTACTTCAAGATTGTCAATATTCCGTGCGGCATCGGTCAGGGCCAGATCGATACTCTCTCTGGTTTCGCCATCCACCATTTCCGAACAATCACCAAGCAACGACAAGACACCAAGATATCTCATGTGCTCACCGACATCCTTGCCATTCCTGGTTAGTTGTCGGATACACTCATCCCATGCGTGGACCGCCATCCAAGCGTCAGCCAGCGCGTTATGCTCCATACCTGGGAACTCGCTCTTGGCCCACGCCTGCTTGACCACCTCTTCCTTCACAGCACTGTATGGCTTATTCTGAACCTGGGACAAAGCGAAGAACAGACTGTTCAAATCGATAGAACGGTAATGGAATGGCCAGGGGCCTTGCCAGATGGAACGTAGCATAGGGAGATCGAAAGACCCTACGTTCATACCGAGAGCATGGATTGGTCTGTCCTGTAGACGGGTAGAGAGCCACTGCTTGAAAAGGTGCATGGCCTCTTCGACAGGATAGCTTCGGTTAGCGAGAGTGCCTTGTGGACCGGGGGGATTTGCCAGATCGAGCTTGTTAATTCTCATCGCGTCAGGGGTGGTCACGTAGAGGGGGAACTCAAGCTGGGCATAGAAAGAATTCGTTTCATCGACTGGTAACCTGGGACTGTCCAGCCAAACAGCGCCGATCGCCAACGGCGTATGCTTACCGGGGGTCAGACCACCGGTTTCCAAGTCCAACGCGACAATGGGGGTATCACTGATTCTCATGTAAATCCCTTTCCAAATCACAATCGATGCAGAACTCACCTGTCGGGATTTCATTCCCGCAGCCACATCGATACCACTTCTTCGCTTCTGCAACCAACCTGTTACTCACACATGAGCAGGTGATTATCTCGCCAGCAACCATCCCGGTACCAGCCTTCCGACCCTCACCCTTGCAGTGTGGACAATCGGGATCAGCGTATCGCCTACCCCTTTGCTGTCGGGCCAACTCTCGAAGCGACTCGCAATCCGGCAGCTTGAAGCTATGGTTGCAAACATCGCACTGCATTTTTTGATCGTCACCGGACAACACCATGGGCTTCAATCTCTCTGGTGAGAGCTTGTGGATATTTGTACACCTGGGACACATCTCGAAAGCTAACATACCAATGGCTCCAGTCCGTTATTCTTAGCCCAATAACTCACCCACACACGAATACCAGTCCAGAAATAGTGTCGTTGTAGCGGGCTGCGATTGTCCTTGTCGTATTTGCTCAGCGACATACAAATATCGGCGGCGACACAGGTCTTATCCACATTGATTCTCTTGTGGAATCTTTTCCAGTCACCAACCGCCTTCCAAACTTTGGCCCAATCATCGTTGGTCGCAGTGCCTTTTGGCTTAGAAAAAAGATCATACATCGCTTGGCAAACTGGGTCATGTACGGTCACGGTGTGAACTCTCCACGTTCGGCGGTCATCTCACGCTGGATATTATGAATCCGCGTCACCCGCTTGGCCTTCTTCTTCATACAATCGTCACAGATGACCACCTGTAGGATTTCCTCTACGCCGATAGGCATTGGGTCAAAAACCGTGGACCCGAAATTACCCGTCGCCCGGAAAATCAAGCCGTTGTAGACAGGAGAAATGACCAGGGGGTTTTCGTTCACGTCACCCTCAACGATCCTGTTACAGCACATACAATTGAGTCGGACATACTCGCTCATGTCGTTGTCTCCAGCCACACTTCATATCGCCCAGGACCAATCCTCTTGCTCTTGATATCGGCCCTCTGACCATTCTTGAACACCCAAGACCCATGCTTGTCGAGAACATCCTGGAGTTGCTTGGTACTCATCACCTGTTTGAAGCAGTTCAGAGCCCAGTGGTTGGGATGTAGGCTAGTTGCCACGGTTGAACCCCCATCCAAAATCTGGTTCCAAAAGACGTATCGGGGGTATGGGTTGGGACTCTTGCAGTTTCCATAAAGCGATGCCAGACGCCAAAGTGAGCATCCATCCGAGCATCGCAATCCACAGGCAAGCCTTAAGACCACTGATGGTTCTACGTTGTTTCTCGTTGAGGGCTTTTGCCTCTTTGAGTTCTTTTCTCAGGTTCGAAACCCAGTGCATCTACTCTCTCCGATACGTGAAGTCTAGCTGTTCCCGCTCGTTTGTGTACCGGTCTCGGGGTGTCGGCTGCACGGTAGCATGGATATCGCGTACCCGCCTTTTCGTGTCTGGCCTGCTTTTCAGGCAATGGAGACAGGTGACTTCACTCCAGTCATCGGTGGTGATCATGTTTCTGAAGTTGCAACCGCTAACGTGATGCACTTTCTTCATGTGCGAAGCTCCTGAGAGCAGCGTCTCGCTGCTATCTTATTATACGTGCAACTGCCCTCCCTGTTCGACAGCCCCCCGATTTTTTTTCAGGTGAAGGCATGTCTGATAAAGCGGTTGATTCAGGGGTTGAGAAAGGGGTACCCCCATGTTCAGGATCGTGGACGGTAAAGCGGGTAATGCACAGGATTGTGGACGACAAGGCGGGTGATACGAGAAAGAGTGTACACGAAAAGTGGGTACCGCTTAGAAAATCGACCCGGTTGTGATTGCACCCCCAGCGGTTTTCGGACCCGCCCCAGTTATCGGACATGCGCATTTATCGGGCATACCCCCAGAGCCGAGTTATCGGACCCCTACCCAGCGAAAGTTATCGGACCAACCAATCCCAACCGATCCGAGAAAATTATCGGACGTGATGTGTTATCAGACTATGTTCTTGCATGACATGCAAGGTATGGTTATCGGACTCAACTTTTTTCTTTTTGTTTCTTGCATTCTTGCCGATTGTATCCTACAATTAGAATGTAGGGGAAACGATAACACGAAAGGAAAACACGATGGATTATCAGACCTTGAAGCAAGCAGCCGAGAACGCAGTATCGGACGTTGTGGCTTGGGTATCGAATGATCCGATAAACGGCCTGTACGTTGTGGCTGGAATCGCTGTGCTAGGTGCGATAAACGGAATCAGGCTGAGCTTTAATCGGTGTAAAGGTTCCTATAACGGACGTATCCTGTAAGGGGTGATAACTATGAAGTGGATGCTGGTTACCTATCGGACTACGGATTATCGGCACAAAATGTACGCTGTGGTTCCCGCGCTTTACGTATCGGACCTAGTGGACTGGCTGAAATTATCGGAATCAGCCGAGATCGTTTCTGTGACCGATAACCCTGTTCGTGAATTGCCGGGAATATCGGCCTTTCGACCGCCCGAAAACTGGCCGAGTTATCGGGCCTGTGAGCAGTACATTCTAGTATCGGACCTTGTGGGCTCTGCCCGATAATCAGGAGACGTACCATGCTAGGTAAAGCAAGACTTGAAGTTCCGGCGACCGATAACTCCGATGCGATACGGGAAGACGGCTTATCGGACGCGCTCGCCATGTCCTACGGCAGACTGTTCGGGATGCTATTATCGGACGAACATGAGTTCGTGTTTGTTACGCTATCGGACGGAACCGAGAAAGTTATCGGATACGATACCCTACGGAATGAAGTAGTTATCGGAACACTGAGAAGGGAGCGATAACATGGAGCCGATTAAAGGGACACTTGTTACGCTTATCGGACACGATACGCTGGTTGGGTATCTTACCGGACGTACTAAACCGGGCCGACGATGTGAATACTGGCAGATTTATTGGACCAAAACGGACGCCGATATGGCCGACAATATCGGACAATGGGTACCGCGCGACCAGATTATCAGACGTTGAAGGGAGCGATAACATGGCAAGATACCGAGTTAGCGGACCAGAAGAATTTCAAGTGATAGCGGAAGCAGCAGGAACATTATGGGAACGACCGATAATTGACGGCATCCTGCGGAATCGGTTACCGGACCATACCCAGGATCACCTACCATTATCGGAATGTTGCATCGGTACAATAGAATGGACAGTATCGGACGTTGACATGGACGTTATCAGACGTGCGGGTGGATTTCGGGAATACGCAAACAATGTTATCGGAGGACCGATCCTGTAAGATTATCGGACGTTGACCGGCGACGACCTGCTGGAGTTATAGGACGTTGGGCCGTGCGCGAAGGTCCGATAATGTGAGAAGCAGTTTGGTGTGTGTTATCGGACCCTGGCCTCGGTAGGACGTTCAGAATTATAGGACGTTGAGCCGTGCGCGATTATAGGACGTGGCGTATAATGGTTTCGTGTGTGTGCTTTCTTGCATGGAATTATCGGATGGTGCCAGGAATATCATAGGGCGTGGCGCATCGCAGCGGGGCACATTATAGGACCAAAAGATTTTTCCGAAAAAAGGCGTTATCGGACCTGGACTTCTGGGCGATTGCATGGTATAATATAGTGGACACGAAAGGAGGACGTTATGGGGCCTGATTTGATACCGGACTATTCCGACATGGTTATCGCCACCAAGAAAAACGATGAGAATTATCGGGCCAAACCCGATGGCTGGGAAGTTTACTCATACTTTACAAAGCTGTTCTTGTCGGTTATCGGAATCATCATCGGCGCGACGTTTGTTATCGGAATCATCTGGGAGTTTATCGGCCCCATCGTTGTGTGCGGAGTTATCGGACTACTGCTCTGGTGCTGCAATCGTTATGGGACCAACCGATCGGTATTCGACCGGTTCCGTTATCGGACCACGAAATCTCAGCGCGAGAGAATCCGGCGCAGATTATCGGACGCAAGAAAACCAGAAAAAAACTCGTTATCGGGCTTGACATCCTGCTGGTATATGCTATAATATAGTGTAAGGGAAAACGATACTTTTTCGGACCTTGGAGATTTACGATGACAACCAAGCAGAAAGTTATCGGGCAGACGGGTCGTGTGGCACTATCGGACGAAGCAATCCAGTATAAACTGTCCCGAAAGCGGACGGTCCAATACTGGTACGTTAAGTGCGCCCACGGTTATCGGGCGGAAGTGGTTGGTCCGTTTCATTCTCGGACCTACGGTGCGTGTGGTTTTGGGACCACCAAGAAACGAGCTAAAGCAGCACTGGAACGCAATCTGGGCAACAATTATGGGTATATCGGCAAGCTCATGTTCTCGGACGTGGACGAGGCCGATAACGTAGGCCGATTCGACGAGCGCCTAGTGGCCGATAATGCTTCGGCTCGCCCGATAACTGCGCACGATGCGTGCGGAAACGCTGGCATGTAGTTCTCGGACGTTGGGCGGGGTAGGGTTTTCGGACCCTACCTCGCTCTGTGGAGGACCGAATTATGGGACGTGAGACACGATTCTGGATTAAAACGGTACTTTACATGGTTCTGATAACCTTGGCAATGTGGTAGGGGCGATAACATGGCAAGGTACATTGCAGTAAGACTGGACAACGACGAGCTATCGGACCAAGAGGCCCTCGGCATCATATCGGACCTTACGGCTGGCGACGACGAGCTATCGGACCCTAGAATAATTGAACTAGGATTTCAACGCATGGTTAGTGGTTCTCGGACGTGGCATACTCCGCATCTTATTCGGACCACGACGTGATATCGGACCTTGGGGCTCGCTGGGACGTTCCGAATTATCGGACGTTCCGCCGTGAGCTTTTATCGGACCTGACCAGGAATCATTTACCCTGTGTGCTCGTGTGCATGATATTCTAGGACGTGGCCTAGAATATCGAATGTGAGTTTTTTTGCGAAAAAACGTGACATTATCGGACGAACAACCGATGCCTCGGAGTTATCGGACATAGGCCGACCGCGCTATGTTATCGGACGTTGGCCCGTGAAAGGTTATAGGTCCATAGCGCTATATTATGGGACTATAGCGCAAGCACGAGTTATCGGACTACAGCCAGAATGAAGTTATAGGACGTTTGCATATCGGGACGTTATCGGACCCTTTTGCGTCGGGCAAAGGTTATCGGACCAAGGAGCGGACCCAGTAATTTATCGGACTTTGCGCCGGGCGTTTTATCGGTTCTGTCCGGGAACTAGTTTGGTGTGTGTGATAATGTCCACGTTTTCTTGTATCTGCGGGCGGTTTTGCACATTCGGACGTGCAGATTATCGGAAAGGGTAGATAATATCGCGGTTTTCCGCTCCAGGCCGGTTTTATCGGACGAAGTGGCCGAGTTATAGGACTAGCGTAAGCTGTTTTATCGGAAGGTCCGGGAAAATCGACCTTCTGGGCGTATAAAAACGGGGTTTTCTCGGACTAGCTCAAAAAGGTCGGTATTATCGGACACACGAAAGCGGACGTTGTTATAATTCGATATTATCGGTCGAAGTGCGATAAGATCGTGGATTGAAGCCCAAAAACGCCGATGAAAAAAAACGGATCTCGCATTGACCTTTTGTATAACTAGGGGTATAGTATAATGTAAGATTAAAGAAAACGAGAACACGAAAACGGACGTTGGGGTCCGGCGCGTGTTTTCGGACGCAACCCGACGCGGTTATCAGAACCGCCGATAATAAGTGGCCTGTGCAATGTAGGTCCGAATAACTGTTCTGTGTCTGGTTCACTACTTGCCCGTCCTATAGTCTGGACGGGGTAGTCTGGGCATAATGGGACGGGCGTCACCTGTAGGGAGACGTAAGATGTCCGATAATGCCACCGGAACGCAGGTCGAGTTTGGGTCCGATACTTTTCTGGCCAACGCTGCCGTCTACCGTGGCGCGAAGCGCATCGTCGATGCCGCGTCCGGGTACGACAGTCTCGACGACGCCATCGCCGCGCTCACGGAAG
>Ga0180431_10000037_pt1 | contig 164649 bp, 165 predicted proteins | sample SS_ome_11_FD_132459 | JGI IMG/M metagenome (GOLD analysis project Ga0180431, IMG submission 132459) | Hypersaline lake sediment archaeal communities from the Salton Sea, California, USA - SS_1_MS_1 metaG | ecosystem: Environmental > Aquatic > Non-marine Saline and Alkaline > Hypersaline >...
GCTGGCAGAAGAGTATAAAGGGGGAGAAGTGGATATTGGTGAAGATAGCGATTTAGTTTATTTTCCAGAAAAGTATGATCAGGAAAATCACGGCGGAAAAACCAAGAAGGAAATTATAGAAAACACAGACGGCTGGGACATAATGTTTATAGAGAATTTGCCAGATTTGCCAGCAGAAGGCAAGGGAAAAGAAGTTGGAGGCAGAAAGCAGTTGGAAGCGAATCAGACCCCAAATCAATATTTAGAAAAAATGAAAAAAGAAGAGCAATATCAAGGCGAGAGCGGTATGACGCCAGAAGCTGAGTTAACGTATTTTATGCATTATTTGCAGAAGAATAACCAAGTAATTGATGACTGGCAAGGCAGTGGTAAAGTTAATTGGAATTTAGGCGGATATTTAAAAAGCGCGGGCGGCGTTTGCTGTTCTTTCTGGTCTCGGTCTCGTCGGCGGATGTTCCTGCTTTGGAACGTTTCTGGTGCTCGCGATGGCGATGGCGCGGTTCGTGCCTCGGTCAGGATTTAGGATCTTGACCTTTGATATTTGATTTTTCTTTTGTTTCAATTTTTTACTTTTTGTTTTTATTTTATGTCAGAACAACCACAATCCCTAGAAAGTCAATTAAAAATGGCCCGCCCGAGAAAGACTGAGGTGGCGCGCATACCATTGACGCCTGAAGAAGACAAGCGTTTGTTTAGAATTTTAAATAAAGCAATTGAAGCTGAGAAAAAAAGGGAATTGGCAAAGGCGATTGAGTTATATGAACAGTACAAGGAAGAGTTATTACAGATAAAAAGAGAAAAAATGCCATGGGATATGGAAAGATTAATTGAATGGGCAAAAAAAGATGCTGGGATTGCCAATGCAGAAAGATGGGTAACGGCAAATTTTGAATATGATGAGGAAGGGAAATTGATAGCTATAAATGATATTGATTTGACAGGTAAAGAATTAAAAGAACTTCCCAGTGGAGTTAGTTTTATCGGAGACTTGAGATTGACCAAAGCTAAGGTTCAGAAATTTCCTACTGAATTTTCAGTTGATGGCAATTTATATTTGGATGAAGCAAGAGTGAAAAGGCTGCCTCCTGGTTTGGATGTTGGAAATCATTTGACATTAAAAAAATCACAAGTTGAGCTATTGGGTGAAAACACAATAGTTGATGGCTGGCTCGATGTGACAGAAAGCAAACTCCAGTGCTTACCTGAAAATTTAACAGTGATTAGCCGTTTATATGCCTCTGGCTTAAAAAGCATAAAGGGTATTCCAAAAAGCTTAAGAGTAGAAGGAGATCTTAATTTGCAAGGCACTAATATAAGAAAAATACCTGACGATTTTAGAGTGGGCAATAGGTTAGTATTGATGAATACGCCAATTTTAGAGATTGGCAATAATGTAAATATTGGGGGCAGCTTGGTTTTGACTGGCACTAAAATACAAAGAATTGGAAATAATCTTAGAGTTGGCAAGGATTTAGTATTGGGAAGGTGCTCAAAATTAAAAAGCCTGCCTCGAAATATAGAAGTTGGCGGCAAGGTTGATATTCATGATACAAGAATCGGGAGCATACCTCCAATGCATGTAAAAGGTGATTTGAATATTAGCTCAAATTACCGGATCAGTAATTTACCAGATAATTTACAGGTCGATGGTAATATTAATGTTGGTCTGTGCAAAAAGAAATTATATGAAAAGGCAAAAAAATTAAAAGAGCAGGGGAAAATTAAAGGAGAAATTAAAGGGCAAATAGATCCAAGGCATAAAACATAGACCCCATAACGTCTTAACTTCTTTCCGTATTAACGCAATATTATATGATCAGTTCAAAATATTTACTTCAAAAATCATTCAGCAGCGTCTTGTTATTTTTGTTTGCCAGCTTTTTCCATATGTGCCTTTCCTGGTGGCCAAAATATGTTGATCTGACCAAGTTTTTTTGCAATATAAATGAAAGCGTGTGGGAGCATATGAAAATGGCCTGGTGGGCAGCAATTGTTGTAGCTTTTATAGAAATGATATTTTTTCACTGGTCAAAAAACAGGAATTTTATAATGTCAAAGATTTTCAGTTCGATTATTTTAATTACAATAATTCCAATTTTATTTTATTCATACACATATTTTATTGCCAGTGATTTAGTTATTGATATTATAATTTTAATAATTGCTATTATTATCGCTCAAATTTTTGAATATTTATTAATGACAAAAACTCATTTTTATTGGGCAGTTTATTATATATCGCTTTTTGCGTTTTTAATGGTTAGTTATTTATTCATGAGTTTTAGTGTTAATGCTCCTGATTTAATTTTATTTAAATAAATTACAAATTATTACAAATGAAGACTTTTAGCAACAGATTACAAATAATGCGTATTCGTAATTATTTGTAATATATTCTGGAAAAGCTAGTTATTTGTAATTAATTAGAAAGAAATTTTAAAAAAGTATGCAAACGAAAATTTTTAACATTTTAATGATTGTTTTGATCATAATTTTTATTGTAGGCTTAGGCTTGGGCTATTGGTCTTTGTCAAAAAAGATTTGTGACATCCAGACTGAAATTAAAAATATGAAGCAGATTGATGAAGTAAAGGTAGATGCTCAGATTGATGTGGCAAAAGAAAAAAAGGACATTGAACAACAGGATGCTTTGACAGTGGCTGGAAAAGTGATAAAAGCAATTGAAAATAAAAGCCTGGCCAGCTGGTCAACCTATATTCATCCAGAAAAAGGAGTAAAATTTTCACCGTATTTTTATGTTGAAGATGATGACTTAGTCTTTATGCCTGAAGATTTGAAGAGTTTTACAAATAGCAGAAAAAAATACGAATGGGGCGTATTTGACGGCACTGGCTTGCCAATTAATCTGAATTTTAATGATTATTATGACAGATTTATTTATGATGAAGATTTTTCAAATGCAGAATCAATCAGTGTGGATAAGTTTATTGGCTCAGGCAATACGATAAATAACATTAAAGAGTATTATCCTGGTGCTACCACAGTTGAATTTCATTTTAGTGGTTTTGAGCAAGATCTTGGCGGCATGGACTGGAAGAGTTTAGTATTAGTTTTAGAACAATCTAATGGCCAGTGGTATTTAGTTGGAGTGGTGCATGGGGAATGGACGATTTAGTCATGGAACACATAACATGGATCAATTGATATAAAACTCGAAGCATGAAATTCGAAACTCGAAAAAAATAATGAAACAATGAAACCATGAAGCAATTAATAACAAAAATAGCAGTGGCAATGTCTGGCGGCGTTGATTCTAGCGTGGCTGCTTTTTTATTAAAACAAAAAGGATATGATGTGTTTGGCGTATTTGCAAAATTTTGGGCAGAAGAAGACGGAGAAAAAATTAGAGAAAATATTTGCTGTTCAAAACAAGCAAGAGATGATGCAAAAAGAGTTTGTGACAAACTTAACATTCCTTTTTATACTATAAATCTTGAATCATCGTTTAAAGAAAAAGTGGTTGATAATTTTTTACTTGAATATAATGAAAGCCGGACGCCAAATCCGTGCGTTCGGTGCAATCAGTTTATAAAGTTTGGTCAGCTTTTAGAAAAAGTTGAAAAACTTGGTGCCACACATTTAGCAACCGGTCATTATGCGCAAGTTAAACAAACGCGCGGACAGTACAGACTTTTACGCGGACGAGATAATGAAAAAGATCAATCTTATTTTTTATATCGATTAAATCAAGACCAGCTTTCAAAAGTTTTATTTCCAGTAGGGCATTTAAAAAAGAAAAAGGTGCGAAAAATTGCTCAGAAAAATAATTTACCTGTGGCTTCTAAAAAAGAATCGCAAGAAGTATGTTTTGTGCCATCTGGAGATTTACAAGATTTTTTAGCACGCTATTTGGATTTAAAGCCTGGAGAAATAAAAGATGTAGATTTAAAAAAAGTTTTAGGAGAACATAAAGGCTTGGCCATGTACACTATTGGTCAGCGCAAAGGAATAGGCTTGGCTGGCGGGCCGTATTTTGTTGTTCAATTGGATAAGGAAAATAATATTTTATGGGTTACGAAGAACCAGGATCATGAAAAATTAAAAATGGACAAGTTGGTATTAAACAAAATAGATTGGATTGTAGGAACGCAAAATCTTGCGTTCCCACTAAAGGCCACGGCCAAAATACGGTACGGCAGTCCAGAAACGCCAGTTTTAATTTCAAAAAAAGATAATAAATATTTAATTCAATTTAAAAAACCCCAATGGGCAGTAACACCTGGGCAGTCAATTGTGTTTTGGAAAGGAAAAGAAGTGCTGGGTGGTGGTGTGATTTAATGCAGCCGCGCCCGTTTTGTCGTCCTTCGCCAAGGCTACGGACGACTCCGCTCGAGATGACAAGGCGGACGCGGCTGCAGCTAGCAATGTTGTGTCATTTCGACCTTGTGGAGAAATCTAATAAAAAGTATGTCAACAGATCACGATTATTATGTATACATTATGTCAAGCCTCCAAAAAGCAATTTATATTGGAGTGACAAATGATTTAGAACGAAGAGTGAGTGAACATAAAGCTAAAATTTACGAAGGATTTTCGAAAAGGTATAATTGTACAATTTTGGTTTATTATGAATATTTTACGGATATTAATGAGGCTATTGATAGAGAGAAACAGATAAAAAAATGGAGAAGAGAAAAGAAAATTTGGCTGATTGAATCAGAAAATCCAAATTGGAAAGATTTGGCATTTGATTATTAGTGCAGCCGTTTGGAAATTGATTAGATCTCTCGACTTCGTCGTCCTTCGCCAAGGCTATGGACGACTCCGCTCGAGATGACAAGGCGGACGCGGCTGCAACCAAAAGTCTTGTGTCATTTCGACTGGAGGCCCGCTTTTGGTGGGCCGTAATGGAGAAATCTAATTAATGGAAATTCCAATAAAAAGTTGAAAAATAACCAAAAGCTGTTAAAATAGATTTAATTGATAAAAATTATATATATGAAAATTACTGCACACGAATTAAGACAAAAATACATAGATTTTTTTAAAGAAAAAAAGCATAAACAAATTGCTTCTGCTTCTTTGATTCCGGAAAATGATCCAACAGTTTTATTTACCACAGCTGGCATGCATCCGCTGGTTCCGTTTTTAATGGGTGAACCTCATGCTCAGGGCACACGCCTGGTTGATTTTCAAAAATGTATTAGAACTGGTGATATTGATGAAGTGGGTGACGCTTTTCATCATACTTTTTTTGAAATGCTTGGCAATTGGTCATTAGGTGATTATTTTAAAAAAGAAACAATTGAATGGAGTTTTGAATTTTTAACTGATGAAAAATGGCTTGGTTTGCCAATAGAAAAATTGGCTGTTACTTGCTTTGAAGGAGATGATGATGCTCCCAGAGATGAAGAATCTGCAGAGATTTGGAAAAGTATGGGAGTTTCAGAAGATAAAATAATTTTTATGCCAAAATCAGAAAATTGGTGGGGGCCAGCAGGTGAGACCGGACCTTGCGGACCAGATACTGAAATGTTTTATTATATTGGCCCAGATGAGCCGGGCAAAGACAGTAATCCTGGCAATGATGAAGAAAATTGGGTGGAAATATGGAATGATGTATTTATGCAATACAATAAAACTTCAGATGGAAATTATGAACCATTGGTTCAAAAAAATGTTGATACAGGCATGGGACTTGAGAGGACATTGGCAGTAATGAATGGATTGTCAGATAATTATCGAACAGAATTATTTTGGCCGGTTATTCAGAAGATTGAGGAATTATCTGGAAAAAGATATGGACAAAGTCAGGAAGTCACTTTAGCAATGCGGGTGATTGCTGATCATATTAAAGCTTCAGTTATGATTTTAGGAGATGAACATGCAGTGGCGCCTTCAAACGTAGATCAGGGTTATATTTTGAGAAGATTAATTCGCAGAGCAATCAGGCAGTCAAAGCAAATTGGCATTGAAAAAGATTTTACAGTAAAAATAGCTCAGGTTGTTACCAAAATGATGGTTGAAACATATCCAGAAATTAGAGAAAATGAGCTTAGTATTTATGATGAATTAAAAAAGGAAGAGGAAAAATTCAGAGAAACTCTTGAAAAAGGTGAGAAGGAATTTAAAAAAATGTCCAAAGATAAAAAAATTGACGGCAAAGAAGCTTTTATCTTATTTTCAACCTATGGTTTTCCATTTGAAATGACTAAAGAGATGGCTAAAGAGATTGGAGTGGAAATTAATGAACAAGAATTTTTAGAAGAATTTAAAAAACATCAGAAACTTTCAAAAACCGCTTCAGTTGGTAAATTTAAGGGCGGGCTGGCTGATGCTTCTGAAGAAACAAAACAGCTTCATACAGCAGCTCATCTTTTATTAGCAGCTTTGCGAAAGGTTTTAGGCGATCATGTTGAGCAAAAAGGCTCAAATATCACGCCTGAACGATTACGATTTGATTTTTCTCATACTGAAAAGATGACTGATGATCAGAAAACTGAGGTTGAAAAATTGGTAAATGAAGCAATTGAAAAAGATTATTCTGTTTCATATGAAGAAATGTCTTTGGATGAGGCAAAAGAATTGGGAGCAATGGGAGTTTTTGAATCAAAGTATGGGGAAAAAGTTAAAGTTTATACAGTTGGAGAGGGTAAAGATATTTTTTCAAAAGAAATTTGTGGCGGTCCGCATGTTGAGAGAACTGGAGGACTTGGCAAATTTAAAATAAAAAAAGAGCAGTCCAGCTCTGCTGGGGTGAGGAGGATTAAGGCGGTTTTGGAATAGTTGGACGCCCTGAGTAAATTCACGAAAGACTAGTAAGAGATCCCCAGTCAAGCTGGGGATGACGAACTGGACGGGGCGTTAGACCACCGACATCGGACGTCATTCCCGACCCCGATCGGGAATCTCAGTAACATTTGTCGGTGTAATAATATGAAAACATTCCACGTTTACATGATGGCTAGTAGAAAAAACGGCCCAATATATATTGGGCTCACCAGTGATTTAGTTAATAGGGTTTATGAACATAAAACTGAAGTTTATGAGGGATTTACAAAAAAATATAACATTAAAAGATTAGTATATATTGAAGAATATGATTATTTTGATGAGGCAGTAAGACGAGAAAAACAATTAAAAAAGTGGAATCGAGCTTGGAAAATTGAATTAATAGAGCGAGATAATCCTAATTGGTATGATCTTTATTATGAATTATACTGAAATGCCCTGCATAAGTATATGAAAAACGAATAAGAGATCCACAGTCAAGCTGAGGATGACGTTATGGGCAGGACGAAGTCACAACACCGATACTGATCGTCATTCCTGATTTTTATTGAAGTTTATAAATAATTATCAATTCTCTTTCAGCCGACTTAAGTCGTCATTCCCGACCCCGATCGGGAATCTCATTAATAGTTGCCGGCTTAGTCAGATAAGGGTGCTCCGGTACCTTTCTTGATTTTTAAAAACATTTCTGATATTATAATTTGATATAGAAAAAGGAGGTCAAAGTGGTAGACAAAGAACCTGATAGCTCTTTTCAAAAAAGCGGTTTGCCAGAAATAGGCATTCCACAAAGGCCAAGAGACGGGCCAATAAATGATGAAGAAATAAATAAAAGATTTAAGATGTGGCTTGATAGTGTACTGCATTATCATATCAATCAGTATTTTGATAATTATTTTATAAGCTGGATAAAAGTTCTAATTCAGGTATTGAATAATGAAAAGGTGAAAAAGCTACTGTCATATATTGATGATTTATATTTAAGAGCGGGAAAACAGCAGCCTGGTATTATTGTTGGAAATTATTTGGATCACACATTAATTCTTAATCCTTCAAATCTTCAGGCAGAAGATGACTTATCAAAGCTGTCTGATTTAATTAAACAGAATCCAATATTAATTTTAGCAATGATGATGGAATTTGATGAATTAATTTTGTATATTCTGACAAATAATAATATATCAAGCCATCTCAAAGACTGTTGGCCGCATATATTACTGCGTTTTATTGAAGTGGTACGAGAATTTGAAAATGATAAAGCAGTCACAAACTTCAAAATTTCAGAAGCATTGATGAGCAGTAAAAAAGTAAATGGCTCATGGCCTGGATTTCTGATTGTTAAAAATGAATCTATGGCCATTTACTACAGATGGCATAGGGTAGCTGTTCATTTCCACGACCAAAAAGTCATTTTTTCGACCGATACAATTATTGAAGATGAGCTTGAGGCTTTTTCTAAATCAACGCTTGACGCAGCGCCATATACTTGGTTTTATTTGCCAATGAGCATGGCTGAATTAAAGAGTATGTTGGTTGAAAATAATTCGCAGTCGAATATTTTCAGAATCAAATAAGGTCTTTCATAAAAATGGAAGGCTTTTTTTATAGAGGGTGATGAGATAAAGAGTCAATTTTGTGTTTTTAAAATATTTTGGTAATATAGATTAACATAGATCATGTATCATGGATCACGTATCATTGCTCCATGTTTCATGCTCCATGTTCCATGAATTATGCCCGAAACTCCAATGATAAAACAATATAAGGAGATTAAGAAAAAGAATGAGGATTCAATCCTGTTTTTTAGATTAGGAGATTTTTATGAAATGTTTGGTCCAGATGCTATTGAGGCATCAAAGATTTTAAATATAACTTTAACAGCCAGAAATAAGGGTACTGATAATGAAACACCAATGTGCGGCGTGCCATATCACGCAGTGGACGGCTATTTGTCAAAATTAACCAAAGCTGGGAAAAAGGTTGCCATTTGCGATCAGACTTCAGATCCAAGCCTGCCAGGAATTGTTAAACGAGAAGTTGTCAGGGTGGTTACACCTGGCACAACGCTGGATGATAATATTTTAGACAATAAAGAAAATAATTATTTGGTTGCCTTGGCTTATTTGAAAAAAATATGGGGTATGGCAGTATGCGATTTAACCACTGGAGAATTTAAGGTTAATGAATTTGATAATTTTGACCTTTTGCAAAATGAATTATTCAGACTGAATCCGTCAGAAGTTATTGTTACACCAAGCTTAAATAATAATTCTGATTATCAGTCTTTTTTTAATAAATTAAAAAATTTAAACCCTTTTCAAATACCCAATTTTGAAAATCCAAATGAATTTTTGATTAAACATTTTAATGTAAAAAGTTTGGCCAGTTTTGGCATTGAAAGCCTGGAAACTGGAATTATCGCTGCAGCAAATATTTTAGGATATCTAATCGAAACTCAGAAAACAAATTTAGAACACATTACTGGCATTGCTTTGTATAACTTGGCAGATTATATGATTTTAGATGAGGCAACTATTAGAAATTTAGAATTGTACGGTACAGCGCAGGATTTTGAATATCAAGGCAGTTTATTATCAGTTATTGACCATACAAGTACAGCTATGGGCGGCCGCATGCTTGGCCAGTGGTTACGATATCCTTTATTGGCAAAAGATAAAATTGAGCAACGACATCAAGCAGTAGAAGAATTGACTAAAGATATTTCCAAACAGGATAAATTTAGACAAACCTTAAAAAATGTTTCTGACCTTGAACGGCTTTTGGGAAGAATTGGCTGCCAGCGGACAAATGCCCGTGATTTAGTTGCTTTGAAAAATAGTTTGCGCCAGGTGCCAAAGTTAAAGCAGATGCTGGCTGATTCAAAAGCAGAACTGATGCAAAATATTTATGAGAATTTTGATGAACATTTAGATCTGGTATATTTTTTAGAAGAAGCAATAATTGACGATCCGCCAGCAATAACTACTGAAGGCGGTATGATCAAAGAGGGGTTTAATAAAGAATTAGATGAACTGCGCTCAATTTCAGACAATGCCAAAGATTGGATAAACAAGATGCAGCAAAAGGAAATTGAAAATACAGGCATTAATACTTTAAAAATTAAATATAACAGAGTGTTTGGTTATTATATTGAAGTTAGTAAAGCAAACCTTAAATCTGTCCCTGAAAGCTATACGCGAAAACAAACTCTTGTTAATTCTGAAAGATTTATTACGCCTGAATTAAAAGAATATGAAGAAAAAGTTTTAGGTGCTGAGGAAAAAATAAAGCAATTAGAGCAAGAGCTTTTTGAGCAAGCCAGAGCAAAGGTGATAGAGTTTTTTCCACAAATAAAACAAACAGCAACTTTGATAGCCACTTTTGATGCACTATTAAGTTTTGCAGTTCTGGCTGTTAAGGAAAATTATATTCGTCCGAAAATATGTACAAAAAAAGTAATTGATATAAAAGATGGCCGTCATCCAGTAATTGAAAAATTCATAGATGAGTCTTTTATTCCAAATGATTCGTATTTAGATCATCAAAATCATGAGTTAATTTTATTAACCGGCCCGAACATGAGCGGTAAATCAAGCTATCTGCGCCAGGTGGCTTTAATTGTGTTGCTAGCCCAGATGGGAAGCTTTGTTCCTGCAGCTGAAGCAAAAATAGGTTTAGTTGACCGAATTTTTACCAGAGTCGGCGCCTCAGATAATCTAATACGCGGCCGGTCAACCTTTATGGTTGAAATGGAAGAGGCGGCAAATATTTTAAATAATGCCACAAAAAAGAGTTTAATTATACTTGACGAACTGGGCAGGGGAACATCCACTTACGATGGCGTGGGGATTGCCTGGGCAATTGTTGAATATATTCATAACAATGTAGGAGCATATACATTATTTGCCACTCACTATCATGAATTAATTGAAGTGATTGAAAATTTGAAAAAAGCGCAGAATTATTCTGTGGCTGTGACCGAGGACAATGGCAAGGTTGTGTTTTTACGAAAAGTATTAAAGGGCGGAGTGAATAAAAGTTATGGAATTGAGGTGGCAAAACTTGCTGGATTGCCAGATGATATTATTGACCGGGCAAATGAGGTTTTAGATAAACTGGAAAAAGACAGGGAAGTGGATATTATTAAAAATACAGAGCAGGGAGAATTGCGTTTAGCACCTAAGGTTGAATCTCAAATTGAAAAAGACATTGAAGAACTGGATTTGGAAAATTTAACGCCAATTGAGGCTTTGCAGAAATTAGAGCAATATAAAAAGAAATTGAAATAAATTTGGCTGGCGCGGGTCTGGTAACGACGAATTCGAATTCGTCGTTACCAGACCGTAGGGACAGAATAGTATTCTGTCCCTACATCCCCGGACGGGGATTGCGCCCTGCCATTTTTACCCAAATTTACACAATTTTTTAATATTAATTACAACCTATTGACAAAGTTAATAATAATTGATATAATGTTTTATACTGATCTTTGAATTACAGTTTCTGCGGAAAAGGGAATTGGGCTATCGATTTAAGGACCCTTTAAGAATTATATGTTAAGGCTTGTTTAGCTTCGGCTGGACAGGTGACAAAGCGCTACGGTTTGTTTCGTTTCGGCGGGATGATCCAAGGGCGCTGGCCCCACCCTTTTTCGCAGAATTTCTTTACAATACAGTTCCTGCGGGCGGGCATTGTTGCCCCACCCTTTGATCGCGAGGAAAAGTGAAGCTCTCATCTGCCAGCATTGTGTTCGGTGGGGAGGGTAAATTGATCTCGCAACATTGCTGGGGCGTGTTAATAAACTCGTCCCGCAGGATTTCCTTACAATACAGTTCCTGCGGAAAGTTGGCGGGCAGACCCTCACTCACGGAAAGTTGATTGGCCGGATGATCCTCATTTGGTTATCCTTTGCTGACCGTAAAATGGTGTCTTTCCGGCGTCAGGTGTTCTTTGTTTGCCGTAAAAACGGTTTTTTTCCGTAGGGATCCTTTGTTGGCAACTCCTTTGGAGTTCCCATAGTGGACTCATATTGTCACAAGGCTTCGGATATTTCTGAATGCATGGACCTGCTAGGCTGATAGCCGGGGCAGAAGTGCATGCGGTGTAATCATTTAATATGATTACGGGTTTCTGTGACAAATATAGCATTTTCATGTGCTGTGAGTCCACACCTTTTTGATGGCATCGCCTCCCTCTGGGATCAAGGCGATTACCATAGGGGGCTTCTGGCAGTCCCTAAAGTAAAGCCGTTCAGTCGCCTTTTGCGACTGAACAGAGGAGTCGCCTTCGATTGCGACTCCCAGGCTAAGATACCAGAGCAGGGACCTATGCTTTGGAGTAAAATTCAGAAGGTGTGGCAGCCTTCCTGGAGATGAGCATTGGTTTTTTTAAGCTCATTCATGCCAAGACCGTTAACGTGCCATCAGCGTGGTCTTTTGAATGGAGGTTCACATTCAAAAGACCAACCTTGTTTTGTATCAGATTCAGGCACTGCCAGTCAGTGTTTATGAATCTGTATTTGATTCCCAGGCGATCACGCTTTTACAAGCGGTTATGAGCCTGTTTGAACATAGAGGCGTTTCTTCAATAGAAGCGCCTCTTACTTTTGAAAATATTGACAAAATAGTCAGTAATTGTTATTTTAAATACGCTGCTGCTTGCAGCGTTCTCATGATGCTGGCGTGATGTTCTGTCGCTCATCACGCTGAAAAGGGGGCTTGGCACCCCTTGGCTGGTTTTTTGGGTGGATTTCGGCCAGGGTCTTCTCCAGGCCCGTAAGCCAAGATACCAGAGCAGGAGCCTATGCTCTGGATTGAAATTCAGAGAGATTGGCAATCTTTCTGAAGGCCCTGCAGTTTCGGCTGCTTGTGCTCTATGCCAAGAAAAGCCCATGGTGGATCATGTTTGGGCGTTTGCAGGTGGGATTAAACATGATTGCTCCGAAATATGCCTCTATGGTGCAGGCTCGCATTCAAGAGGCAACTAAAATTACGCGCCATGCGCGTTCACATTTTATAAAGCGTTTTCCTCAGTGGAAAACGTTTTTTCTTTCTAAATTTTATTGCAGCAGGGCGTGAACGCGTGTATAATGCACGCGTTTGTAGGGACAGGTCGCGACCTGTCCCTACGCCCGGAAACGGCGAATTCTAATTCTCCGTTTCCGGGCCTCGCCCTGCTGTATTCCTTTTTGCATTTCAATAATTTTATGATAAGCTATTTACACTATGGCAAAGATAAAAATACTTCCACAAGACATTATTAACCAAATAGCTGCCGGAGAGGTGATAGAACGACCTGCTTCAGTTGTTAAGGAATTGGTTGAAAACAGCCTGGATGCTGGAGCTGATAATATTGAAATTGAAATAAAAAACGGTGGCATTAATTTGATAAGGGTTTCAGACAATGGCCATGGAATGGGTGAACAAGATGCAAAATTAAGTATTGCTCAGCATGCTACAAGCAAAATTGACCGAATAAATGATTTATTCAGTATCAATAGCTTTGGTTTTCGAGGAGAGGCTTTGGCCAGTATTGCTTCAGTAAGTAAATTTACTTTGCAGACGAAAGACCAGGATTCTCTGTCAGGAGCGGAAATTTCTAACGCATCTGGCCAGTTTGCAGAAAATCAAACTGCCTGCCCTCAGGGTACAATTGTGAAAATTGAGGATTTGTTTTATAATGTTCCAGCCAGAAAAAAGTATTTAAAAACGGCTAATACTGAATATAACCATATTTTAGAATTGTTTATTCGGTTTGCCTTAATTCATGGCAAGATAAACTGGAAACTAACTCATAATAATAAAGTCATTTTTCATCTGCCTAAGACTGATAAATGGCTGGATAGAATTGAGTTGCTGCTAGGCGAAAGAGTGGCGTCAAATTTGCTTGGACTAAGAGTAAATTTAGTAGATGTGGAGTTTATTGGATATATTGGAAAGCCTCAGATTGCATCAAAATCCAGGCAGCATCAATATTTATATGTAAATAAGCGGCCAGTGAACGAATATGTTATTTCTAAAAGCGTAAAAGACGCTTTTCAAACATTGATTCCAAAAGATCATTACCCAGCCTTTATTATGAATTTGAATATTGATCCATATAAAATTGATGTTAATGCTCATCCCAGAAAACTTGAAGTAAGATTTTCAGAACCGCAAATTATTTATCGCAGCACTTATCGGGCAATTAGCGCAACCTTGGATAAAAATAATTTGGTAAAGACCATTCAGACGCCAATTGATTCAGAGCAGGCTGAAACAGTGCAGGAAAAAACCGGCTTCTCTGACATAAAAAGCGCAATCCAAACAAAACAAAAGGATTTTAAAAAAACACCACAAGCCGGACAAATAAAAAAAGCAGTTGATTTTAACCATTCAATGTATGCCTTGCCCAAAAATGCAAAGAAAATTACTGAAGGCCAAAAAGTTGATGTTCAAATTGATGCTGAGACAGAAGTTAAACTGAGGCCAGTAGAATTTGCTCAGGAAAAAATTGAATTGGTAAAAGAGCAAATAGATTGGAAAATTATTGGACAAATTAAAAATTCTTATATTATAGTAGAAACAGGGGAGGGTATAAAAATAATCGATCAGCATGCTGCTTCTGAGAGAATTCAATTTGAAAAAATAAAAAAACAGTTTGAAACTGAAAAAATAAATTCACAAAAATTGCTTTTACCTCAAACTATTGATTTATCTGTGGTGGAAATGGGGAAGATACAAAATTTAAAAATCGTTTTAGAAAAATTAGGATTTTCAATTGATGTTTTTGGTGAAAAAACTATTAAGTTAAATTCCGTGCCGTCAATGCTGAAAGATAAGGATATTCAAAATACATTTTTGGAGATTTTGACTGAATTGGACGCGCAAATTGATTCGGATGAATTAACTGAACCAACAAAAAAAGTTTTAAATATAATGTCGTGTCGGTCTGCTATAAAATTTGGCGATGATCTTTCACTGGAAGAGATGAAAGCCTTAATTAAACAGCTTCGCTCTTTGGAAAATCAATACACCTGCGTTCATGGTCGGCCAGCTGTAATTGACATGAATTATAATGAACTGGAGAAACTCTTCAGTCGAAAATAACAATGAAATCAGAAATTAGGGATTGAATAGATCATTATGAATTTCTAATTTCTGGTTTCTGATTTTTGCAATAAGAGGGGGCTGCTGATGAAAACATTAAGTAACACTGGTTTTGCTGTTAGTAGTGAAATAGTTAGGCCTGTTTTGTTTTATACATTAGATAAGTGGACTCGCAGACTAATGATTTTTGGAAATTTTTTTTCATCAGAAATTCAATATCAGTATGCTATGGGTTTGCTGGAGACAATGATTGAGGATGAGCTAAAGCAGGTTCTTAAAGGCGTTGTTGTGCCAGGCAGGGTAGAAGCAGTAAAAAGAAAAATTAGAAATGCTGCAACATTTACGGGTCAGAAACAAGAATGGCATGTGTTTGGGAAAATTCGTGAATTAAAAAGGCAGATTCTAAAAGCTGTCTGCAAAGATGAAGATCTTTATCATTTTTATTCTCCACGTCACCGAGATATTTTTTGGCAGTCTTTTGCAAATGCTAATCAGTTTAGAAGGCTTATTGGATTGCTCGTTGTATCCAGGCATATTCAATTCACCCAAGCTGAACGTATTCGTTTCTCAGCAAATCTTAGCAAGAGAATCGATTTTCTTTATAGTTAAACCGCTAACATTTTAGCGGTCTTTTATTTGACAATAATTTTGTTAAATGATAAGTTAATCTGAACTTCTTGCCACATAAGGAGGGGAAAGATGGAAACAGTGGTTGCTAAGATAAGTCAGATAGCGGTTGAATCTTTAGAAGCAGCAAGAGAGGTATATAGAGTAACAAAGTCTATGCTATTGTTTCGAAAAATGGTCAATGAAGCTCATCGAAAAATTGTTTCGCCCAAGAAAAGAAATTTTATTGGAAGATACATTTACAACATCAGGGGATTGCTTTCTTTTCTGAACGCCAATAATTTAATTGCCGCTTTTCAGGTAGGACAAAGTATGAACACTCATGATAGACGCCTAACTGAAATACTGAAGGATAATGATGATTTACGAAGACAGCTGGAGCAGAGTGAAGAGCTTAGGCTTAAATTCTGGAATGAATTGTCACAGCCGGCATTTTTTAGACAAATATTTAAAGGATTTATTAAATTTGAATGTTTGTCTCGAGAAGAGGAAAAAAAGGCAATGCAAAGATTAAACTTTTTTACAGAACAAATTTTTCATAACTGCTAACACTTTAGCGGTTTTTTAATTAAAAAACACTGATTATGAATCAGTGCTTATTGATTTATCATTTTTTCCATACGTCTAATCCTTCTTTCAGTTGACGGATGGTCTGTCCAAAGAAACATCGATGAATTTTCTGTCGGAGTTTTTGAGCCTAGAAAACTGTGTATCTTTAAAAGACCAGAAATGCTGGCTTGTGGATTACTAGCATTTTTAACTGAGAATTTATCTGCTTTATATTCCTGTTTTCTACAAATAGCATTTAAGATATGCCCTGTGAAAAATCCAAAAATTTTACGAACCGCTAGAATTAGAGGTATCCAGATTACAATGTCAGTGTTATAAATCCAGCTGACATTGAAGAGAGTCCCTGCTACCCAAAGGATAAAGAACCAACTGGCTATCATAAATGTGATTCCAATCGCAGATCGTAAATAATGATCATATCTTTTTACATGACCAATTTCATGCATAATAGATGCCTCCAATTCATCATCTGACATAATTTCAGCTAATTTTGAATGTATTAATAAAGATTTCCCACTTACTGCGAGAGGAATGTCTGCTTTGCTTGAGTCATATACATTGGCAAAATAAAATGATGTCTTTTCAAGAATATTATCAAGTACATTGTTTAGCTTTGATTTATCAAGAATATTTTTTTTATAAAATGTTGATCTGATCAGTTTATTATGTAGAAGAATAATGCCAGTATTTATTGCTAATATTGGCAGCCACCAATTTGACTGGAAAAGCTTAACAAATAATAGGAAAAAAGCTGACAAACAGAATAGAAAGATTATTATCATAAGAAATGTTCCCAATATTTTAAATAATATTGGTGACCAATATTTTCTAATATTACTAAGTTTAAAATCATCATCATCTGATAATAATGCCATTGCTATGGCTCCTGGGAAAAAAAGAACTGAAAGAACAAAGGCCATCATAAAACTGGCCCAGGCCCAATGGCTATCATTTGTTATCATAGAATATAGATAGGTCTGAGCAATGTTGGTGACATAAAGAAGAAAAATCACAACTGCTAATCCATATTCAAAGAGCATTTGCCCAAAAAGCAAATAGATTCTATTTTTTGATTTATCTTCCTTGTTATTCAATGAATGTATCTGACTAACCATTTTGCCCCCTTTTCACCTTATTCAGGTGCGATTTTCAAAGAACTGAATTATTGTATCTTAAATAATTTTATAATTTATGTCAATAAGAAAAGCAATTTTTATATATGAAATTATTGCCTTTTTTTGCCTCTTCAAGTCTTGTTAAGCCTTATTTTTATATTTATCCCCTTTGTTTTAGCCAAATATTTGACAAAGTTTTATAAAAAGTATAGTATTTATATGCAAATGTAAAATATATTATATTAAAATATCCCATAGTTAAGCTTAATTTAGGGTTGACTTATTTTTAATATTCTATATAATTAAATTACATTTTTAAATTATTATTCATGGGAAAGAAAAATGATTTTATTGAGATGAAGGGAATAGTTGAAGAGACTCTGCCATCAACGATGTTTAAAGTTCGTTTAGAAAATGGTCATGAAATTTTAGCTCATCTTTCAGGTAAAATGAGAATGCATCGTATTCGATTGTTACCAGGCGATGAGGTGAAAGTACAGCTAACCCCTTACGATCTTAGTAAAGGTAGAATCGTTTATCGATTCTAAATTTTTATACTAAAATTTATGAAAGTTAGAGCATCAGTCAAGAAAATTTGCAAGGACTGTAAGATTGTTGTTCGTCAAAGACGAGTTCATGTAATTTGTAAAAATCCTAAACATAAACAAAGGCAAGGATAATTTTTAGATTTGTAGATCGGTAGCATTTAGATCAGTAGGAACTACGAATCTACCAATCTACAATTTACCAACCTAAACCTATGGCCCGAATAGCAGGCATAACAATTCCAAAAGATAAAAGAGTCGAAGTGGCATTGACTTATATTTATGGTATTGGCAGAAAAACTTCAGACATTATTTTAAGTGCTGCAAAGATTGATCCTGGCACCAGAGTAAAGGATTTAACAGATAACCAGGTAAATACGCTTCGGGAAGTTATTGAAAAACAATATAAAGTGGAAGGGGATTTGAAAAGAGAAAAAATTTCAAATATCAAAAGATATAAAGATATTAAATGTTATCGCGGAATCAGACACATGAGAGGCCTGCCATCAAGAGGTCAGCGGACAAAGACAAATAGCCGTTCTGTCCGTGGAAATAAGAGAGTAACCATGGGAAGCGGTCGAAGGCAAGCAGCTCAAAAAACGTAATCAGGTTACGGAATTACGGATTTGTTACGGATATTACGGAAATATGTAGTAAATCTGATAGTTCAGTTTAATCAAATATGGTAAATAATGCAGTAAAATCTAAAAAGAAAAAAATAACTAAACAGGTTTCGCTTGGTCGTGCTTATATTAAAGCAACATATAATAATACAATCGTCACTTTAACTGATCAAAATGGAAATGTATTAGCCTGGTCATCTGCAGGCATAAACGGTTTTCGGGGGCCAAAGAAAGCAACTCCATTTGCTGCTTCAATTATTGTAAAAGATGCGGTAGAAAAAGCGAAATCATACGGATTGCGAGACGTTAATGTATTTGTTAAAGGAGTTGGTTTAGGGAGAGATTCTGCTATCCGAGGCTTAAATGCTAATGGATTAAATGTTTTAACAATAAAGGATGTAACGCCTATTCCGCATAATGGCTGTCGCAGACGTAAACCAAGAAGGGTATAAATATGGCAGTAAGACAAACATGTAAATTATGTCGGAGGGAAGGCAAAAAGCTTTTTTTGAAAGGCGAGCGTTGTAATACCACAAAGTGTGCTTTAATAAAAAGAAATTATGCACCTGGAGCTCATGGGCCAAAACAGGGTATTTCCCGTAGAATGTCAGTGTTTGGCAGACAGCTTCGAGAAAAACAATCAGCGAAAAGAATTTATAATATTAAGGAGAAAAATTTAGTTAGATATTTTAAAAAGGCATCTGCCAAAGTAGGGAATACAGAAGACAATTTATACCGTTTATTAGAAACCAGACTGGATAATGTAGTTTTTCGGTTGGGTTTTGCCAAATCCAGAAGACAAGCCCGGCAATATGTCAGTCACGGACATATGCAGATAAATGATAAAAAGGTTGATATCCCTTCATACGCAGTCAGAATTAATGATGAAATTACCATAAAGCCAAAGAGTAAAGAGATGGTAATATTTAAAAATTTAGCTGAGAAATTAAAGGACCAGGAAGTGCCTGATTGGTTGTTTTTAGATCCTAAACAGCTGAGTGGAAAAGTAGTAGGTTTGCCACAGCTTGGAAAGGCAGCCTTAGAGTTTGATATGAAACAAATAATCGAATTTTATTCAAGATAATAAATAAACGAGGAGGTAGAAGGAAGAAGAATTTTTCTTTCCCTTCTAAAAAACAATATGGAACCATTATTACTACCTTCTAAAATTCAATATGAAGAAGGACCTGAGGAAAATCAGGCAACCTTGACTATAGAGCCAATGTATATGGGGTATGGCATAACAGTTGGTAATGCTTTACGAAGAGTCTTGTTATCATCACTTACTGGAGCGGCTGCTACGGCAGTAAAAATTAAAGGAGTTGATCAGGAATTTTCCTCTATTCCGAAAGTTAAAGAAAATGCTCTTGAGGTTTGTTTGAATTTGAAATTACTTCGATTAAAAGTCTTTACTGAAGATCCTCAAAAGCTAAAATTAAAAGCTAAAGGCAAAAAAATAGTTACTGCAGCTGATATTGAAAAAAATGCTGATGTTGAAATCGTTAATCCAGAGCTTGAAATTGCTACGTTGACAGACAAAAATGCAGAAATAGAGATGGACATTACTGTTAGCCAGGGCAGAGGATATTCAGCGACTGAAGAAAGAAAAAAAGAGGATTTAGAAATCGGTACCATTTTAATTGATGCTTTGTTTTCTCCTGTAAAAAATGTCGGATTTAAAAGAGAAGATGTTCGTGTTGGTGAAATTACAAATTACGACAAATTGGTAATGACCATTGAAACTGACGGCACTTTGATGCCAAAGGAAGTAGTAAAGCAAGCTTCTCAAATTTTAATTGACCATTTAAATTTATTGGTAGGTGAAAAAAAAGAGATAGAAATTGAAGAAGTTAAAAAAGAAGATGTAAAGAAAGAAAAAGAAGAGGCGCCCAAGAAAAATATAAAAGAATCTAAGAAAGAATCTAAAAAAAAGGAAAAGGAAAATAAAAAGAAAGCAAAAGCAGAGAAAAAGGAAGCAAAGAAAAAATAATTTATGAGACATAGAAAAAAAGGAAAAACGTTAGGCAGGAAAGCAGGACCTCGCAAGGCAATGATGAGAAGCTTGGCGACTAGTTTAGTAATGCATGGAAAAATCAAAACTACTGAAACAAAAGCAAAAGAATTAAGGCCGATTATAGAAAAACATATTACTGCTGCCAGAAAAAATAATTTAGCTGTTAGACGTAAATTATTGGGCTACTATTACAAGGAATCTGCAGTGAATACATTATTAGAAGAACTGGGCCCATTATACAGTAAAAGAAAGGGCGGCTATACCAGGATTATTAAAGCTGGTACTCGTCAGGGCGATGCTGCCAGAATGGCCTTAATTGAATTAATCGATTATAAAAAGAAAAAAGTGGAGAAAAAGGATGCTGTTAAAAAAAATGATAGTAAAGAAAAGAAAAAGTAACAACGGATCAACGGATAGCAACAGATACAACGGAAACTAGGTTATATAAGTTATATGTATTGTATCTGTAACATCTGTAGTAGATCTGTATATTTCGTAAATATGCCAAAAGCAATAATAAGAAAAATTCATAAAATCGACGCAACTGATAAAGTTCTTGGAAGACTAGCCTCCGAGATTGCTGTTTTATTGCGCGGCAAGCATAAAGTGGATTTTCAGCCAAATCAGGATAGAGGAGATATTGTGGAAGTGAGTAACGCTGGGGAAATGAAATTTACAGGGAGAAAACTTGAACAAAAAAAATACCATCATCATTCAGGTTATCCAGGCGGAATAAAGGAAGAGTCTTTGAGTGATTTAATAAAAGATAATCCTGAAAAAGTGTTAAAAAACGCAGTAGTCCATATGCTACCTAATAATAAATTAAGATCAGAGATGATTAAGCGACTTCGAATACATACATAGATATGCCAAAGAAAATCACAAAAACCGAAAAGACGAAAAAGCCAGCTCCAAAAAAGAAAGCTGAGGTTAAGGCTGTGAAGAAAATAAGCAAGGCAGTTAAGCCTGAAGAGAAGAAAGAATCATCCTTAGTTAAAGCTTCGGAAAAAAAGAAACCAGAAGAAAAGAAAGCTGATAAAAAGAATGAATATTTATATGCGGTCGGTAAACGAAAATCCGCTATTGCCAGAGTGAGGGTTTATAAAAAAGGAGCAGGAAAGATTGTGGTTAATGAAAGGGATTATGAAAAAGTATTCCCCCGCGCTACATGGCAGGAAATTATTATAAAACCTTTAAAATTAATTGGTCAAAAAGATAAATTAGATGTTACTGTAAAAATTGTGGGTGGCGGTACAAAAGGCCAGGCAGAAGCGATCAGACACGGGCTTTCAAAAGCCTTGATTCAGCTTAACCCTAATTTTAGAAAACCTTTGAAAAAAGCCGGTTATTTAACTCGCGATGCAAGAAAGAAAGAAAGAAAAAAGCCTGGTTTGAAAGGTGCGCGGCGTGCACCGCAATGGAGTAAACGTTAATTATAATTTAATTTATATAAAAAAATCCCCAATCGGGGATTTTTTGTTTGGCACCGGATGGGCGCAGCTGGTAACGACGAAGTCGTCGTTACCGGCCCGTAGAGACAGGTTTCGAACCTGTCTCTACAACATCCGTGCCGGATGTGCGCCCATCCGTTGTATTCCATTGAAATTTCAGAGAAATTTTGATACAATTGATTTATATTTATGCCAAATGTAATTGCCAAGAACACAACTTATTTGACATTTGCCTACATATTACAGAAAGTAATATCCTTTTTTTATTTTATTTTTATTGCCAGAATGCTGGGAGTGGATGATGTGGGCAAATATACTTTTGCTATCAGTTTCACCACCTTATCTGCTGTATTTATTGATTGGGGATTGAGCCAGATATTAATTCGAGAATCTGCAAAATACAAGGAAAAGGCTCAGGATTATCTTTCTGCAACCTTAACATTTCGATTAATTGCCTCAGCAGTAGTTTATTTATTGGTCTTTATTGGCATTGGTTTTTTTGTAAATTTATCCGGCTATGATCCAATTACTAAGCAATTAGTGTATTTATCAGGAATTGTCATGATTTTGGATTCATTTACCTTGGGATTTTGGAGCATGTTTCGAGGTTTTCAAAATTTAAAATACGAAGCAATAGCGGTTGTGGTAAATCAGATTATTGTAATTTCTGTTGGATCTATTGCCTTATTTCTTGGTTTGCCATTGCATTTTTTAATAATAGCATATGTCGTTGGCTCATTGTTTAATGTATTTTTTTCAGGTATTTCAGTTAAGAAAAAGCTGAATTTAAGCTTAACATTTAAGGTAGATAAAAAATTAATTTGGTTTTTACTGAAATTATCTTTCCCCTTTGCCTTATTGGCAATTTTTGGAAGAATTTATGGATATGTTGACCAGGTGCTTTTATATTTTTTATCAGGTGAAAAGGAAATTGCCTGGTATACAGCTTCTTATAAAATGATTTTTGCCCTGCAGTTTATTCCATCAGCTTTTGCCGCTGCAATTTTCCCAGCCATGAGCTCTTATTTTATAAGATCGCATGAAAAATTAAAAGATTTGTTTGACAAGTCAATGGCATATCTTACTGTTCTGGCCGTACCAATGATGTTTGGCCTGGCCAGCTTGGCTGACAGAATTATAAAAACCGCATATGGTGATGAATATATTCCGTCCATTATTGTATTGCAAATATTATCCATTGGACTAATTTTTGTATTTTTAAATTTTCCTATTGGTTCATTGCTAAATGCTACTGATCGTCAAAAAACAAACACCAAATTGGTCGGACTGACGATGGTAATTAATCTAATTCTAAACTTAATTTTAATTCCAAAGTTTAATTATCTTGGCGCCTGTATTGCATTTTTGTTCAGTCATGGATTTTTATTCTTTGCTGGACTTTTTGTTGCCAGAAAAATTATTCCATACTCAAAGCGATTGCTTTTAATTACTTTTGCCAAGACAATATTAAGCGGCGGTTTAATGTCTTTGGCAGTTGTTTTATTGAAGCCGCGGGTTCATCTTTTAATTTCGATTGGCATTGGCGCAGCAGTATATTTTATTGTAATGATTTTAACCAAGGGGCTGGACAAAAAAGATTTGATTGAATTTAAGAGGATTTTTATAAAGAAGGGCTAGAAGAGAATTTAAATTTATATGAGCGATTTTTTGCAAATATTTGAAAATGAAAAGAAGGTTTTAGCTGCGTTTTCTCTCAGAGCAGCAGGAGATTTGAAAAATAATCCAGAAAATCAGAAAAAATTTTTTCAGCAGTTTGGCATTGATTTTAAAAAAGTTGTGTTTATGAATCAGGTGCATAGCGCATATGTTGAATATGTTGGTGGTTCAAGCAATTGGATTAAAGGAACAGATGGCATTTTCACAGATAAAAAGGGCATTATTTTAGCTGTCAATACTGCGGACTGTTTGCCAATATTTGTTTATAGTTCAAATCCGAAATTTGTTGGCATTATTCATGGTGGATGGAGATGTTTAACAGCAGGCATTTTGCAAATTTTTTTTAAAAAGGCAAATGAAAAATTTGATTTGGATTTTTCAAATATAAAAGCAGTTATTGGCCCAGGTATTCATTGTTGTCATTTTGAAATTAAAAAAGATGTTATAAGTAAATTTAATAAATATTCTCAATTTATTATTATAAAAAAAGATAATAAAATGTTTGTTGATCTACCAGCGATGGCAAAAGAAATCTTGACGAAGATTGGTTTATCAATGTATAATATTAAATCTGAGAAGGATTGTACTTTCTGTCAGGAAAAAAAATATTATTCTTTCCGAAGAGAAAAGAAAGATTTGGAGGGTGAAATGTTAGGATTTATAGGTTTAATATGAAAAAAACCTTATTAGTAACAATTGATTTTCCTCCAATGATTGGCGGAGTGGCAAATTACTGGGCTAATTTGAATAAGAATTTACCAAGTGAAGATATAGTGGTATTAGCTCCAGAATATGATGGCTCCCATGGTTTTGACATACATCAAAATTATTTAATTTATAGAAAAAATTTGATTTCAAAAATAAAGTGGCTTTGGCCTAAATGGCTGCCGCTTCTTTATTTTATGTACAGGTTGATAAAGGCAGAAAAGGTAGAAAGAGTAATCGTCGGTCAAATATTGCCAGTGGGTACCGCAGCTTATATTTTACATAAGTTCTTGAAATTTGATTATATAGTTTCTGCACATGGGATGGATGTAAAAACTCCGGAAGTTGGATCTAGGAAATATAAAATTATGAAAAAAGTTTTAAATAAAGCCTGCCATGTTATTTCCAATAGTCAATTTACAAAAGGCGCCATTGAAAAACTGGGTGTGCCAGCTAAAAAAATTAGCATCGTGTATCCTTGCCCAAATATTCAAGCAATTGAAATTGACCCAGTTTTGCAGGAAGATATTGTTAAGCAGTATGATCTTGAGGATAAAAAAGTTTTATTAACCGTAGGCAGATTAGTTGAAAGAAAAGGACACGACCGGGTGATTCAATCTTTGGTAAAAGTGGTACAAAGGTTTCCTGATTTGCGATACATCATAATTGGCAAAGGATCAAATCTTAGTAATTTAAAATATTTGGTTAAAAGATTGAGATTAAAAAAACACGTTATATTTTTAGAAAGAGTTGATGATGACGAATTGCAAATATTTTATGATTTGGCAAATGTTTTCATAATGACTTCTAGAGAGCTTAGCTGCGGCGATGTCGAAGGATTTGGGATTGTCTATTTAGAGGCGAATAATTTTAAAAAGCCGGTTATTGCAGGCAGAACTGGCGGAGCAATTGAAGCGGTTGAGCACGAAGTTAATGGTCTATTAGTTAATCCAGATGATTTTAGGCATATTGCCAAGGCAATAACAAAATTATTTAAACATCGTGATTATGCGCAACAATTAGGCGAGAAAGGGTTTGAAAGAAACCAAAACCGTTTTTGCTGGCCAGTACAGGCTGAAAAATTAGAAAGAATAATATGTGCGGAATAGTAGGCTATATTGGGAATAAACAAGCACTCCCTATTTTATTAAACGGTCTGCGCCGTTTAGAATACCGCGGCTATGATAGTGCTGGTGTTTGTTTATATAATTCTGAAGGTTTGGAAAGGGTTAGGCAGGTGGGAAAAATTGAAAGTTTGGTTAATGAAACAAAAAAACATAATTTATCAGGTGATTTTGGAATTGCCCATACTCGCTGGGCCACTCATGGTGGAGTTACAGAAGAAAATGCCCATCCTCATTTTGATTGCCAGAACCAAATTGTACTTGCACATAATGGAATTATTGAAAACTACAGAGAAATTCAGGACAGATTAAAAAGTAATCACACCTTTAAATCTGAAACAGATTCAGAAATTTTAGCTCATTTAATTGAGGAAAATTATAATGGAGATTTTAGACGGGCAGTTGAGGTTTCATTAAAGCAGATTCGTGGAACGTATGGCTTGGCCGTGATGCATAAGAACCATCCAAATACTTTAATTGCAGCCAGAATGGGTAGCCCTTTAGTGATTGGATTGGGTGAAAATGAATATTATCTGGCTAGCGATGCTACACCAATGTTGGCTTATACAAAAAAAGTAATTTTTCTAGAAGACGGAGAATTAGCTGAAATTTCCAGAGAAAATCTTGACGTGTTTAATTTGAAAGACGAGCAGATTACAAAAGATATTCAGGAAATTGAGTGGGATGCAGAGCAAGCTCAGAAAGGCGGATTTGATCATTTTATGCTAAAAGAAATTCATGATCAGCCGGCAGTCTTTTTAGATGCTATTAGAGGCAGGGTGAATAAAGATAATGGTATTGCCCATTTGGGTGGTTTGAACATGACAGAAAATGAGATGAGAAAAATAAACAGAATTGTTTTGATTGCCTGCGGGACTGCATCTTATGCGGCAATGGTAGGGAAATATATATTTGAAAGGTTGGCAAACATTCCAACAGAAGTGGACGTGGCAAGTGAATTTCGATATCGAGATCCTTTAGTTAATGAAAATACTTTAGTGTTTGCCATTTCTCAATCAGGTGAAACAGCAGATACTTTAGCTGCTCTCCGTGAAGCAAAAAGAAAGGGCGCTTATGTACGCGGAATAGTAAATGTAATTGGTTCAACCATTGCCAGGGAAACAGACGGTGGTACTTATATGCATGCTGGCCCTGAGTTAGCTGTTGCTTCGACCAAAGCTTATACAAACATGGTGGCTGTATTATTTTTATATGCTTTACAATTTGGCAGATTGCGTAATTTAACTTTAATAAAAGGTCAGAGATTAATTGATGAGCTTTTTGAAATTCCGGAGAAAATGAAAAAAGTTTTAAATTTATCTGATCAAATAAAAAACCTGGCTGAAAAATACAGGAATTATATAGATTTTCTTTTTCTTGGCAGAGGTATTAATTTCCCAGTTTCCCTTGAAGGCTCACATAAGTTAAAAGAAATTTCATATATCCATAGTGAGGCATATCCGGCAGGGGAGATGAAGCATGGCATGAATGCATTGCTCAGCGAGCAAATGCCAGTGTTTGGTATTATTACCAAAAATCAATTGTATGATAAGATGCGCAGCAATATTGAAGAAGTGAAAGCACGTAAATCAAAAGTGATTTTATTGGCAAATGAAATGGATGAAAAAGCCAGACAATTGGCAGATGATATTATTTTTATTCCTGAAGCAAATTATATGCTTGAGCCAATATTAAATACCATACCTTTGCAGCTTTTTGCTTATTATGTCGCTACTTTGCTTGGCAGGGATGTGGATAGGCCCAGAAATTTGGCTAAAAGTGTGACTGTGGAATAGGGATTTGACACTTTTTTTATAGTTTGATATACTTTTTTTACAATCAAATACCGCAGACAGTAAGGGCCGAAAGGCTTAAAAATTCAACCTTACCGAGGTACAAACATTTAGTATTTTGTATTTTTGCGGTATTTTTCCCGCAATTTTTTATTGATATTTATTCGTAATAAATTTATAAAATATTTGTAATTTTATGGCACTGACAAAACAACAAAAAGAACAATTAGTAAAGAAATTAATTGAAAATATTAAGAATTCAAAATCTTTTGTGATTTCAGATTTTACAGGTTTAACTGTAAATGATACTCAGGAATTGAGAAAACAATGCAAAGAGCAGGGAGTTAAGTTTAATGCAGTTAAAAAGACTTTGTTAACCTTGGCTTTGGCTGAATTGAAGATTGAAGGAATTGAGCCAAAAGAATTAGAGGGCGGCTTGGCAATTGCTTTAGGAAATGAAGATGAGATTGCGCCGGCAAAAATACTGGCCAACTTTTCAAAAAAACATGAGGAAGTTAAGATTTTAACAGGAGTTTTGGATAGCAAAGTTTTAAACCAGGAAGAGGTTATTGCCTTATCAAAGATTCCGTCAAAAGATGAATTATTGGCCAAAGTTGTCGGTAGTATTAATGCTCCAGTATCTGGTTTTGTAAATGTGTTGGCTGGTAATTTAAGAGGCTTGGTGAATGTTTTGAATTCAATTAAAGACGCAAAGGAAGCATAATCCAGATCGGTAGATCTGTAGATCAGTAGAAATAAAATTAAGTATAATTATTATTAATAAAATCAGGATAGTAGGCTTAAAGGATTGTAGGATTTTGAAAAAATTTCCTACTAACCTATCGCCCTACCAACCTACCACTCTAAAAAATATATGGCAGAAGAAAAAAAGACTGAGGAAAAAAAAGACGTAGAAGTTCCAGAGAAATTTAAAAAATTAGTTGATGAAATTGAAAAAATGTCAATTTTAGATTTGTCTGAATTAGTAAAAATTTTAGAAGAAAAATTTGGCGTATCAGCTGCTGCTCCAGTGGCTGCCATGGCCGCTGCTCCTGCTGCAGGAGAAGATGCTGCTGAAGAAAAATCAGAATATGATGTTGAATTAGCAGGTGCAGGTGAAAATAAAATTGCAGTTATCAAGGTGGTGAAAGAAATTGCCGGCATTGGATTAAAAGACGCTAAAGATTTAGTTGACGGTGCACCAAAAGTTGTTAAGGAAAAAGTAAAGAAAGAGGAAGCTGAAGAAATGAAGAAAAAGCTTGAAGAAGCTGGCGCAACAGTAAATTTGAAATAAATTCAACTATAAATATATAAAAGCTCTGTATAACGCAGAGTTTTTTTGTTTGCTTTGGATTCCATGAATTAAACTACTGCTACGAAGTGTACAGAAACGTAGATATTGACAAAATGCACTAAATTTGGTTAAAATAGAACCTTAATGTTATTTGACAATCAAACCTTGGCACAGGAGCGTTAAATGCCGAAAATGGCCAGAAATTACGCATATTATGATTGCTGGCAAAAGGCTAGTATAGCTCTATTAATACTTGATATTCGAAGCAAAGAGGAATATGAAAATCGTTATGAAGAGGATTCTTGTCTGCCAATTGATCCAGAAAAATTTTATCCGGGTTTTCCAGGTTGGGACCAATTTCTTGCTCAGGAAGAATTAGCTGTTCCAAAAGAACTTTCAGACAGAGCTGAACCTGAAAAAGAAAAGATTCAAAGGCCAGAAAGATATGCTACCTGGCAGCAAGCCAGTGAAGCTGTAAAGGTGCTTGGAATTAAAAGTAGGACTCAATATAATAGAAGATATAGAGAAGATCCAATGCTGCCATCATCTCTTAATAACTCTTATCCAGATTTTCCTGGAGCAGAAATATTTTTTGGTGTAAAAAATGAAGGGAAAAGAAAAAAGAATTTTTATCCTACATGGCAGCAAGCAAGTCAGGCAGTTCAGAAATTAGGTGTTAAAAGTTCATCACATTATTTGAGGTCGTATAAACAAGATGATAGGCTGCCTTCTGCTCCACGCACATACTATAAAGATTTTCCCGGCTGGGATAAATTTTTAGGAAGAGATGAAGTTAAAAAAGAGCAAATTCAGCCACCTGAAAGATATGCTACTTGGCAGCAAGCCAGTGAAGCAGTAAAAAAACTTGGCATTACAAGTTGGCATCAATATCACAGGCGGTATAGAGAAGATCCAAAGCTTGGTTCAAATCCAAATATTTTATATGAAGATTTTCCTGGAGCTGAAATTTTCTTTGGAGTAAAACGAAAACCCAGGAAGAAAAAGAATTATTATTCCAGTTGGCAGGAAGCAGGCAAAGCAGCACAGATGCTGGGTATTAAGAGCTCACTTCAATATGTTCGCAAATACAAACAAGATATCAGATTGCCTTCAAATCCAAATGTTAAATATAAAGATTTTCCAGGCTGGGATGTATTTTTAGGCAAAGCAGAAATTGAAGAGCAAACTGTTGAGACAGAATATTATGCCACCTGGCAGCTGGCCAGCAAGGCAGCTGTCAATCTTGGTATTAAAAGTCTTGTTAGCTATTGCTCAGGTGCGTATATGGAAGATGATAAATTGCATCCAGATCCGCAGACATTTTATGAAGACTTTCCTGGTTGGAAAAAGTTTTTGGGAATTAAGGGAAAAAAGAAAAAAGGGAATGAAAAAAAATACTCAACTTGGCAGGAAGCAAGTATGGCTGCTAAAAAGTTAGGTATTAAAACATCTACCCAATACTGTATAGAAAAAAGATATAAGCAGGACTTGAGATTGCCATCCAGTCCTCAAACCTATTATTCAGATTTCCCAGGCTGGGGTGTCTTTTTAGGAACGCATGAAGTAAAAGGCGCTGCAGTGGCTAGAAGGAAGAAAAAAAAGTATCCCACTTGGCAGCAAGCAAGCAAAGCAGCTCGAAGACTTGGGATCAGCAGCTCGACTGAATATATGCGTGGGAAAGCATATAAAAAAGATTCACTTCTACCATCAAATCCGCAACAGTATTATCATGATTTTCCAGGCTGGGGTGAATTTTTAGGAACAAATAATAAGCGAGGTGCACCTAGAAAAAATTTTTATCCTACTTGGCAGCAGGCAAGAAATGCAGCATTGAAGCTGGGGATCACCGCTTCCACTGGATATATCAATGCAGAACAGTATAAGTTTGACCGACGATTGCCTTCTAACCCTCAGCTCTATTACGAAGATTTTCCTGGTTGGAAAAAATTTTTAACTCCAGAAGTTAAAAGTGTAGAAATAACTGATCAAATGGCTGCATCTATTGAAAAAGGATTAGATAAGAAAGATGGATTTGCTTCACAAAAGAGTAGTGATGTAAAAAGGCCTAAAAATGGATATTATGAGGACTGGGAAACTGCCTCTCGTGCTGCAATAAAGCTTGGTATTACGACTCAAGAGCAGTATGAAAATAATTGTCATAAAGATTCTAGATTGCCGAAAAAACCAAAGCTTTGTTATTCTGAGTTTAAGGATTGGGATGAATTTGAAAAAATGGCTCAAAATGAATATTATTCTACTTGGCAGGAAGCTAGCGAAGCAGTTCAAAACATGGGAATTAAATCCTGGAGTGAATATTCTGTACGGCAGAACGAAGATGAAATGTTACCTTTGCATCCTGACAAAGAATATGAAGATTTCCCAGGATGGAGAATTTATCTTGGAAAAGAAAATGATACTCAAAATGGTTTAAGTTACAAAAAAGACAAAAGAAAGAGTGGCAAGAATTTATATCCTACTTGGAAAGAAGCAAGCAAGATCGTGAGAGAAATGGGTATAAAGACTTCTAAACAATATCGAGACAGGTATAAAGAAGATCCAAGGCTGCCATCAACTCCTGAGAGATATTATAAAGATTTCCCAGATTGGGATAAATTTTTTGTCAGAGAAAAAAATAAAAAATACACTACTTGGCAAGAGGCCAGTGAGGCTGCACGAAAATTGAATATAAAAAGGCGGGAAGATTATTTCAAAGAATATGAGAGAGATCCTAGGTTACACAAATATCCAGCAGACATATATAAAGATTTTCCAGGATGGCGCGTTTTTCTTAATAATAGAAGACCTCGCTATGCTACCTGGCAGGAAGCAAGTCAGGCAACAATTAGATTAGAAATTTCCAGCCGAGACGAATATTTGAAAAGATATACAGAAGATGAGAAGTTAAGGTGTGCTCCATATCAAGTATATGAAGATTTTCCAGGATGGAGAGTTTATTTGGGCAAAGCTGAGAAGGAATCAAAGGAAGATAAAGAACAAGAGAGAACAGGGGATGATAATGTGAGTAAGCGAAGAAAACGGGAAGATATGTATCAAACCTGGCAAGAAGCTGCAGTAGCAGCTCAAAAGGTTGGAATAAAAAGCGAAAAAGAATATAGAAAAAGATATAAATCTGATCAAAAGTTGCCTAGCTCTCCAGAAACAATATATTTAGATTTTCCAGGTTATGGAATTTTTTTAAGCAATGTGAGTAAACGAAGAAAACGGGAAAATATGTATCCTACCTGGCAAGAAGCTGCAGTAGCAGCTCAAAGATTGGGAATAAAAAATAGAAGAGATTATGGAAAAAAATACAAACTTAATCAAAGGCTACCCTGTGACCCTTCCAGCGTTTATATGAATTTTCCAGGTTATGAAATTTTTTTAGGTAATGTAGGTAAGCGAAGAACACGGAAAAACTTATATCAAACCTGGCAAGAAGCTTCAGCAGCAACTCAGAGGCTTGGAATAAAAACTCAAATAGAATATAGAAAGAGGTATAAATCTGATCAAAAGTTGCCTAGCTCTCCAGACACATTATATTTTGATTTTCCAGGATGGCGAGTTTATTTAGGAAAAGTTGATAAAGAATTAAATGAAACCGAAAAAACAGACAGAACAGGAGGTGACGATGTGAGTAAACGCAGAAAACGGCAAGACTTATATCAAACCTGGCAGGAAGCAGCCGTGGCTGCTCATAGGCTGGGAATAAAAAGCAGAAGCGAATATAGAAAGAAATATAGGTCTAATCAAAAATTGCCTGGAGCTCCTGACAACTTCTACAAGGATTTCCCCGGATGGAAAGTGTTTTTAGATGAAACTTCTTTAAATTACTATCCAACCTGGCAGGAAGCCAGTGAGTCTGCGCAGAAGTTGAAGATTCAAACCAGTACAGAATATGAACAAAGGTATAATTTGAACAGCCGATTGCCAGCTGATCCTTCTGTCTACTATAAAGATTTTCCAGGTTGGATTATCTTTCTAAACGTAGAGAAAAAGGATTATTATCTTACCTGGCAGGAAGCCAGCGCAGCAGCGCAGAAAATGATGATTTTTAGTGAAAGCCAATATAAAATGGTTTATAAGGCTGATCCAAGGTTGCCTTCAACTCCAGATAAGTTTTATGATGATTTTCCCAGTTGGTTGATATTTTTAGGCAAAGTTGATGCAGATTCATTAGTATTAATGCCGCATGAAAAAATGGTAAAGCCAAATTATGATCAAATGGTTGAAATGCTTGAGGGAACAAATAAGTTTTTACCAGTTAATGAATTATTCAGATATTCGGGGATAATATTAGCAAGTAAATCTGATACAGCCGTTGATGATATGATGCTCGATTTGTTGCGGGTTAAAATAACTACAGCAATTTATAAAGTATTTGAGATCAACATGTGTTCAGTTGAGGTGAAAAAGTATGATGATAAGTATCGCATTGACATTGTGTTTGGCAAGCTTCAAGTTGGAGCAACATCTGTCAGCACTGAAGTGCAGATACCGCTAGGATTTCCGCATAATGCTGTATTGTATTTAGAGGCGATTGATCCTGTCCTAAAGCAAGAATTACCAGATTTTGAGTTTAATGAAATAGTGGTTTTCATAGGTGAGTCATGACTTAATAAGTCGTGGCTTTTTTATTTGTAAAAACAGATCAACCCCTCGACTTCGCTCGGGGCAGGCAGATCAGCAACAGATATAAAACTTTATCAAAAAGGTGAGTTATTTGACTAAATTTAGGTAAATTTTATTAAAACAACTATAATATTGACAAAATAATAAAAATAGGCTAAACTCTAATGTTACTGATATTTGACAAATTACGCATTCAGGAGGAAAAGAATGCCAAAGACGCAGAAAAAGAGCAGAAAAAGCAAAGCAGATTTTTACCCAACCTGGCAGGAAGCAGGTGCAGCAGCACAGAAATTAGGTATACGTACTTTGGGCGAGTATAATATTCGTTATCATGAAGATCCTCGTTTGCCATCAAACGCTTATGAGGTTTACGGTGAAGATTTCCCTGGAATGAAGGTTTTTCTGGGTGAAGCTTATAAGCCAAGAAATCGGAGTGTGAAAAGGCACTTTTACCGAACGTGGAAAGAAGCAGCGCAAGGAGCTGCTAATTTGGGCATTATGTCCAGAAGGCATTATAGCGGTAAATACCGTGATGATCCTTGGCTGCCTTCTCAGCCACATCGCCAGTATAAGGATTTCCCTGGCTGGGATGAGTTCATGAGAACTGTCCAGCAGATTCGGGAAGAAAATGCCAAGAAAGAGGGTAAGATTGTCAAAAAGGATTATTATCCCACTTGCAAGCAGGCAAGTGACGCTGCCCAAAAGCTTGGCATCATGTCGCTTCGCGAATATCAAAGGCGTTATAAAGAAGATCCTCGTTTGCCTTCAACTCCTTCTGTCAAGTACAAAAATTTCCCAGGCTGGATTATTTTTCTTGGCAAAGACAAGGATGTCGCAGAAGAAAAATCGAAGAAGGATAAGCCTAAGCAGGATACGCCTAAGCTTGATAAACCCAAACTGGACAAGCCTAAGCAGGATAAGATCAAGAGGCGTAAAAATTATTTGACCTGGCAAGAAGCTGCAAAAGCAGTTGCTAAGCTGAATATCACCAGTATGCCAGAATACCAGAAACGCTGGAAAGAAGATCCTCGTCTGCCTGGCAATTTGTATGGCAGTTATAAGGACTTTCCTGGTACTGAAAAGTTCTTTGGCTTTGCAGCTTCTATCAAAGAGGCAGAATCAGAGCCAGAGGAAAATATGGCTGAGCCTGAAGAGGTAGAGGCTGCAACGTATTCAACTTGGCAGGCTGCTGCAGAAGCAGCAGCTGAGCTGGATATTATGACTCGTGAAGAGTACATAAAGGCTCATAGTGAAGATCCAAAATTGCCTGCTGACCCTGAAGCAGATTATGAGGATTTTCCTGGCTGGGACACTTTCTGTCAGTCTGCTGAAAAAGCCAGTACTGCGCAAAAGTCTGCTCCAAAGAAAAAGGGAAAGAAAAAGATCTACCAATCTTGGAAAGCTGCCAGTAGAGCCTGCCGAAGACTTGGCATCACCACTCGAGCTGAATATTTGAAAAGGTATAAAGAAAATCCCATGCTGCCTTCTCATCCTGAGAGAAGTTATAGGGATTGGCCAGGCTGGTCTGCTTTTTTCAATGGCGAGAGAGAAAGCAGGCCCAGGTTCCCGCCCAGAAGGAAATTCTATCCGACCTGGCAGGAAGCTCGAGAAGCTTGTCGTCGGCTGGATATTAGGGAACGCAAAGAATATGTAATTAGGTACAGAGAAGATGAATTTCTTAACTCCAAACCTGAGCGATATTACGAGGATTTTCCTGGCTGGGATATCTTTCTTGCTCCAGTAGGAAAAGATCCGGCTGAAAAGGCTGCTAAGCCTACAAAGGCAAAGAAGCCTGAAAAGGCCGTATCGAAAAAGGCAACACCGAAAAAGGCTAAGCCCAAGGCAGTTGAGCCAGCTGATCAGCCTGAAAAGGTTGAGGCAGAGCCTGGTGAAAAAGCAAAGAGCAAATTGGATTGGTTTGAGACTCTGGCTGAACCCTTGGCTGCAATAGAAGACTGGGATGGTCAGCTGCTAACTTTACCGCCAAATTGGGTTTTTGTCTATTCAGGGGTTTTCAAGGCCGTTTCTGATGTAATGCTTGATGAACTGCTGTTGCAAAATGCACGTTTGCAGATCATCATGAGCATGCACAAGGTATTTGGCCTGAATTTCTGTGAGGCAAATATCAGAAAAATCAAGGATGATTATCGACTTGATATTTCCTTTGCCAATATCTCAGGCAAAGGTGTTAATACCAATTTGGTACGCCCACTAGGCTATCCGTATTCAAGTATTCTGTTCACTGAAGTCATTCAGAAAGTGGCAGAAGAAGATTTTTCAGACTTTGTATTTTGGGAATGTTTGGTTTTCACCAAACGATAAGTCATGATTTAATTAATCGTGGCTTTTTTATTATTTGTTACAAGATAATACCCTTCGACCTCTCGACCCCGCTCGAGGCAGGCAAGCTCAGGGCAGGCAAGATTGGAATATGATTATTTTATTTGCTGTGTATGCCCCGAATAAATGACCCGAATGAAATTACTACAGATATCCCGGATTACTGATCCTGATGCTTGACAATTTTATTAAAATATATTATTATGATTTAACTCAATCAACCCACCAGGACAAGGGAGGTAAATATGTCAAGAAATGGTGAAAATACGGATTGGAGCTGGCAAGAAGCCAGTGAAGCAGCTCAAAAGCTGGGCATTGAAACCAGGGATGAATACAGAAGCCGAACACCGCATCATGGATTGCCAGATGATCCTGTTGCTGAATTTTCCAACTTTCCGCGAAAGTCAAATGGCGAACCTAATTGGGAGTTATTTTTAGGAGTAAAATAAAATCCACTAGACAAAACTAGCGGATTTTTTATTTGTTACGGATACCCCGAATGTTCTGACTTTTTATTCGAATGACCTGAATATTATTAATTGTTAATTTGACAAGAATGACGAAAACTGTTAAAGTTTGATATTGTTTCATTGACAATCAAGGAGCAAATCATGTTTGAACTATATGACTATCAGAAACGGCAATTAAAGGCAATTAATAAAGCATTTGAAACTACAATGCGAGCATTAATGGTAATGGCCAGCGGTTTGGGAAAAACTGTTGTTGCCGCATTTTGGGCAAAAGATCAGGTCCAAAATGGAAAAATGCTTTTCCTCTGCCATGAGAACGAAATTCTTGCTCAGGCATTGAGTATTTTTAGGCAAGTGCTAGGTGAAACTGTTTCGCTTGGCGTATTTACTGGCCAGCAAAAAGACTATGAAGAAGTTGATGTACTTTTTGCTTCTTTCCAGACAATGCGTGAATGGAAACAAGCCTTTTTCCCAAATGAGTTTGCCACTATCATTGTAGATGAATCTCATCATGGCCAAGCGCCGACCTACAAAGAGGTAATAGAATATTTTACTCCTCAAAAGCTTTTTGGCATGACAGCCACACCAGATCGAATGGATGAAAAAGACATTCGTGAGATTTTTGGTGATGAGGTTGTTAATCTATCGCTTGAAGAAGGCATTGCCAAAGGCTGGCTAACGCCAGTTGAATATTATGTAATGAATGATGGGCTGAATACCAAGGTTCTGCGAGAAATCGTTGATAGAGTATTAAAAAAAGGTGAGCGTATTTCAATTAAACAACTCAATGAAACCATTTTTATTAAAGCTCGGGATGAAGAGATCGCTCGAATCATTCAGGGGCGTGGCAGAAAGACAATTATTTTCTGTGAGCGCATTGAGCATGCAGAAGAATTTGTTCAGCATTTGCCAAAAGCAGAGTGTTTTCACTCTTGTAAAAGTGCACATCACAATGAACTTGTTTTGAAGGCTTTCCGAGATGGAACACTGCAATATATTTTAGCAGTTGATAAATTCAATGAAGGAATTGACATTCCTGATGCTGAAATGGTTGTGTTCCTGCGCTGTACAGACTCAAGAACTGTCTTTTTGCAGCAGTTGGGCAGGGGATTGCGAAAGATTGAGGGTAAGGATAATGTTGTAGTCCTTGATTTTGTTGCTAACTGTGAACGGCTAAAAATAGTTAGAGATATGGCCGGAAGAGTAAAATCAATGGCTAACGGCCAGGCTTTGTGTGAAGATGTGCTAAAGGTTTCAGGCAAAGCATTTGATTTTCTATTCACTGATAAACAGCAGGATATTTTTACAATTCTTGAAACAATCAAGCCTCGATATATCTCAGATATCCCGCATCTTTTGGCTGAATATTCAGATAAAAACGAATTGCCGCCAGAGCAAGTGAGTGCCGGCACATCCAAAAATCTGTGGTGGAAATGTCAAAAAGTGAAATGTGGATATGAATGGCAGGTTAGTGGGAATTGTAGAATATCTAAAGTGACAGGATGCCCCGCCTGTGCTAATCGTATTGCCACTTTAAACAATAGTTTGGCGGTAACTCATCCAGAATTAGCAGAAGAATATTCTGATAAAAATCAGTTCACTGTTGATGAGGTAGTTGCAGGCACAAGAAAAAAGTTGTGGTGGAAATGTAAAACATGCAATCATGAATGGCAGGCAGCAGGAGATAGAAGGGTTCACGGAACAGGCTGCCCAGTTTGCGCAATAAAAAGAACAATAGAAAAACGCAGAAAGAAATTTTTTCAGACTTGGCAGGAATCTAGTCGATTGGCAATATCCTTAGGAGTAAAAAATTGGCATGAGTATAGAAATATGTATAAAAAGGATCCAAGATTGCCTTCTGTTCCACAAACATTTTATTTAAATTTTCCTAAAAAGCCAAACGGCCGTCCTGATTGGGATTTGTTTTTTGGGAGGAAAAAATAAATTCCCTTAGTAAAACTAAAGGGAATTTTTTTTAAATTTTATTGTTAATCAACCTACCAATCTACCAATCTCGTTATAAGTGTTTAAGATTAATTGAAATAATTTTTTGACCATCTATCAAATAAATCTTTCTATTTCCCTCATCCACTGCCATATCTGAAACAGACTGGGCATTTTCAATCTGATATTGGATTACCACCAGACCATTTTTGCCATAAACAATAACTCTGTTTGTGTTTTTGTCTAAAACATAAATATAACTTGAATCAACATCAGTATATATCTTGCTTGCGCTTTCAATCTTTGGCTCAATGTTTTGAGCAGAAAAGCTCTGCTTATCTCCGCTAAGGAATTTTTGGATTGTACCATTTGAACTCAATACATAAATATCGCCATCAATGGCCATTGAAGTGGCGCTGCTAAAATCTGCTGCGTCATTTACCCAGCTAGCTGGAGGACCATAAGAATTTGACCCAACATTTCTGAGTTTATAGATCTGATTATCAGCAGGTGATAAAAAGTAAAGATGAGTGTTGTATACGTAAAAATCAGTCCATGAGCCCTCTGAATCCAGACTTACTTTTTCAAATTGATCATTATCAGTAGAGTATTGATATAGACTATTATTTTCAAATAATATATATAAAGTTTGATCATCAAAAGCAAACTGGCTTAAAACATTTGCGTTTATATTAGTTTCCACTGTAGATAAAATTTGCGCTGAAGATAAATTAATGGAATTAAGATTGTTTTGATCAGATACGATTAGGATTTGATCGTTTAAAACCTGCAGCTTCATTGAATCCTGGTTTAGATTGGCTAAAGTAATAAGATCTTGCGCCTGAACTGATTCAAGCTTTAATAGTTTATTATTTAAAGCCTTGTATTGATTCTCAAGTTTTACAATATTTTGATTTTCCTCTTCAGATTCTTTTGGTAGTTTTGAAATCAAATCTTTTACTTCAGCCATTAAATTTAAGCTTTTATCAGTATTTCTGAATAAGAAAGCAGCTTCAGCCTGATTTAATTTGGTTTCAATTGCTTTAATTGAGCTGTTATATGCTGCATCGTCTTTTTTTGTTTCCTGATTTTTATATATCCAGACTATGCTTAAGGCAAAGACTATAACTAATGCAATTATTAAAATTATAATAATTTTTTTTGTTTTTGGAGCCATTGGCTTTTCTTTTTTTTCTGATTTTGATTCAGTAGTCACTTTTTTTCCTTTTGATATGCCAAGTTTATTGAGAATGCTTTTTATCAAACTTGGAGAGCTTCGTATTTCGTCAACAGCAATACCTTTTGGTTTTTTTTGTCTGCTAAATATAGATATGAACTTTTTTCCAATATTTTTAAATTTTTGTTTAATATTTATGCCAATTGCTGGGGTGAGAAATTTTTCAGTATCCATTTGAGTATTGACCAGCGTATTGATTGATTGCTGGGATGCTTTTTCCTGTTCAATTAATTGAAGATCTTCTTGTTTTATAAAAATAGCAGAAAATGTTTTGGCATACCCTTGAGGTCTTTTTTGCAAAAGAATTTTAAAATCTTCGATAAGTTCTTTTACTGGTCTGTTTGAAGCTATTTGGTTTATTTTTTCAGCAGAAAAAAATCTGGCAAATCCTTCATTAGAGATGATTAATGCGTCAGGCAGAAAGATTTTACCAGAAATAATGCTGGCAAAAATTTTGACTTTATTTTCAGGAGAATTTTCAGATCCAGCTAAAATGTCAATTATTTTATAGTTTGATTTTTTAGTTTTATGGATTAAAAAACTTTGGATATTACCCCGATGGCTGAATATTATATCAGATTCAATATTGCTTGGCTTTATCACAGCCACTAAAAAGTTAATATTTTCTAAAATTAGCTGAATTTGGCCATTTTGTATCAATTGGAGCACTTTTTCATTGGTTTTTTGAAGCGCATGTTCAAAAACTGTCTCTAAATTCAATTTTTGCGGATCAGGAGAGGTAACGATTTGCCTGTAATAATGGTCTTTTAAGCTGGAAATTATGGTATTTGAGATTTTCTGTCCATGCTCAGTGGGGGTAGCATTAATTTCAATAATTCCTAAAACATGGCCGCCAAATTTTTCTTTGCCATCTGGGAAAATAATAAAATTTTCACAAAAATAATCATTTTGCACTTGATTTGAAGGAAGAAATATTTCTTCAATCCTTAGTGCTTTTTGTTTGTCCATATTAAGAATTGACGGGTGAATTGTACATGTATTATACTATAAGTAAGGTAAAAATGAAAGGAATTGGGAGTTAGCTTGTAGGACATTAGCTTGTAGTAACCAAAAACTACCAGCTATTAGCTACCAGCTACAAGCTATAAGCTAATTATGTTTGAACAACTTTTTGGGTCAAAGACCAGAGCAAAGCTGATAAAAACATTTTTGGAATATCCAGATCGGGCTTTTTACGTACGTGAATTGACCAGAGTTACTGGCTCAATGATAAATTCAGTCAGGCGTGAATTGAAAATTCTCGAAGATTTGGATATTATTTACGTTGAAAAATCCTTGATTGAAAAAAATATTGTTCAGCATAATTTGCCTGAAGGCCTGAATACAAAGAAATTTTTTAAATTAAATCAGGAAAATGTTTTTCACAAGGAGTTAAGGACTATTTTTAAGAAAAATGATATAATAAATGAGAAGAATCTTGCAACCAACTTAGACGAAATAAATGGTGTATATTTGGCTGTGCTGGTTGGTGTCTTTATAAAAAATGAAAGTTCACCTACAGATGTGCTAATTGTTGCTGAGTCTGGCCGAAATAATAGAATTTTACCAATTGTAAAGACTTTGCAAGATGATATAAAAAAAGAAATGAGTTATACAATACTGCCTCCAGAAGAATATTTACTCAGAAAAGATATTAATGACAGGTTTTTGTATGCAATTATTAATGATCGAAAAAAAATTACATTACTAGATAAACTAAGTGAAATAACTAAATAGAAAAATATGAAATTAAAAACACTTGCTGTATTGTTAATAGTTTTTGGAGCTGCCTTTGCTTTTGGAGTAAAAGCGCAGGCATTTGAACAAGATGAATTAGCAATAAAAATTTTTGATAAAAATCTCAATTTAACAAAACAATTTAATTTTTTGCCTGAAGATTTTTTTGGAGATGTAGACATGACTTTGGGAGATATAACGGGAGATGGCCAAACTGAAATCATTGTAAGTTTAAGCGATAGGGAAAATGATTCAAAAGTTATTATTTATTCAGCAGACGGATTGATACTAAATGAATTCCACCCGTATGTGAAGGGATTTAAAGGCATGATTTACATTACCAGTGCTGATTTAGATAATGATGGTGTAGCTGAAATTATCACTGGTGCCGGTTATATGGGTGGTCCACAGGTCAGAATTTTTGATCATTTAGGAGAAACAAAGTTTGTATCTGGCTTTTGGGCGGAAGACAAGGATAAGTACAGAAATGGCGTTCGGGTAGCAGCTGGAGATGTTAATGGCGATGGTCTAAAGGAAATAATAACTACCACGGTTGATAATAAAATGGATGTAAAGTTCTTTAATCGATTCGGACAGGAAACTTTAGAAAAAATTGAATTAAGTGAGGGCAGCTTTTTTGAGCCAGGAAAAATTATTTCTATTGATCTTGGCGTTGATGGAATAAATGAACTGGTTGTAAATTACGGATATGGCAATAGTCCTAAATTAATGATATTACGCGCAGATGGATCAGAAATAACTTCATTTGACGCTTATCACCCAGGTTTTGGCGGCGGAGTAGACATGGCCAGCTATAAAGAAGGGGATAGACAAATATTTGTCACTGGAGCAGGATATAGTGGCGGTCCGCATGTTCGATTTTTAGACCAGGAAGGAAATAATGTTAGTGATCCAACTTTCTTTGTCTACCCAGATGATTATAAGGGCGGAGTGAATGTTGCAGCATTGGATTTGGACAACAATAAGGAAATTGAATATGTGGTTGCTCCAAAGGTTATTGTTGATCAGGATGAAAATTTTTGGCCAAAGCACATTGAAGTTGATATTTCAAAGCAGAAATTATACGTATATGAATATAACAGATTGATTCGTGAGTTTTGGGTGTCTACTGGAAAATGGAGCCATCCAACACCTTTGGGTAAATTTAAAGTGTACAGAAAGAGAAGAAGCGTGCATATGAGATGGTCATATGGGCCAAACCATCCAGATAATTATGATTTGCCAGGAGTGCCCTATGTATTGTCATTTGTCGGTGCGTACACAATTCACGGCACGTATTGGCATAGTAATTTTGGCCATCGGATGAGTCACGGCTGCGTAAACATGTATACCCCTGATTCTCAATGGGTTTATAATTGGGCGCCAATGGGAACGCCGGTTATAGTTCATAATGGAAATATTGATGCTATTTTGGGAAGAGATAAGACTGAGGAAGACAAGGAGGAATAATTTGAAAGTATGAAATTAATAGTAAGTACTGAATCAAACCAAAAGTTTTCAATAGGATTAGCTGACGCAAGTCAGCTAATTGATTTTGAATTGGTTGAAAAGCCCTTTATGCAATCTGAATTAGTTTTAAAGACAATTGATAAATTTTTTAGCAAGTATAAAGTTTCAATTAAAAACTTAGAAGAAATTATTGTCATTTCTGGACCAGGCGATTTTTCAGCAGTTAGAATTGGAATATCAATTGCCAATGCTTTAGCCTATGCCTGGAACATTTCAGTGAAAGCTGTAGAATCAGAAAAGAATTATAAATCTGAAGAAAAGAAATTGAAAGAAGTTTTAAAAATGAGCGAACAGATTAAAGTAAGCAAAATAGCTAAACCTGTCTATATAGCTGAGCCGAATATAACATAAAAAAAATGAATATCACTATCCAGCAGAAAGCTTGTCTTTCTGCTTTTAATTTTCTGCTGATTTTATCAACATTACATTAACAAATATTGTTTGTATTCTGTAAATAAAATGCTATAATACTAAAGTAATTATTTCATTAAATATAAACAAAAAATAATTTAGATTGTATGAAACAAAAAACAAACATTTGTAAAAAAACTGCCTTAATTATGGCAGGTTTTATTTTTGCCATTTCAATTACAGCATTAATCGTTGCTGCGCCGGCAAACGCGCAGTCAGTTACCCCTGAGGGGGATAATTCTTATTTGGGCGGAATTGGAACTGATTTCTCACTAGATGATGTCTCTATAAATTCCAGTATTCCAATTTATGGCTCAATGTCTGAGGCCAGGTATAATTTTGTACTTTTTAATGTGCAGAGAGCTCCTGGGGCTTCTGCTGATTCGACGTTTCTAACCATTACAGGATTAATTCCAGACACATCCTATAATGTCCATGAGGACGGGTTTGTACCCCTTGTTTACACTTCAGACTCTACTGGTGAGATTAATTTTAACCAGGATATAGGTACTCCTCATACTTTGACGATTAAAACCGACAGCTCAATTTTTGAGATAACCGCAGATTCCACTTGCGGGGATGTTGAAGCTTTTGGTGGTGTATGTGATGATTCTGGACCAGAATTAAATGTAACCATGCCTGCATCATGTATGATTAATGACTCTGTTTGGATTCATGATTTTTCTGGCAATATTTATTTTAACGATTGCACTATCACTGCAAAGCCAGGCTATGGTATAGCCTTGTATCTTACAAATGTCAGCGGAATTATGCGAGACGTAAAAGTAAAAGCAGCAAGGACGGGAATAGCCTTTGGGGCTGGTACGAAATATTTATATATAGAGAATGTTGAAGTGACACCTACTATAGGCGATGGATTGGAACGAATTGGTTTTAATTTTGTTGGCCAGGATGTTGAAGAGATTGCCGTATACGACTATGTGTGTAATTTCTTTGAATTACCTTCTGATGTTAACAAGGGAGATATTTGCGTTTTAGCTCAGGATGGACAATCAAAGATTGATTTTGCATTAGGCACTATTTCTTATTCTGATAGGGGATTTATTTTTGAGAATTCAACTTTTTCATCATCTGAAATACAGATTGTCAATACTCAGATTTATCTTAATTATAGCGAGTCTATCGGTCTTAGTTTAAGAAGAGCAAACATCATAAAGTCTACTAATAATAATTATCTTTCTTACCCAGGTAATGACATTCCATTTTATAAGGCGATTGAAATAAAAGATGTTCCTTTTGGTGTTTCAGTTAATGATTTTATAAGTATTTCTGACAGATTTGGCCTTTGTCAATATGGGGCAACTGTAGAAAATGGAAGTAATATTAATTTTATTTCGCCTCACGAGGATCAAGAGACTAGTGCTCAAATTGCTGGTATTGTTGCTATTGATTCTGAAAATGTGAATATTGTCGGTACTGCAGCTGAACCTTCACTTTTTTACCCAAAGATCTTTGCAAATGCATTTGAATATGAAAACACAACAGGTATAGTAGGTAATTACATGAACGCGACTAGTACGGGTAGGGATCAAACAATTTTTAGAACTGATGAAGGCAATATTATTCTTTCGACTGACATTGGCTATTATGATGCGGCAGTTGAAATATCAGAAGGCGTGCTGCCTCCTGAAATTTCGCATCTATCAGATGATAGCATTCGTATTAGGAATATAGGGGACGATATAGATATATTATTTTATGATACTTATGGCGTGCCAATTGCACAAGCGCGTCTACACCCCGGAACTGAATTTATGGTATTTCATAATGAAGACGGCGGTGTTACTGTAGTTAATACCAACCTAGGGTCAGAAGTTACGGTGTTTAGATTGTATGACGATCCTGGTTGGTTTGTTGGCGCTTCTCCAATCGGTACTGTGATATCAATGCCTGGAGATGTAATGTCATTTAATTCAGGAAATTCAGTGTATGTAAAAAACGAAGCTGGAAATTGGGATTTGGAGTTATATGATAGCAATAGCAATTGGGTAATGAATGTTCCAATGAGCCAGGGAGATCATGTAATGGTTGAGGGAAATGTTGATGGCAGCACATCATTAACCAATGTAAATACTTCAGCCCAAGATGTTTATGCTATTGAATGGGTAGAATCAGCAGGTATGCTGACCTTAGATCAAAATGAAACATTATCGGCAATTTCTGGTGTTGATGTAGTTAATGTAAATGTAGCTGATGGAGCGATTGATTTAGATATATTAGATGTTGGTAGCCAAATTGCTATTGCCAAAACAGTATTAGCTCAAGGTAGTCAGGCCAGTCTTGCTGTTAATACTGCCGGTGGCACTGAATTAGTTAATCTAGGCACTGGTGTTTTTGATATAATAATAGATGATCTTGCACAATTCAGTCTTGAATCAACTGAAGGCGCTGTTTTTTCAGGTACTGTAAAAAAAGATATTACACCGATTTATGGCAATTTTGACATTGAATTTTTAGACAGCCAGGATACAGTTGCCAGAGTGATAATGAATGATCCGACTCAGACAGCCAGACTGCAAAGAGATCCAGAAGGCTATGCTAATGTTCAAAATATTTCTCAAACAGAGATAACAGTTGAAGGATATGATACAGCCAGAATTAGTAGATCAAGGCTTGGCTATGGAGACACGATTGGATTTAAGAGAGGATCTTTGCAACTAAAAGATACATTAGGTTCCTTTGATGTTGAATATATTGCTTTAAATGGCGGAATTGTTGGTGTTACAACATTGCAGAATTTTGAAAAAATGAATTTAACTCATGTTGGCCAGACTGATGTGCAGGTAGAAAATATTGGCACTGTATCATTTGATATATTGAATCTGTTTACTAATCAGACTGAAACCGTTATTTCAGGTCAAACAACTGTTGTTATTCCTGGCCCTACTGGCCAGATTGAAGCAAAGGTTAAGGGCGGACATCCAAAGAAAGCGCTGGAATATGCAACTGTGAAAACTTATAATAAAAATGACAGCTGTGTTTCTGAATATTTTCCAAATGCAGGACAAGTAAATGAATTTTGCGAACCAGTAGCTATGTGCGTTACTGGAGCAGATGGTAAATGCTTAATGACTGTGTTAGCAGAAGAACATTATTTTGTACTGTCAGAGCATGAAGATTATCTTGGTGATTATTCTAGTCATTCAGTGGGTAAAGTAACAGAAAACAAAACAAAGAAGGCAACACTCGTATTTTGAGAATTTATTAAGATAATATAAAACCAGTCTTTAATAGGCTGGTTTTTGTTTTAATTCACCTCTATAATATAAAAGTGTGCAATACTTGACAAAAAGGAACCACTGATATAAGATATCCGGTTCCTTGACGTACGCGGTTAGGCCGCTTGGAGGCAGCCAATGCAATGCAATTTTGTTAAAGTCGTGATTTTGATAGTCACGTTTGGATGTAGCACCGTATCAAATCAAAAAGCAAAAGAATATGTTGATGTGGTTTATATGGATACTCAAAAAGATGAATCGAATTCTATATTGGATATAGAAAATGATTTGAATGATCAATATCAAAAAGATTCAGTTGACCAGATTCATTTGGTACAAGATGCAGAAGTAGGAACAGAATCTGTTCAGGAGATTGAAACTGATCAGACAGATGAAATTGACAGAGTAGGGGATATTCAAATTAAGGATCTGGAGGTCGAGGTTGAGGACACTTTTGATACATTCGATTCTGAGGAATTGGGTACATTGGATATTCAATTCGATGAACAACCAGAAGCTGATCAGCAAATACCTGCTCAATTTGTCCAGATTGTGTTTATTTCAATTACTGAAGATGAACCAAATGTAAACGTCTGCATTGATTCAGCGTTTGCATCATGTTCTGATCCAATTATTACGCCTGTGATTATTGAATTTGAAGTTAATTCAAGCCATCCTGTTTGCGCTTTTCAGACAGGGTATAATGATTTTTGCTTTATGGTTCAGGTAGGAAATGAACCAATGGACGTAATCATTGATCTGGAGCAAACCACACATGCAGATATTTGTCCCTGGATGACGGGCAATTATACATATGATGGCGGAAGTGTCGGGCCTTTTGATGATATTTTCGTTGTTGTACAGGTAGCCAGTGACCATTGCTTGGTATGTGGTTTAGAGCCGCCGGCTTTTGCTGGTATGTGTCTCATGGCAGTCTATCGCCCTCTAACTGAAGATTTTATCATTCATTGTTTACCAAATGATGATGCTTGTCCAAATGTTAAATGCGACATTATTCCCTGGCCAGGGATAATTGAATGCACTTACGATGATGAATCTGGAATAGAGCAGACCATTTCCTGGCTTCAAGATCTTTTCTAGAGTCCTTGTTTCATGAATAAGGGCTTTTTATTTTGGCTTATCCACAAAAATGGTGATAAGTCATAAAAATATTAAATATCAAAAATAAAATATCAAATAAAATTTAGACACTTTTTTTATCCACATAATTTTGCTGATTTTATATCTAAAATTAGGAAAAAAATGAGATCATCTTGACTTTTATTATATAAAATGATACAGTATATTGTTTAGTAATTCCTGCTTGGAAAGGGGATAATAATGATAGAGCAAGCTAAATCTAGGAAAATTGGTCTTATCGTTTCCATCATTTTGGTAATAATGTGGATTGTTGTAGCAATTATTGACAGTGTAACGGTTTCTGCACAGAAAAAGAAGATTCTGGATCTCTGGAAGCAGAAGGAGGATCTACAAACAGATCTTCAGAAGCAGAAGGAGGATCTACAAACAGATCTTCAGAAGCAGAAGGAGGATCATCAGGCAAGATATGATTTTGCCATTGGAAAGTTCAGAGAAACCATTAAGAGCGCATCTTTTATCCTTGCAAAATCAGGCCTGGAATTGCCTGAAAAGTGTTGGGTAAAAAGAAATTTTGAAGTGAATGACGAGCATAACATGCTTGAGATCATTCAGGATTTGTTGGATTGTATTGATTCTGCAATGGAGATGTCAGAAGATATCAGGGATAATTTGGTAATAAAATTGACTAATACGCAAATTGAGCTGCTCGAGGCTCAAATGAGTCTGAAGCTAATCACCAAATCGTATGAAAAATGCGAAACCATGGCTAAAGGCGGAACTCATGTATATAAGAAGGCAACAGCCAAGCGCTGGCGTGCCAGTGCATTCCGGTGGAAAAATCAGGTTCAAGGTCTTGAAGAACAAGTTGAAACCTTGAAGAGAGAAAATGAAGCATTGAGAAATAATCGAAAACCCAGAGTACAAGCACCAGTGCCACATAAGACTCCAAGATCATTGGATATACAAGAAAATGATCAAAGGGGTTGTTCAAAATAAGTAACCCAAGTCACCCAGTCCTAATCGCTATTTAGGACTTTTTTAATTGTTTATTTTTATCCCCATTTTTGGGGATAAGTTTATTAATTAACTAAAAAAAATAGATTTTTTTCCAATAAACTTTACACACGATTTATCCACATAAAACAATAAATATTTGAAAAATGCCTTAAAATAGGGTGTTTATTAATCTTTATACAGGTGTTGATTAGTGGTTGATTGGATGTGTATTGTGGGGTATAATGGATGTAGTAAGTTAATTTGTGGGGAAAAGTGGGGATAATCTGGCGGAAAACTAAACTGAGCTTTATTGGTTTTCCGCCAGGTTCACTTAATATTACAAATAATCAAATCTATTTTGATTATTTATTGCGTGATTTGAAATATTACAAATAATTACAAATGATTCAGATATTTGTAGTTATTCGTAATAGATCCCTAATACTTTATTATCCAACTAGTATAGGATATTTGTAATATATGTTTATCGGCGAGTATCAACATAACCTTGATCAAAAAGACAGGCTGGCTGTGCCTGTTAAGTTTAGAGCTAAATTAAAGCAGGGTGCTGTTGTCACTCGCGGATTAGATAATTGTTTATTTCTATACCCGCAAGCTGAGTGGAAAAAGTTAGCTGAAAAGCTGGCCTCATTGCCAATCAGCAAATCAAATACCAGGGCATTCAGTCGGTTTATGCTCTCTGGAGCAATGGATGTAAATGTTGACAAGCAGGGAAGAATAAAGCTGCCGGATTATTTAAAAAAATTTGCAGGTATGAAAAAGACCGTTATCGTTGCCGGGCTATATAATCGTTTAGAGCTTTGGGATAAGGAATCATGGAATAAATATAAACAGGGTACTGAAAAGGCAAGTACAGATATAGCTGAGGAATTAGAAAATCTTGATGTCTAGATCCTACGAGATCTACAGATCCTCTACAGATACTACAGATATCTGTAAAAACAGTGGCAGATCTGTAGATCATGTAGCAGCTAATATATGACTATTCACAAACCCGTTTTAGTTAAGGAGGTACTTGAATTGCTCGAACCGAGTAAAAACCAAAATTTTATTGACTGTACATTAGGCGCTGGCGGACACACAAAAGCGTTGCTTGACCAGACGAAGCCGAATGGAAGAATTTTAGCAATTGACTGGGATGAAAATGCAGTTGAATCAGCAAAAAATAATTTAAAACAATATTTGCCCAGACTGGTTTTGATAAATGATAATTACACGAATTTAAAAAACATTGTAGCTGATAATAATTTTGAAAAGATAAATGGTATTTTACTTGATCTGGGATTATCATCAGATCAATTCGCATCATCAGGCAGGGGATTTAGTTTTCAAAAAGATGAGCCTTTAGACATGCGATATAGCACTGATAGCAGTTTAACAGCTGCGCAAATAATTAATTCATGGTCAGAAAAAGAATTGAAGAGGATTTTTAAAGAATTGGGAGAAGAAAAAAGGGTTCATAAAATCGCTGCAGAAATAATAAAATATCGCCGGAAAAGAAAAATAAAAACAACTAAGCAATTAGTTGAAATAATTCAAAGAGTAAAAGGGAAGCAACAATCCAGAATTCATCCTGCTACCAAAGTATTTCAGGCATTGCGTATAACCGTAAATAATGAATTGGAAAATATTGAAAGTACATTGAAGCAGGCTATTGAAATAATGCCTTCAGAATCAAAAATCGCAGTTATTAGCTTTCATTCACTCGAAGATAAAATAGTTAAGCATTTTTTTCAAAAAGAAAGTAAAAATTGCATTTGCCCGCCAGAAATTCCAGAATGCAGATGTGAGCATAAAACCAGTTTAAAAATTAAAACAAAAAAACCGATTATTGCATCTGAAGAGGAAGTAGCAGAAAATCCTCGTTCAAGATCTGCAAAATTAAGAGTGGCAGAGCGGATATAAACAAAAATAAAATAGAACTTTATTATGTCTCCATTTTTTAAGTTTCAAAAATGTTCCAGGGCCAATAGGAATGAAGAAAAACCATGCGCCAAAATAAAAATAGGCAATAAATCAAAATTGTTTATTAAGATTTTAATCATTATATTTTTAGTTGGTTCAGTATTCTTATATTTACTTCAAATAAACAGCTTGGCAACAAAGGGATTTAAAATTCAGGCTTTAGAAATGCAGGTAAGTGAATTAAATGAATCCAATAAGAAATTAAGCTTAGAGGCAGTAAGACTAAGATCCATGGCTGAATTAAATGAAAAAGTGCAGAATTTGGATATGGTGCCAATTAACAATTTTTCATATATTGATGCAACCTCTACTGGAATGGCAAAAAAATAATAGATATTATTATAATAAAATTTCGGTCCACGAGGGCCGATTTTTTTTAAAAAATCATTATTGACAAATAGTTAAAAATTTGCTAAGGTTACATAAATCTTAAATAAATAATACTATAAATATGGCAAAAACAATATCATCGATTTTATTAATTGCAGTTATAGTGATTGTCTTATCATTAATCGGCGGTGGCCTTTTTTACTGGTTTTTGACCAATAAAGTGGATGTAGAACCCAGCGCAGCTTTGCAAAAACAGCAGCAAATATCAACCGAGGACGCGTTGCAGGATATTGAAGAAAAGTATGCATTGTATGAGAATGATGATTTTGGTTTTGAATTTTATTATCCAGCAAAATGGCTTATTGTTCGAGAAGGATCTGATATGGGAAGCGCTTATGTCCAGTTTGGAAAAAATATGAATCCAGAAGACTTAGTGGCGCCAGAAGACTTCAAGTTTACGATTTGGGCTAATCCTCCAGGCATGGGATTTGAATATTTAAATAATGTTCTTGAAGAAGATACTATTAACTTTGGAAAACCAAGTGTGGAGGCTGACAGAGCTTTGGCAACTGGTGAAGTTGAAGATAAAACAGTAAAAGGTGAAAGACTGCGTTTTAACAGGAATCAAGATTCTTATTTTATTTTATATCAGGTAGATTTGGATAAATGGGAAGAATATGAGCCATATTTGAAAAAATTCAAGGAGACCTGGAAGTTTGCAGATGAAAATGTAGATATCCGAGAGTTTTCATATGATGATAAAGCAAATGATTTTAAGGTACTTAAGGAAGCTTTTGATATTAAAGGAACTTTTAGGACTGAGAAGTTGGTTGGACAAAGTAAAGAATGCGGTACTAATAAAAGTGAAAAATATTTTGAAAAATTAATGTCAGAATATAAGGATGGGGAAAAGGGCGTTGTTTATTCTTTTGAATATGGTAAAGCATCTCAAAAACCAAGTTATTGGACTATGCAGATTATGCCAAATAGGCTTGGATATAAAAATTTAGATGAATTCAAAAAAGATTTTGATTTTTGCGCTGCAGGCGGTGTTTATCCATTTGCAGTATCAGAAAATTATCTAGCTTTTTCAATATCTTGCGGTACTGGATTTTCAGACGGATCTGGATTGCCGATTGGGTGTGAAGAGGTGAGGATAATTGTTGAGCCTTCAATAAAATTAAAGTAAAGCAAATTAAATAGAAAATCAGCCTAAAGCAGGTTGATTTTTGTTTTGAATTAATATTGAGTTTAATCATTGTTAATGCAAGTTCAATTTTTTCTAAACAGGCTAAAGCCTGCTTTGCCCTTTCCAATGTTGGCTTGCGCCAAGTTACTTTTTGCCACCAAAAAGTAACCAAAAACCGCTGGGGGGCTTCAAATGCGAAGTAATGATTGAGTTTATGTATCGCGCAAGGGGCAATCAGCCCCCCAGACCCCCGGTGCTATAGAAGATAAGATGTTTTAAATTTGAAATTTTGGCATGTTTATATATTTACACAGATTTTTTCGCCCGGTTTTCATCTTTATGGTATAATTAGTAACAGAGAAACAAAGAAATTTATAAAAAGATATATTACATGTCTAATACAATTTTTCGTTTTAGAGAATTCCCTGTATATAACGATGCCAGGAAATTTAGAGCAGATTTGAAAAAATTATCAAAAGAAAAATTTCCTTCAGAAGAACAATACATTTTAAGAAGACAGCTTTGGCGAGCATTAGATTCAATAATTTTAAATATTGCCGAGGGAGCAGATAAGCATTCTGATAAGGATTTCAGTCATTATCTAAATCATGCTCTTGGATCAATTAATGAAGTTATCGGATGCTTAGATTGCGCCTTAGATGATTATTATATTGAAATCACTGAACATAAAAGGTATTTAGAACAAGCTGAAAACATTATTAAACAATTAAAAGCATTTATTTCCAAGCTTAGAAAAGATGATAAACGTTTTTAGTTTTTATTTGTGTTTCTTTGTTTCTATGTGCTTTTGTTAATTTTATGCCAAACAAAAAATTTAAACCGTCAATGATACCAATTTATGTAATTTTGGCCATTGCTATTATTACAGTCACTTTTTTAATAGTAGGCGGCGCATATTTGTGGCACTATTCTTTAATTACAAAAATCGACACTTTAGAGCAAAATCAGGCTGTTTTAGAGCAAAAAATAGAGTATATACAACCAAAGGCAACTGAAGAAGAGATTATTAAAAAAGAAAAAGACAGCATTGAAGAAGAAGAAAAAGGATTCATCGAAGTAAAGGATTATGAATTTAAATATCCAACTGATTGGATAAAGAAAAAAGCTGAGTATTCGAAATATTCTGATAGTGTAGATTTTAATTTTTATGATCAATCAAATAATTTAATCGCTATGCTTGCCTGCCCAATACCGGAAATTGGATTTGAAGCAATGATCTACGAAGAGACTAAAAGGCATATAAAAAAAAATAATAAGACATATGAAATTTTATTATGGGAAGGTAAAATCAGACCAGAATTGATAGAGCCAGATTTTGATCAGCCTGAAGAAGAAATGATTATTTTTATGAGAGAAAGCGATTGGCTGGATTCTGGAACAGATAGTTATATGAATTCATGCATGTTAATAATCAGACATTTGGATGACCTGGTAGGTACAGCTCAAGATATTTATCATTCAATTAAATAAATTTTATGCCAAAGAAAAAATTCAAACCATCAATGATACCAATTTATGTGATTTTAGTAATTGCTATTATTACAGTCACGTTTTTAATCGTAGGCGGAGCATATTTATGGCACTATTCTTTAATAACAAAAATCGACACTTTAGAACAAAGTCAGGCTGTTCTACAGCAAAAATTAAATGCTACCGCTGATGCTGAAGAAGATGAAGCTACAGATACTGAAGAAGAAGATGTTGAAGAAGCAGTTCAGCAAGATTTATCTCCATTAAAATCAGCTATAGAGGCTGAGGAAATAGCGCAGGATTATCAATATAGGCATGGTCAGCTAGAAGGTTTTATTTCACTTGAAAAAGGCAATTCGCTTGTTTTTGCAAAAAAAGCATTGGCAAAACTGTATGAAAATGAAGAAATTATTCAAGGCTTTTATTTTCCAAAAAGTCCGGCAAATGAAAATGTAATCTTTTTATCAACCAGCGTGGATGCATATAACCTGAAAACTCCCCATCTAAATAAAATTTATTCTTATAATATAAAAACAGGGGAAATAACTGAACTTTATGAGGAAAAAGTGACCAATGACCGATTATTGCGAACAATGGGTATTGAAGGATCAAAGCTAATTTTAATGGTAGATATGATTGATAATTCTCCTGGCCCTTGTTTTTCAATCTGGGCTCATTGGGATGATTTTGAATATCTTGAATTATCAGATGTTAATGCTGGTTTAGAATCTTATAAAGTCCCAGCGTATCAGGTAAATGAAGGCAGAAAGGAAAGTGAAAAGTGCGAAGAACAAATGAAGCAAGACTAATATTTATAACTATCTTTTAAAAAAATAAAAATAATAAATTCGTAACCTTATGCCAAAGAAAAAATTTAAACCGTCAATGATTCCAATTTATGTAATTTTAGCCATTGCTATTATTACAGTCGCATTCCTTATTGTTGGCGGAGCCTATTTATGGCACTATTCTTTAATAACAAAAATTGACACATTAGAGCAAAATCAGGCTGCTTTAGAGCTGGAGATTAAGAAAGCAAAGCCAGAGGCTGATAAAAAGGTGGAGGAGGTTGATGATGAAGTAGATGGAGAGGATGAAATAGGGGTAACTGATAAAGTATTTGAAGGTGATGGTTTCTCATTCATATATCCAGAAAAATTTATTGCTGATGAAAAAGGACTTTGGACAAAAGAAGGATATGACCGCCATATTAATCCGTCCTATGGATGTGATACGTGTCAAATCCCGGAAATTGAAATAAAGTCAGTGTCTACTTCTATTTCTTTGGAAAAATACATTCTTTCAGATTATGATTTGCCTGGCAATACCTTAAAGGAGATGACAAAACAAATAAATATTCCATATTCAACTATGAATCTGGGAGATAATGAGTTTATAAAAATTACTGTTGGAGACATGTATAATTTAACAGGGTATTATACAAAAGATGATAAGAACATTGTTGCTTTTAGAGTCTATTTTGACAGTAGAGACACCTCAGAGTTAAGAGAGATTATTTCATCATTAAAGTTTGATTAAATTAATTATACAAAAAAACCAGCGTAGTTTCTATGTTGGTTTTTTAGTTACAAGGTTGGAATAGAATTTTATTTATACACAAGAAAATAATAAATAATTACAAATATTAGCGTTTATGGTATAATTAGTAACAGAGAAACAGAAGAACAGAGAAACAAAGAAATTTTTAAAGATATATAACATGTCTAATACTATTTTTCGTTTTAGAGAATTCCCTGTATATAAGGATGCCAGGAAATTTAGAGCAGATTTGAAAAAATTATCAAAAGAAAAATTTCCTTCAGAAGAACAATACATTTTAAGAAGACAGCTTTGGCGAGCATTAGATTCAATAATATTAAATATTGCAGAGGGAGCAGATAAGCATTCTGATAAGGATTTCAGTCATTATCTAAATCATGCTCTTGGATCAATTAATGAAGTTATCGGATGCCTAGATTGCGCCTTAGATGATTATTATATTGAAATCACTGAACATAAAAAGTATTTAGAACAAGCTGAAAACATTATTAAACAATTAAAAGCATTTATTTCTAAGGTTAGAAAAGATGATAAACGTTTTTAGTTTTTATTTGTGTTTCTTTGTTTCTATGTGCTTTTGTTAATTTTATGCCAAAGAAAAAGAAAACAAAAAACAAAACAGATTTTAAAATCATTCCATTTATTACAATGGTTATTTCAGGCCTGACATTGCTTTTTGTATTGATTAGCGTGGGTTATATTTTATATTACACAGCAGTGCTTACGCCTATTTTTCAGTTAGCCCAGAATCAAATGATTATACAGCAGGAAATTATTGATTTAACTGATGAGATTAAGATAGCGGATGGAGATTCTGATCAAGGTGAAGTTATTCAAATCAGAGAGACCAATGCAACTGACAGCTGGATAGATTATTTTGATAATGATTTAGGAATTGCCATAAAATATCCAAAAGATTTTTTTCATCAAGAACCAAAGGTTACAGAAATTTCATGTAAAGATGTTAATTTTCCGAGAGAATGTCCCAAAATTGATCAGGCGGTTGAAGTTGTGACAGGCAGTCCTATTGAAAATTCTTTAGCTGCAGGTTTGCCAACTTCATATTATTGGCATAATCCAAATGGTGAAAAGGTAATGATTAATAATGATTCATATTGCTTGTATCGCCATGTTGAAGGAGCAGCAGGTTCCACTTTTGTAAGTTATTATTATACAACCGTTTCGAAAAATATGTGTAAAGTAATTAATTTAGTTGTAAAATATCAAAATTGTAGTATTCTGGGATCTAAAGGTGATGAGGATTATGAAAAATGTATAATGGAAAATGAACAGACAACGCCAGATGTGATTGATAAAGTTATTTCAACTTTAGAATTTAATTAAATATTTATTTATCATTATGCCAAACAAAAAAAACAAAAAACAATTACTAATAGTTCCATGGATAACAATGATAATTTCAGGTGTAGTTCTGATTTTTGTCATTGTTATTTTCGGTTATTTAGCTTATTACACTACTGTGCTCGAACCAATTTTAAAACTATCTGACCATCAGGCTCTTTTAGAACAAAAGATTGAAAAAGTGCAGCCAGACGTTGATTTAGAAGAGGTGGTGGAAGAAGATGCTGTTGTTGTTGAGGAAATGAATGTTTATACTAGTAGGATTTTTGATTTTCAATTTGAATATTCAAAAAATTGGGTTATTGATGATTCATATTCAGATTTATTAAACTTTCTATTAGTAAAATTGGAAGATAGGTCAATTACCACAAAAAGTCCGTTTTCTGATTACGCATCATTATGGGTTGAAGTTAATAGTCCAGGTAGGGGAATAGAGTATTTTAATACAGTAATCAGCACTGATAAAATTATTGTTGATGGTATTATTGCTGATAGACAGGAAATTTCAGGTATTTATGATAATAATAAAATAAATGCATATGTAGTTAGATTTGAAAAGGGAGGCGATTCATATTTCATTCATTATCAAGTTGATTCAAAGAAATGGCAAGAAAATAAAAAGAAATTTAATACTTTCCTTAGTAGTTTTGAATTTATTGATTAATATTTTGACTTAAAAAAATATGCCTGAAAAAACCAAAACAAATAAACCAGATAATAAATCCGCATTTAACGCCTGGGCGCTTATTGCAGCAATTTTAATTACAGTTATTTTTGTCGGAATTATACTGATCTGGCAAAATAATGCAATGAAGCAATTAAAAAATGAAGTTGCTGGCACTCAGAAAACTTTATCTCAAAAAGTTGAGAAAATTGAAAATGGAACATCTAAAGAAACAGTAGTAACTGAAGCAGAAGCAGATCCAACAGAAGATTGGGAAACATTTAGTATTGCTGGATATGAATTCATTTATCCAGATAGCTGGACTTATACTGAGCAGGAATCGCAAGTTCCAGGCCAGACTATTTATGGATTTTACGATGAAAATGATGTTAGAGTAGGATTATTGTTTACGCCTGTTTTAGAAACCGGATTTGAAGCTATGGTTTATGAAGAAACAAACCGACTTTATAAAAAGAAAGATGATGTCTACACAATAAAATTATTAGAAGGCCGGCCAGATTTAACTGAATATCCGGAATATTATGAGCAATTACCTGAAAAAGAAATGATTATTATAATGCAGGAGAAAAAGCCTCCTCAGGAGTTTTATCAGGGGGATTTCCCGGAAAGTTTGTCTGATGATGGTTCAGTTTTATTAATTATTAGAAATTTAGATGAAACAACCATGGTGGAGATAGCAGATCTAATTTATGAATCAATAGAGTAGTATGATTAAATCAAGAGCTATAATTTTAGTATTTGTATTTTTAATTATTGGTGTAGGCATATATTTGCTATACCTTGGTTTAGAGGATACTGAAATAATTCCTGATGATGGTAAAATTACAAATTTTGAACAGTGTGCTGCTGCTGGTAATCCAGTAATGGAAAGTTATCCACGGCAATGCAGAGCTGATGGTCAAACGTTTGTAGAGGAAATTGATGATATGCCTGCAACAGAAGACGAAACCATAGATGTTAATCAAAAAGATTTAGATCCCTTGGATGATCTTGGGAATAGCGCTCAATTAGCCAATCCTGCATCAGTCTATTGTGAACAAGAGGGTGGTGAGATAGAGAATAGGGAATTTGAAGATGGTACTGCAGGGTTCTGCCTGTTTGAAGATGGTTCAGAATGTGGGCAATGGGCATTTTATAGAAATGAATGCAATCCTGGCCAGAATTTTTGCAAAGATATGTGTGGTGATGGCAGATGCGACGAAGTGGTTTGCGAGGCTGTAGGCTGTCCGTGTGGTGAAACACCAAAAGGATGCCCTGCTGATTGCCGGAAATAACGCAATATAACACAAACAATAACGCACACATAACGCATAATAACGCAATATATCGAAAAGACCGAAATAACCAGGTCTTTTTTTTATTCTTCCTGTTTATAACTCTCTTGAAAATAGATTAATCAGCTGCTATAATTTTGTTGTGTATTTTTAAATTAATATCGTAAAGTATGACATTTTTTCAAGATGTTTTTTTATTTTTCAAAAGGGTTTGCAATTTTTTTCCTTTAAAGATTTTGCCAAATTTCAAAAGTATCCGAAGCTGGCTGATTATAGTATTCATAGCTGGAGCCATAGTTGTGCCGCAAGTTTGGGCCAGTCAGCCTGAGCATGCTGAAACTCCAGTTCCGGTTGCCGTTGAAGAATCTGTTGAAGTAGCTGAAGAGCATGAAACAGAATCAAGCCACGAAGGCGGACATGGAGCTGAAGCAGCAAAAACTTTCATGTGGATTGCAATAATTTTAATTGTTGCAAAACTTTCAAGCCTGGTTGAAAAAGTGGGCCAGCCTTCTGTTTTAGGTGAATTAGTAATGGGTGTGATTTTAGGAAATTTAGTATTGGTTGGCATAAACTTTTTTGAACCTTTGAAAGAAAATAATATAATTACATTTTTATCTGAATTGGGTGTTGTCATTCTATTATTCCAAATCGGTTTAGAATCAAATATTAAAGAAATGAAATCGGTTGGTATGAAAGCATTTTTAGTAGCAATTGTAGGCGTAGTAGCTCCTTTTGTCTTGGGAACATATGTTGTCGGCCCTTGGCTTTTACCAGGCTTATCAATGAATGCCTATTTATTTTTAGGCGCAGCTTTAACAGCCACCTCAGTAGGCATTACTGCCAGGGTGTTCCAGGATCTTGGAAAGTTGAAAATCAAAGAAGCGCAAATTATTTTGGGAGCTGCGGTTATTGATGATGTTCTGGGATTGATTATTCTGGCTGTTGTTTCTGCTATGGTTACAATCGGCGCAGTTAGCATTGGCGTGATTAGTTTGATAGTGGCAAAAGCTATTCTATTTTTGATTGGAGCTATTGTTATCGGACAATTATTAGCAAAAGTTTTGGGTCGAGTTTTTGCAAAAATCCAGACCGGAGTGGGCATGAAATTCACATTAGCCATTTGTTTTGGACTGTTATTTGCATTTTTAGCCCAAAAAATCGGATTAGCTCCAATTGTCGGCGCATTTGCTGCAGGTTTGGTGCTTGACCCAGTTCATTTTAAATATTTTAAAGACGCAAAGATTGTAAAAGACATGAAAAAGGTGGCTGCCGAGGCTCGGCCTGATGTTCGTGATAAATTTTATAATGCAATTGAACCGCATGCTCATAGACATATTGAAGATTTGATTGAGCCGATCGGCATGTTTTTAATTCCAATTTTCTTTATTATGACTGGCATGGCCGTAAAACTTGAAACATTGTTTGATTTTAAAATATTGCTGGTTGCTTTAGGTATCACAGTTATTGCTTTTATTGGAAAATATATAACCGGTTTTGCAGCTGGGAAGGGGGTTAATAAGTCAATTATTGGTTTTGGCATGGTTCCACGGGGAGAAGTAGGTTTAATTTTCGCTACTATTGGAAAAGGGCTTGGAGTGGTCTCAGATTCTGTATTTTCAGTTATTGTCATTATGGTAATATTTACTACACTATTAACTCCGCCAATTTTAACATTTTTATTAAAGCGTCAAAGCAATAAACAAGCTGCTTCAGAAACATAACACAAATTTAACACAAAATAACACATTATAACGCAAAAAAGGGCTTACACAGTCCTTTTTTATTGACAATATTAATACTTCTATGTATAATAATCTAATTGTTTCTTGTCAAAAAAGGAGGGAAACATGACCTTTGAACAACTACAAGAAAAATTCGGGTTTGGCTTTGCTGTACGAGTATATGAAAATCAAACTGATCCAAAATTTTTTAAAGGTTTAAATCTAGATCAATGGGTTGAAATTGCAATGATCACCAATGATCAAACAGATTTAAACAAGCAAGCAATGAAAAAAATTCAATCAGCTATAAAGCCTTTTCAATTTTGGGCCAAAGTTGAAAGAGAAAGAAATATTGACTTTTGGTCATTTGAAAATGCGGAATTTACAGAGTTTGTGCGCAAACGCATGTATGAAACAGCTTATCGTTTTTGGCATTGGCTTAGCGTTTTCATATGTTATAATAGTTTTTCAGATGATGAAAAGGAAGAAATTCTCAGGCAGTTATTTAAGTATGCCAGAAATAATACAAAAAATTTAAAGCAAATGTATAAAACAGCAGAAATTGCTTTGCCTGAAGGTTTGGATCCAGGACTGAATGATTTTAGAGAGCAAATTTTAGAAAAAATGATTGATATTGCTCAAACATTTGAAGACTGGTTTTTTATCATTGATAATTGTAAAGATGGTTATCGATATGTTGATAAAATTATGCCTTTGATTCAAACTCCATCACAATGGTGGAAAGCCTGGTTGAAATTTCTATATTGTTTTGATGATTTTAGGCAAAAAGCTTTTTATAAACTTGAGGAGCTCTGCAGCAGCTTTGATGATTGGTATCAATTCTATTGTAGATTTGCTAGACTTGATAAAAGCTTGAGATTCAAAGTTTTTCATTACATGATGAATACGGCAAATAGTAAGCTAGAGTGGTGGATCACATACAAAGTGGCCAGCAAGTTTGATGATTTTGATACATATTTAGAAGTTGTAAAAAAACTATTAGAGCATGATTTATCAATAGAGCAGTATGCAGAAATGTGGGAGGATGCGTCTGATTGGGATGATCAGGAAATGATTATTGTAGCAATTCAAAAGAGAATTTAAATTACATGACCAGCTAAACTGAGCTGGTTTTTTTTATAAATTTAATAATATTTATTTTTACTTATGCAGGCGAAAGCCTGCGTTGCCTTTTCCAATGTTGGCTTGCGCCAAGTTACTTTTTGGCGCCAAAAAGTAACCAAAAACCGCTGGGGGGCTTCAAATGCGAAGTAATGATGATGTTTCCATCTCGCTCCGGGGGCAATCAGCCCCCCAGACCCCCGTTGCGATAGATTAAAAATCGCTTTAACATATACAACCAGCTAAACTGAGTTGGTTTTTTTAATTTATTCTCGCATTTTGAATAATTAAATGCTAAAATAAAATGTAGTTCTTTGTAAAAAAGCGCAGTTTGATCTGCATAGGGAGTAGTAAATGAAAATAGCGTTGATTGAAGCTGGGTCGCCTGGCTTTCATGTGTTTAAAAAATTTGTTTTGCCAAGGCTTGGATTGCCAATACTTGGAGCAATACTTCGTGATTTAAAACATGATGTGAAAATATTTTGTGAAGACTTATCAGGAATTGACTGGGGTTATGTGAGACAAGCTGATCTTGTCGGTATTTCTACAATTACCTGTACAGCTGAAAGAGCTTTTGATATTGTGAGAAAGATTAAAAAGCTTTGGCCCAAAAAGACCGTTATTATGGGTGGGCCGCATGTAACATTTTTACCAAAAGAAGCTTTGGATAAAGGTGTCGATTTTGTTGTTCGCGGAGAGGGAGAGCGAACAATGGTTGAAATTATAGACTGGATGAATGATTCAGGAAGCTTGGATAAAATTTTAGGGCTGTCTTATGAAGTAGCAGGTAAGCCTATCCATAATCCGGATCGTCCTAAAGATAAGGCTGTATTTGATAATATCCCATTTCCTGCATTGGAAATGATTGAAGGCTATGAGAGAATGAGATTTATTCCAATTCAGACTTCACGAGGATGCCAGCATAAATGTGAGTTTTGTTCAGTAACGCCCATGTTTGGCCGAAAATTACGTTGCGCCACCGTGGTTACAGTTGTGGAAGAGCTAGAACGATTGATAGAGTTGATGCCAGGCAGAAAAGTTTTTTTCTACGATGACAATCTAGTCAGTAAACCACGCTGGACAAAAGAACTTTTGAGCCTGATGATTGAAAGAAAAGTGGAAGTTGATTGGATGGCGCAGGTTACTGTCAAAGCGGTTAAGGATACTGAATTAATGGATTTGTTTAAACAAGCCGGGTGTAAGCAGGTTTATGTCGGCCTTGAATCTGTTAATCCTCAAACGTTAAAAGATTGGAAAAAAAGTCAAACAGTGGAAGAGATGAAAAGAGCAATTCGAATTTTCCATGAATATGGTATTACAGTTCATGGGATGTTTGTTCTTGGTGGAGATAATGATAATCAGCAGACAGTAAAAGATACGGTAAAATTTGCAATTAAAATGAAAGTTGACACAGTAATGTTTTCAATCTTATGCCCGCTTCCTGGATCAGCTGTTTACGACAAGCTTGTAAGCGAAGGCAGACTACTTTCCAGATCATGGCGATATTTTGATGCTCATCATGTTGTTTTTCTACCGGCAAAGATACCAGCCTGGAAGCTTCAAAAAGCAGTAATGCTTCAGGCCATGCCCCGGTTTTATTCTTTAGGCAGAGTGATGAAAAGAGCATTAAAAGCAATAACAGCATTTATTTTTTCCCTGTCTTTTAGAAAACAAGCTGGACGGAATCTATTTCTTACAATATACGGGCATATTACAGTAAGGAAATTTAGGAAGCAAAAAGGAGAGAGAGCGTTTTTTAAGCGGTTAAAAGAATTGCCATCAAGGATACGTAGAGATAAGAGTAAAGAATCTGCAAGCTGAGTACAATGTGCTCAGCTTTTTTAAAATCTTGCTTTTTTAGTATAGATTGAGTAAAATAAGTAAATATTGAAAGGGGAGGGAAGCAAGCGATGAGGATTTTAATAGCACTATGCATCATTTTGACAAGTTTTAGTTCTTTAGCAAATTATCAGGTGTGTCTTGATAAAAAGCAGAAATTTTTTTCAAAAAAAATCGATGAAGCACAGTTGTTAAGTGATTTAAAATCTTGTTTTATAAATCCATATGTGTCAATGGGAAATCCAGTTACATATAAGACAGGTAAATGTATTTTTGATGATAAAGGCCAGAGATACTTGTTAATATCTGCAATTGGAAATTATGAACATATCAGAAAGCAGTTTGAAAGAGAAGTGAATAATGATCTGTGGCTTTATTCTCTAAAAATAGAGAGGAGAAGAAGGCTAAGGGCAGTGCACTTGCCATTGTAATAAAGAGTAGGATAAGATCCTGCGCTTGCCCTGAATTGAACGAAGTTTTAGTTCAGGGTTTTTTGATTGATTTTTTAAAATAAAATGCTAAAATAAAAAATAGGTAATGGGTAAAAATATGAGATATAATATTCCAATAGCATTTGCAATAATAGTAGCTATAACGCTTGGTGTTTTAATCTTTGGAATTTATAGCACCTATACCATGTTTTCCGCTAATGCTGCTGATGAGGAATTAGATATTGATATTCGTTTGGAAAGATTGAATAATAAAGATTAAAATTGAGATATAATCCGAATGCCCCGAATAATTTGACAAGTTTGAGAAAGACAAAGCAAGCTAGAGGGGAGTTAGGATTTATAATTTCTTATTCGTGTTTAAAAAAAAGACGCCACAGATATGACTGGGCGGTTTTTTATTGATTAACAATAGAATCTTCTGTTATTAGCTCGTCACTGCCTGGACATTTTTTGCCATCATACACTGGATCAGCATGCGGAACGACAACATATATTTGTTTCCCCTCATCATCAAATTCATTGTCAATTAATATAGCAGTTACAACACTGGTACAAATAGGGCACTCTCCAGATTCTTCTATGTAGCAGACAAAAGCCATCTGGGTGCCACTCCGCTGCCATCGCATGGTTTTTTGCTGTATGGATCTTTATGCTTTGTTAGAACATATTCTTTTTGATCTGCAATCTGTCTTGCTTTTGGATCTGGATCAGTAACTCTTTGTATGGGAAAATGTCCATCGCAAAGATAGCAAACGCCTAACTGTTTTTTCATGCGCACCTCCTTGATTGCAATCTATATGTTTTTATATCAATTTTGATTAATTTTGTCAATAAGATATGTACGTTATGTTTGCGTTATTTGGACGTTGTTATAAGAAATTAAATAATTCGAAAACCACTGTAGCATTGCTCAGTGGCTTTGTTTGTTCTAGAGACCTGGCCTGACAGGTTCGTAGTGTTCACGGGGGATATTGCCGCTGCCTTTGCAGCGGTAGCCGGTCTGGCTGAAATGGTTTTTCAGAACCAGATGCGGATCTGGGAGGGTTTTTTTTCCAGGCGGCTGAGGATCACAGATTTCCAGCTCTACTTCTTTGCCACAAAGGTGGCAGGTTCCCTTGTTTTTCATTTTATTTTCCTTTCACCAGGATTTGTGGTTCTTGGCCAGATCCTTGGCATTGTACATCTGACCCATTGAATTTGTGAGGAGCCATTATATAGTCCTCACAAGGCTCATGTAGAATTTGACAGAGAAAAGGATCTTCTTTTGTGTCAGATGGTTTACAGCTATGAATAACCGGATGAACTGACTGACAATAGCAGCAGACGCCCTTTTTATGCATGTTTTTCTCCTATATAAGGTTCAAAGTATTATACCATACATTATTCTTTTTGTCAACATTTTCGTGTATTTTTAGGTAAAATTGTGATAAAATATGTATTAGATTCATAAATATTAAATAATATGGACAATTTATATTCACTTCCTGATCTTCCATATGGATATGCAGATCTTGCTCCTCATATTTCTGAAGAGCAATTAACAATTCATCATACTAAACATCACCAAGGCTATGTCAATGGAGCAAATACAATTTTTAAAATACTGGATGATGCTCGGAAAAATGGTTCAGAATATGATGTCAAAGCCACACAAAGGGAATTATCATTTAATGTTGCTGGACATTTGCTTCATGCTCTTTTTTGGACAAAAATAGCTCCAGCAGGCAAAGGTGGCGAACCAGGGGATATTGGGAAATTATTAGAAAAGGAGTTTGGATCAATTGAGCGATTTAAAGAAGAATTTACTAAAGTTGCAGTTTCTGTGGAAGGCTCTGGCTGGGCAGTCCTGGCCTATGATCCTTTAGTAAAGAAATTAATGATTATGCAAATTGAAAAGCATAATATGAATCTAGTGCCAAGTTTGCCAGTTTTAATGGCAGTTGATGTCTGGGAGCATGCTTATTATTTAGATTATAAAAATGAAAGAGGCAAGTTTGTGGAGGCTTTTTGGAATATAGTGAATTGGAATGGAATCAATGAAAGATTTAAAAAATTTCAATAAATATTACTTGAAATAGATTTGCGGCTCTGATAGGATAGTTAGAGCCGCATTTTTATCCTGGATTACTCGGGGCAGCAGAGCTACCCCTCGACCTTGAATTGCAGGATAAAAATGCGGCACTTCAGCTTTGGACTGCCTGATGCTGAGGGGTAGCTCTGCTGCCCCGACCAAAACTACAGGCCAAGGCTGGGAATTTTTTCTTATGCAAAAATTATTAGAACAAATCCAGGAATTAAAAAAATCCCCTGTCAAAAAGCAAATTGATCAGCGGATTTTAGAATTTAAAAAAGCAGGACAGTCTTCTAATAATACAATATTTAAGGAATTGTGCTTTTGCATTTTGACTGCTAATTCTACTGCTGAGCGTTGTATTGAAGTGTGTACTAAAGTAGGTAATGGTTTTTTGAATTTGCCTGAACAAGATTTGCAAAAGCTATTAAAGACCTGCGGCGCCAGATTCCATACCAAACGCGCAAATTATATTGCAGAATCTCAAAAGTATAAAAATGAATTGAAAAAATTAATGAAAGAATTGGATGAATTTGAAATGCGCGAATGGTTGATTGAAAATATTAAGGGTTTGGGATGGAAAGAAGCAAGTCATTTTTTAAGAAATATTGGTTACAAAAATGTGGCCATAATTGATTTTCATATTATTGATTTATTAGAAAAGCAAAAATTAGCTGTTCGTCCCAAGACTTTAAATAAAAAAACATATTTAGAAATTGAAAATGTTTTAAGAAAAGTAGGAGAGAAGGTCAAATTGAATTTAGCAGAACTTGATTTATATTTATGGTATTTGGAGACTGGAACAGTTTTGAAATAAAAAGCAATTTACATATTCAATAAAAAACGCAGATTTATTTAATGCTGCGTTTTTTTGATATTTGTGATTTTTGAGTAAAAAAAGAAGCCCAGATATGATCCAGGCTTGGTTAGACAGATTGCATATTTTTAACATCAAGGTGCACACATACAGGATAACCGTCAAAAGGAATTTCCAATAATGCCTGTATGGATTGAAAACTCACACAAGGAATTGAAATAGGTGTTATTCTGGCAATAATTGTTCTGTTTACAATTTCAGCATGAAGTTCATATCCCAGGTTAAATGCCTTTTGTGCAAATTTAGTTAAAAAATGTGATAACACATGATCTGTCAGTGTTTGTTTGGCCATTATTCCTCCTACACTTCATTTTACACAATTACAAGACAAAAACCAATGGATATGATAAAATGCTATTCTATTGTCATTTGAACATTGTATTCATCCTTATTTTTAAGGCTTGGCAAATCTAAGGGTGCAGGATATATTGGAATTAATTAGTTATATTAGATATAATTAATATAGTCAATTTATGAAATTTACAGTAAAAAAACAAGCAAAAAAATCAAAGGCCAGATTAACTGAAATAGAAACTTCAAGAGGTAAAATTGAAGGTCCTTTTTTTATGCCAATTGCTACCAAAGGAGCTGTAAAATATTTAACATATCAGGATTTGAAAGCGCTTGAAGCACAAATCATATTATCAAATACATATCATTTGTTATTAAAACCAGGCCAGGAATTAATGGAGAATTTTGGCGGATTGCATAAAATGATGAATTGGGATAAACCAATTTTAACTGACAGTGGTGGTTTTCAGGTTTTTTCATTAGCAAAGATTAGAAAATTAACAAAAGACGGAGTAGAATTTGCATCGCATATTGACGGATCAAAAATTATGCTTACTCCGGAAAAATCCATTGAAATGCAAATGACAATTGGTTCTGATATTATGATGGTTCTGGATGTGTGCTGTGAGTTGCCGGCGACAAAGTCAAAACTCGAAGAGTCATTGGAGCATACTTATGAATGGGCAAAAAGATGTAAAGAATATTACCAAAAAGCTCAGCTGGCTGAAGCCAGGCATAAAACTTCGCTTTTTGGAATCATACAAGGCGGAATCGATAAGGATTTAAGAATGAAAAGTGTTGAACAAATTACAAGTCTGGATTTTGATGGTTATGCAATCGGCGGCTTATCAGTTGGGGAAAGCGCTGAGGAAATGTATGAAGTTTTGGACTGGGTTTGCCCTGCATTGCCAAAAGACAAGCCAAGATATTTAATGGGAGTTGGCCGGCCTGAAAATATTGTTGAAGCTGTAAAGCGCGGAATTGATATGTTTGACTGTGTCATTCCAACGCGTGAAGCCAGACATGGCAGATTATATGTTGTTGATGAAAATATTAAAATAGAAGATTTGATGGATGAGAAAAAAATAGCAGAAAAAGACTGCTGCTTTACCATGAATATTAAAAGTGAAGTTTTTAAAGAAAACTTTTCTCCTATAAATGAAAAAAGCAAATTTGAAGTATTAAAAAAATGTTCCAAAGCATATTTGCGGCATTTGTTCGTTGTCAATGAGCCTTTGGCGCAAAGACTGGCTACTTTAAATAACTTAGAATTTTATTTAGAATGGATGAAGAATATTCGGAAATCAATTTGATTTATGGTCAATGGTTTTTGGGAGCTGGCAGCCAGTATGGTCTTTAGGTTTTGGTCATTGGAGAAATTATTTAATGACTAATGACTTTTGCCTAAACCGTCAGCCAAGACTAACGACCAATGACTGGTAAAATTATGAGTAAATATTTTGAAGATAAACTTTACGAAATTGAAACAAAATTTTTAGTAAAAGATGAAAAAGCTTTGGCTGTTTTGGAATCCTTTAAGAGTATTGCCGGCCTTGAATTAAAAAGTACAAAAGATATTAAAATTCATGATATATATTTTGAAACCCCAGACTTTTATTTAATTAAAGAATGGTATGCTTATCGTTTCAGACAAAAAGATGACCAATATCATGTGGCATTTAAGCATAAACTTGGGGTGAGCGGTGATTCTACGCATGTTGTGGAAGAAGTTGAAGAAAAAATTTCTGAAGATCAAGTCAGTGATTTATTAAATCATAAACTGCAGATAAGGCCCTTTTTAGAGACAAAAAAAATTATTGACCCAGAAAAATTGACTGAAAAGATAGAGGTTGACAATTTTAGAAAAATATTTGTATACTGTGATGATAAAGATAATTGCATTGAACTGGCTTTTGATAATATTATGTCAAAGGCTAAAGGTATTGAATTAAGAGAAAAAGAGCTTGAAATAGAAGCACAAGGTATTGAAAAAGATGTTTATAATAAATTCATTGAACAAATAAAAACAAAAATACCAGGACTTGAACCGACTGAACATGGTAAAATTGAAAGATTAATAATGCATATGGGAGAAAAGGTTAAAGATATGAAGTATATGCAACTTTAAATATATCAGGAGGAGAAAATGGAGGAAGTACATGAATTTAGGAGAGGAGAACTTGTTTTAGTTCCAATGTATGGCAAAAGATCTAAAAATCTTGGAGAATTCAGATGTAGGCGGGGTAATAAGTATATCGTCAAGGTATTAGATGGTATTAATAAAGCATATGTTTTTAATTTGGAAGAGGTAAAGCCTTATCCAAAAAGCGCGTAAATCAAAACAGAACTGCTTGAGTTCTGTTTTTTTATGCGAAATATTTAAGCTGCTTTTTCTTCTTCAAATAAAGGTGTTAGTTTCTCTTTTATATTCTTTTTATTTTTGCTTAAAATATCTATAATTGACTGCACTCCATCAACCTGTTCTCCTGATAAGGATATTTGATGTCGGCTGTGCATATTAAGAAATTTTTTACTATAGGTTAATACTTTATTTATTTGTTCATTTATTTCAGGTGTATCCTCATATTCATCAGGTAGGGCATTGTATAAATCTTCCACTCTTCGATAAAATCCTTTGGCTCCTTTTTCTTTGTCTTCCTCCATTTCTTTCATCACTTTGCCAATTTTTGCTAAGCCAGACATTCTTTCAGCCTGCATTTTATGCAAATCCTCAACATCCACTTTAGGACGTCGAATCGGTTCATGCTTAATGCCTTCTTTCTCAAAAAGCATTTTTTCTTTTTCAGCAACCCACTCATCAATATATGAAGGTCGCCGAGTTTTTGCTTTTAATGCTCTTTCTGAAGAAGATAAAGTACCCTGCATTTCTTTTGCAGTGTCAATCATAAGTCCTTCAGCTTTTTGGCTTATGCCCTTAAGTTTTTTTGTTGTGTTTCCATCATATGCTTTTTGGGTGCCTGTTGCTTTAATATCCTCAACTTCTGTTTCCATTTCTTGAAGTTTAGATAATGCAAGATTTTCAGCTGAGGTCTTTTTCATTTCAGGAGTTTTAATTTGTTCTGCTGATTGCTGAGGTGAATTTTTTTCTCTCATTGCCATATATTTATTGGTTAAGTTCTTTTTCTAGTTTTTTAATCTTCTCTTCATCTCTCTTTTTATTATGTTGTTTTATAATTTCAAGCTGTTCAATTCGTAATTGGGCAATCTTTTTTTGAAAATTTTTCCAGATTTTTTCAAGCTTTTCAATCTTTTCTTCTTCTGGATCCTTAGGATTTTGTTTAGCCATATTTTTTCGAAAAAGTTTATTAAAGAAATTTTTAATTTTGTTCCACATATTGTTTATTTAGAAGGCTTAATAAGGCGTAAGAGGGCCAGCCTTCGCACTATTATGGTCGGGGCAGCGTCAGCCTTCGTTAAAACTTCGGCTGACAAGGAGTTACCCCTCAGCAATAGTGGCTTCGGCTGGTAAACTTAAGAAGGCAGAGAAGGAAACTATAGTACTTATATTATAACGAAAAACAGCCTTTTTCGCAACGTAACATAAAAATTACTATTTACTTTTTTCTTGGTTCTGCTAAAATATAAGAAACATATGATTCCAGAGCGATGGGAAGAAATTAAAGAGATGGCTCAAAAAAGCTTTGAAATATCTGACTTTGGGAAAGAGCCAATTGAAGATATTCCAAATGCCAAATTGGAATTTATTGAGTTTGATGGGCCGCTGGGCAAAATGCGTCTGGAATTTTCTACAAAGCCAAAAGTTTTAGATAAAAAAACCCTATATTCTGGCAGAGCTGGAAGTGATGTAAAGGTTGATTATGTATATTCTGAAGATGAGCTGGTTTATACCCTAAAAGCGTATAAATGGGATGATGAGCTGGATGATTGGGTTGAAGCTGAGTTTAATTTATAAATATAAGTAAGACAAGCAAGAAAGCAAGACTAGCAAGACAAGTTTTCAATAGATTATTTGTTTTACTTATCTCGCTTGTCTCGCTCGTCTCGCTTTTTAAAAAATATGGCCGCAATTATTCCACTTATCGTTATTGTACTGTTCATTATTTTGATCAGTCTGCGCCAGATCAACCAATATGAGAGAGGCGTAAAATTTACCATGGGTAAATACAGTGGCACTGTAAACCCTGGCTGGAGAATTGTACTTCCCATTTTCCAAAGCATGAAAAAAGTTGACCTGCGTGTCAAAGCAGTTGACGTGCCTGAGCAAAAGGCAATTACCAAGGATAATGTATCTGTTGGTGTAAATGCAGTTATTTACTGGAAAGTCGCTTCAGCTGAAAAAGCAGTGTTAGAAGTTGAAAGTTATTTCTGGGCAGTCTCACAGCTGGCTCAGACAACAATGAGAAATATTGTTGGTGAAGTTACTTTAGATGAACTTTTAAGTGAAAGAGATGCTATTTCTCAAAGGATTAAAGAAATTGTTGATAAAGCAACTGATGAATGGGGGATAAAAGTTAATAATGTTGAATTAAAAGATATTTTGCTGCCTGGTGATATGGAAAGAACCATTGCTAAACAGGCTGAGGCTGAGAGAGAAAGACGAGCTGTCATCATTAAAGCTAAAGGTGAGGTTGTGGCAGCTGAAAATTTGTCCAAAGCAGCATCTACTTTATCATCAGTTACTGGTGCATTGCATTTGAGAACTTTGCAATCAATTAATGATTTGAGCTCTGACCAGTCAAATACAGTAATTTTTGCTATGCCGCTTGAAATTTTACGGGCTTTTGAAAGCTGGAATCAAAAAGTTGAGTCAGATATTAAGCCAAGACAATAATAAATTAATTGAACTAAAAAAGAGGAGCCAGCTAGGCTCTCTTTTTTGTTGTTTGTTATTTGAAATATTTAGTATTTTACAGCTCTATTCCTACCATATCGAGAGTAGTGAACTTTACAATGCCTTCTTGTTTTATTGTCTTAATCGTATCTGCAAATCTATTATTTTTTAGAATAAAGGTATAAAGATCTAAATCTGCTATTTTTTGATAAACAATTAAATCGTATTTTTCAGCTAATTGATTAATATCTTCTGCAGATGTGTTTTTATGAAAAGTAACTATTATTGTATTTTTCATGAAATTACTGACTGGTACATCTTCAGTTTCTAATATTTTCTCCTTTTCTTTTTTTGAGGAAACAACTTGCCTTTTTATTATTTCATCCGGAATAATAAAATTATCAGGGAACATACTTGGTGTAAGTCGCCCTTTACCTAAGGGATTTGTCCCATCAATGATTTCCTTTTTGTCTGTTATTCCATCATTATCAGTATCTTCTTTTTGAGAGTCTGTACCAAATTTATTTTCAATTTCATCTTTAATCCCATCACCATCTGAGTCCTTGCTTAAAATAATTTTACTGGGCAGTTCTTCAAGAGTTTTTTGGGTTTCTTCTGAAATACGAATAGACTTTTTTTCAGGTTTTATTTCAACTTTTTTGAAGTAAAGTATAATGACTATAGCTCCAACGATTAAGACAATTAATATAATTGTAAAAATTACTATATTCTTTTTGTTTTTCATATTATTAACTTATTTATATTTATTCTTTTTCCCAAATAATGACCACAGCATGGTTGCCATCAGCATCCCAGTTTGCATAACCATTAAAGCTTGTTTCTGGTTCATATGTTAATTTTATCCTTGGGTTTAATGAAAAATGGTTTTGATAATATTCAGCAACTTTATCTCTATTTGAGCTTGAGTTAGTGGATTTATCCAGCGGTACTGTGACAATATCTATTTTTCTTTTTTTCGCTGTTTCTATTGCATAATCAAGTATTTCCTTAATCAAGGCATCCTGGCCAGCTTTGGTCAATAAATTTTCGCGTGGATTGTTTGCTCTGATATTTAGCACCTTTTTTCCATCTGGAGTGGTGGTTTCAATAAATAATACTGAACCCTCAATGTTTTGCTGTGGTTTATTGCGGTTGGTTACAAATACGATGGCAGTAATTCCTTCATATTCACCATTGGCCAGTTCAAAATGTTGTGAGGTATAGCAGGCATCGCCAATGTCTCCGGCAAATATGCGGAGCAATCCTTTCTGAGGAACAAAATTGACTTCTGTTTTTACTATAGATTTTCTTTCGCCAATCTGAATGTTCTCTAATTTTTTTTGAGCGCTTAAAAGGATATGTTTTTCCGAGTCCTGGCTGGTTTGCCATAAAGATCCAAGCGCTTTAACCAAATTTTTTGAAAAAGGCTGATGATAAGTATGCTCTGGAATTTGATCTGAATGAAGATAATGTTCTCTTATATTAAAAACCATTAAGTCACCAACTCGATCAATGTCTTGTTTTGTTAGCGTATCTTCAGCCTGACTGATTTTTTCTAGGATTTCCTTCCAGCCTTGTGCTGATATTTGATTGAGATGAAACGCTGATAAAGTATGCAGGACTGGCCAGGCTTCTTTTATTTGTGATAATTTATTCATTAATTCAATTAATTCATTCTCATCTGCTCCAGGGGAGAGAATAGAGTTTTCAAGTGTTTGTTTTGCTTCAGTCAGTCTTTGAATATTTTTTTCAATTCCTGGCCTGGCTTTTTCTGGCAAAGTTTCCAATCGGTCTTTGTTAGCCTTAATTTTTATATCAATTGAATCAATCAGCTTTTGTTTTTCTTCTTTCCAAAAACTGCCAATATCATCTATCTCAACACCTTGCTTAATTGCATTTTTAAAATAATTAAAAGCTTCAATTAATTTTTCTCTATCTAGAATTTTTCTTTCCTGTTGCTTTAATTCTTGTTCACTAAAAGCTGGTCTTAATATATCAGCCTCTATTTTTACTGCTTTTTCCGTATATCCATTCGGCAGTTTAGTAGCTTGAGGATTTTTTTCTATTGTATTTTGCCAAGTGTAGAATAGATCTTCATAATTATCAGACCGGCCCCAACGTGTGGTACCCAGCATGCCTTTGAAAATATCTATGCCTAAAGCTGAGTCAATTTTCTTTGGCATTTTATCTTTTAGAAGTTGGGTCATTAATTTTGTCCTAAACAATTTGATTTCATTTAAAATGGCAGCATTATTTGGCAGTTTTTCAATTTTTTTTGGACCAATAATTTCAATTAAATAATTTTTTACATTTGGAGGTACATCTTCCAGTTTTTTTGTTTTTTTCAAAGCAACATAGGTAGACAGCAGTTCTGGAGTGTTAAATGGCCCAAAATCCTTAACAAAAGAAAGAAATAGCTGGCCGTCTTTTTTATTTTTCAAAGACAGATCTATATCTTCTCGTTTCTCAGCTTCATTGATAAGCGGAGTGAGCGCAACTACCCATGGGCAATATGCTTTTTTGTCTGCAAATGCCTGGACTTTTTTTAATTTTTGCAAGGAATCATACCATGGAATGTGTTTTTTATCTGATTTGTCTATAAGAGCTAAATCTTTAAGCGAATCAAGGCCTTGATGATAATAATATTCAGGCGCAAACTGCTGGAATTCTTCTTCAGTATATAAACTACTATTGGTTAATAAAAAGCCAAATTGGCCTTTTTCTAAAGCTAGTTTAGCAACTTCTACTTTTGACATGTTTAATTTATCTGGATTTTCAAAGAGTACACGTAAGTTCGTTTTTGAAATAAGTTGTTCAGCTAATAATTTTTTTCTTTTTGGCGTGATTTCAAAATGTTTAATAAAATCAGTGAACAATGCATATGAAGTTTGTACTGCTGCATGATTAAATAATTCATCTTTTTGCTCATCAGTTAATGGTAGCTTTTCTTGGTCCATGGACCAGAGCATCCATCTGGGGTTGACTGGAATGACCATATCAATGAAATCTTTTTCACTAAGTTCAAGATTATCTAAATGTTTGTATATTAATTCATAATTTTGAGAATATTTTAACAATGCCTGGGTAAGTGCTGTTTTATGCTCTTTGGTTAAAGGAAGTTTACCCATGACTTTTAGTAATTCATTTGGTGCTTTTTCTATACCCATTTCAATTAAATATTTTTTTTGGAGGTCAGAAAGTTCCAGATCATCAAGTCGTTTTAAAGCTTTTGCTGTTAATTTAGATGATATTTGAAAGATAAAGTTGTTATATTGACTTTTTGATAATTCAATATCATTATTTAAATAATCTATAAAAACTGGTTCTGGAGATTGTTGAATTGTCAAATCAATTAGCTCTTGTTTATTTTCATCCGATAGGTTTTCTAAAAAAAGAGTATGAATATAAAGGCCTTGGATGACATTTGGTTTAGCAGCTGCTGCTTTAATCATTTTTTCCATATCATCATCTGTGAGATTAATTTTGTCTTGAGCTCTCGCTAGCCATACAGGATCTGATTCGATTACTAATTTTTTAAATTCGTCTTTTGGATAGCCTATTTTATCTAAATATTGAAGGATAAGGCCATATTTTTTTTTGTCCAATAATTTTTCTACTAAAAGCTCTTGTTGATCATCTGTTAAAGTAAAATTGTCTATAATGGTGACAAAACGATCAGGGCAATGTCTTATTGATGCTTTTATGAATTTTGCTTTGAAATCATTAAAATCAGGATCATCTTTAATATGTTCATTAAAATTATTAATCATCCATTTGGTTGCCATGTAAGAATGGGCTGCTTTCATTATAAATTGTCCTTTGCTGCGGTTTACTTTATCCAGATTTTCAAATAAAAGACCTGGATTTTTATCAATAAGTTCATTAACTAAATAACTTTCTTGTTTATTCTCTAATTTTACTTTGTCAATATTCTTTATTAAATTTTCAGGATGAAAAACAGTTAATTCATGAATAAGCATGGGCATCTGCTCCTCAGTTATTCCAAATTGGGATAAGTTGTCAATTATTATTACAGGATTTTTAGCCAGCACACATAAGGTGAATTCTTTTTTTGTTATGCCGAATTTGGGATAAAGATCAAACATTTCATCAATATTTTTTTCAATTAGATATTTCATGATCTGCTTTTTTTCCTGATCATTTAATTCATATTGGCCAATGTTTTCAAAAAGTTCAATATACTTTTCAATTAATTCCAAAGATACTTCATATGAATAATCTCCAAGCAGAATTTGGCTTGTTAATTTATGCTTTTCATCCTGAGTGAATTGGTGCTTGCCTTTTATTTTTTCTATTTCATCTTTCTTGTCGAGTTCATCTTCAAGTTCTTTTTCATCTAGTTTACCTTCAATAATAGGCATGTTTCTCAATAACCAAATAGCATTTTCTTTTATTATGCTATTTATTATAGTTTCATCAGTTAATTTCATTTTTTTAGCATATTCAAATAATATGGCTGGATTGCGTCCGGCAGTTAGTTGTATTAATAAATTTAGTTGAGGCTGAGTGAATTCAAATTTGTCATAATTCTTTATTAAATATTCACTGGCATATTGTGTTTTTAAAGCAATATCAACTACTTTTGTTTTTTGCTCAGCAGTAAGTTTGAGTTCATTTATATTTTCAATCACCCATCTTGGTGATCGTTGGATTATCATATCAATTGCTTCATCTTTTGTTATCCCTAATTTATCTAGATTTTCAAGAAGCTTATCTTGGCGATACATTGATAATCTGTTTGCTATTTTATCTAGATCTGGTTTCTCAAGTTTAAATTCATCAAGTTTTGTAACAATAACTTCAGGGAATCTGTTGATCATATAAGCTATTATTTCCCGCTTTTGATCATCAGTTAATTCAAATTTATTCATATTTTCAAACAGCCATTTGCTTCTGTCTAAAATTTTCTTATTTATTAGCCGCTCTTTTGTCATATCAAATTTATCCAGGTGTTTGAGTAGAAGATCAGGCTTTCTGTCATATAAATAAATTCGGACTTCATTAATTGCTGCCTGAGAAGGGGATATTTTGTTCCAGTTTTCTAAAATCATTTCAACATTGCCATGCTTTAAATCTTGAACAATTCTATCATGAATTCCCTGTGGTAAATTCAATTTATCAATATTGTCAAACAATGGCTGAGCTTTGTTTTCAAAACCCCAGCCGAGCATACCATCTACCAGCTCTTCAATTTGTTTTTGTGAAAATTTGAATTTTTCAATGTTATCAAAAATTGGCTTTGGATCACGGAGAAAGGTTTTGCTTACCAATTCAAATAATTTTTCTTTTGGCAGATTAATTGAATCCATATTTTCGGCGATTTCAATCATATTTTTTTCAAAAAGCCTGGTAATAATCATTTCTGTTTGATCTGGAGTGAACTGGGAAAAATCTATTTTGCTGATTATGCCTTTGAAATTTTCAGGCGAATATGACATTGATCTGATAAAATTGTGATATTGCGATTTTTTCGCTTCTTGTTCTGGCTTTTTTTCCATTTTAGCAACTTCAGGCAGGTATTTGTCTAAATTCTTTCTAAAAATTTTGATTGCTTTTTCTGGATTTGAATCAAATAATGAATAACAGCCATTGCTAATAAGATAAAATTTGAATATCGGGTGATTAACTTTTTTTTCAAATTCAGTAATAGCCAGTTCTGGATATTTTTCAAGTATATCATCAAGTGGCCTGAATATCTTTTCAAATTTATCCTCATCAGCTTCAGACATTTCTAATTGATCAGGATGAATATAGTAATTTTTACCACTAAAAAACTTATCAACCAATTGGTTAATGTTTTTTATTACCTTTGTCAATTCCTTAACATCAACTTCTTTTTCTTTTGGCTCTTTCAGTTCTTTTGGTTCAGAAGGAATGTCAATTTTTTGTACAGGCTCAGCCATATTATTTCAACGAGACAAGCCCCATAGGGGCGCCTTTGGGGTACGACCAGTAGTTTAATTTGTTGCACTTGTTTTACTTGTCTTGCTCGTCTTGCTGGTGATTACTTAAATTATACTAAATTTTACTCAGTTTTACTATTTAAATTGTTATTAAGTGCAGCTATTATGTTTTTCTGTTCTTTTGTTTTTCAGTTCTTTAGTTCTTCCCCCTGTTCTTTAGCTGAAAAATATGCTATTTTATATTATAGAAAAGCTTTTAGCAATGAGAAAATTAAGAAAACCAAAAAAATTTGAAAAAGAGAAAAAAGCGAGAATTATGGATCGCCGAATTTTTGTTTTACGCGGTTTTTTTATAATTTTTGCATTAATAATTGCAGCAAAATTATTTACTGTCCAGGTTTTAGATCATCAGTATTATTACGCCTTGGCTTCTGACCAATATGAGATCTTCAAACAGCTTTATCCAGTGCGAGGAGATATTTTTGTCAGGGATGAAAAAGTGGGCGTAATTAATGAAGACTCTCTTTATCCGCTGGCTACCAACAAGGAATTGTCTTTAGTTTTTGCCAAGCCTTATGAAATACAGGATTCAGAAGAAGTAATGGAGGCATTAAAAGAGGTTTTTCATATAGATAATGAAGAAGAGGAAAAGGAAATTTTAGAAAAGCTGAACAAAGAAAATGATCCTTATGAACCGATCTGGCACCGGGTGGATGACAATACGGTTCAAAGGTTGAAAGATTTAAATCTTCAGGGTATATATTTTGCGCCTGAAAAGACGCGTTATTATCCAGAAGGCAATATTGGCAGTCATATTTTAGGATTTGTTAATTATTCAGAATCAAAAGGCAATTATGGCACTGAAGGTTGTTATGATGAAGTATTGGCTGGCAAGGCTGGATTTTTGCAATCAGAACTTGATAGCTTAGGCAGATGGATTTCAGTTTCTAATAAACGATTTGAAAAAGCAGAAGACGGAGCTGATATTATTTTAACAATAGATAAGTCAATTCAGTTTTTTGCCTGTGATCAGCTGAATAAAGCGGTTGAATCATATAATGCGCAGAGCGGCAGCTTAATAATAATGGAACCAAATACTGGAAAGATTATTGCCATGTGTGGTTCGCCTGATTATGATCCGAATAATTATAATAAAGTATCAGATATTGACGTTTTTAATGTTCAGGCAGTATCTGATGTTTACGAACCAGGTTCAATTTTTAAAACCATAACCATGGCCGCAGCAATTGACGCTGGTAAAGTTGATCCTTATACAACTTATAATGACACTGGATCGGTTACTATTGCAGATCATACGATTAGAAATTCTGATGGAGAAGGTCATGGAATAAAAAATATGACCAATGTTTTGGAAGAATCCTTAAATACAGGGTCTATTTTTGCAGCCAGGCAGCTGGGAGTTGGGGTATTTAAAAATTATGTTGAGAATTTTGGATTTGGGCAAAAAACTGACATTGGTTTAACGCCAGAGTTTGCCGGAGATATTAGTTCATTAGAAAAACCAGGAGAAATTTATATGGCCACCGGATCTTTTGGCCAAGGTATTACAACCACCGCAATTCAAATGGCAAATGCATATGCGGCAATTGTTAATGGAGGTAATTTGGTTAAACCATATATTATTGATGAAATTAGACATAATGATGGTACTGTTGAAAAAACAGAACCTCAGGTTTTGCGGCAGGTTATTTCAGAGCGAACTTCAGCCCTGGTCAAAGGCATGTTGATTTCTGTGGTAAAAAACGGCCATGCTGAACCTGCAGGCGTGCCAGGATATTTAGTTGGCGGCAAAACCGGAACTGCGCAGGTTCCAGATAAAGTGCACGGGGGATATAGCGCAGAAACCATTCATTCATTTGTCGGGTTTGCGCCGCTGGAAGATCCCAAGTTTGTAATGATTGTAAAAATTGACAAGCCGCACCGGGCCTATGCAGTCTTGACTGCAGCCCCAACATTTGGTAAAATTTCTAAGTTCGTATTGGAATATTATGGAATTCCACCCACTGAATAAATTTCAAAGAACAAATTACAAATAACAAATAAAATCTAAATTTCAATGAACGAAATTCCAAATAGTAAAAAAGTATATGATTTAGAGGATAGAACATATACATTCGCCAAAGACGCGGCTTTATTTTGTAAAAAAATTCCTAGGACGGTGAGTAATATCGAATATGGAAAACAATTGATTAGAGCAACAGCATCTGTCGGTGCAAATTATATTGAAGCAAATGAATCTCTAAGTAAAAAGGATTTCTCATTTAGAATTAAAATTTGTATAAAAGAATCAAAAGAGTCTGGCTATTGGTTACGATTAATAATTGAAACAAATGATGAAAGTTTTAGAGAAGAAGGAATGAGTCTTTTTGATGAATCAGTAGAATTAAAAAAGATTTTTTGTTCAATATTAGTTGAAGCAGATCCAAGTAAAAAGTTGGATAAGTAAATAAGAGGTATTTGAGATTTTGAATTTTGATTATTGTTATTTATTTGCTATTTGGTGCTTGTTATTTGTTATTTTTTTATATGATGAATATCCTTCAAAAAATACTAGCATTCTTTGCAAGAAGAATACTTAATCGTTACAAGCCAAAGGTAATCGGTATCACTGGCAGTATTGGTAAAACTTCTACTAAAGAAGCAGCTTTTATGGTTTTAAAAGACAAATTTCGAGTGAGAAGAAATGTAAAAAATTATAATAATGAAATTGGCGTTCCAATAACCATTATTGGCACTGAGACCGGAGGTAAATCATTAATAAAATGGTTAAAGGTATTTGTTAAGGCATTAAAACTGTGGCTGATAAAAAATAAAAAATATCCAGAAGTTTTAATTTTAGAAATGGGCGCTGACAAGCCTGGAGATATAAAATATTTGGTTGATATGGTGCCATTAGACATTGGTGTAGTAACCAAGGTCAGTCCGGTTCACATTGAATTTTTTGGCACCATTGAAGCAATTGCTAAAGAAAAAGGCCAGATAGTGAAAAATTTAAAATCAGATAAAACTGCAATATTAAATTTTGATGATGATAAAGTAAGATCAATGGAGAATATTACAAAAGCAAAAGTGTTAAGCTATGGCTATTCAGAAGATTGTGAAATGAAAGTGGTTGGAATTGATGTCAAGGTGGAAGAGGAAAAAGTCAGGGGTATGAGCTTTAAGTTATCATATCAAGGCTCAACTATTCCTATGGTTTTGCCAGGAGTCATTGGACGTCATCAGCTATATGCTGCCTTAGGAGGTGCTGCCATTGGTATTGCAATGGGAATGAATATGGTTGATATTGGTCAGGCGTTGAAAAAATATCGGTCACCAAAGGGTAGAATGCGTATTATTGAAGGCTTAGATAATGCTACAGTTATTGATGATAGTTATAATTCATCTCCTGATGCAGCGCACGCAGCAATTCAAGCTGTGAGTAAAATTCCAAGGCGGGGAAGATTGATTGCTGCATTTGGAGAAATGCTGGAATTGGGGGAGCTGGCTGTATCTGAACATCAGAAACTTGGTGAAGCAGCAGTTAAGGCAGGTTTTGAAAAAATATATGCAGTGGGTAAACTTGCAAAATATATTCGAAAAGGAGCATCAATGGCTGGTTTAAGTTTGGAAAATATAAAAGTATATGAAAAATCAGAACTGGCTGCTGAGCAAATAAAAAAAGACCTCAGAGATAGTGATCTTATTTTAGTAAAAGGCTCTCAGGGTCCGCGAATGGAAAAAGTGGCAAAAGCTTTGATGGCTCATCCTGAACGGGCTTCGCAGCTTTTGGTCAGGCAGTCAAAGGCGTGGTTGAGGAGATAGAAAGGTGAAATCCGAAATCCCCGCTGCTCTGGACGTCATTCCTGCGAAGGCAGGAATCCGTTATTAGTATAGTGTAACCCAAATCAGCGGACAAAAATAAAAACTTCTATTTAAAGAAGCTTTTTTATTTAATCCCTTTTTTCCAATACAAACCATCAGGTTTTTGAATGAATTTGTCTTGAAGTTCTTTAGGAATATCTTTCAGATTCTTTGGTATAGGAGAATATGATATTGTTGCCCCCCTTTCTATAAAAATATCACCATCTATATTAACAATTGACTGAGCAGGTTCTGCTAATAATCTAAAATATTTATCAAGGAAAAAATAAAGTGCACCTGATTTTCCAATTAAAAAATTGTGTTCTGTGCTAAATAAATTATGAAAACCCTTAGTATCATTTGTTTTATTTGATAGGCTAAATCCAATAATTCTCGGGTCTACTGTGTTTTTTGCTTTACTAATTCGTACTAAATCACCATTTTTATCAGCTAATGTAATGGATTTTAATGATTCTCTCTTTATGAATTTAGCTTCATCAACCATTGAATCAAGTGGTACTTTTAGAGGTTTTCTTTCAAATGCTTTTTTTGCAGCTTTTAATTTTTCTTCTTTGTTCAGTAGCTCCTTACTTGTTTTTCTTCTATCCTGGCTCTTTTTCCTTTCCTTTTTCTCTTTTACTTTTAATAGTTCATCTTTATATTGCTGATAATACTCTAAGGCCTTTGCCAATTCACCAGCCTTTTCCGCAGCCACAGCCTTATCCATAATTTCACCGAGAAATTCCTTTTCTTCTGGAGTTAAGGGAACACGCTTAACCTCACCCCGCCGCGGGCGGGCCATATTTAGTTGGGATTCGAGTGATTTGGGTTGTTCTGACATATAGTAGTGAGTAATGGGTAATAAGTAATGAGTAATTCGGATACAGGATTCAGGATACAAGATCCAAGACTATGACTTAATTATAACTAAAACTGCAATTATATTCAATTTATTGAAAAATTTATACAATTATGTTACAATAAAGCAGATTTTTATGCCCTCATCGTTCCGCCTTCGCCCTTCGATAAACTCAGGGCTTTGGCGGACAGGCTAGTGGTTAGTAATGATTTCTTCAAAATTTTTGTAGCCGCCATCGTCTAGGGGTTTAGGACGCTGCCCTCTCACGGCAGAAACCGGGGTTCAAATCCCCGTGGCGGTACCAAAAATTTTGGGGAAATCTTAATACGTTGCCCTCGAACAGCAGGAAACATGGGTTCGCCTGCCCCGTACCGAACAAGCGAAGCGAGTTCTGGCTCAGGGAGTCCCATTGGGGTCACCAAAAATATTGCTATTTGGGCAATTTTTTTATTTTATCAAATTTTGCTACAATTAAGGTACATTAAATAAATACATAAATATGGAAGATCCAAACAAACCAGAACAAAGAAAAAAGAAAGCATATCTCAATTTTGGCCAGCCTAGCCATGAAGATGAGTATGTTTTGCATTTAGCAGATGATGATATCCCATTTGATTTAGCTGAAAAGATTGAGGAGATTTTAGGAAAAAATTGGGAAGTTCTGGACAGAGGAACACGAATTGAAATTTGCCATAAGCGAAAGTTTGGTTTGCGAGATGATAAAAAAGTATTTGGCGCAGTTGAACAAGCGATTCCAGACAAATATAAATTACATAAATAAAAAAGTATGAAAAAATTATTTTTATTAACATTTCTACTGGTTTTAGTTTTAGCTGGCTGCAGCTGTGAAAAAGCTGAACCTACTGATGGCATTGCTACTGATAAAATGCCAGAATTGTATGATGAATATAAAGATTTTGCCAATACCTGGTAAGGCCAATGGAAAAATACTACTTTTGGCTCAAGCGGAGCATCAAAAGCAACTGTTATAGTAAATGAAGATGGAACTGCGTCTTTTACTATTGATATTGACGGCATGGTTTTTGGCATGGTTAATCCAGAGCCAAAGACATTCAAAGGAAATTATAATGACAAAGGCATAGTTTTTGAACAAAACGATGAATTATTTGGTGATGTAACAATTAATATTGAAAAAACAGGGGAGTCAGAAGCAACAGTTGATGTAAAGAGTGAAAACATAACAACACCTGGAATTAAATCAATGACTGCCAGTGGAACGCTTGATATGGAAAAAGTTCATATGGATTATGAAGTCCAGTTTACTTCTGGCAGTCCGGCAAAAGGCGTATTTGATATGTCAAAGATCGACTAAACTGTTTATTATTAAATTAAATATATGCCAAAAGGCGAACCAATATTTGAACAACAAAAATTACCTGTTGACGTTTCTTATGAACAATTGGAAGCTCGAATTCCAGAAGTAGCTAAAATGAAAGGATTTGATCAGCGAAGTGACTTTCATACGCTGACTTTGGATGAGCATACAAAGCAGCTGGGCAGGAATTTGGAAAATAATTTAGACAGCCTGGAAAAATGGCTGAAAGATCAAAAGAAAAAGGAGGATTTAGAAAAATTAGAACAATACAAAGATTTAATTTTATTAGCTGGCAAATTACATGATTTGGGTAAAGTATCAGAAGAAGGTATGCAGGTTCATCCAAAAGATCCTGAAAAGCGCCAATATGTAGGTCATGAAAAAGAAAGTGAAAAAATTGTGCGTGAAGTCGTACCAAAGCATTTTAATCTCAAAGAAGAAGAACTTGATTTAGTGGCAAAATTAGCTGGTTTGCATGCATCAGCATTAAATTTGGTTGGAAATTTTCAATCAAATAACCAGCCAAAAGGAAAAGGCTTAAAATCTTATGACCAGTTTTTCAAAAAAGCAGAAGCTTTGCCAATGGATGTGAATATTGAAACAAAGATGAGAATTGTTTTTGCTTTGAATAAATCAGATAAAGGCGCAGGCTGGAATGAACAAAGTGATCCTGAGGATCCAAAAGTCAAAACTGTTCAGGATAAGGCTGAAAAACAGATTAAAACGTTAGAAGAAATGGAAAAAGCTTTACCAGCATTGGTAGCTGCTATTGAAGGAAGGAGAGCAGGTGATCAGAAAGCTGGAATAGTTTTAGAAAAAGGTGAGTATGTTTATAAAGCGCCTGAGAAAAAAGAAAAGAAAAAAGTTGAGATTCCTCCAGGGTTGAAGAAATTAAGTCCGATTTTACGAGACAAGGTGCCGGCAGTGGCTGAAGTATATCCTACTTTGCAGGCAAAAAAGGGGAATGAACGGGCTTTGCAGGGCATAATAAATGGTTTGTTGAAAAAGAAGATCGGTTTGACTGATGAACAAATCGAAGCAGTTTTAAAAACACTAGAATAAAAAAAGGCCGGCCGCAAAATGCACGCACAGGCAGGCACGCAAAATTTTGCGTACTTACCAACGATACGAATAATTTATAATCATGCATTTTGCGGCCGGCTTTTATAATTTTCTCATTTTATAGCAAACAATATTTTCCTTTTGCAAGTATTGCCCAACAAGTAAGGGATAAAATTTTTCTCCATTAATTTGCGTTAATTTAAAGTCTTGAAGCTGATTAATATCTCCTGAAAATTCATCTTTCATTAATTTCCCGAACACATAATAAACATTTTTCAATTTTTCAGTTTTTTTGTCTTTATGTTTTTTTGTTTGTTTAATAAATTTTTCAATTATTTTTACGCCTTTTTCAATCGCTTCATTTCTGTCTCTATCTTTCATTCCAAATTCTAATTCAATGCAGGTTTCTAATACCTCACCCAAAGGGCCTTTGGGATCTGGCCAGAGCAAAATTGTATCTAAATCAACATATTGGAGCGGAAATTTTTTTGAAAGTTTTTCTCTTGGCACAATAATAAAATCATCTTTTCCAAGTGACGCTTCATGCAGGTCAATTACATATTCATACTTTTTAGCAATTTTTAGATTTTGTGCTGCTTTTTTTACTTCATAAATATCTGAATCAATTTTTCCTGGATAGATTCGGTTTAAATTAATATCAATGTATTCTTTTTTTTGTTCAAGCGCTTTTGGATTGGCAATTAATGTATCAAAAAATTTATCTAATCCTTTAGATTTTAATTTTTCTAAAATTTCAATTCCCAGCGGCTCATTTCCATGAGTAGCTGCAATGATTAATATTTTTTTCATATATAAATGTGTAAATTTTTCAAAAAAGGGCAGACATTGCTGCCCTTTATGGAAAGATTAAATGCCCAGATGTACCTTGATCATATCCAAGGTTAGATGAAGACCGCTTTTTCGTCCAATATCCCTGATCTCCAGAACCAATTTGCCGTTTCGTACTCGAAATCTGGTATACCACCAGACTGAACGCAAGAACATTTCTATGTCTTTAACATCAGTTTGAGCAAATGGTTTTGCAGGACGACAGATTTGTAGCCCATTGCCATTTTTTTGCATTATAACCTTCATTTGCGACAATCTCGTAATATATTTCTCAAAGCTTACTGGAGCTGGAGCATATCTGTCATGTTCATAATTTGCCAAAGAATTTTTGATATAATTTCTCCAAATTCGGAAATTAGCTTCGTGTGGCCAATTCATTTGAGTATATAGGTAATTCAAGTCTCTAATAAATCCCATCCCTTCTTCAATTGAACACAAATCAAAATTAAACTGTATGCTTGCAATATGTCCCAGTCCAAATAGAGCCGGCCCATCAACTTCAACCCAGATCTCATCTCGTTTATCAGGAATCATCAGATTATCATCAAGATGCTCATCCCATGAGACAGGCAGAAGCCTTGCCTGGCACATATGAGCAGCTTCTTCTATCATTGCAATCAGTATTTGTATGGTTACAAAAAGTCTGGAATCTTCAATATGATATGTGGGCGTATTAAGCTCCAGATTATTGCAGCCGAGCTCATAGACGAGAATAAATCCGTTTTTGCTCAGCTGTGTTATGTATCCATTTTTTCTTTGATCAACAACCCAGTTAAAATTTCCTGCCAGAATAGTAAGCATTTTTTGAGAAGTGGATCTATCTATTGGCCTTTGATTTTTATCAACAAAAAGAGTTTCAATCTCAATACCGATTTGTCTGTCCTGGGGTGTACAACATTTAGCATTTTCAAAGTGCTGCCGCAATCTTTCCACTTTCCCTCCTTTTTGATCTCAAAACAAAAACCCCTTCCCTTTGGGAAGGAGCTAAGCTCTATAAATAAAGAAAAACTCAATTCTTTCCCAAGGGGTAGAGGTTTTTGTGATGATGTAATTTTATAAATGCTATTTTCATAACAATTACCATTATAGCAAGATTATAAAGGATTGTCAAATGCAGGTATACGAAACTACGAATCAATTATGAATTATACGAAAATAAGTTTTTATCGCTATGAATATAGAATTTTTATTTTTAAAAAACGCCCAAAAGCAATGTAGCTATGAGCGAAAAATTGTGATCTTTATTCATTATTTTTTTGCACTTCTTCTTGATGTTCGTATATAGCTTTTTTTGAAGCATCTACATGATATCTCCATCCGCCGTAAATTCCTCCAATAATCAACACAATTAACAATATAATTAGTCCTAATAATTTGAAAGACCAGATAAATCCTGAATCTGGAGGTTCATAACCCCAGCTTTCTTCTGGTGGAATTTCTCCTTCTCCAAACTCATCTCCTTCTTGATACATATAATTTGGATCTTTCCATTTATCATTCCCCATTAATCGCTCCTTTCTGGACTTTCCAGCTTCATGATATTTTATCATTATTTTTATATTTTGTCAATAAAATTAATATTATTTTGATAAACATTGCCAAAATGGTAAAAATTGATTAAGATAAGGGCGAAATAGCCAAATTTTTTATGAGTGAAGAAAAAGAGCAAAAAGAAGAAAAAACAGATTCAATCTTAGCGCAGGCTGAAGCTGATAAAAAGAAAAAGCAAAAAAAACAGGTAAAGTCATCCACTTTTGCCTCTACTTTGGTTATCATTATTATAGTAGCTGCCATAATAATTGGTGGAGGATATTATCTGCAAAATAAGGCAGCGAATGAAAATAAAGACCAGGCTGTTGATCAGACAAAAGAAGAAATGCAGGCTCAAATTGACGAATTAAATAAAAAAATATCCAATTTGGAAGACAAGGACATAACAAACCAGGAATTGATAGAGCGGGATTTGCCAGAAGCAGCCAAAGTGGTGGCAGACTGTTCTCAAAATTTTATAAATTCATATCCGGAGTTTGACCCAAAAATTCATTTTTATTTAGAATATAATAACCGGGCATATGCCAGTTATTACCGGCAAGGATATAGGCTTCGGGATATATGCAAGTCAAATGAGAAATTTTTAATGTTTTTTGATTCAAAAAAAAGTTATGAAGATGCGGTTAGGCTTCAAAAAGCATCACCTGAAGTTAGGCTTGTTAGCTCAAGAGCGGTGATTGGATTGTCAGATAAAATGTTTTTTCAAATGAATTATTACCCTGTAAAGATTGAAAATTATAATTTTGAGCAGGGTAAAGAATCTGCATGTGTTTTTGACCAGTTTTTAAATGATAAAGTCTTATACATTTGCATAAATGTTTTAGAGCAGGGCAATGAATATATTTGGTATTCATATGATTCAGTAAAAAAATTAAATCAGAAAGTGCGGATTGAATCACCAAATCCTGAAATTGAAAATGAAACATTTGAGCCAGAGCTTTTAACTTTATTTTCAAAACAAGCTTTTTCTAATTAAACATAATCATGTGTGGACAAGACGCTGTCAAAAGTGTTTTTTTTGTTTTAAAATATAAGATATGCAAAATAAGGAGGGGTATAATGCCAATAATAGCTACTTATCATGTTGATGAGATGGAATTTGGGCAAAGAGTCAGATTAATAAAAACAAGTAATTCAATATTTGTTGAACCTGATGATAATGGCGATTATGAAATCGCTGGTGTATTTCCTGATGAGCGTCAGGTATTTGTTAATAAAATAATGGACGACGCGATTAATTTTGAAGAATGGGATGAAAGAGAAACAACTATTCGTGACTTTGATTGGCAGGACGCTGGGCCGACCCGGCATGATATTACAGAAGATGGTTCAAATGAAGAACGCCTGCAGGCATTAGCTGATGAAGATCCTGGTTTTGAAGATGATCACGAAGTCAGTGGCCTTCATATGATTAAAGCATACTCATTAGATTTTTTACCAAATGAGACAAGGGTGCGATTAAGGCTGCTAAAAGGATATAAATTAGCTGTAAAAGATCCTAATGGTGAGTATGTCGTAACAGCGTCTGTTAAAAAAAAGATTAGAGGCGCAGATGGATATGAAATTGTAGTCACTCCAGAAGCTGAGCATCAGCGGGCATTTGAGCGGAAGATAGGAGAGCGGTATGTCACTGGCAGAAGAAGCGGAATATGCGGGCCGAGCAGAGTGGATTTTGTATCGCCAGAACAATTGGCAGAATTTAGGAAAAAAAGGGAAAAGTAATTTTTTCAAACAAAAACCTTCAGCATCTGAAGGTTTTTTAAATTGTGTATAAAAAGGTTATTACAATTAATTTAAATTTGTTGTATAATAAAAGTTGGAAATACAAAGGAGGGAGAAGTGAAAATACAAGCATCATATTTAGATTCTAGGATCACTCATGGAATAAAAGTAAGATTAGACAAAGTTGACAATCAAGCGTTTGCTATTCCAGACGAGAATGGCCAGTATGTGGTCACTGCTGTGTATGAAGAAGATTTTGTCGTATTTGTTGATGAAATAGAAAGATTTAAAGATGTCTGGGGTGAAGACACTGAAGTCTCTATTACCAATATAGATAATGATAGTACGGTTCCTGGTAATGATTGGGAAAAGAATCCTATTACTCAGCATGAAATTACAAATAATGGTCATGAAGAACGTGCTAGGATGCAAAATTTAGATGATGAACAAGATATTGATGAAAATTCAGAAAGAGTTAGTGGATTATTTTTAGCAGTGATGACTTTAGAATTTATACCAGAAAAAGCTAGAGTTAATATTCAGACATTTAACAATCAGCAGATTGCCTTGCCTGCAGATGATGGCGAGTATGTGGTTTATTCAAACCTAAAGAATGGTCGAGGAATATTGGTTGCTCCATATAAAGATGAGAAAAGAATAAAAGAAAGGCAATTGGCTAATCGTTATCTTTTGGGAAGGCCTTGTGGAGCTGGCAGACAAAGTAAAGCTGATTTTATTTCATCTGAGCAATTAAATCGATTGAGAGATTTGAAAAAAGATAAATGATGCAAAACAGAAATAAAATTCAAACAAAAACAAAAACCTTCAGCACTTGGAGGTTTTTTAAAAAGCAAAAATCAAAAAGCTTGCCCTGAGCTATGTCGAAGGGTAAAAACTGTGGAGTCGCTTGGCGACCTTTTTTTATTCAAACAGCTAAACCCCTAACCCAAACTCAAATTTGCTACAAGTTACATGATATAAGTCGTATGATAAACTGTTGACGAAATGTGGAATAAATTCGCTTATTCAATTTATTATTTTATTGTATAATTAAAATTAGGAAATAAAAAAAGGAGAGGGCAGAGATGAAAAAGACAAGAAAGCTTTTTTTGTGTTCATCGAAAATTAAAATTCTACCAGGACAAATAGTAAAAGATGAGAATGGCTTTGCTATACCCATCGAAACTTCTAATTTTAAATCACTTAATGAAAACGATATGTATAGAGTGGTTGGTTATGACGGTGATTGTTCAGTAAAAGTTGTCTCAGTTGACGAAGAGGCCGATTGCTCGACACATAATCCGTGGTGTCATGAAGATACCAATCCGCCAGTTCGCCAGCGTATAACTAAAGATCCGGATGAATTAAGGTTTATAAGAGATGAATTAAGAGAAAAACGTCAACCTCATGTTGAGACAAAAACATATTCCGCTCTTATTAAAGGCAATGTAAATGTAATCGAAGGCGATAGGGTCAACATAATTGACTTTGAAGGCATTAATGGAATTGTTATCGCTGTATTAGATGCTCTGGGCGTTTATGAAGTGATAGAAGTTGTTCAACATATTAACAAGCCGCTAATTGCCAGGCTTGTAAAAATTCAAAAGTGGAATAAAGCGCAAAGAGGCGGTCAGTATCCTGATCAGCAAGATTTAAGGGTATCAGATACTTCTTGGGTTGATGATTTCTCAAATATCAAATTTGTCCTAGAAGAAAATGATGATTAAAACAAAAACACAAATTCAAACAAAAACAAAAAATCTTCAGCAACTGGAGATTTTTTTAATAGATTAAAGATCTCCGCCAAAGGCGGACGATTTTTTTTATTATGTATTATATGGTACAAGCTATGAGCTCTCGTGTATCGTTTGGTTATCAAAATAATTTTTTTATTGTATAATATAAGAGTTGAAAACAAAAAAATAGGAGGGAGATCATGCTAACAAAATTAAGATTTTGTAATGCAAAATTACAAATAGGCGTAGGAGATAAGGTAATAGACAGAGAGGGCTTAGCATTTCCTGTTTTGTCTGATTCGACTGAAGATAGCTTAGATGTATTAGAGGTTGTTGAAGTAAATCAAGAAAAACTGGAAGTTTTGACAAGGCCATTTACAAATTTAAATGAAGATGCATGGGCTGAAATTTCTGGATCATATGAGATAAAAACAGATCCGGGAAATAATATTACAAAAGATCCAGCGATAGAGACAAAAGGTCATGAAGAATTTGAAGTATTGATGGCTGTAATTGATGGTGAAGTAAATGTAATCCAAGGTGATCCAGTAAGAATTGTCGGTTATCGAGCACAAGCCGGAATTGTTGATGTGGTGCCACATCCTGAAGGAGAGTATGTTATTATTGAAATTATTGCTGAGATGTCTGTACCGCGAAAAGGCTTGTGGGTGCAAATTGAACCAGATTATGATGATGACAATGATAATGATTTTGCAGAAAAAGTAAAAGTCAAAATTTATAATGCATGAAAATTCAAACAAAAACAAAAACCTTCAGCACTGGAGGTTTTTTTAAAATCAAAAAGCAAAAAGCAAAAAGTAAAAAAAATAAAAAATTTGGAGTTTTTATTTGATTTTTTTTATAAAAAGAGATAATATGTCAATAATTAAGAAATAAGGGAATTTTATGGAAGAACAATTTGAAAGTCTGGAAATTAGAACGCCTTTAGACAGGGAAAATGACTTATTAAAGCATTTTGAAGGTGATCGAAAAACTGTTGCTGATACATTTAGATCAGCCAGTGATTTTTTATATAACAAATACAAAGAAAACAAACAATAATTATGGAATTGGCTCCAAAAGTTAAAAAATTAATTGATGAGTCAGATACTGATCAGCAAACAAAAGATTTAATGAATGAATTTTTCAAGTCAATCAGCGATGAGACTCATTATGTAAAAATAATTGATCTGTTTGAAAGATTCCCAAGCCTTTTTGACAATTTTGTGGCTTGCTTTACTTTAAAGAAAGCATATTTTGAAAAAGGCGGAACTGAAAATGAATGGAATGATATTTTAGCAAAGGAAGAAGATGCGCTGAATCAATTGAAAGTACAGGAATAATTTAGAATGTAGGCAGGAAGAAGTTTAATATAAGGGCATTATGCTCTTTTTTTGATATATATTTTATGTTTTATTATGGAGTTATCCACAGGGGATATTGACTGTTCGTTTTTTGTTCGGTATAATGCCAATGAGAGTGTTCGGTATTTGTTCGTAATAAGCGAGATAAGCAAGACGAGCAAGAAAGCGAGACAAGTAATCCTTTAATATGGAAAATAAAAAAGAAATAAAAAGTTTTAAAGATATTATTGTTTGGCAAAAAGCTCATCAATTGGTTCTGGAAATATATAAGATAACCAAGAATTTCCCAAGCGAAGAGCGATTTTGTTTGGTCAGTCAGATGAGAAGAGCGGTCATATCAGTAACTGCTAATATTGTTGAAGGTTTTGCCAGGAAAAAGATTTTAGAAAGTTTAAATTTTTATAATATTTCAAATGCTTCTTTAGAGGAATTAAAATATTTTATATTAATTTGTTATGATATTAATCTAATAACTAAAAATACTTATAGCAAACTATTTGAAATGAGCAAAGAGACAGGAAGGACTTTACATGGTTGGATACAAAGTCAAAAAGTTAATGCCAACTTGTCTTGCTCGTTTCACTAGTCTTGCTTGTCTCGCTTTAACCATATGGGAGAGCTTACAAAAAAACAATCAGAAATTTTACGCTTTATAAGTGATTATGTAAAAGAATATGATTATGCGCCAAGCTATCGGGAGATAGGGGATAATTTTAAGATTTCATCTCCAGCTACCATTCATCAGCATATTCAAACATTAAAATCCAAAGGATTTTTAGATGTTGATGCGCAAAAAGCCAGATCTATTGAATTGACCAATAAAGTAATCAAGATGGGCAGAAGCATTGAATTGCCTTTAGTTGGTATGATTACTGCTGGACAGCCGATTGAAGCAATTGAACAAAATGAAACAATGGCCGTGCCTGCTGATTTAGTCAGAGATGAGAATTCATACATCTTAAAAGTAAAAGGAGAATCAATGATTGAAGAAGGTATTTTTAACGGTGATTTTGTGATTATTGAAAGAAACAATTATCCTCAGAATGGAGACGTAGTTGTCGCTTTATTAAATAATGCGTATGTCACTTTGAAAAAGTTTTATCGGGAAGCGACCCGCATTCGGCTGCAGCCTGCCAATTCATCTATGAAACCTATTTATTGCAAAGACGTGGCTATCAGAGGAATTGTAAAAGCTATTATTCGTAAATTTGTTTAATACATAACAAGCATGGGCAGAAGAATGGGGAGGAGTAAATTAATTCATTTTAATTTCTCCCTCTCCTTGTTCTTCTGTTAACCCCAGCTTTTCTCAACCTTATGTCAAAAAGAAAAATAAAATCAATTTATCGGAAGGCTGTTGGATTTTGGAGAGATTTGACTATCAATGTTTAATTAGAGTAAGGCATGTAAAACAAGTGTGATATATATATGGCGACTTGTCTTGCTTGTCGCATTATTTATTTATGCATGAAGTAATAAATCAACCAATTGAAGTAATTGCTGCTTTTACGAGAAGTAAAATGATTCCGTTATTTTTTAAATGGAAAAATCGTCGCTATAAAGTTAGGAAAATTAATCTTGTCCATTCAGTTCGAGAGGGCAGGAATAAAATATACTTTTTTTCAGTATCAGATGCAGTTAATTTTTTTAAGATTTGCTTTGATACTGAGAAAGGGACTTGGAAATTATTAGAACTATATTATGAAGGTTAAAACAAAAATTTTTAAATCAAACGTTCACTTTTGGGCTGAGTTGCATGGTAAAGACTATATTTTTGATTTCGATACTGAAACATACATCCCCGCTTAGTTATATATAACCGGTTATATATAAAATGTGAGACACGAAAGGCGAAAGGATTAATTTATATTTTTCCTTTCGCTTTTCTATTTTCTAATATTATGAAAATAATTCTTCATATAGACATGAATTCGTATTTTGCTTCAGTTGAGCAGCAGGCCAATCCTTTTTTGCGTGGTAAGCCAATTGTGGTCAGCGGAAAAGAAGATTCCCGGACCGTTATTGTGGCTGCTTCGATCGAAGCTAAAAAATTTGGAATAAAAACAGCAATGAATGTTTTTGAAGCAAAAAAACTTTGCCCAAATTTATATTTTGTTCAGCCAGATCCGCAAAAATACGCTCAGGTAACCAATTCTTTTTTTGAAATATTTAAAAGGTATAGCAGTGAGGTTGAGCTTTTTAGTATTGACGAGGCTTTTTTAGATTTAACAAAATATGTAAAAAATTTTAATCAGGCACATATTGTTGCAAAAAAAATTAAGGAACAAATTAAAAATGAAATAGGAGAGAGGATTACTTGTTCTGTGGGCATTTCATTTAATCGTATTTTAGCAAAATTAGCTGCTAATATGAAAAAACCTGATGGTCTGGTGGTGATTGAAGAGAAAGATAAGTTAAAAGTGTTAGATTCAATAAAACCAAATGATTTATGCGGATTGGGCCCTCGTCTGGCAAAGAGGCTTAATAATTTAGGATTGGATACTTTAAGGAAAATCAGACAAGCAAATAAGCAAATAATGCTGGATGAATTTGGCCCGTATTGGGCTCCGAGATTGCAAAAAATGGCAGCTGGAGAATTAGATGAAACAATCACTCCGTATTATAAAGAAGAGCAGCTAAAGTCAGCAGGTGCTTCTTATACCTTGCCTCAAAATACTTATGATAAAAATTATCTTTATCAAATATTAATTCAGCTGGTTGAAAAAGTATGCCGTCGGCTGAGGAAAAATAATTTGAGCGCAAAAACAACCGCATATTTTTTGAGATTTGAGGATTTTACTCATTGGGGAGAAAGAAAAACCTGGACTAATTATTTATATGATGAGGTAAATTTTTTTGAATGGGCAAAATCGCAAATTGAAAGATTAATTTTTCCCAAGGCTGTCAGATTAATTGGCTTTAGAGCAGGAAATGTGATTGAAAGTAATAATCAAATGCCTTTATTTATAAAAGAAAGGAAAAAATTTTTATTAATAAAATCCTTGGATAAAATCAATGATATTTATGGTGAACGTACCATTTTTAGCGCAGCCATGCTGGATGTGCCCAAATTAAAAAGGCGCGCAGGAGGATTTAAATTTGAAATCTAAAAAAGTAAAAGCCCGCATTGTGAAGCTACGGGCTTTGTCTTATGGGAGTAGGGTAAAGACCCTGAATTAGTGTCTCCGATAAGTGTTTGGACCAGGGTCGATTTGATTAGGTGTGATAATGAGATGGGAAGGGATGTAGTTGAAATGACAGATGGATTGGTTGTGAAATTTGCTTTTCGAAGTTGAAGTATTAAAGTGAGCTGGACAGAAATTCCAAAAGCAAATGTAAGCGGGTGATTTATTGATTCGACCTGAGGTCTTTGACTTTATTTGAAAGAACAGATGTGCTGCTTGAAAGATTTATAAGGCCGGGTTTTGGTGGCTGTTTCTAGAGAGAAACGTTAAATTGCCACTTGGTCATTTGTTCTGTTTTTATTGAAGATCACAGAGCAAAGTATCCATTCGGTTTCTTGGTAGGCATTACTATTTAGCGTGCCCCCCTTAACCGTGTCAGGCCTTCATGTCTTTGTTTTAATTAGTTAGGCATTTTCAGCCAGCTAATTTGATTTAAGCTGCACACTACTTTATATCATATTTTTTTAAAAAAGTCAATACCTTTTAATGATTTTTCGCTATTTTTAGCTATTTTTTTCAAAACAAAAAGGATCCAAATTTGATAAGGATCCTATACAGCTATTTTGAGCTGTTCTCCTTCAGGAGTTAATTCATGAAAAGTGGTTTCCAGAATATCCTTAATTGTTCTGCGAATAGCAGTTGGATACTTTGGATCTTCAAGCATTTCCCGAATGACAGGAATTGCTAGTCCGCCCAGCTTTTTGATTTTAACCAGGCGTCTACTAATTTCACGATTTGGTCCAATTCCTGCCTGCCGCCAGGCAAGAATGGTTTCTAAAAGATCTTTTGCTTTTTGTGAATTAGTCACTGTTTGCCTCCTTGTTTTGTTTGTTTATATTATTGGTTATTTGAAATTTCGCTGCACAGTACAACGCGGTTTTTTCCAGCATCTTTTGCGATATATACGCAGACATCAGATTTATCAATAATGTCATCAATTGAGCTTTCAGTATTAATTCCAATGTTCCAATTGCCTGAAATAGAGCCTCCAATAGAAGCTGTTATCGGGCCTTGGATGTGATGTCCCATTTGATGAACTCGTTCAACAACCTGCGCCTGAATGGTTTTTCTGAGACGATTACAAATACTTTTTAAATCAGCAGGATTTATTTTTTCAAAAAGAATAAGAAATTCTTCACCGCCCCAACGGCAGATAAGATCAAGTAGATGAGTGGCCTTTTTTAGCGTTTGTGCAAATGCCACAATAACTGCATCACCTACTAAATGTCCATATGTATCATTAATTATTTTGAAATCATCAATATCAATCATTAATATGGCATTGACTGTTGGGATATTTATCCCTCTTTCAATTGCTGCTTCACGGTCTTTCTCTTTATCAACTAATTCAGCCAGTTTTTTCCTGGTATATCGTCTGTTATATAAGCCGGTTAATGGGTCATGGGCTGATAGGAGAAGTAAATGTTTGAGAATATGATTTTCCATTTCATCTGATGGAACATCTTTTAAAGATATTTCTTCCTGAGTAACAATTCTTTCTTCACCTGTTTCTGCTGTTTCTTTTAGAATTAGGATTATACTATCTTTTGTTATTATTCGTTCCAGCTTTTCTTTTATCAATTTTATCTCCTGTTTTAAGGTTCAATATTTACCTCCTTACATTATAACCATAGCTTTAAATGAGCTTTTTGTCAAGCTGAACTTTTATAAAAAATATGGTAAAATATAATTAATAATTAATAAATTACACAATCTATGAAAAATTTTTGGAAAGCTCTTTTAGCAGTTGTTATCATGATCGTAATTGCCATGATTATTAACACTGTAATAGCTCAATTTACAATGAGTTATTATCAGGATCCAGCATATTTTAGTGTTTGGTCAAAACTAATGATGCCAGCTGAAGGTCCACCGCCAGCCAGTTTTTTCTGGTATTCAGCGCTTTTTCAATTAATTGCAGCTGCGTTCTTTGTTTTAGTGTATTATTTTGTGGGTAGTGCAGTTCCTGGAAGAAAAGCTGGTAGAGGAGTAATGTATGGAATTTTTGTTTTCTTAATTGGCAGTTTACCAGGATTTCTATCATTGTTTTTATTAATCAATCTACCATTTGGCATTGTTTTATGGTGGCTGTTATCAGGCTTGATTATAAGCGTATTAGCAGGTTTATTTACAGCATTACTGGTTAAGCCAAAGCATGAAGTAAAGATTATAAAAACAACTGAAGTAGAGGTTAAATAATTTATTATACAATATTTACGAAGTAAAATCAATGTAATAATTGACACATCTTTGCGTTTAATATATAATAAAATACTAATTAATAAGGCGCTAAATTTATGCAAGAAAACAATCAAAACATGCCAGAAGATAAACAAGAAGAGTTAAAAGAAGAAAATATGGAAAAAAGCGATTCAAGCTCAAAAGCATTGGTTATTTCTTTAGTTGTAATAATCATAATTATGCTAGCTGGTGGCGGATATTTATACTATCATTTAAGCTCAAAGATTACTGATTTAGAAACAGATTTAGATAATAAAGAGCAGAAAGTTGAAAAACAGGTTGATGATCAAAAAGACGAAGATAAGATTGAAGTAAAAGATGAAGAAGTAAAAGAACCAGAAAAAGACGAGGAAGATGAGCCAAAGGAAGAGACTGTCGAAACTAAGGAGATTAAATATTACAATGCAGATTATGGATTTGGATTTACTTTGCCTGCAACATGGAAAGGTTATAGAGTAAAAGAGGAAGATACAAGCTGGGGAGACTTTAAAGCTAAATCATTATATTTTGGTTTTGAAGAGCAGGAAAGTTTATTTGCAGTTTCAATATTTACCAAAGAACAATGGGATAAACTTCAAGATTCACCTGATGCTCGGCAAGTAAGTAAGCTAGGTGAAAATTCAAAGTATGTTTTTTCCTGGTCTCATTCTCAGTATTTAGAAAATGATGAAATGGAAAAAAGAGCAAGCGAAATTCAGGACATAATTAAAACTTTTTATACAGATGCTAAATAAGATTTTATAAAGAAATCCTCGCATAAAGCGGGGATTTTTTGTTACGCAAAAAAGCAAAAGATAAATAAAAATATTTTCAAACGCAAAAATCAAACTGCTTCATGTTATATGTTACAAGCTATATGATTTATGATATAATAAGATAGATATGAACAAACAAAAACTAATGAAACTTTTGGGAAAATTAATGGAAGAAAATGTTTTATTTGGACCGACCAAAGAGGAAGAGATCGTAATCAGACAAATCAGAGATTTAAAACAAATTGACTGGAGTTTTCAGATCCCAAAGCAAAGCTTTAAGCATTTATTGCTTCCGGCAAGGGAAAGATTGCTTGAACAAAAAGGTGCTCAACTAAAGGAGGTTTTTGATATTAAATCTCAGGTTATTTTTGGCGTAAATATTTTAGATTTGCAGGCATTAACGTATTTAGAAACAATTTTTAGCGAAGATCCATATTTTCAAAAACGAAAAGCAAAAACTATTGTAATTGGCTATAGTTCTGGGATTCCTGAAGATTATAGAAAATATAAAATATTTCATGAAAAGTATCGTGAAGATAAGCTTGAACACATGATGTTTGATATTTTTATAGAAGAGCAAAAGAATAAAAATTTAAAAGTATTTTCTGGTTCAGAAAAAGGGCAAAAGGTTTTAGATAAAAATGGCATTAAAGACTATGTAAATATTGAATATGCTGGTCCGATTAGAGAGGAAGGTCCAGATCCGGATTTCGTTTTAAAAAATAAACAAGCAATTGAAAAAGTAACAGCCAAATCAAAAGTTTTTAAAGACATTGGCAATATATGTATAGCCTGTGGCAAGTGCTCATTAGCATGTCCTTTATGCTTTTGTTTTGAGCATGAAGATGTAAAAGACGGGGATAAAATAACTAGAGAGAGAAGATGGTCAACCTGCTTTTTCCCTGAATTTACAAAGATTACCGGCGGAGAAAATGATATGAAAGATGCAGCACAAAAACTTTATTATTGGTATTATCATAAATTTGTGCGAATGACAGATGAATATAAGTTCCCAGGTTGCGTCAGCTGTATGAGATGTTATAAAGTGTGTCCGGCTGGAATTAATATTGCTAAGAACTTAAAAAACTTAAAAACATGAGGAATCCATATAAAGTAGACAAAGCAAAGATTATAAAAAAAGAAAAGCAAAATGATATTACATATTTGTTTCGTTTGAAATTATCATCTGTTTTGCAGAAAAATTTTGAATTTCTTCCAGGTCAATTTATGCAGGTGGGATTAATGGGATTTCGTGAAGCACCAATTAGTATCAGCTCAGATCCAAAAGATTCAAAAAAATATATTGAGCTAACAATTCGCGGAGTTGGCAGGATAACCAATAAACTTATTAGTTTAAAAACTGGAGATGAAATGCTTATCCGCGGTCCATTTGGCAATGGATTTCCAGAAGTAAAAGACAAGAATTTAATTTTAATTGGCGGTGGATGCGGCTTTGTACCTTTGCGATCTGTGATTGAAGCTTATGGAAATGATAAAAAGATTAAAATGCAAATACTGATTGGCTGCAAAGATAAAAATACATTATTTTTCAAAAAAAGTTTTAACCAATGGAAAAAAAAGCATGATTTTAATTTAATTTTAGAAAAAGGTAAGTTGCCTGGTTTTGCAAAAAAATCTGGTTTTGTCACTGATTTGCTGGATCAGCCTTTGCTTGAAAATTCATTGATTTTTATAGTAGGACCTCCAGTTATGTATAAACATGTGGTCCAAATACTTTTACAGAAAAAAATAAAACCAGAGGATATTTATTTAAGTTTAGAAAAAAGAATGTATTGCGGCCAAGGAGTATGTCAGCATTGCGCTATTGGTACAAAATATATTTGCAAAGATGGCCCGGTATTTTCTTATAGAGAGCTAAACAATATGTTATATAGTTTATAGACGCTACATGATTTTACAGATTTGCTACAAGATATTACAGATATGACAAAATACATTTATGAGAATTTAACGTATGATTTGATTGGTATATTTTATGAAGTTTATAATTGCTTGGGTCATGGTTATAAAGAAAGAACATATTGTAATGCAATCATGAAACTTTTACGGAAAAATAATTTGGATTTTGCATATCAATTTAAAGTGCCGGTAAAGATAAGAGATGAAATAGTATGTAAAAGGTATTTAGACTTTTTAATAGATGATAAAGTGATAGTTGAGATTAAAGTAGGTAATAAAAGCTCAGGAAGAGATTTTAAGCAAATAAAAGAATATTTAAATTTATCTGGATATAAACTTGGACTTTTAGTATTATTTCGAGATAAAGATGTTAAAATATATCGTATTGCCAATTTATACAAAACTGAGATCCGTATCATCTGTAGCAGATCTGTGGATCTCGTAGTAACATTATGCAAGTAGTTCACGAAGAAACACAAAAATTTAGTTTAATGATGGGCTTATTAGTTTTAGGTTCAATGGTTATTATTGGCGCATATTTAGTCATTCAATGGCAAAAAGGAGTATTATCAGAACTTTCCACCTGGCCGTATATATTTTTAGGATTGATTTTGATTTTAGATATATTTTTTATTGCAAATTTTTATCAATTGAAAATTATTTTAACAAATGATCGTTTAATATTTGGATTTGGAATTCTGCGAAGAAAAATAAAACTTTCAGATATCAAAGAGATAACCTTAGAAAAATTTGATTTTCAGCGCTATATGGGTTATGGAGTGAGAACAGGAAGAGATAAATCAATTGGCTATGTGGCAAGAAATTCCGATGGTATTCGGTTAAAAGTGGCAAATCAAAAAGACTTTTTTATTACCTCTGATGATGCGTCCAGATTAAAATCCATGATTGAATCACAATTAGGCGGATCAAAATCATATGAAAAAGAACCAAATATTGGAATCAGCTTTGAAGCTGAATGATTTATGAGTAAAAAGAAATTACAAGTAGGAATTTTATCAATGACATCTTGCGAGGGATGCTGCTTTGCTTTACTAGATGCAACGGAAAAGTATTTAGAATTGTTTAAAGAAGTTGATTTTTCTTTTTTTCGATTATGGAAGCCAGAAGAAAATATAGCATTGAAAAAATTTGATATTTGTTTTGTAGAGGGTAGTCCAATTACTAAGCATAATATTGAGCAGCTAAAAACAGCCAGGCAAAACAGCAAAATTTTAGCCAGCTTTGGAACATGTGCGCATTTGGGCGGTATTTATCATTTGAAAAATTATTATAATAAGGACGAAATTATAAAAGAAGTATATACAGAAACAAAAGGCATTGATAATCCATATGTATATCCAGCAAGTCATTATGTGAAAATAGATTTTGATGTACCAGCATGTCCAATTGATGCTAAAGAATTTTTTAGGATGATTAATGAAATAATTATTGGACGCTTGCCAAAAATTCCACAGCATACTGTATGTTATGATTGCCAGAAAAATGGATATCAGTGCGTTTTGCAAAAAGGCGAAATTTGTTTAGGTCCAATTACCCAAACTGGCTGCAATGCGATTTGCTTGAAAAGTAAACAGGGCTGCTGGGGTTGCAGGGGATTGATAAAAGATGCAGAAGTTGAGAACCTTACAAAATTATTGAAAAAGAAACATACGACAAAGGAAATTAAAGACGCTCTGGAAATTTTTGGGATTAGGGATTTTATTTAAAATAAAACGACTGGAAACCTGTTAGAATCCAGCCGTGATATTTAAGGCGTGCCCCAAGTACAAGGATTTGGAGGCCCAGCCTTACTTTCCGGCCAAGGAAAGAGGCCAAAAAAGTACTTGGAGCACATAGATGCCCAAGGCGCAGAAAGTTTTATAACCAGGAATTCTATCAGAATTCTGATGGTTGTTGACCTGGTATAATCAAACCGCACCTTGGGACAATGCTGCTGTATGCAGCAAATTAAGTTTATTAAAAATTTGTATTTCAGTCAAGTATTTAAAAATTAAAGACTGAGCACTCGTTGAGACTCAGTCTTTATAGTTGTTTAGGAGGTAATCTGAAGAATATTGTTGAACCCATTTCCTCAGACTGCGATGCATAATTAAAATTAATAAGTGAGCCTACATATTAGCTTTATTTGCCACATTACCTATGCATTAACAAAATTGGCAAAGCTAGCTTAGGCCTCGTAGCTTCAGAGTGGTTCTGAAGCCGAACCTGACCCTCCTCGATCAGTTCAGATTCTACATTTTTACTTTCCATGTTGAAAGTGCTGGGTTCAGAGCATGTAGATTATCATAATAATATAGCATAGTTTTTAAATAAAGTCAATAGATTAAATTTATACAAAATTAAAAGCTGAAAGTATGACTTTCAGCAAGTAAATAAGAAGGGGGAAGAGGTTGCACAGAAAAGAGATTTTGCCCACTTTTCTGTACTATGTTTCATAGATTCCGGGTAAAAATTTGTGAAGACCAGCAAAGATCAGCAAAACATTACAGACATTTTATTGCGGCCACTACTTAAACCCTGGGCGGCATTAAAAGGTTTTGTAGCTATACTGAAATGCTGAGCTAACCCTCTAAAATTAGCTCCTTCCTGTGTTCATCTGGGCATGAGTAATAGAAAACAGGATCATATATATTTTATCATAATGTGATAAAAATGTCAAGTATTAGTTTTTTAAAAAAGAAAGACTGAGAACTCATGGAGTCTCAGTCTGTCAACGTTTTTGGAGGTGTTCAGAAAAATTGTGAGCCCTGGTCTTCTGAACGAGGTTTTTAATTAATTTAAAATTAATTATAGTTGAGCTATTACTGCACCTTCCTGACCCTTCATATAAAAAATTTTTTTTACGCATGATTCATTTATAGATCACACGCACGAGAAAGGGGTGGGGCAGGCAGATGCAAAGCTCGTAGCTGTTTCTGCAGAACTGCTGCAGATTCAGCCTGCTGGTCCTCCAAACCAGCTGATCCATTCTCCTTTGGATGTCCAAATTTAGAGGCACCCAGGGCTCAAGGAGATTATCATGGATCATGTTACATATATAGTATAGCATATATTTCAATAAAAGTCAATATGTATTATAAAAAATTAGCTAATTTTAGCTAAAATTTACAAAAAATATTATTGCTTAGATATTAAATAAAATATGAAAACAATAAAAATAAACCATATTGCTAAAACTGAAGGTCACATGAGTTTTATAGGCTCATTGCTTGAGGGTGATATTGCAAAAGCCAAACTGGAAACTGAAGAAGGTGCTAGACTGTTTGAAGGCATGGTCATTGGCCGGCCATATTATCAAATGCCAGTAATTGTAGCCAGAATCTGCGGTGTTTGCCCGATTGTTCACAATTTAGCTTCGGTTAAAGCAATAGAAAATGCTTTTAATGTCAAAGTGAGTAAAGAAGTTATTTTACTTCGAAAAATATTGGAATTTGTTCAGATAATTCATAGCCATACTTTGCACATGTTCTTTTTGTCTTTTCCTGATTTGGTTGGAGTTTCAAATAATACAGATATTGTAAAAAAATATCCAAAGCAGTCGAAGATTGCATTGGAAGTCAGGGATTGGGCTGTGCAAATGGCAAAGCTTATTGGCGGCAGAACTGTGCATCCGATCAATAGTGTAGTCGGTGGATTTAATGTTTTGCCAGATGAAGAAAAGCTAGCTTTATATTTAAAACAAATTCCAAAACAGGTAAAGCTATCGGTTAAACTTTTTGACTTTTTAAAAAATCATAAAATTCCAAAGTTTTCAAACCCTTCAAATTATTTGGCTTTAAAAACGAAAAATGAATATGCTATTTATGATGGCAAAGTATATTTTTTGGATAATAAAAAAACACAGGATTCAAAAATGTTTTATTCAGACGTCGCTGAAGAAAGCTTGCCATATCAGACAGTGAAACGTGCTTATCATTTTGATCAGCCAATGATGTGCGGCGCTTTGGCCAGAATAAATTGTAATTGTAATCAATTAAATAAAGTGGCAAAGAAAAACTGGAAAGAACTTAGAGTGAAAATGCCAGATTATAATCCATTTCATAATATTTTAGCTCAAGCAGTAGAAGTTATACATTGCTATGAAGAATGTGATAAATTAATTTCTCAATATATGAGAATCAAAGATAAAAATATACAAGCTAAATATAAAGTAAAAGAGGGAAGAGGGATTGGAGTGATTGAAGCGCCGCGGGGTCTTTTGTTTCATGAATATAAATTTGATAAGCAAGGATTAATGAAGGAATGCAATATTTTAACGCCAACATCCTTGTTTATTGCTAATTTAGAAAAAGATTTAGAACAATATTTACCAACATTAAACAATTTAACAGATGAGAAAAGAGATTTAATGATAAAAACATTGATCAGGGCGTATGACCCTTGTGTTTCCTGCGCCACTCATTAGTAAAATATGCACGATCTTCATTTAGCAGATAAAATTCATAAGCTAGTTCTTGAAAAGGCAAAAGAAAACAATTGCCAAAAGGTAAGTGAGATTGTGGTTGAACTGGGTTTTATTAAAGAGCACGGCGAGGATATTTTGCCTGAAAATTTAAAATATAATTTAGAATTATTAAATAAAAAAACAATTGCTGAGAATGCTAAAATTCAAATTAAAAAAGTTGACGGAAAAGAAAATTATTGGAGTCTTCGGGAGATTAGAGCAGAGTAAAGAAATTTGTTATAATTATATATATGAATACAAAAATACCATCCGTAGATAAAATTTCTGATTTTAACGGACGAATAGTTTTAGTTCGGGTTGATTTTAATGTGCCAATTGAAAAGGGCAGAGTGACTGAAAATTTTCGGTTAAAGGCAGCTTTGCCAACTATAAAACATATTGCAAAAAATAATGGCCGAGTAATTTTAATCAGTCACCTGGGCAGGCCTGGCGGCAGGTATAATAGAAAATTTTCTTTGCAGCCTGTGTATTTGGAATTAAGAAAATTACTGACAAATTATAAATTAGAGTTTTGGCATGAGAAAATTAAAAACATTACGAAAAAGCAGCTGAGTTCAATTGAAGTTGGTGATATTATTTTATTGGAAAATTTAAGATTTTATGAGGGAGAAGATAAAAACCATGTCAGCTTTGGAAAAAAACTCGGGTCATTAGCCGATTTTTATATAAACGAAGCTTTTTCTTTCTCACATCGAAAGGCTGCGTCAATTGATAGTGTACCAAATTTTTTACCATCATATGTTGGATTTAAATTTATTGAAGAGATTGAATATTTAAGTAAGCTAATAAAACCGAAAAAGCCGGCAGTTGGAATTTTAGGAGGCATAAAAGTAGAGACCAAACTGCCATTAATGGAAAAGTTGTTGCCAATTTATGATAAAATTCTAGTTGGTGGTGTGGCGGCCAATGTGTTTTTTGCTTCTCAGGGTTATGAGGTCGGCAGTTCATTGCTTGATCATGGACATCTTGAAGAATCAAAGGAGTTGCTCAAAAAATTTGAAAAGAAAATTGTTCTGCCAAAAGATGTGATAATAAGCGGGGATATTGATTCAATAAACATTACCAGAAGCATTAATAAGGATAAAGATATTGTTTATAGAAAAAATCAAATGATTTTAGATATTGGCCCAAAAACCATAAAGCTTTTTTCAAAATATATAAATAAAGCAAATACGATTGTCTGGAATGGCCCAATGGGAAAGATGGAAGATATCAGATTTAGAAAAGGAACATCTGAGTTGGCAAAGCTCATTGCCAAAAGATCCAAAGGAAAAGCATTTGGCGCAGTCGGCGGAGGAGAAACTATTGACGCTCTCAGTCGTATAAATATGTTGAAGGATATGGATTTTGTTTCCACTGGCGGCGGAGCAATGCTGGATTATTTAACTGATCCGAAAAAGTTTGCCGGATTAGCTGCTATTTTGAGAAAGAAAAAAAGATAAATACTAATAAAAATTAAATTTATGAAAGATTCATTATGGCCATCATGGTCTGAAAACAAATTATTTACAATCTTAGTTTCACTTTTATTAATCGTACTGATAGGTTTTGTAGGATTTGGCGTAGCATTTAAAGTTAAATCATTTGACTACATTGGAGTTTCTCCGGAAAAACCAAACACAATTCAGGTTACAGGGATTGGTAAGGTTGTAGCTGTACCTGATATTGCAAAAGTAACCTTAGGCACTGAAGCAACTGAAAAAGACGTAGCAACAGCGCAGAACAAAGTAACAAAAGACATTAATAAATTGATTGAAGAACTTAAAGATGAGTTTGATATTGATGAAAAAGATATCAAGACGGTGAATTATAATATTCATCAGGATTATGACTGGGATAACGGTAAGAAAGTTTTAAGAGGATATCGGGTGTCACAAAATGTTGAAGTGAAAATAAGAGAAACTGATAAAGCTGGCCAGGTAGTAGCGCTGGCTGGTGAAATTGGATTGAAAACCGTCAGTGGCCTGCAATTTACAATTGATGATCCTGAAGAATATAAACAAGATGCTAGAGAGCAGGCAATGGAAAATGCAAAGGAAAAAGCTGAGGAGTTGGCAGATATTGCCGGAGTAAAATTAGGCAAGATTGTTTCATTTTCCGAAGGTCAGGCAGCGCCTGAAGTAATGTATTCCAGGGCATTTGCAGATGAGGCAATTGGTTTTGGAGGAGAAATGGAAGTGCCGGAAATTGAAGTTGGGTCTCAGGAAATCCAGGTGATTGCTACTGTAGAATACGAAATATTGTGATTAAAAATAAAATGATTTTGATTTGATTACAAATAATTACAAATATTTTTATGAAAATAAAGCAAATCAAAGCTCGGGAGATTTTAGATTCTCGGGGAAACCCGACTGTTGAAGCAATAGTAATGTTGTCGAATGGCATTAAAGCCACTGCCTCAGTGCCTTCGGGCGCATCAACTGGCAAGCATGAAGCTTTAGAATTAAGGGATGGCGGAAAAAGATATGGGGGAAAAGGCGTTATGCGTGCTGTTCGAAACATTGAAAAAGTTATTGCACCAAAATTAAAAGGAATGAATGTGATTGAGCAAGAAAAGCTTGACTGGACAATGATTGATCTGGACAATACTGCAAATAAAAAAAAGCTTGGTGCCAATGCAATTTTGGGCGTTTCTTTAGCTTGCGCCAGGGTAGCTGCGCTAGCTCAGAAAAAACCATTGTATCGCTATCTAAACCAGGCATTTAAGTTTGAAAAAATTTCAAAAATGCCATATGCAACCATGAATATTCTAAATGGCGGCAGGCATGCAGATAATGGTTTATCTATCCAAGAGTTCATGATTATTCCAAAAACAAAAAGATTTTCAGAAAGAGTACGGGCCGGCGCTGAAATTTTTCATGCTTTAAAAAAGATATTAAAAATAAAAAAATTAATTGCCTTAGTAGGGGATGAAGGTGGATATGCTCCAAGAGTTCGTAATAATGAAGAGGCAATAAAATTAATTATTCATGCAGTAAGAAAAGCTGGCTATAAGCCCGGATTGAATGTTAATTTGGGAATGGATTTGGCAGCTTCAGAATTTTACAGAGGAAAAAAATATCATCTAGAAAGTAAAGGGATTGGTGCAGATTCAATGATTAAAATTTTAGATTCCTGGATTAAAAAGTATCCCTTTGAATTAATGGAAGATCCGCTAAATGAAGATGACTGGGAAAATTGGGCAAAGATTACTGGGTTTTTAGGAAAAAAAGTATCTTTGGTTGGCGATGATTTATTTGTTACAAATTTTGACCGACTGGATCATGGTATTAACGTTGGTGTTGCAAATTCAATATTAATTAAGCTAAATCAAATCGGTTCAGTAACTGAAACAATGAATACAATCAAGCTGGCAAAAGCATATAAATATAAAGTAATCGTTTCTCACCGGTCAGGCGAAACTACTGATGATTTTATTTCTGATTTATCCGTAGCTGTTCAGGCAAATTATATAAAGACCGGATCTTTGTCTCGCGGTGAACGGGTTTGTAAATATAATCGATTGATGGAAATTGAACAGGAAATTTTATAAATATGTCCACTAAGAAAAATTTACCATTAATACTTTTAATCCTTGACGGCTGGGGCATTGCTCCCAAAAATAAAGGCAATGCAATAGAATTGGCTAAAAAGCCAAATTTTGATTTTTTATTAAAAAAATATTCACATACCAGCTTATTTGCTCATGGCAGGCATGTGGGATTACCAGAAAATCAGGTAGGAAATTCAGAAGCAGGGCATTTAAATATTGGCGCTGGGCGTGTAGTAAAGCAGGATTCTGTTATTATATCAAAAGCGATTAAGGATGGGACATTTTATAAAAATACTGCTATCTTAGAACTGATAAAGCATGTAAATAAAAATAAATCAGATTTGCATCTGATGGGCTTAATATCACTTCATAATAGCCCTCACATGAGTTTGGAGCATTTATATGCTTTAACAAAAATGGCATGTAAACAATGTAAAAATATATATTTGCATCTTTTTACTGACGGACGTGACTCACCGCAATTTGCTGCTGCAGATATTTTAAGACAGGTTCAGAAAAAATTACCTGAAAAAGTAAAAATTGTTTCTTTGGTTGGAAGATTTTATGCTATGGATAGAAATAAAAGATGGCAGAGAACCCAAACAGCTTATGAGCTTTTAATCAGCGGCAAAGGAGAAGTGTTCGAAGATTTTGATAAAGCAGTTTTGCATTCATATAACAAAGAATTAACCGATGAATTTTTGGAGCCGAGCTTAATTGTACCAAAAGGGAAAAAGCCTGTTTTAATAAAGGACAATGACGGTATTGTGTTTTTTAATTTACGATCTGACCGGGCCAGGCAATTAACAAAATGTTTTGTCCAAAAAGATTTTAATAAAATAAATCCAAAGTCATTTAAGAGAAAAAAGAAATTAAAAAATTTAGCTTTTGTCGCATTGACTGATTTTGGCCCTGATTTAAATAATATTTTAACCGCCTATCCGAGCGTAACAGAAAAAAATACGATGCCAATTCTTTTACAGAATTTAAGGCAGGTGTATATTTCAGAAACCGAGAAGTATGCCCATGTGACATACTTTATCAATGGCGGTTCTGACAAGCCGGTTAATGGAGAAGATAGAATAAATATAGCTTCTCCTAATGTAAGAAGCTATGATTTAAAGCCTGAAATGAGTGCTTATAAGATCACTGATAAAATACTGGATTTATTATCAAAGAAAAGCTATGATTATTATGTGGTAAATTTAGCTAACCCAGATATGGTCGGTCATACAGGCAATCTTGAAGCTGGGATAAAGGCGATTGAGGCTACTGATAAATGTATTGGAGCAATTTATAAAAAGTTTTTAGCAGCTAAAGGCACTTGTATTATCACAGCTGATCATGGTAATGCAGAAAAAATGCTTGATTTAAAGACTGGTGAAAAATTTACTGAACACACAGTAAATAAAGTACCGTTTATTTTTGTTAATAGTAAAAATGTTAAATTGCGGTCTAATGGGCGTTTATCTCATATAATGTCAACAGTGCTTGATGTGATAAATCAAAAAAATCATAAAATTAGATCAAAGTCATTAATAAACTAGTTATGGCTCAACAAGTACCAAAACCTTTAACCCTTATTGTTTTAGACGGCTGGGGAGTGGCTCCTCCATCTGATGGCAATGCCATTTCATTGGCTAACACTCCAAATATTGACCGGTTTATCGCTAATTATCCGGCAATGACAATTTTAACTTCAGGTGAATCTGTTGGATTATCTGAAAATGAACCGGGTAATTCAGAGGTTGGACATCTAACAATGGGTATAGGCAGGGTTTTCTATCAAAATTTGCCCAGAGTGAACCGTGCAATAAAGAACGGAGATTTTTTTAATAATCAGGCTTTTTTTAAAGCGGTAAATCATGTAAAAGTGAACAAATCTAAACTGCATTTGATAGGGATTTTAAGCGATGGAAATATTCAAGGGTCAATAGATCATTTATACGCCTTGCTTGAATTGGCCAGACAACAAAAGGTAAGCGAGGTATACATTCATGTTATTTTGGACGGACTTGACTCTTTAGAAAGTGGTGGAAAAGATTTTATAAATGATTTGGAAAAAAAGATTCATGAAACAGGAGTTGGTGAAATCGCATCAATATCAGGCAGATTTTTTGCATTAGATAGAGACGGTCATTGGGACAGAACCCAAAAAGCTTTTTATGCAATTGTACACGGACAGGCAGATGAATTTTATGATAATCCGGCTGAAGCGATTGAATCTTCTTATAAAAAACAGATTTTTGATCAGGGGTTTCGGCCAGTTGTTATTACCAAAGGCGGTAAGCCAAAAACTACAGTTACTGAAAAAGACGCTATAATTTTTTATAATATAAAAGGCGACCGTGCCAGTCAGCTTACAAAATCCTTTGTGCTGGATGAATTTTTAAAATTTGAAAGAGGACCTAAAATTGCAAATTTGGTTTTTGTCACTATGACTCAATATGAAAAAGATTTACCAGTGGATGTTGCTTTCCCAAAGCAAATTGTTAAGACTTCATTAACAAAAGCAATTAGCGATAACGGCCTTAAGCAGCTTTACATCGCTGAAACTGAAAAATATGCCCATGTTACTTTTTTCTTAAGTGGTAATACTGAGGAGCCGTTTATTGGCGAGGATAGAGTGGTAATACCGTCTCCTCAGATTGATTCTTATGTGCAAAAGCCAGAAATGAGCGCATTGGAAATTAGTAAACGGCTTGAAAAGGAAATTCTAAGGGAAGTATATGATTTTATTGTGTGCAATTTAGCCAATGCTGACATGCTTGGCCATACAGGGGATATTGAAGCGACGAAAAAGGCTATTGAAACAGTGGATAAAGTAATTGGCACTATTGTGAATTTGGTTTTATCAAAGGATGGTGCGGTAGTATTGGTCGGTGACCATGGTAATGCTGAGGAAATGAGAGATTTACAAACAGGAGAAATAAATAAAGAGCATACAAAAAATCCAGTTCCCTTTATAATTATTGGCAAAGAGTGGGAAGGAAAAAACATAGGAGTATCTGAAAGCATTGGAAATGACTTAAGCTTGATAAAACCGGTTGGAATTTTAGCAGATGTAGCGCCAACAATATTGAAAATTTTAAATTTACCCGTTCCAGAGGAAATGACAGGTAAATCATTGATTTAAATATTTTATGCCAGAATTACCAGAAGTTGAAATTTTAAAACGCGACCTTCAAAAAGTTCTGCCTGGTAAAATGATTGAAAAGGTAAAAATTATAGATTTTGCAAAAAAGATAGAACCTAAAAATTTAAGCAGTAAATTAAAAGGCAAAAAAATAAAAAAAGTCTGGCGTAGGCAAAAAATGATAATTTTTGATTTAGATGATAATAATTATTTAGTCACGCATTTGAAAATGACTGGCCAGTATGTGTTTGCGCCCAAAACAGGCAAGCTAATATTTGGCGGGCATGGGGTGCCTGGAGTTGAAAAAGTTCCAAATAAATTCACTCATGCTATTTTTTATTTAAAAAATGATGGCATACTTTATTTTAGCGATTTGAGAAAATTCGGCTGGATTAAACTGATAGATAGAAAAGATTTGGAACAAGTTTTTGAAAAATTTGGAATAGAACCATTAACAGGCGAATTTACTTTGAAGTATTTCAGATCGCTTCTTGCAAAATATCCGAAAAAGCACATTAAATTAATTCTATTAGATCAGTCCAAAATTGCCGGACTTGGAAATATTTATGCAGCTGAGATTTTATTTGCCTCAAAAGTGAGACCAGACCGTGCAGCTGGAATGTTAAGTGATAAAGAAGCAAAATCTATTTTTAATAATATAAAAAGAATCCTTGCGGATTCAATAAAAAATAGAAGTACTGCAGAAAACACTTATCCAAATTCAAAAAAAGTTGGAGGATATACAAAAAAGCTGAAAGTTTACAGAAGAGAAGGGGAAAAGTGTATGCGATGCAATGCAGAGCTTAAAAGAATGAAAAACGGGGGCAGGAGTACAGTTTATTGTCCAATTTGCCAAAAGTAATTATAAGGTTTTTATAAAAAAATAAATTAATGGAATGACAATTCCAATTAATGCGCCAATAAAAGCTTCAAGCGGAGTATGACCAAGTCTGGTAGATAAGCTTTTAAACTCGGCCTTTTTAGAATCTGGCATCTGATGGACCATTTCATTTAAAACTTTTGCATGTTTGCCTAACGTTCTTCTAAATCCAATAGCATCGCGGATTGTTAGGATAGCAAATATTAGAGCAATAGAAAAAGCAACAGAAGTCCAGCCTTCGTAATATCCGGCAACAATTGCTAAAGATGTAACAAATGCTGTATGAGATGACGGCATACCACCATAACTGTTGATTTCACCCCAAGAAAATTTACCTTTTGCAGCACTTACGATTAATTTAATAATTTGGCATAAAATGCCAGCAATGATAGGTAATAAAATAATTTGAATCATATAACAGGGTCATTAGTCATTGGGCCTAGCTGCCAGTATTGTCATTTGGTCTAAAGTCATAAGTTTAAGTTTACCAATTACCAAAGACTAAAAACCAAACTGGCTGCTGATCCTAACGACCTAAGACCATTTAATTATGTATTTGATTTCATTAATACTAGGTATTATACAAGGTATAACTGAGTTTTTACCAATTTCAAGCTCTGGGCACTTAATCGTGTTCAGAGAAATTTTGAATTTTGAAATTTCCGATAGTTTAAGTTTTGATATTGCAGTTCATTTTGGAACATTGCTGGCGGTTATTGTTTTCTTTTATAAGGACGTAGTTCGACTTATTAAAGCCTGGTTTACTAGTTTTACAAATTTGAAAAAGATGAATTCTGACCAAAAAGTTGCTTGGCAGGTAATTTTAGGAACAATCCCGGCAGCAATTATCGGTGCCTTGTTCAGTGAATGGATTGATAATTATATTAGAAATACGCTTGTAGTTATTATAACATTAATTGCTGGTGGAATTCTATTTTTGATTATAGAAAGATTTTATAAAGCAAAACTGGACATGAAAGATTTGAATTGGAAAACCGCATTTACCATTGGTATTGCTCAGGCAATTGCTTTGATCCCAGGAGTATCAAGATCAGGTATTACCATTATAACAGGAATGGGATTTAAATTACATAGGACAGAAGCGGCACGGTTTAGTTTTCTTTTAGGCATACCAGCTATTCTGGGCGCTACAGTTTGGGGAGTTATAAAATTGGATTATTCTGTGATGGAAAATAGCGACTGGATTATATTCGCAATTGGAATAATAAGTTCAGCTATAGTAGGATTTTTTGCAATTAAATTTTTATTTGCTATACTGAAAAAATATAGTATGAGGCCATTTGCCTATTATAGGTTTGTATTGGCAATTGTTTTAATAATTTATTTATTTTTGAAATAAAAAATCCCAGAATATTATCCTGAGAATTATGTGGATTTTACTGAAAACTGTGGAAGACTAGAGAGCTTTTGAATAATCCATTTACCAATACGGTATAGCACGATGCCAACTATGAACGGGGAGTGAATCACAAATTTCCATGTATTTGCTAGAATCTTGATTGGCCAAAAGAGGATCAATAGTACTGAGTAAGTACCTCTATTTAATGATTCAACGGGGGGTGAGGGAACATCCTCATCATATTCGTGGCAAATATATTTTCCTTCTTTATGATTCATGTAATGGCCCGGGAAGAGAAAATATCCATACCAAACAGGTTTTAGTAATATTTCATAGCAGTCTTTTTCTACTTTTGAGCCATGCCATACTTTGATACTATATTTGAGAAGAAATCGGCCAATTTGATAATATACTGTTGCAGCACCAATAATTACAAGTATGATTTCAATGAAAGATCTTTCCACTTTTGCCTCCTTGCTGGGGGTGGGGGAAGAAACATTTCAATATATTACTTAAAAAAATAATTTTTGTCAAGAAATAAAAAATCCCTGGTTTTGAACCAAGGGATTATGCAGAGTTTATTCTGAAGATTTTTCTTATCGGCAGAGTAAAAAGCTTTCCAATTTGAATTATCAATAAAGCAACACCGTAAATGATAGCTATGGGAAGGCCAATACCTATCAGACCAGATGTATTAAACAATACCTTTATTGGCCACGAAAGCATCATCGCTCGTTTGTATTGTCTTTCATTCATTAGATCTATTGGCACACCAGGAGCAATAGCAATTGAGAATGATATTGGAAATATTAGATAAACATACCAATATTTTGTAATTTTGCGTTTATAATCAGAGTTGTTAATATTCTTATTGCTGATGACATTATGCCAGGTTTTCCAGCTGATATGCGCAAACAGGTAGCCTATATTGCAATAAATGAAAAGACTTATAAATATTACCAATACCCAAGTCATAGTTGATAGTTCCATTTATAACCCCCTAATTGTTGTTGTGAAAGGACTAATTATTATACTTTACAGGTAATACGAATTTTTGTCAAGAAATAAAAAATCCCTGGTTTTGAACCAAGGGATTATACTGAATTAATTTTGAATAATTTCTTTACAGGTAGAGTGAAAAGTTTTCCGATTTGGATTGCGAGTAACCCAATGACATAGCCAATAGCTATAGGAATTCCTAATAACCATATTATAGTCCCAATATTTTGACAAATGATTATTGTTAATGAAAGAATATTATATATTATTTTCATTGGCCACAAGAACATCATCATTCGCTTGTATTGTTTTTCTTTCATTCCATCTATTGGCACTTCTTCACCACCGCATTCATAGAATGACATAGGGAATATCAGATAAGCATACCAATATTTCGTGATTTTGCGCTTATTATTAAAGTAGTTAATCTTCTTGTTGAGGATGATATTGTGCCAGGTTTTCCAGCTAATATGAGCGAGTAGATAGCCAATGTTGCAATAAACAAATACGATGCATATAATTATTAATGTCCAAGCACTTGCAGATATTTCCATGTTTACCTCCTGCGCTACGGATATGACGAGTGAATTAGATCTTACAAATAATAATAATTTTTGTCAATGTGATAAGCAAGACAAACGAGACAAGTGAAATATGTAAAAGAATTGGAGACTTGTCTTGCTCGTCTTGCTCGTTTAACTTGTCTTGCTTATAAATAATATGAAAATAATCATCATGGCTGGCGGAGGAGGAACCAGACTTTGGCCGCAAAGCAGAGAATCAAAACCAAAGCAATTTTCCAAAATTATTGGAGATAAAACATTATTTGAACAAACATTGGACAGGTTCAAGGATTTTGATATTAAAGACGTTTATATTGCCTTGGGCAGAAAGCATTTGGAAGCGGCAAAAACTTTAGCTCCTCAAATCCCTGATGAAAATTATATTATTGAACCATGCAAAAGAGATACTGGTCCTGCAATGGCTTATGTCTGCTTGAATTTATTAGAAAAATACGGAGATGAGACCATTGCATTTATTCCATCTGATCATTTTATTGGTGATAATGATAAGTTCATGCAAACAATTAGCGTGGCTGATAAATTAATTCAAAATACTGGAAAGCTTTTAGACATTTCTGTTGCCCCAAACTTTCCAAGCACGGTTTTGGGTTATACAAAAATTGGCGAAAAGTATTTACAGGAAAATGGAACTGAAATATATAAATTTTTAAGCCATACTGAAAAGCCAGATTTTGAAACTGCAAAAAAATATTTGGAAGATGGCAGCTATCTGTGGCATGCCAGCTATTACATGTGGACACCACGCAAATTCATTGAAGCCTTTGAAAAATACGCGCCGCAGATTTTAGATCATGTGAAAAGAATTATCGATGCTAATAAAAATAATGATGACAAAACAATAGAAGATACGTGTGATGTTATGGAAAGTATTTCAATCGACTATGCTGTAACAGAAAAAATAAATTCTGAAGATGTATTAATAATAAAAGCGAACTTCACCTGGAGTGATATTGGGGCTTTTGATGTTTTGTATGATGCACAAAAAAGCAAAACAGATGAAGAGAAGAATTTAATACAGGCAAATTGGGTGGGAATAGATTGTTCTGGATGTTTGATTAAAGGCGCAGCTGATAAAATGATCGCTACCATTGGAATTGATGATATTGTAATAGTTGATACGGAAAATGCATTGTTGGTTTGCAAAAAAGGGAGTGCTCAGGAGATAAAAAAGATCATAAATAAATTAAAAGAAGACGAAACCAAAAAGAAATTTCTATGAAAAAACTATTTTACATTTTGATAATAGTATTAATCATTATCGCAGTCTTTGTATATTTGAAGTGGAACAATCTCAATTCACAATTACTGATTGATGAAAAGACATCGTTTAAGATAGAAAGTGGAACAAATGCTGAAACGATTGTAAATAATTTAGCAGCACAAAATATTATAAAGGATAAAACCGCATTGATTTGGTATATTAAATTCAAGAAGGTAGGCGATGATTTTATTGCCGGAACCTATTGGCTTGAGCCAGCGCACACCTCTATAGATCTAATCGATGTGCTTAGTGGCCAAGGAGAGGTTGTCGGAAAGATAACAATAATTGAAGGCTGGGATCAAATGCAAATTGCTGCAGAATTAACTGAACAAAATATTGTATCAGGCATGTTATTTCTTGATGAAGTTGAAAAAGGAGATTGGAGAGCTGAAAGTAAATGGACTATTTGGGATGGAAAACCCGTTGAATCAGATTTAGAAGGATATTTATATCCAGATACATATTTTTTTGATCCAGAAGATGGGGCAAAGGGAGTTATTGAAAAAATGTTAACTAATTTTAATAAAAAATTAACAAAGGATTTAAGAAATGAGATTAAAAGCCAGGGTAAAACAGTTTATGAAGTATTAACTCTGGCATCAATTGTTGAAAAGGAAATGTATGGAGAAGAAGATAGAAGAATGGTTGCTGATGTTTTTCTGAAAAGATTAGAAGATGGCATTGCTTTACAATCTGATGCAACAATTAATTATATTACAAAAAAGGGGACAACCAGGCCAAGCTATGCTGATTTGGAAATCCAGGATCCATATAATACATACAGAAGTAAAGGTCTGCCGCCTGGCCCGATTTGCAATCCAAGTATTGAATCGATTAAAGCTGTAATTTATCCCAAATCAAATGATTACTATTATTTTCTAAATACAGAGGATGGAACAATTATCTACAGCAAAACATTTGAAGAGCACGTGGTAAACAAACATAAGTACCTAAAATAAGATTTTTATAAAAAGAAAAAAGGCCATAATGAATGGTCTTTTTTTAATGAATTTTATCTGGCCAAAGATGATGGCCATTGACTACAATTTGACCTTCTTCCAGATTTAATTGCAGATAACCCCATTTTGGATGATTCCAGACTAATTTTCTTATCTTAATATTTTTACCGGTTTTTACTTCTTCATAATGTGAGCAAAAGAAAAATCCTGAGTCGCGTGATGCTAAACTAAATAAGAATGTTAAAAAGTTTATTTTCATCCCGCAGTTTTCTTCCTTCTTGCATCCTTTACAAAGTATTTGTGCAAATTCTTCCTGCTCTTTTGTTCTTTTTCCCATTTTTTCCTCCATTGATTCAATTTATTATAATCTTTAATAAAAATTTTGTCAATTAATATAAATATGACAAGTTGACAAATTAATATATAACTGATAAAATATAATGTTCAAATGTACCTTGACACCAAGGAGGGTCAGATGACAAAAGACACCCAAAAAGTAGAAGAAATTATGCCTGGCTGCAAAGTTATTCATACTTCAGCAGGCGAAATTATGGTGGGCTGTCCATCTGAAATTTTAAAGGTTTTTGCCAGACAAAACAGGCAAGTGCCTCAAGCAATTGTATTGCCAACTCATTTTTTTAGTTATGGAATTGTTCAGGCAGCACTTGAATTTGTGCTGTATAATTTTCTGTTTATTCAGGGAAGATTTTTCAAAGGTGAGAAGCTGACTGTTTTTGGAACTGAAAAGCAAATTAATAGAATGACTGGACTTTTGCATCTGACTTTGAATGGGCCAAGTCGGTCAACGATGGAGAACTGGGGAATCCCTAAAGATCAAATTGATTTAGTAGAAAAGTTTTCAGATCATTTTCGTCTTAAGGATAAAAGCGGAAAGCCCTTGGCAATTTGCGAATTGATTAATTTTAGGAAGTTTAAATATGGTCATCCAGAGCTTCGGTTTGAACGGATTAATATTTCTATCAAAGATCAAAATGTTTTTAAGTTTGAGGATCAGTATACGGAAACTTTTGTTGATATAAATATTAAGGAAGCTCAAAGGCCGCAGATTCCTATCCCTGTACCACGCGAATTGCCTCCGCGAGCAGTGCTTGGAGCAACAGCTTTGAGTAAATGCACAACAGGTTTTGACCATACAGGATATACTTCTGGAGTTATTCTTTGGATCAATGGTATGGGTGTTTCTGTGGATGGCGTAGCCTGGATGAAAGAGCATTTGAGAAGCTTTGGCATAAATACAACTGAAATAAAAGCGCATATTGTCACTCATATACATGATGACCATAGCAATATTTTTGATTTAATTGTTAACGGAAAAGTTTTTAACCTGATTTCAGATAAATTGGGTTATCATTGTTTGGTTTCAAAAGCAGCTCTTCTCCTGGATATGCCCGAAGAGGAAATTAAGAAAATGATCCAGTTAATTGAGGTTATACCTGGCCAGCCGCTTCATTGGCATGGCGCAACTTTTGAATTTTGGCCAGTTGCTCATCCGATTCCAACAATGGGATTTAGGGTAACGGTAGCTGGAAAATCAATCGTTTATTCAGCTGATACGATTTGGGGATCAAAGCTGAATAAATTATTCGATTCAGGCGTGATACCAAAGGATGTTTGTGAAAGAATTCAGGATGTGCCAATGCTGGGTTCAGAGCTGACATTCCATGACGCTGGCGGCGGAATGATTCACCCTGATTTGAAAGAATTGGCAGACCTGCCAGAACAGATTAGGCGCCACATCGTTCCAACACATATGGAACAAGTGCCTGACGAGCTGAGAGATAAGTTTGATCCGATCGAACCTGGTCAAAGCTGGGAATTGATCGGTCAAAGGACTTGGGATGTTAGTGATTTCATGAGAGTTTCACATGCGCCAATTCTTTCCAGTATTAGCGAAGAATGGATGCATGTTGTGATTTCTCAGGGAAGAACCAAAGAGTATCCTGCCAACTATACTTTGCTTCAGGAAGGCAAGTTCGGTAAAAGCTTTTACCTTTTAATCGGCGGAACTGTCAAAGTGTTATATAATAACGAGCGTGTGGCAACTCTCTCCACTGGAGATTTCTTTGGCGAAATTTCTTTAATGTACGATATTCCATGTACAGCTTCGATTGTGACAAAAAGTCCGATCAAAGTGCTTGAGCTGCCACAGGATATTTTTATGGAAATGGTTTCCTGTACGGGCTTGATGAAAAAGCTGGAGAAAATTCATCAGATTCGTCCTGTCCTGATTCAGTTGGCAACAATCAAGGATCTGCCTGCTCCGGTTCAGAATAGGCTTGTTGAAGCGACAAATCTTACACAGGTTAAAGCTGGTGAGGTGATTATCAAGCAGGGAGATGCTGGAGATCGGTTTTACGGAATCGTTTCTGGCAAAGCAGATGTTTTTTCCCAGGCTGATCCAAAATCACCAAAGCGGCACATTGCTACATTGTATAGAAATCAGTGCTTTGGAGAAATGGCGCTGATAGGTAATGGAGTAAGAACAGCAGATGTTGTCGCTCAAACCGACATGGAACTGTTTTCCTTAACCAAAGAAGATTTTGTCAGAATTATTGGGCAGACTCCAATGTTCTTTTACGCAATAGGTATTTTGGCTCAAAGTAGAGCCAGATAATAAAACTCAACAAAATGTGTTGAGTTTTTTTAATCTATGGCTTAACAATCATAGTACAAAGATAGCCGTCATGGACTTTATCAGTGCCAGGTGTAACTTTTAATTGAATATCTAGAATTTGATGAACCAGATCCATTACTGCAATATCACTGGCAGCATATGGACAATAGTCATCAGGCTGTCTGAGGTCTCCCAGATGAAGAAAAGCTCTTGAAGCGCAGCCTCCTCGGCATTGTTCTCCAAATCTGCAATCTTTACATAGATCTGGATATCTGTCTCGAATTTGGCTAAAGAGGACAGAAGTGTAAATTTCATCAAGTGTTTTTTCTGCAATTGATCCGGCAGCCCATTTTTCACCTTTTAAATAAACACATGGAGTAACACTGAGGTCAGTTTGAATCCGGCATGAAAGTCTGCCGCAAGAACAGCCAGCAACCGGATTTTTTTCAGCGTTGCCAAGGATATTGGCAATTAAGGGATCAGAAATTGATTCAAAAGTAATACCTTGTTCTGCTAGTAGCTTGATAATTTGCCAAAAGCGATAAGGAGTAAGCTGAAGTTTTGATTTACCACGGCCAGTTTTTCTAAACCAGTTTGTTCGCCAGGAAGCCTGATGCTTGTCAGCTAATTCTAAAAATTCCTTAATATCATCATCTGAAGTCTGACTGGTCACACAAGTAACGATTGATGCTTCAATCCCAAGCTCCTTGCAAATCTTTAAGCTTCTTTCCACCCAGTCCCAAGCGCGAGGATGCTGACGAAAGTCATTGTGCCGTTCAGGGTCTGGAAAATCAATTGAAATATCAATATCATGGAAAATTCTCTTAACCTCAGCTGGATCCATCATTATTGCTGTTGCCCCATTGGTCGTAACTGCCTGCTTGACGTTGGGATAATTTCGAGCAATATATCTGGCCAGCTCTACTGCATTTGGATTAAAAATAAATTCACCCGTTCCATAATTAATATCAGTGATTGTCGGGCAGATTTTGTCGGCAATAGCGGCCAGCTCGGTAAATGTGTGCTCTTCAGCGCGTGATGAACTGGCGCCATAACAATGTTTGCAGTGCATATTGCAAACGCCAAATCCCCAGCCTATGCTTTTTAGCGGGACAGGATTGCTCATTGTTTTCCTCCTCTGTGAATGAACAAGTCAATAGTGAAGATATTTTATAAAATGGCCTCTGCTATTGCTTTGTTCTGGATTATTATTTATATTTTTTAATTTGAAATTTTCTGCATGGGCAGACAAATTTGTAAGCTTTACTTTTTATCAAGTCATTGAAATTATAATTAACACAGCCGGAGTATTTATAAAAAAGTTCCTGAATATGATTTTTAAAATATCTGTTTGAAATCTTTCTGCGGTTTGGCCAAAATGTTTTTAATGGCAAATATTTTAAATTTCCCAAAGGCTTATTATAGGTGGCCATGATAGAGCATGGGAATGCATCGCCATTTGGAAAAATTTGAAGAAAACTGATATTTTTTGCCAAGCAATCAACATTACACTCAATATGACTTTCTATGATTGGAGCTTCAAGCGTTATTTTGATTTTATCGTTATATTTCCCCAAATTATTTCTACAGATCTGCAACCACTTTTTTGGATCAGCAACATGTTCTGTTTTATTTGCGCCCCGGCCGACAGGACTGAAAAAGCAAAATCGTATTTCATGAACCCCGAGGTCAATTGCCTGCTTTACTACGTATTCAATGTCATAAAGATTATAGTCAAAAATAACTGTATTGATTTTTGTAAACAATCCTATCTTAACGCTGTTTTTTATTGTTTTGATTATTCGATGATAAACAGCGATTGTTTCTGGCCTGGTTTGCTTGAATGATTTATAATTTGGCCCGTCTAAACTGACTGATATTCCTTTTAAACCAGCCTGTTTTAATTTCCACAATTTTTCTTCAGTTAGCAAGCTGCCATTGGTTACGAGTTTGGTTCGCAGGTTTAACTTGTTTGCATAACTGATGATTTTATCAATATCTTTATGAAGCATAGGCTCACCGCCAGTTAAATCTACTTTTATGCCTCCTAGGCTTTTAAAATCCTTTAGTATTTTTTTTGCCAAAGAAAGATCCATGTCCTCGAGATTTGACTTTCCTGAATCAAAACCACAATGAATGCAATTAAAATTGCATCTGTTTGTAACATTTAAGTCGATTTGGATTTGATTTTCCATATAGGTCATACTATTTTAAGCTTAAAATGTAGATTTTGTCAAGCTTTGTTTTTTGATAAAAATTAGGAAATCTATTATAATTAAATCATGTTAATTAAATAAGAATTTATGTTAAACAAAACTTTTTGGAATAAAATTAAAAAGGAACACGCAGAGTATGCCAGTGGCCGCTCAAATATAATCCATCATTCAAACATTGCTTTAAGTAGTGCAAAAAAAGCAATATTTGCTTTGCATCGGGATAATGTAAAAGAGGCGGCGGCAAAGCTCAATGAGAGTAAAAAAGAATTAACAGATTTAGAAAAGAAATTTGGGAAAAATTCAAGGTTTAGGTGTGAAGGCTCATGGAAGGCTGCAGCTGAAGAATTTGTTGAGGCAGCGCTTTATTTTGAATATAGAAAAACCGGCAAAGTAGGGGAGATTAAAGGAGTAAGCCTGCAGTTTGATGGGTACATCGGCGGTCTGTCTGATTTTTCTGGAGAACTGGTTCGCTGGGCTGTGCTTTTAGTAAACAAAGGTGATTATTCGAAAATGTTTGAAATTCAAAAAACAATAAATGAAGTTATCCAGATTTTGCTAGACACAAATTTAACTGGACCTTTGCGACAAAAATTTGATCATGCAAAAAGAAATCAGCAGCGGATTGAACAGATGATATATGATCTTAAAATCAGGAAACTTATTTAGAGGGCATAATAAGAGGCATCAGATGTGATGGAAGGGCTGGAAACTGGTATAACTCTACCACTGTCCTGTCCGTCATTCCCGCGGAGGCGGGAATCCACTTAGTAGTCCTGAATGAATAAAAGCAGTGATTATGACTTTATGAAACACTCCAACCGAGATGATTTTGAAAAAATACACGCAGAGCAGGCTCAGCCTGTTCAGGTAAAACAAAAAACCAGCATAGTATCAAGGCTAAAAGCTGGCTGTTGTTTGGTTTTAATTGCCGGACTAATCGCTGGCGGATTTTATTTATATAAATTTTATCAGGATGTAAAAGCCCAGATTGATATTGAAATAAATGAGAATAAGGAGCTTTATGATGAGACAAAGGATACGATTGACAAGGCAAATGAAAATTATAATGATATAAATTCAGCAATTGATCATGGTAAGGATTTGATTGATGATGCAAAAGAAATTAAAGATAATATTGATGATTTAAAATAAATTTTAATCTAGTTACCGTGGAACTCCAGTTTCGCGGTTTGTTTTGGATTTAAAAAGAACGTTTGTTAAACGTTCTTATCATAGAAGGAAGAATCATTATTTTTGTTATTTGGAGTAATCATACTTCGTCTAATTATATTTTGTCTTGTATGCCATTGGGCGCATATTATCCATAAGACAAAAGTAAGGCCGCCAAAACATGATCCTAGATATGAAAAAATTTCATTTTTATCATCAAGATAATACAGTGTGACAAAAAGAATAGTCACAGCGCTTGCAATAACAGCAAGCAAGAGAATTACTCTTTTAAAGGATCGTATTTTTTGATAAAAAGCTCGAAGATCATAATATGTTTGTATATTATTAATTGGGTATGGGAGCTTCTTCATTATAATTCCCCTTGTTTGCGGTAAATTGTATTTTATCACTTTATTAAAGGTTTGTCAAGAACGAAAGTATGTTTATTAAGCACTCATTTATATTATTATATAACAAACTAAAGTTTGTCATTTCTGGCATGGTATTTGTATTGACAATCTTTAGATTATTTCATTAAGCGCTTACTGCCCAGAATATAATATTTTTTATTTATTTCAAAACCTAAATATTTCCGTTTTAATCGTTTGGCTACAACACAAGTGGTGCCAGAACCTAAGAATGGATCAAAAACTAAATCGTTTTCATTTGATGAAGCTAAAATAATTCGTTCAATTAATTTTTCAGGTTTTTGAGTCGGATGCTCAGTGTTTTCCGGCATTGACCAAAAAGGCACAGTTAAATCTGTCCAAATGTTTGACGGATGAGTCATGCGGAATTTCTGTCCATCTTTTTCCACCCAATCTTTTGGCCTGCCAGAGGAATCTTTATAAGGAGCTATAACCTCCTTTTTTATTTTGACTTGATCTAAATTGAAAGTATAATCCTTGGATTTGGTGGCAAACCAGATGTCTTCCATATTATTTTTCCAATTTTTCTTTGAACCTCTGCCTTTTTCACGCTTCCAGGTAATTCTGTTTTGTGCTACAAAATATTGTTCTAATAAATTTTGAATCATACCAGAATTTGGCCAATCAATGCAAATATAAATAGAGCCAGTCGGTTTTAATATTCTAAAACATTCCTTAATCCAGGAATCATTCCAATTTTCAAATTCCCTTTTTGACAAATTTACAGTGCCATCGCCAAAGTTTTTTCGGTTATTATAAGGAGGATCAGTTAAAATTAGGTCAATTGAATCATCTGGAATGAGTTTTATTGATTTCAGACAGTCAGTTAGATAAATATTATTTTCAATCTCTGTGATATTTTTAATTTGTTTTGGGAATTCTAAAAAAGTGAAATTTTTAATTTCCTCATCAGTAACGGTAATAGTTTTATTTCGATTTGATTTCATTAAAATTACAAATATGCGTGTATATAGAAATATTACAGATAATTACAAATAATTACAAATTTTTACTGTTGACTAAATTATAATTATTTGATAAATTACAAAGTTCATTGACAATGCTTTGAAAGGAGGCTGAAAGTGCAATCCTCATCCAGAGTAATGGGAATTTTACTGATTATATTTAAAATTGCAAAACCAATAATAACTAAGTTGTGGAAAGTAATGCTAACTCTCGGGAAAACAGCCAAAGGAGTCGGCGCAACAAAAGCAGGACTTGGAGTGACTTCATTTGGAGTTTATTCGTTAATTTTCACCTGGGAATTTGCTGTTTGCATTTTAGTTTTAATTGGCATTCATGAAATGGGCCATGTTTGGGCAATGAAGCGGTTTGGCATGCCAACCAAGGGATTTTACTTTATTCCATTTTTCGGTGGTGCTGCAGTGCCTGAAACTTCTTTTCCAACAGCCTACTCAGAAGGTTACATTGCTTTGATGGGTCCGATCTGGGGATTGTTTACCAGTTTTGGAACCTATTTGATTTACATTGCAACTTCAAATCCTGTGTTTGAAGTGGCAGCCTGCTGGATGGCTTTTGTTAACTTGATCAATCTATTGCCGATTTATCCGTTTGACGGCGGCAGAGTATTGCATTCTTTTACCTATTCATATCCAATGACTCGTTCAGAAAAAATCATGATGGCCATATTTAGTTCAGCAGCAATTGCATTTTGTGTAGTAAATGGATATTGGTTGTTCGCTTTTTTTGGAGTGGTAGGATTTTTTGAGCTTGCTTCTGATTATAATAAATTTCATAGAATGAAAAAAAATCAGATTGAAATAGAAACTGGCGAAATTGAAGACATAATAAGGTATTTAAAAAGACTTTTAGGATTAAATGATTTTGCTGATATCAGCGAGATTCCTCAGGCAATTGATAATATGAAAGAGTCTAAAGATTGGCAGGAATTTGAACAACTGAAAGGCCTAAGAGAGCAGTTTTCAACCTGGTATCAGGACTGGCAAGAAGTTTGGCAGGAAATGTTAAATGATATCGGGTGTCATGATAAGCTATATCAGAAGTTAACTGTGTGTTTGATTGATAAAGATCCAGTTAGCCTGATGAGAAAAATTATAGAGAAAGGTCAAAAGAGAATAAAAATCTTAGGAGATAGTTATGTGGTTAGTGCGACAGATATTTATGATATTGAACATAGTCATCAAGAAAAACTGTGTGATATAGACGGTGATTTTTGGCAGAGCATAGCAGAGCTATGCGATCAGTTTAAGCGAATTTACAATCAGGCAGAACAAAATTTGAAAAGTCTTTATCCAAAGATGTCACAGTTTTTTAAAGCTGCTGAAGTAAACTCAAAGCAAAGGTTCGCTGGTTTTCCATATAAAGATAGTTGGTCTAATTTTGAAGTTATTATCGCTTATCTAAATTCTGATTCTGAGCGTATATTAATTCCTAAAGATACAAAAATACACGAACAAGACTTAGCCTGGTATCGACCAATAAGACAATACCATCTTGATCAGATAAAGGAAATAAATGAAGTATATTTTACTTTTTTGATATTTGAGCCAGAAGAACTTGATAAAATTATCACTAGGTATAATGCTATTATAGCTAATAATGAACAAGACAAGCCTGTTTTAAATATAATAGGTACAAAAATTAAGAAAATGATAGGAGATTCTGTTAAATTGCTTGGACTGAAAAAAAATGCAAAGATAGGCGATATTTTCATCACAATTGACAATATGAAAAAGCAAGAAAAATGGAGAGAATTTGAAGAGATCAGGAAAATACGAAAGGATTTTTCATCCTGGTATAAAAAGTGGAAAAAGTTTTGGAAACAAATGAAAAAGAATTTTGATTGCGGGATAAACAACGAATTTATTATTTGTATGCTGGAGGATGAGCCGGTTAAGCTGATTAAGCAAGTTTTGGATGATGGGAAAAGGGTAGTAAAAATATTAGATGCAGAATTTGGGATTGAAATTCATGGATATGGATTAGAAAGAGCAAAAGAAATGGAATGGGATAAGTATCATATCCCTGATAATTATTGGCAAAGGCTGGAAATTTTATGCAGCAAATTTAAAGAGATGTATGATCAGATGGAGTCTCAATTGAGCACTCTTTATCCAAAGATGAAAGATTTGTTCACCAAGCATGGAATAGAAAATAATATGAAGTTTAATGACTTCCCATCAAAAGATCCTTGGTATAATTTTGAAGCGGTAATTTTGTACTTGGCTTCATCAAAATATCATCGTTTAATACCTCCGACGACAAGGATACATTTAGATGGTTGTGAAAGAAAGATAGAGCAACATAATATGCAACATGATGAATATAGTTTTGCACATCTAGATACAATAAACGAGACATTTTTCGCTTCATTATTTATAGCGCCCAGAGTACTTGATAAATTAAAAGATAAATACGCTGTTATTGCAGATAATAGTGAAATCAGATTATCATTTAAGCAAAAAGCGATCGTGTTTGGAGGATATGTAATTTTATTAATTGTATTGTTCACTTTAATGTATGTGACCGGGGGTAGTGATGCTGCCCGAGGAGCTGTTTCGTTCTTTAAAGAATTTTAAGCAGATACCAATGTATCTGTTTTTTTAATTGAAAAAAGCTTAAATTTTGTTATAATACACTCATATGAAATCAGGAAATTTATATATTGTGGCTACGCCAATTGGTAATTTGAAAGATATTACTTTTCGGGCTATTGAAACTTTCAAACAAGTTGATTTAATTGTCTGCGAAGATACTCGGCAGACCAGAAAGCTTTTGGATCATTATAAAATTAAAAAGCAGGTTTTAAGTTTTCATCAGCATTCAAATGAGAAAAAACTTCAAAGCCTGATTGATAAACTGAAAAAAGGGCAGGGCATAGCTTATGTGAGTGATGCTGGCACTCCAAATGTTTCTGATCCAGGTGGTAAATTGGTTGAATTGGCATTTAATGAAGGAATAAAAACTATTCCCATTCCAGGACCTTCAGCTTTGACAACACTAATCAGCGTCAGCGGTATTCCAATGGATGAGTTTTGCTTTTTAGGATTTATTCCCCATAAAAAAGGCAGGCAGAAATTTTTAAAAAAAATACAGGAATCAAAAGTCCCAGTTGTGTTTTTTGAATCAAAGCACCGTATAAAAAAGACATTAGTAGCATTAAGTGATTTAATTCCTGAGAGAAATATTATTATTGGCAGGGAATTGACAAAGATGTTTGAAACAATTTATAAAGGAAATGTAAAAACAATAAATACTGAATTTGAAAGTACTGGAAATTTAAAAGGTGAATTTGTAATTATTATAAACAACAAGTAATTTTTTAAAAGAGAGAAGCCCTAGACGAGGTCTAGGGCTTCAGAAAGTGAATGCGCCGCTTCTTGCAAGAGAAGGAGGGGGAAACCCCTGGCTGACAAGACTCTCAAAACGTGAGCATAATATCAATTTTTGGCTCAGCTTGGGGGTCTTGCAATTGGGGCTTCATCCACTTCCATTTTTATCATAAGCTAATTATTCATAATTGTCAAGTATTAAGGTAAATTAGGAAAATATGAAGAAATTTTATATAACAACACCAATTTATTATGTAAATGACCAGCCTCATATTGGTCATGCGTACACTACAGCAATTTCTGACAGCTTAGCCAGATATTATCGCCTCAAGCTGGGTGCGGATAATGTTTGGTTTTTAACCGGAACAGATGAGCATGGAGCAAAGGTAGAACAGGCAGCAAATAAAAATCAACAAAAACCCCAGGAATTTTGTAATCAGGTTTCTGCGAAATTTCAAATATCTTGGGATAGTTTGAACGTTTCCAATAATGATTTTCTGCGAACGACAGAAAAAAGGCATGAGGATTCTGTGAAAAATATTTTACTAAAGCTAAAAGATTTGAAAACACCAAAAGGAAATGACATTTTTTTTGAAAAGGATTATGAAGGCTTATATTGTGTTGGCTGTGAAGCATATGTAAAAGAAGATGATCTGGTTGACGGACTATGTCCAGATCATATGAAAAAGCCAGAATTGGTCAAGGAGAAAAACTGGTTTTTCAGACTTTCAGATTATGAAGATATTTTGAAAGAACAGATAGAGAAAAATATATTAATGGTCGAGCCAAAAAAAAGACAAAATGAAGTTCTTGGTTTGCTTGATCAAGGTCTGGAAGATATTGCTATTAGTCGAACAAAAGTAGAATGGGGAATCAGAGTGCCATGGGATGAAAAACAAACCGTTTATGTTTGGGTTGAAGCTTTAATGAATTATATAACCTCACTTGGGTATTTATCAGATGATGAGAAAAAATTAGATAAATTTTGGCCAGCTGATTTACAGGTAATTGGAAAAGATATATTAAAATTTCATGCAGTAATATGGCCAGCATTGCTTATAACCCTGGGCTTAAAAATACCAGATAAAATATTTGCTCACGGTTATTTCACTATTGATGGAAAAAAAATGAGTAAAACCTTGGGTAATGCTATTGATCCTAATGATTTGATTGATAAATTTGGATCAGAAGGCGCCAGATATCTGATTATGTCACAGTTTCCATTTGGGGAAGATGGAGATATCAAAGCAGATTTATTTGAGGAAAAATTTAATGCAGATCTGGCAAATGGAATTGGAAATCTAGTCAGCAGGATTTTAAGCATGAATGAAAAGTATTTTGATAATGTTATTCCAGAAGCATCACAAAATGAGGATATATTTAAAATCAAAAAGGTTTGGAAAAGTTTTACGTCAAAATTTGAGCAATTGAAGATCTTTGAGGCAATTAAAGATATTAATGCCTTAACTCAAAAAATTGATAAATATATTGCAGATAATAAGCCTTGGGATCTGGCGAAAGATAAAGGTAATGAAAAGAAATTATCTCAAATCGTTTATAATCTTTGTGAAGGGACTAGACATTTGGCTTGGATGATTTATCCAATACTTCCTGAAACTTCTATGAAAATATTTAAAAAATTAAATCTTCAAAAAGAATTGCAGGAAATAAAGTTTGAAAAAGCTCAAAAGTGGGGCTTGCTTAAGTCTGGGACAAAAATTGAAAAAGGCGAAGCTTTGTTTCCTCGTATTGAAAAATAACTTCATAACTTCATAACTTTTTAACATCATAACAAAAATAAACATATGATTTTAGACTTAATTTTAATTGCCCTATTAGTATGTTTTGTCATTGGCGGCTATAAAAAAGGCCTAATCAAAAGTTTAGGTTCTTTATTAGGTTTTATTTTAACTATTTTATTAGTGAGCTGGTTTTATCCCTGGCTGATGACTAAAGCAGATACTTTTTGGGGGAAGGTTATTGTATTTGTTATTGCCCTGATTATTATTTCTGCATTAATTAGTTTAGCTATCTGGATAGTTGAAAAAATATTTAAAATTTTTTCATTTATCCCTGGCTCAAAGATTTTGAATAAATTTTTAGGAGCTGGCATTGGTTTGATCAGTGGGCTTTTAATGACCTCATTTTTGGTTTGGATGATCATAAAGCTGTCGGTTATCAGTCCTTGGCTTATAAATCAGATTGACAGCTCATACTTGGTGGGGCCAATGTTGGCCATTGCTTACATTTGGATTCCAATAGTGCCAAAGGTTTATCGGGAAGTAAAAAATAATTTATGATAGTTGATACACATTGTCATTTGAATTTTCAGGCATTTGATAAGGATAGAGATGAGGTATTGGAAAGAGCTGATAAAAGTGGTGTTGCTATGATTGTTGTTGGGGCAAATTTTAAATCAAGCATGAAAGCTGTGGAAATTGCCAATCAAAATAAAAACGTATTTTCTTCAATCGGTTTGCACCCGACCCATTTAATAGAACAGATGTTTGAAGAAGAGGGAAGTAAAATCAGGAGCAAGGCTGAAAAATTTGATTTTAGCGCTTATGAAGAGTTGGCGTTAAATACTGACGTAAAGGCGATCGGAGAGTGCGGTATTGATTATTATCATATAAATCCTGATGTGCCAATAGAAGAACAAAAAGATTTGCAAAAAAAAGTAATGCTTGAGCATATTGATTTGGCCAGTAAGCAAAATCTTCCATTAATATTGCATTGCCGGGATGGAAAAGGATTTTCAAAAGAAGCATACAATGATTTATTGGAAATAATTATAGAGAGTAAAAAAAAGGTACATGGCGTGCTTCATTGTTTTTCTTCAGACTGGGAAACAGCGGAAAAATTTTTGGATTTGGGCTTTTATTTGGGTTTTACCGGAATAATAACCTATACCCAATCGTTGGATATGCTTGATGTAGTGAGGAGAACACCTAAAGATAAAATTTTATCAGAAACTGATTGCCCATATCTAACTCCAATCCCATACCAAGGCAAGAGAAATGAGCCAATTTATGTTGAATATGTGATTAAAAAAATCGCTGATATTAGGGAGATTGATTATAAAACTGCTGCCAAACTTACTTTAAGAAATGCCAAGAGGTTGTTTAATCTGGAGATTGGGAATTGAATGAGTTGATTTATTCACTTGACCAAAGTTTATTATTTCGCTAAAATATAGATGCTTTTATCACTAATTGTGGATAAAATTTATTTTTTTAAAAAACAATCGAATGGAAAAAACAAAAAAACAAAAACCATGGGTTAGCTCTCTGAGCCTAGCGTTTCAATTGGGCTATACTATTGCAATTCCATTAGTAGTATTAGCTTTATTGGGCAGATTTTTAGATAAAAAGTTTGATACGTCTCCATGGCTACTTTTAGCTGGAATATTGCTTTCTTTAATGATCACCAGCTGGATGATTTATATAAAAATTTCAAAAATAATAGCAGATTTAGGTAAGTGTGAAAAAAAAGTAGACAAGTTGAAAGAGGGGGAAAAATAGGTCTACGAATCTACAAATTGTCTACTAAAACTATAAATAATAGATTTTGTAGGATTTGTATGAGATTCATAATTTAGTAGTATGGAAATTTCTCTAGCCGCTGAACCAATTTTTCATATAGGAGGATTTGAAGTGACTAATTCATTATTAACCGCCTGGATTGTGGTGGCTTTTTTAGTTATTGTGTCAATTGCTTTGAAAAAGAAAATAAAGAAAGTGCCTAAAGGACTCCAAAATTTTGTCGAAGCAATGTTTGAAAGTTTTTTGAAAATTATGGATAGCGTATCTGGCAGTCGAAAACAGAGTATTAAATTTTTTCCAATAGTAGTAACCATATTTTTATTTGTAATTTTTAACAATTGGATTGGTCTGATCCCGGGTGTCGGCACTATTGGCTTTAATGAAGTCCATAATGGCCATGAGGTTTTTGTGCCTCTTTTCCGAGCAGGCAGCGCCGATTTGAATTTCACCCTGGCAGTGGCGATAATTGCAGTAGCCTCGACTCATTTCTTTGGTATTGTGGCTCTTGGTTTTGCAAAGCACATGAAAAAATTTATAGATTTGAAAAAATTATACAAGGATCCAGTAATGTTTTTTGTTGGCATTTTAGAAATTATCGGAGAAATCGCAAAAACCGTGTCATTTTCTTTTCGTTTATTTGGAAACATATTTGCCGGAGAAGTTTTGTTAACTGTAGTTGCAATACTAGTACCGTATGTAGCGCCATTGCCATTTTTGTTTTTAGAAGTTTTTGTTGGTTTGATTCAGGCAGCTGTTTTTGCCATGCTAACTTTGGTGTTTTTAAGTTTGCAGACGTCAGAACATTAAATCTTACAATCGGTAATTAATAATTGGTAATTTGGAAATAGCAATCCTGCATACAAATTACAAGTTATTAATTACTAATCAAGGATAACATCCGACTCTAAACAATAAAAAAAATAAGTCGAGAAAAAGTTATCCTTAGTTGCGAATTTACAAATTTTATACAACATTTATATTATTTTGTATGTAATCTTGTAATTTCGTAACCTAAATTCGTAATATATGGAATTAGAAGCTGTAAAATCAATTGCTGCTGGATTGGCAATCGCTGTTGGCGGTTTTGGCCCAGCTTTAGCAATTGGCAAAATCGGAGAAAAGGCATTGGATTCAATCGGTAGAAATCCAGAATCAGCATCAAAGATCCAAGCTCCAATGATTATTGGGATAGCTTTTGCTGAAGCGGTAGCTATTTATGCATTGGTAATCGCATTGATTGTAAAATTCGTCTAGATGGCGCTAGAAGGCGAAATATGGCGTAAGAAGTGAGAAAAGAGATAGAAGGCGAAGCCAAATATTGAAAACTTCTTACGCCCCTTACGTATTTTAGTCGTTTAACCTAAATAAGAACGAATATGTCAAAGGAGGCAAAAAGTGGTGTTAGACATAAGAATATGATTGTCTGGCAAATGGCAGACAAGTTGGATAAATATATTCAAAAAGTAATTTTAAAGAAAATACCACGATATGAATATAAGATAAGGACACAAATTGATAGTGCTTCAGATTCAATAAGTGCAAATTTTGTTGAAGGATATTATAGTGGATCACTCAATGAATATATACGATTTTGTAAGTATAGTAGAAGGTCTATTGGAGAACTGCATGATAGAGTGGAAAGAACACTAAGAAAAGAATATATAGCTCAAGATGAATTTAATAAATTTGAGGATATCTCAATAAAAACCGGATTTCTTTTTGATAGATTACTTAATTCACTTAATAACAAAAAGGAAAGAGAGGAAAAATAGTTGGTAGCGTTTTCTTTGCCTTATATCACCTCTAGCGCCCTCTTACGTCCTCTTTCGCCTTATAAAAAAATATGGAAGAATTATTTCATAAGCTTGGCATTAATTGGAAGCTTTTAATTGCTCAGGCAATAAATTTCACCATTGTTTTAATTGTACTTCACCGATTTGTCTATAAACCTTTGCTTAAGATGCTGAAGGACAGACAAAAAAAGATTGACCAGAGTTTAAAAGATGCGGAAAAGGTTGAAGAAAATTTGAAAAAATCAAAAATTGAAAGGGAAAACCAGGTTGCCCTAGGAAGAAAAGAAGCTGAAAAGATAATCGAAAGTACAAATAAAACAGCAGACGAAATTAAAAAACAAAAGGTAAGTGAAGCAAAGGATGAATCAGCGGCTGTTATAAAAGAGGCAAAAGAAAAGATTCAAATGGAAAGGGGCCAAATGATAGAAGATGTTAAGGCTGAGTTGGGAGAATTAGTTCTTTTAGCATCGAAAAAAGTGACCAAGGATTCGGTTGATAAAGCTACTCACCAAAAGTTGATTGATGAAGCTATTATTGATTTGCGAAAAGCAAAGATTTAAAGCCATAAGTAAATTTAGTATGCCAATCAGAAATATAAAACATTATTCAAAGGCATTATTGGATCTTGGCAGGCAATATGATATTTTAGATGAAATATTAGCAGACATAGAAGATGTTGCGGAAAAGCTAAATGCCAATCTTGATTTAAAAAAATATTTGCTCGACCCACAGATCAAAATGTCAAAGAAAAAGCAAGCACTAAAGGCTGTGTTTCAGGATTTTATTTCTGAGAAAACGTATAATTTTTTATTTATTTTAATTAAAGACAAAACAATAGCATATCTGGACCAAATAATCGGAGACGTTCATAAGAAAAGAAAAGATGAAGAAGATGTGCTAGAGGCCATTGTAGAGTCTGTTGTACCTGTAGAAAGTAAGGAAGAGGATATTATAAAAAAGACATTGGCTGAAAAAACGAATAAAAGAATTTTAATAAAGAATCTAATTGAACCAAAATTGATTGGCGGTCTGAAAATTACTATTGGAGATATGGTGATAGACAGTTCCGTTCAGGGAAAATTAGACAGATTGAGAAATATAATAAGAAAATTAAATTAATAGAAATATATGCCTAAAGAAAAAACAAAAGACCACATTGTAGAACTCCTAAAAAAGCAAATCGAAGGATTCGAGGAGGAATTAGCTGTCGAAAAAGTCGGTAAAGTAATTGAAGTCGGAGATGGTATTGCTAAAATCACGGGGCTGTCTGATGTTATGGCCTCAGAAATGCTTGACTTTGGAAATAATATTTTTGGCGTTGCCCTGAATTTAGAAGAGGACACTGTGGGTGCTATGATTTTAGGTGAATATTTTGGCATAAAAGAAGGAGATACTGTGCGAAGTACTGGAAAAATTTTATCTATTCCTGTCTCAGAAAAAATAGTCGGCCGGGTTATAAATCCGTTAGGCCAAACTATCGATGGAAAAACTCCAATACAGACGGATGAGTATTATCCGATAGAAAAAATAGCTCCAGGTGTTATTGCCAGAGAATCAGTCCGTCAGCCAGTCCAAACAGGAATAAAAGCTATAGACTCAATGATTCCAATCGGACGGGGCCAGCGTGAATTGATTATTGGCGACCGCCAGACTGGCAAAAGTGCAATTGCCATAGATACTATAATAAATCAAAAAGGACTGGACATGATTTGCATTTATGTGGCGATTGGCCAGAAAGAGTCAAAGATTGCAAGACTTAAGGCAAAATTAGAAGAAGTGGGTGCTATGGAATATACCACTATAGTGCTTGCCGGTGCATCAGATCCATCATCATTATCATTCTTGTCTCCCTATGCAGGTTGCGCTATTGGCGAATATTTTATGGATCAGGGAAAAGATGTTTTAATTATTTACGATGATTTGTCAAAACATGCTGTCTCATATCGTGAAATTTCTTTATTGTTGCGCAGACCCCCAGGCAGAGAAGCTTATCCTGGAGATATCTTTTATCTTCATTCAAGGCTGCTTGAAAGGTCAGCAAAATTGAATAAAGATCATGGCGGAGGTTCTTTGACTGCATTGCCGGTTATTGAAACTCAGGCAGGTGATGTTTCCGCTTATATTCCAACGAATGTGATTTCCATTACAGACGGTCAAATATATTTAGAATCAGATTTGTTTTATCAAGGTGTTCGTCCAGCGCTTAATGTCGGTTTATCAGTGTCCCGTGTCGGTTCAGCCGCACAGATTAAGGCAATGAAAAAAGTGGCTGGAAAGTTACGATTGGATTTAGCTCAGTACAGAGAATTAGCCGCTTTCGCCCAGTTTGCTTCTGAATTAGATGAAGAAACGAGAAAACAACTTGAAAGAGGTGAGCGAATTACTGAAATTTTAAAACAAGGACAATATGAACCTATGCTGGTGGAACATCAGGTTGCTATTTTATACTCAGCAGTTAACGGATATTTGGATGATGTTGAAACGAAAAAGATAAAAGATTTTGAAATGGGTTATCATAAATATCTGGAAAATGCTGGTAAAGCAGTTTTGGATAATATTAAAAAACAGAAGGATTTAACAGAAGATATTGAAAAAGAATTAGAAAGATTAATTAATGAATATAAGGGTACAGTGCCGGAAATGCTAGTAAAGAAAGAAGATCAAGTAGAAGAATAAGTTCATAACGTTATAATGTAAATATTATGCAAGCCGGAGCAAGAGAAATACGCAGGCGAATAAAGTCTGTTAAAAATACAAAAAAAATTACCAAAGCAATGGAAATGGTCGCAGCTGCTAAAATGAGAAAAGCTGTTGATGGTGTTTTGGCTACACGTGATTATTCTAATTTAGCATGGGAAATGCTTTTAAGTATTTCAGAAAGAACTGATACGTCAAAACACGCTTTATTATACCAAAGAGAAGATGTGAAAAAAGTGGCAATCATTTTAATCAGTTCAAATCGTGGGCTTTGCGGTGGATTCAATAATCAGATTTTTCAGAAGGTAGTAGAGTCAATAAAGAAGCATGAAAATATTGATCATGAGCTTATCACTCTAGGTGACCGGGGAAGAGACGCGCTTATTCGTAATAAATATGAGATCACAGCTGATTTTCCAAAAGAAGATGTGATCTTGTCTTCTGCGGAAATTGCCCCAATAGCTCATATGATAATTAACAATTATGTTAATAATGAATATGATAAAATTTTGATTGGCTATACAGATTATGCTTCATCAATGAGTCAAATCCCTAGAGTAAAACAAATATTACCTATAACTACTCAAGATGAATATTTAGGTGCAGTGGGTAAAAGTAAGGGAATTCATATGACACCTGAGTTTGCGAAAGCAAAGCAGGAAAAGCACTTAACCAAAGGAGAATTCAAATTCGAATATTTATTTGAGCCGAATATTAAAAAAGCATTGGATGAATTATTACCACGATTGATTGAAATACAGATCTATCAGGCTGTGTTGGAATCAAATGCGTCAGAGCATAGCGCGCGTATGATGGCTATGCGTCAGGCATCAGATGCGGCAGGTGAAATGATTAACGATCTGACCTTGGCTTACAACCAGGCCAGGCAAGCTGCCATTACAAAAGAAATTATTGAAATTTCATCTGGAAAAGCAGCATTAGAACAAAATAAAGTATAAATTCACATATCATGGATCACGTATCATGGATCATATGTAATTAAATTGATCCATGTCCCATGATCCATGTTCTATGATAAAAATATGAGTAACATTGGAAAAATTAAACAAATTATCGGACCAGTAGTTGATGTGGAATTTTCAGATAAATTGCCAGATATTTTTAATAGTCTGGAAGTAAAAAAGTCTGAAAAAGAAATGGTAACATTGGAGGTGCAAAATCATCTTGGAGGTTCAATGGTCAGAACCATTGCTTTGGGTGCTACTGACGGATTAAAAAGAAACATGTCTGTTTTGGATACGGAAAAAGCAATATTGGTTCCTGTAGGCAAACAAACTTTAGGCAGAATGTTTGATGTTTTAGGCCAGCCAATAGATAAAAAGGAAGCTCCAAAAACCGAAAAAAAGTATCCAATCCATCGTTCAGCCCCGGAGTTTACTGAACAGGCCACTAAAACAGAGGTATTTGAAACTGGAATTAAGGTGATTGATTTAATCTGTCCTTTTACCAAAGGTGGAAAAATCGGTTTATTTGGCGGTGCTGGAGTTGGAAAAACAGTTGTTATAATGGAATTGATCCGCAGTATTGCCCAAGAGCATGGCGGCTTTTCCGTTTTTGGCGGAGTAGGCGAGAGAACTCGTGAGGGAAATGATTTATATAATGAAATGAAAGATTCAGGAGTATTAGATAAAACCGCATTAGTATTTGGCCAAATGAACGAGCCACCAGGATCCCGTGCTCGGGTGGGCTTGACAGCATTGACCTTAGCAGAGTATTTTAGAGATGAGGAGCAACAAGACGTTTTATTATTTATTGATAACATATTTAGGTTTACTCAGGCAGGCTCAGAGGTATCAGCCCTTTTAGGCAGGATACCGTCAGCAGTGGGATATCAGCCAACATTAGCTACTGAAATGGGTGAGCTTCAGGAGAGAATTACTTCTACTGATAAAGGCTCAATTACTTCAATCCAGGCTGTGTATGTTCCAGCAGATGACCTGACCGATCCTGCTCCAGCCACCACTTTTGGACACTTAGACGCCACCGTTGTATTAGCCAGAAGTTTGGCTGAGCTGGGAATCTATCCTGCCGTTGATCCTTTAGATTCAACTTCTACAATTTTAAGCGCAGACGTGGTTGGTAAAGAACATTATGAAGTTGCCCGTGAAGTTCAAAGGGTATTACAGCGTTATAAAGCTTTGCAGGATATTATTGCTATATTAGGAATGGATGAACTTTCCCCTGAAGATAAAATAATTGTTGGCAGGGCAAGAAAAATTCAAAAGTTTTTGTCCCAGCCGTTTTTTGTAGCAGAAACATTTACAGGTACAGCTGGAAAATATGTGCCGATAAAGGACACGGTGCGTGGATTTAAAGAGATTTTAGAAGGTAAGCATGATGACAAATCTGAACAAGCATTTTACATGAAAGGCGGTATTGAAGAGGTTAAATAGCAATAAATTTTTACAGTATCAATTAATATAATTTATAAACATATGAAAAAATTATTAATTGCATTTGTATTAATAAGTGTATTGGCTGCTTGCTCAGCCGCTGATGTTACTGATTATAATAATAAATCAAGCATAGATATTGATGAGCAGGACAGTCAGCCGCAAGGCATTGACCTTAATCTAAATAATTATGTTCAGGAAACTGAACAGCCAAGTCAAAATGTACCAGTTCAGGGTGAGAAGAAAACTCAGGTTGGACCGGAAAATATTTATGACCCGGATACGTTTGATGATTTGATAAGCCAATATGACCAGGCAAGGATAAAGACAAACGCCGGTTATATCCAGATTTCTTTTTATAATGAAGATGCTCCAAAAACAATTAACAATTTCATGAATTTGGCTAAGCGGGGGTTTTATAACGGTACTACTTTCCATAGAGTAATAAAAGATTTTATGATTCAGGGCGGTGACCCAAATAGCAAAGATGAGAACTGGACAGATGACGGACAGGGTGGCCCTGGCTACAAGTTTGACGATGAAATTAATGACAGAAAATTAGTAAAAGGAAGCGTGGCTATGGCTAATTCAGGCCCAAACACCAATGGATCTCAATTCTTTATATTAACAGCTGATGAAACACCCTGGCTTGATGGTAAACATACAAATTTTGGAGAAGTAGTAGGTGGTATGAATACAGTTTTATTGATTGCAGCTGTTGAAACAAATGCAAGCGACCATCCAATGCAGGATGTTATTGTTCAGAGTATTGAATTGATTAAATCAGAATAAATAAAAATACGAAATTCAAAATTTGGCTTTTATGGCAGAAAAAAAAGATAATTTAATAAATTTTAAAATAGCCACACCTGAGCGTGTGGTTTTTAAGGATGAGGTAGAACAAATCACTTTACCGACAAAAATGGGTGAAATAACAGTATTGCCAAATCATATACCTTTGATATCAGTATTGGTTCCAGGGGAGATAATTGTGAAAAAGCAAAATGTAGTAAAAACAATGTCAGTTTCTGGTGGATTTATCGAAGTGCAGGCAGAAAAGGTGGTGGTTTTGGCAGACACAGCTGAGAAAGCAGAAGAAATTGACATTAAGCGAGCAGAAGAAGCAAAAGAAAGAGCTGCAAAAGCAATGACTGAAAAGAAAATGGATGCGGTGGAATTTGCTTCATTAGCAGCGCAGATTGAAAAGGAAATGGCTAGGATTAGAGTAGGAAGGAAATATAAAAGAATAGACCAGGTTGGCAGAACGCCTAAATATAAAGAATAACAAAATATAATTATCGATTGTCAAATTTACAAAAAATTTTCAATGATCAATTTCCGAATATTGATAATTGTACATTGTAAGTTTTTAAAAATTGAAAATTTGCAAATTGATAAATTTTATTAGTATGTCACACACATGTAAAGCCCTTCTGGTCACCTGTATGGATTTCCGTTTTCATAAAGATATTGCTAACTTTGCAAAAGAACAGGATCTTGAAGGCCAATATGATTTATATTCAATTGCTGGAACACAGAAAACTTTTTTAGATGAAGCGACGCATGCCACAGCAATTAAACAAGTTGAATTGTCTCAAAAACTTCATCAAATGACAGATGTTTATTTAATTGCCCACTGGGATTGTGGCGCTTATGGCGGAAGTAAAGCATTTGAATCAGATCAATCGCAGCGAAATAAATATCTTGAAGATTTACAGCAAGCAAAGAAAATAATTGAAGAACATTTTAATGGCATTAAAGTCCATAAGTATTTAGCTATTTTAGATGAAGAGGAAAATATACGTTTTGAAAAAATTGATTAAACACTCGGAAACACTGGAAATCACAGTGTTTTTTGATAGGTTATTGACAATGAAAAGAGGCAATGCTATATTATTATTTGGGATAAATCCCGCTGCTTGCACAGGGAGGGAGACAAATGCTAGAAGATCGCGTTGTTGGTGTAGTTGAATATATTGATAAGCTTATTAAAACCTTGAGAAGGTATATTTATGTGTATTCAGAAATTGAACAAGCATATAGAAAAGAGTTTAAAAGAGATATGTATTCTGGCAAGCAAAGTTCTTTGAAAGACAAAATATTCCAAGCTAGGGAAAAATTAGATAAACTGGGAAAAGAGTTGGATAGTAATAAATTTAATATGGTCAATGGTATTATTTCTCTTAAAGACGCAGTAGAAAATTTTATTTCTCATATTGAAGGAATTATTGAATATAATCCGATAAAACTTTTGGTAAAGGCTTTTCCGGAAATTAAAGAAAATGAAAATGTATGGAATATAGTGGCTACGATTACTGAAAAGCATGATTCTGAACATTGGGAAAAGTATGCCAGATTTTATAAGGCGCGTCTATATAAAGGTTTCTATACCAGCTATATGGATGAACAGCAAAATACAATTAAGTTTAATCAAAAGCAATTGGCATTTGTAATGGCAATATTAAATAAAATTGATGGCATTATAGATATTTTTATTCATATTTACTGTAGCCCAGAAAATGAAGGAAAAATTTCCCATAATCAAAACTGGATAAAAAAACAATTGTGTCAGAGCAGAGAAGAAATTAAACTCATTAAAGATGAAATGCTGCATAGTAATTTTCTGACTGCAGATGATACAATTATTAGAATAATAAGTTTGCTTCATTTTTTTTCCGATACTTTCACTCCTCTTCAAGTATATAAAAATAGTGAAGATATTCCAGCGCAGCTGATTTCAATGAACAATGATTTGGAACGTATTGGGCAAGTAATGATTAAATTTCAAAAAAAAGTAAAGGAACAGCAGGAACTGGATGAATTATTTGGTTCAGGGATCGCTGTATCAATTGCTGCTCAGGATGATTCATCTGTTACAGAATTGCCAGCTGGAGAAAGTAAAACTGAATTAGCAATGATTGTTGCACCTGTACATCTTGATAAAACTTATGATTCTGGGCAAAAGGCTATAGCCGTTTGCAATAAGCCTGGTCTTGAAGATATACCTCAAGAAGAAGCTTTGGAAATTCTTGGAGAAAAATATCAAAGCGAAGAAAAAGGCTGGAACCCGCTTGTCTGGCTGACGCGGCCCCAGGTTCTGAAACGATTGTTTGGCTGGCCATTTATTTTGGCATTTCTGGTTGCTATTTTCTGGTGCATTTACTATCTATATGAGTCAGTCATGCCGAAAACCGGCAGTGTAATTTTGCTGGGAACTAAATATAAATCATCTGTTGACGCATTTTGTTTTGCTGGGAATGAAAGTGCGCTTTGTTCAGGAGTTATCCTGCCATTCAGTGTTTCCAGGTTTTGGGACGTGATTTTTGTATTTGTTTTGCTAAGCGCATATTTTCTGACGCAAATTCTGGTAGTAATAAATGCAATTAAGAAAAAGGCAGGAGATATCTCAGCCCACTATTTCTTTATGAGAGGAGGATTTTGGTTTATTGTAACATTATCCGTATTAATGATCTTCATCATGCACATTTATTTTGGTAGAGGTATAATAATTGGTTGGAGTAATAACGTTTGCCTTTACTGTTTGCTATTATCATTGTTTTATAGCTTGATACAATATCAGGATAATGAATGGCCAAGCAGCTTTTATCTTGGAGTGGTTTTTGCAGGGTCCTTAGTTGTGGGTATATTTGATGGCGCAATATCTGGAATATTCACCATAATTCTGGCAAGCATTGCTGTTGCGTTTGGATTCTTGCTTGGCTCGATGATGATGGCAATTTGGAATTCAATAATTCATGTTTTTAGAAAAAAGAAGAATAAACCACAACAAGTTAGAGCGTTAGTTGTGATTGATAAAAAAAAGGATTTGATCGTAAAATCAATCGTCTAGGTAAACACACCAGGCGGTTTTTTTTATGACAACTAAAAAACAGCATCAATATGATGCAGCTTTTGTGTGTTGAAAAGATTTATTTTTTCTCACGTGCTTCTATTAATGCTTCTAAAATATTCCTTGTTGCCTTGTGTGATATTAAATGAAGATTTTCCTTTGCAAATTTAATACCTTCCTGCCCGTAATTTTTTACTGCATGATTAAGTATTCTGTACAGATTTTCATATTTCTTTAGATATTGAATTTTTTTCATAGCAAGCTGGAAGTATTTCTCATTTTCAAATATTGCATCTATAACAAGGCTTCTTGGCATTCCTGGCACTAATGCTTCCCATTTTTCGAGAAGTTTTTCAAATGCCTTTGGATCTTCTTTTGCTTTTGTGATTATTTCGTATTGCAGATAATCTCGAGGAAGTAAATCAATATTTTCTGCTGCAAAATTTAGGGTATCGGTTTGTTTTGCAGCGTGTAAAATAATTCCACGAATGTATTCTTCTTTTTTAAAGTCTCTAATTCTTTCATTGGCAAAGTCTCGGCCTTCCTTCCCACCTCTTGTCAGCGCTGCTTCAAGAACCATGAAACGTAGACTTCCATCTCTGATATCATCATAGCGCTCCATTGCTTTTTTAAGTCCAGCATCATTTTTGAGCGCATCATAACAACAATAATATTGATTCGGAAAATTATCTTTTGCCTCTGATATTTGCCCGACATTATCCATAACAAATTCTGCGCCAACATCTAGACCCTTGCTTGATAATGCGCGGATAATTGCCTCTCTATCATTTTGATTCTGAATATCATCAAAGTGTTTTACAGCAAAGTCTATATTTTTTTTAGATCCGCTCTGTGCTGCAGCTGCCAGAAGTTTTCCTTTGGCATAATCATCATCAATCTCATAAAAATCATCTATTGCTTGTTTTAATTTTTCACCAGACAAATTTGAAACGATTTGGACAAGTATTTCTGTTTTTATAAATTCATTTTCTTCTGTTTCATAAATCTGCCGCAGCATTTTTATTGATTTTACGCTTTCATGAGCAGCCAAGGGGTTAATAATATCTGCCTTGGCATAAGTAGTTAATTCATTAAAGTGATCAATTATAAATTCATAAGCGGTTTTTTCTTCTTTTTGCGCCAAAGCCATTAGGATTTCTTGTCTAGCATATTCATCTTGTTCTTGATCAAAAAGACTAATAAGTTCGTTTGCAGTTTTTGGGGAAAGAGGTTGTTCCTTTGGCTGGGTAGGTTCTTCTTTTAGTTCTGGCATAAATTTAATTTTTGTTATTAATATTAATTATATTGTGGCAAAATATTTTTATTTCGTCAATTGCTATTAAAAAAACCGCTGAATTTGATCAGCGGTATTTTTTTTATCCAAATGAAATCCAGGAAATTTTTTTAGGATTGATTTTTAGCACTATGCATATTTTGCACAGGGTAAGCATATCTGTTCTAGTATTTGGATCTTCTGCATCTTGAATTTGCTTAAGAGTCAGTCCTGTTTTTTCTGCCACTTCATCCTGCGTTATGCCTTTTTTTTCTCTGCGGCGTATAAGAGATACTGTTGGTTCATTAGGCTCTTTAACAATAATTGCGCTTCCTTTATCAAAAATTTCTTGCATCACGTCCAGTCCAAAGATCGAATAGACATCAAAGGCAGTCATTATCAAGCCTTTTGATGCTGGTTTATATAAGGCCAAATGATCCTGGCTTCTGACAAATAGCATAGTAGAAGTCATTGCCTTTTCAAGAGCGGTTTTACCTTTGCTTTCTTTTCCAAAAAAATAATCAAGGTCTTTTTTATCCATTTTTGCCTCCTTTTTTGGTTTGGATAGGTTATTTTATAAAAATATAAGGATTTTGTCAAGATATGGAATATTGACAAAATTTATTAAAAATGTTAATATATAAAATCGTTAATACACACAAGGAGAAAGAAAATGGCTAAGAGAAATTATTTTCAAGAAGCAAAAAGTGCACTAAATCATGCGCGAAGAACAAAAGTGGGTGATGTAAGCAGTTTGCTTGCTTTTGTCCGGCATTGCATGTCCATGAATGGCTGCACTTTTGTAACACTGAAAACAAGCGAAGAAGAGTTTAAACAGTTGGCAAAAAAGGGCTTTTTGTCCATGGCGCAGGTCTGGCTGCAAAAGGCCAGAGAAGGCTGTCTTTCCCGTGATGTTTCATATGATGTGAATTCACAGGTACAAAAGTATTTGGACTGGGCTCAAGCAGGTCCTGAAGAAATCGGCACCAGTGAAGATGAGCTTGAGCAGCTCAAAAAGCATGGCCATTTGGCTGAAGCAAAGAGAAAACTTGAGCTTGCCAGGCAGCGAAAGGGGAGAGACCTTTCTCTGTCAGCTGACTTTGTCAGGCACCATGCTCAGCTTGGCAAGTTTGATCTTGTAGAGTTGGGAACATCCAAGGAAGAACTATGTCTTTTAGCCCATGGCTAAAAGAAAAAACCATGAGAAATTTCTCATGGTTTTTGAATTGTTTATTAGAATCGGCCGAACCTGAACTTTGGTGGCCGTAGGCCCAATTCTCTGCATTCCTGAACTGCTGCCTGATGGTGTTTGAATTCTCGAAGAGTCGGTCTTTTGTTATACTTGCGCCCACTGCAACAGCCATGGGCTGCACAAGAGCAGTGCTTGAGATTATCAGCCAAACGTTTTGCAGAGTCCAGTTTTTCTTGTTCAGTCAGATCAGAGGAAAACCAACTGCGGCTTAAAACCCTGTAGGCACGCCTGACTTTCATCGTTCTATTGAACCGCCTTTGGGCTCGTTTGTCTCCTTTTTCTATCAATTTTCCTCCTCAGTATTTTCTGCTATGTCGTAACCTTGGTGGTTGATGACCTGCTTGGCTGATCTGCTCAGATGCATTGAGATGTGCGCGGATATCACGCTGAGAAGCATATGCGCCAGTGATGCCATGCTGCGTTTGGTTATGCTCAGCGGTTCTTTTGGCCAGCTCTTTTCTGAACAAAAACAAATCTTCCCAGGAGCGAAGCCGAATATATTCACCATTTATACGGAACCAACAAACAAGCGGATAAGTAGCGTTAGGTTTTAAAGAAGACCAGGTATTTCTTAGCTGACGTTCCTTTCTGTGCTGTATTCTTTTTTTGTGAACGCGTCGCAAAGCTCTTCTTCTGTTTTTTTCTAGCAATTCACCCTCCTTGTATTTTAAAACACTTTTAACAATATTAGCATAAAATACATATTTTGTCAATCTTTGACATTTTATTAATTTGATGATATTTTAAAGTATTAACGTTCATTTCAAGGAGGGAAAGAATGAGCCGATTTGAAGAGGTAGGAAAAACTTTTTATTTAATTAAAGAAAGACGCGTCTGCGGCATATTCAGAATTGAAGAAAGAGATGAAATGTTTGTTCCCTGGTATCAGTTAGATCCTTTTGGTGATAAAAAAAATATGAGATCATTAAAAGGTGATCATGCCCGATCTGTATTTAATGAAGTTTGCGCGCATTTTCAACGAAAGAAAATGGCAGTTCAAACAATGCCAGAAACAATCACTCCTGAGGAGTATCGGGATTCAATGTGGATTCTGTTTAAAGAACTCTTTTTGCCAAAAGAACTTGTAGCACAAATTGAAGCAAAAGCCAGAGAAGGGTATGTTACAGGATGCCGTTTAATAAAATTGGAGATTGAAATTTTTGATGAAATGTATCCTTATGATGAAGATGTAGTTTATAAAACTGTTTGGGAAAAATGGCATAAAAAGTGGAGGATAAAAAGATAAGCGTCAAAATTTGACGCTTTTATTGACAGAACAGAATAATTTTGATAAATTATATCCGGCTAGAAGCCAGGGAGGGGGTATGAGCCAGAATCAGGCAGAAGAAGCAGGCAAACAATATTATCTGATGCAGAACGGACACATTTGCGGTTCGTTTATCATTATTGAAGATAATGATATTTACATAGCATTTTATCAGGAAAATCCTTTTGGCAATGCAGTCCCAATGGATGATATGGAAAGAAAAGGTAGTGAAGAATCGTATTTAAAATTTATTTCAGATCATGCGCGATCATTATTTGTGGATGTCTGTACATACTTTGGTCGGCGAGGGTATGCAGTACAGACTGACCCATCGGCTATAACTGATGAACAGTATAGGCAGTCAATGTGGGAAATGTTTAAAAACAAAAAAATTCCGCCTGATGTTTATGCAGAATTAATGAAAAGAGTGAAGGCTCTTTTATCTAACAAAGATTCAGAAACCGGAGCAAGGCTGGAAATAGGCGTTTTCTACATTATGAGCCCGTCTGTAAACAAAAAGTCACTTATTGATCAGTGGGAAAAATGGTTTAATGCCTGGTACCCTGATAATTAAGCGTCAACATTTGGCGCTTCTTTTTGTCGCAAAAAAATAAAATAGGCAAAAATGCAAGAACTTGTTGCCTAAGTATAATTGACAAAAAATGTCATGTCTTGTAATATTTAGTGAACCGCTATAGCTGCAAAGGAGGGTAATATGGCAGCTGAGGAATTTACCCATAATAAATGGTATTATATTGTATACAAAGGTGGTACATTAGCTGGAGCAGTTAAATTTAAAATTGTTGAACATGCAAAATCTGTTTGTGGAATAATTGAATATGATTATACCTATAGCATTGTTTTCCAAAAAGATCCATGGTCAGAAAAGATTATTCTGTCTGCAGATCCTGCTTCCATTGAATTGGCTATACAGATTGCAAAAAAGTTTATTAAAGAAACAGATCAGATCGTGGGAATTGCACAAATTGATCCAGGTTTTAATCTAGATCAGCTGCGAGTAGAATTGTTCTTAATCTTTTATCATTATCTAGAAGATAGAGTAAAATTCAGAGTTGAAAAGAGAATGAAAGAAATGTCCACTTTAATGCGTGAACAAGAAAAAAAGATGGGTTTGGCTGCACTTCACGATGTGGCGATTAGAGAAGGGTTTGAAGATGAGCTAGCAAAGTGGGAAAGAGGATTTTATTCCTGGTATCCTGCCTAATATTAAACGTCAACATTTGGCGTTTTTTTAATAACGCGAAAACGCAAAAGGAACAAAAACGCAAAATTAACTTGTCGTACTTGTCTTGCTGTTTCACTTGTCGCACTTGTATTATTGACAAAATAGTATTGCAATGATAATTTAAATTAGGTATTTAACCAGAGGGGGAGACCAATGCAAAGGAAAAGGTCAGGATTTGAAAATAGACCTTTTTATCTGCTTAGCTCTCATGAACAAGTCGATAGCATATTTATAATTTGGAAGGTCAAAACCTTATATGTTCCTTTTAGACAAAAGATTCCCAATGGCAGATGGATTCCAATGGAAGATTTAGCTCATATTGTTCCCCGGCATGCGTTTAATAATGTTTGTGTATTTTTTGAAAATCAGTTTGCAGTGCAAACCAATCCAGAAAGCTTAACCAGAAAAAAAGTTAGAAATGTTGCTTGGCAAAAATTTAAAGATGATAGTGTGAGCAGTCAAACATTATCATTAATGCATAAAGCATTAAAAATACTGAAATATAGTCCTAATCGTGAGAAAATATGGCTGCCAAGACTGGAAATAGGAATAATTTACGCTTTGAATCCATATATGGGCACTGTCAGACTGCAAACCAGATGGGAAAAAGCATATTCAATTTGGTATCCTGATGAAGGAAAGAGCATAAGATATGATGATAGAAATAGTCATAATGGATTTTGTTCATCAAAAGAACATTGGGATAATCTAGACATGCTTGAATCATTAAGGAGTAAAATTGAAAAAAAGGCTGCAAATCTTCGTGAATTACGGGATCAATTCGGTGAGGAAAATGATCTTTTAAAAACAAAAGTTATCACTAAACTTATTCCTCAATGGAGATTAAATGTAGCTGCTTTGTATATGCTAAATCCCTTAGTAATGCAAAAGAAGCGAATCCAGTTTCTTTTAGATATTTGGGAGAATAGCTATTATGCTAAGAGAGGCGCCTGATAACATGTATTGAGCGCTTTTTTGATTTTAAATAATTTATAGGATAAGATATTCATATATGGATTTAAAAAAGTTCAATAAAGAACAGCAAAAAGCTATAACTCACGGAGAAGGCCCGCTTTTAATTGTGGCTGGAGCTGGAACTGGAAAAACTACAGTGGTTACACAACGGATTGCATATTTGATTGAAGAAAAAAAGATTAAACCAGATCAAATTTTAGCTGTGACCTTTACTGAAAAAGCCGCAGCTGAAATGGAAGAGCGGGTAGACAAGCTTTTGCCATATGGTGTTTTTGATAATTGGATTTTAACGTTTCATGCCTTTGCAGATAAAATTTTAAGAATGAACGGGCTTGATATGGGATTGCCAATTGATTATAAACTGCTTGACCAGACAGGCCAGTGGCTTTTAATAAAGAAAAATTTTGACAAATTTGATTTAGATTATTATAAGCCGCTGGGCAATCCAAACAAATATATTCACGCTTTGCTAAAACACTTTTCAAGATGCAAAGATGAATTAATCTCACCACAGCAGTATTTGGATTATGCTGAAGAAATAAAACTCAATACAGATTCAGCTGATTATGTGCAAAAGCTTGATTTAGAAAATTTGTCAGCTTCTGAGAGAAAAGAAGCAATGAAACAGGAAATTATGCGAGTGCAGGAAGTAGCCAATGCTTATCACACATATCAGCAATTGCTTTTAGAAAATGAAAGTTTAGATTTTGGTGATTTGATAAATTATGCAATTAAGTTATTTAAAAAAAGGCCGAATATTTTAAATCAATTTCGAAAACAATTTAAATATATTTTAGTTGATGAATTTCAGGATACAAATACTGCTCAGTATGAACTGATAAAGCTTTTAGCAGCACCAAAAAACAATTTGACTGTGGTCGGCGATGATGATCAGTCAATTTACCGCTTCCGCGGCGCATCCGTTTCAAACATCATGCAGTTCAAAGATGATTATCCAGGTTTTAAGCAGGTTGTTTTGGTAAAAAATTACAGAACCTGCCAGGAAATCTTGGACAAAGCGTATGATTTTATTCAGCTAAACAATCCTGATCGTCTTGAGAAAAAATTAAAAATTAATAAAAAACTTGAATCACAAAAAGAGGAAAAATGTGAAATTGATTATGCGCATATGCAAAACCAGCAAGATCAGGCAGATTTGATTATTCGGAAAATGATTGAATTAAAAAGTATTGATAAAGATTCGATTTGGGATGATTTTGCGATTTTAACCAGATCAAATAATTCTGGAGAAATTTTTAATAACTTGCTAGAAGAGGCAAATATTCCGCATCAATTCTTGTCACTAAAAGGGTTGTATTCAAAGGCAGTGATATTAAATGTGTTTGCTTATTTTAATTTGCTGGACAATTATCATGAAAGCCCGGCTTTATACAAAGTTTTAACTTCTGTTTGGCTTAATATCCCAGAACAGGATGTGATTAAGCTGGTTTATCTGGCAAAGAGACAGAATAAATCGCTTTTTGAAATTATAAAAGGCATTGATTTAATAAAAGATTTAAATGAAAAAACATATACACATATTAAAAAGCTGATTAGCTTGATTGAAAAGCATACGCATCTGGCGCAAAAAGAAAAAACATCAAAAGTTTTAGTCAGTTTTTTATATGATTCTGGCTATTTGGAATATTTAAAAAAGAATGAAAATAAAGAAAACCAGCTTAGTTTGTCATATTTACAAACTTTATATAAAAAAATTCAGGATTTTGAAAAAGAAGATGCAGAAGTTAAGTTGGCTGACTTTAAAGAATTGATTCAGCTTGAGTTGGCAGCAGGCGAGAGTGGGGCAATTGAAATCGATTTAGAAGCTGGTCCGGAAATGGTAAAAATTATGACCGCTCACAGTGCAAAAGGCCTGGAATTTAAATATGTATTTATTCCAGATTTGGTTGATAGAAAATTTCCGCCAGACAAGCGCAGAGAACCAATTGAAATTCCAGATGCTTTGCTTAAAATTCATATGGGAGAGGGTGATATCCACATTCAGGAAGAGCGAAGACTGTTTTATGTGGCAATGACCAGGGCAAAACAAGGTTTGTACTTTTTCTCTGCACAAGATTTTGGTTCAGCAAGAAAAAGAAAACCTTCAAGATTTTTAATTGAGCTTGGATATGAGGCAAAGGAACCGGAAAAAGCCGTTGAAATAGAGAGATCGGCCTACGCTAAAGCTTTGGCCGACAAGAAGCCTGATAAAAAGAAAGAGGAATTTTTCTATGAAGTGCCAAAAAGATTTTCCCATAGCCAGCTTTCAAATTATGAAACCTGTCCTTATAAATATAAACTGGGAAATGTATTAAAGATCCCGACTTTTGGAAAGTTTCAATTTACTTTTGGCGATACAATTCACCAGACATTAAATCAATTTTTAGCAGAATATTATAGCGCAGGTTCATCCTTGCAAAAAGATTTATTTGGCAATCCTGTAAAAGATGATCCTAAAAAGCTGAATTTGGATGATTTACTGGCCATGTATGAAAAGAACTGGTCATCTGACTGGTTTGAAGATGAAAAGCAGGAAAAAGAATATTTTGAAAAAGGAAAAAAGGCATTAAAAAATTTTTATGAGGATTTTCAAAAGCAAAAGCCAGAAGTCTGGGTTTTAGAGCGGCCGTTTAAGATTAAAGTAGGTGATTATATGATTGCCGGCCGCATTGACCGAGTAGATAAAATTGATAAAGACAAAGTGGAAATTATTGATTACAAAACAGGCATGTCAAAACAAAAGCTTTCAACACAGGACCGAAGGCAGTTGCTTTTGTATCAAATTGCAGTTGAAGAAGATTTGAATAAAAAAGTTGGCAATTTAACATATTATTATTTAGAAGATGATATTAAAATTTCTTTTGTGGGTGATGAAAAAGATAAAGAAAAATTAAAAGAAAAAATTCTTTCTCAAATATCAGAAATTCAAAATTTGAATTTCAAACCAAAACCAAATCCGCACGTTTGTGGGTTTTGTGACTTCAAAGAGATTTGCGAGTTTAAAAGATTATAAAATATGACCTGGAAAGATCCTGAAAAATGGGAGGAAATGAAAAAAGGAACAGATTGCCCATTTTGTAATGATATTCATTTGGATGTTAATCCGTTTAGTTTTAAAGTTACTGAACTCAAAAATAGTTATGTAAGATTACCCAGAAATCAATACTGGAGGGGATGGGTTTTTGTTGCACTAAAGCGTCATGCAACTGAACTTTTTGAATTATCCAATCAAGAGTTAACTGAATTTTGGCAAGAGGTTTCCTTAGCTGCAAAAGCTGTTGATATTGTATTCAAGCCAGTGAAAATCAATTATGCAATTTATGGAAATCTGTGCCCCCACATTCATTGCCATATTTTTCCACAGCAATTTGAAAATGATCCGCACGCACCAATTAAGCAAAATGAAAGAGAAATTTTATTAGCAGATGAAGAATACAAAACAATAATTAATGATTTGCGTACGGTTATTAATAAATAAATTGATTATAATTTGGATGCCGCGTCTCTGCGGCTGTTTTTATTGACAAAATTTAGCCATTGTGTTAATCTAGGATGTCAGCAAAATGCTGAATACCGCGTCCAAAGGAGGAAAAAATGAAGCGAACTTTAACATTTATAATTTTTACAATGGTTTTCTTTGTGAAATATTCTGCTTTTGCTCAGCAATTGCACCCGGGAAAAGCTGGCGAGTTGAAGATTATTTTCTTTGATCAGCAAACACAAAAAACAGTTAATCCTGCATATAAATGGAGCGATCTAAGAGCTATTGATGACTGCAGAATTGATGGCCATGCATGCGCATTGAAATGCGTAATTAACGGAAAATTTCGACATATTGAGGACAGATATTTAGGATCTTTTTTGACACTGGAAAAAGGGGAGTATAGTATATCTTTTTCAGGAATGAAGTTTATGAATGAAAACAATGATCTGTTTGTTGCCAATGCAAAGCCGTTTACAGTTAAAATTGACGTAGCCGGCGCATATGCTTTGCATGTACCTGTACGGAGATATACAAAAGTTGAGATTCGCACGGATATTGCAAATGATAATGGCATTGCTGAATTGGTGTGTTTGAAATCAAATAAAATATATGAGAAAAGACCAGGAAGATTTCTGTGGCTTTTGCCAGGTAAATATGATGTAAAATATTCCGTTGAAATGAATGAATGCAAGCTTTACGGATACATTCCTTCTCTTGGCTTTCCCAGGCCATCATGTAAACCTGATGGTTCAGATATCTATGTTTCATATCCACCAGCCGGTGATGCTTTCCGCATGGAACATACTGCAAAGGAAAATACTGGATTTAGCGGTCCAATCATTTTTCAGCTCGGCCACATGAATGGTTCTGCTCCAATTATTGATTGGGAAGAAGCTGAATATCATAATGAGGAAGTCATAACTATCCCGGAAACTGAAAAAGTAGTGTACATTAGAGTAAAAGACTTTTAAAAAAATCATCGACTTTAATCAAAGTCGGTTTTTTTTGACAATAAAGTATTATGTTTGATAAAGTATATGCATATTAATAAGCTTCACAAAATATGAAAATTACTATGATCGGTACTGGCTATGTAGGTCTGGTGTCAGGCGCCTGCTTTTCTGATTTAGGCAATGATGTAACCTGCCTGGATATTAATGAAGAAAAAATCAATAAGCTTCGCGCAGGAAATATTCCAATTTATGAACCTGGATTAAAGGAAATTGTGCAAAGAAATGCTAATGAAGGCCGGCTGACTTTCTCAACAAGTTATGAAGATGCAATTGCTGGTAGGGAAGTTGTTTTTATTTGTGTTGGCACACCACAGCTGCCATCAGGCAAGGCTGATTTAAAATATATTTTTCAGGCTGCAGAATCAATAGCTCAGCATATAAATAATTTTACTGTTATAGTTCAAAAAAGCACAGTACCAGTAGGTACAGCTCAAAGAATAGAAGAAATCATAAAATCAAAAACAAATGTTGAGTTTGAAATTGTTTCAAATCCTGAATTTTTAAAAGAAGGCGCAGCAGTAAAAGATTTTCAAAATCCTGACAGAATAATAATAGGAACTGAAGGCGAAAGAGCACAAAAAGTAATAGAAAATTTATATCGACCTCATTCTAGAGTCAACCGGCCAATACTTTTTATGAAAAGAGAAACGGCAGAACTTGTTAAATATGCAAGCAATGCTATGCTGGCCACCAGGATTTCATTTATGAATGCTTTGACTCCTTTTTGTGAAAAAACTGGAGCAGATATTAAAGAAGTGGCAAAAGGTATGGGACTTGATGGCAGAATTGGGCCAAGATTTTTGCAGGCTTCACCAGGGTATGGGGGATCTTGTTTTCCCAAAGACATTCGGGCAATTATTGATTTTTTAGAAAGCAGTCAAGTCAATGCTCAGTTTTTCCGGGCAATAGATCAGCTAAATGAATTTCACAAAAAATCTCATTTAAATAGAATAAGAAAATTCGTATCCGAGTTAAGGAATAAAAAAATTGCAATCTGGGGATTATCTTTTAAACCCAGAACTGATGATATCCGTGAATCTGCTTCGCTGACTTTAATTGAACAGCTGTTAGAGCAGGGTGCAAATGTCAGCGCGTATGATCCAGAGGCTATAGAAAATACAAAAAAAGTTTTTCCAAATATTGAATATGCGCAGAATCCCTATGAAGCAGTTAATGGCGCAAGCGCAGTTGTCATTATGACAGAATGGGATGTTTTTAGAAGTATTGATTTAAATAAAGTTAAAGAATTGATATTAGAAAAAAATATTATTGATTGTAGAAATATTTATGATCCTCAGGAAGTGAAAAATTTGGGATTTAATTATGCTGGAGTAGGGCGGTAATGTTAAGTAAAAAAAATAGTGTTTTTTCAGATATACTAGCTATTTAAAAATATAAATTCAATTATTATTTTTTTCTATACAGGCAAAGGCCTGCTTTGCCCTTTGCAATGTTGGCTTGCGCCAAGTTACTTTTTGGCGCCAAAAAGTAACCAAAAACCGCTGGGGGGCTTCAAATGCGAAGCGGTTGTCATGCTTAATGATCTCGCCAGGGGCAATCAGCCCCCCAGACCCCAGATGCTATACACGAATAAATGTGCTGAATAACATTTAAAAAAATCCTGCCATTTTATGACAGGGTTTTTATATTTGAATAATCATTCTGGACAGTCTCCTGAAAGCCAACCAACCATGATCCCATCTATTGTATAGATGTAAAAACCATGCTGATGCCTGAGTGAGCTAAGATTAAGCTTTGTCCCTTGCTTAAGAAGACTAATAGATATTGTTGTTTCACCTCCAGCCTGCCATACTTGACGAATTCTGACAGGGTAAGGATTTGTATTTTCTAGCCATGCGTTTTCGATTGAACCTGAGCCACAACCATGTAGCACAACTCCTTCAGATGTTTTAACCCAGATTTTAGCTGTAGGTAGAGATTCACAGTTGTTCTTTTCAGAGCATGCTGAAGTCATTGTAAGTATTGATACAAATATAATGGAGGGTAGGCATTTCATTTCTTATCTCTTTTCCTTTCCAAATTATTCTTAAAAGCTCTTAAGCCGCGTTCATAATTTCCAAAATGTTTAACAATATTGAAAAGAAGATGTGGAGCTATTTGATGAAGAAAAATTTTACCTAAAATTTTGCGTTTTGCTCTTTTCATCAATTGCGCTAATTCATAGAAAAGCTGAATTTTACAAAGATAATAATAGGAGGCTTCAAATCCACTCTCCGAAACCTCAACATTCAAATATGCATTAAAGCGATGATCGCAATAGGGGCATTGAGTAGTAATATTCAGTGGATCGTTCAGCCAGCCGTTTTTAATTTCATCTTCATTCATTTTGTAATTGCATTGAGGACAAATCGCTTCAGGCTTGATTTTTGCCTGCTCTAATTTTTGCTCAAGTCTTTCAGAAAGAGTCAGCCTTTGTCTTAAGCTTTGTGTAAGAACCATTTATACCTCCTTTTGTGGTTATATATTTTTTTAACATATAATAAAACAAATGTCAACCTTTGACAAAAGACTAAATCAATTGTACGATTTATTAGATGATCATTGAAAAAAAGGTGAAAGATGGAAGAAGAAAAAAAAATAACAAAATTCTTTGAAGGTGCATTGATAGAGCCAAGGAAGGTTAAGGTATTAAAGTATCAGACAGATATATATAAAGAAATAACAAATATTTCCGGACCTAATTTTTATAAAAATTGGGGCATTGTGCTGCCTACTGGCACAGGTAAAACATATATAGCAATGCTATTGGCTGACTTTTTTTGTGACATAGGATCAATTTTAATGATGGCTCCGACAAATCCGCTTTTGCAGCAGCACTATAAAACTTTTCAAGAATGTTTAAGGTTTCCAGATGAAGTTCATTTGGTTGCAGGCGGAAATCCGAAAAAAAGAAATGAGATATGGAATCAAAATGGAATATTTTTAGCCACTCCACAGACAGTGGCTGCAGATTTAAAGCATGGCAGGCTACGCTTTGATAAAAGGATATTTTCCATGGTTATTTGCGATGAAGCGCATTTAGCTGCTGCTGGCAAATATGCATATTGCAAAATTTCCCAGTATGCCAGAACTCATAATGTAAAAGTTATTGCCATGACTGCCTCTCCTGGCAATGAGGGCAAAAGATATAGAATTAAAAAGAATTTGAATTTGGGTAGATGGATAATTAAAACAGAAAAAGACGAAGAGGTGAAAGAACACACGCACGCTAAGGAAGAAATCCCCAGAGTAGATGCATTGCCAAAAGAATTAGATGAAATGAGAATTCGAATTGAAAAACATTTGAAGGAAAAGGCCACCTATTTTCATAGGTATAACTATAGGGTAAAACCAGATACGATTTTACGCAGGAAACAATTAAAAGTATTGCGGGCAAGCATAGTCGCCAAGGGAAGGCCGGCCATGTGGCATCCTTTGAAGGTTTATAGTATTTACGGAAAGTGGTTGTATTTGTATGAAGTATTAATGACAGAAAATTATGAATCAGCTTTGCGCTATATGGAAAAACTGGAAAAAGAGGCAGTTGGTAAATCCAGAATTTCTGCAGTTTATGAAATGTGTACTGGCTTGCTGTTCCAATGGGTAAAAGTCAGATTAAAAAAACTGATTGGTCAAGGCAAGCTTCATCCCAAAGCGAAAGCTCTGCTTGAGCTTTTAGATTACATTTGGAAGCCGGGTTACTCAATTGTTATTTTTGGGAATTCGTATAAAGTGAATCAAGATCTAACAAATATGATTGAGCAAAGTAAATTTGATTTTTCTGATCAGGTGAGATTGATTGCTGGTAAAAAGTTTATGAATCAAAAAACTCAGCAGCAAATATTAAAGGATTTTACTGACAAGAAGTTCAGTATTCTAATTTCAACCACAGTGCTTGAACTTGGTATGCATTTACCAGTACTGGACGCGTTGATCAGTTATTCGGTTCCCAGAACTGACATTTCATATGTGCAGAGAAGGGGACGGGTTGGCAGAGTAAGAATTGGCACGATTTATGTACTAATGGTTAAGCATGAAGCTGACCGGACAATGTTTTTTGCCACCAGGGCAACTGCCAGATCAATTGAAGACAAAATGCAACTGGCGTTTGAATTTTAAGTCTTGCATTCAAAATGTGAGACTTTTTTATTTGAGCTGCCGCTCTGGGCTATGCATTGCTAGTTATGGATTCCTGCATGCGCAGGAATGACAGGCAAGACGGCAGCAGCTTTGTCTTTGTAAAGATATTCCAGCTTCTAAACCAATACCTCAACCTGCCTTTTCATTAATATTTGTGCTAAAATATATCCATATGAGAAGATTAGAGCCGATTTCTAATTTAATTAAAAAAAAGACAAGATCAAAACTGGCCAGACCAATCGCAGCCAGTGTTGTTTTAGATAAATTCAAAAAGATTTGTGAGCAAAATTTAAGCACTGTAGTTTATTCTGGGATTAAAATGGTCAGCTATCATAATAAAGTGATAAAAATCAGCTGTCAAAATAGCGCCATTGCCCAGGAAGTAAAGCTAAATCAACAAAAATTAATAGATGCATTAAATAAAAAAGAAGGAAGACAAGTAGTAGAGAAATTATCAATAATATTCACATAAAATAAGCAGAAAATTCACTTGCCAAACGTATTTTTTCCTGCTAAAATAATTGCAAATAGCGTGAGTTATGACTTTACGTAAATATTTAATTTTTTTATTCGTTTGTACAGGCTTTTGCTGGCTGACCTGGTTTTTTGTCATCAGATATACTAATCCTGAAACTACAGGATGGCTGGGCTTTGCATTTTTTTATTTAAGCCTGTTCGTCTCTTTAGTTGGAACATTTTCAATTTTTGGTTTTTTAGTCAGAACGATGTTTAAAAGAGAAGAAGTTATTTATAAAAAAATAGACGTATCAAGCAGGCAGTCAATTATTTTAAGCTTATTAATAATTATCAGCTTAATTCTTCAGTCACAAAGACTGATGACCTGGTGGAATTTTGTGATTTTAGTGGCTGCTATTTCATTAGTTGAAATATTTTTTATTTCTTATCGTAAATTTCGTAATTAAATCCGAATCCACGAATGTATCCGGATACCCCAAATGCCCCGAATAAAAAATAAAATTAATATTCGAGGTATTCGGATGGGAAATTCGGGTCATTCGGATTAATCTATGAGACAAACAAAATACTTTCTCAAAACACTAAAAGAAAAACCAAAAGATGAGCCGTCAGTAAATGCGGAATTTTTAATCCGTGGTGGGTTTGTAGACAAATTAATGTCTGGCGTATATTCTTATTTGCCAGTCGGTTTTAGAGTTTTAAATAATATAAAAAGAATTGTTCGAGAAGAGATGGATAAACTGGGAACTCATGAATTGTTAATGCCAGCTTTGCAGCCAAAAGAATTGTGGCAGGAAACCGGACGCTGGGATGAGGGTAAAGAAATTATGTTCCAGTTTACAGGCAGGTCAGGGAAAGGCGTCGGTCTTGGATGGACCCATGAAGAAGTGATCACAGATATTGTTCGTACAAGAATCAAGTCATATAAAGATCTTCCAGTTGCTTTATATCAGATTCAGGATAAATTCAGGAATGAGCCTCGGGCGAAATCAGGGCTTTTGCGTGGGATTGAATTCTCAATGAAAGATCTGTACAGCTTTCATAAAGATAATAATGACTTTGAAGAATTTTATGAAAAGGTAAAAACTGCGTATTTGGTTATATTCAAACGCTGTGGTTTAGATTCAATAATAACTGAAGCCTCAGGAGGAGATTTTACAGAAAAATTTTCTCATGAATTTCAGGTTGCATGTCCAACAGGTGAGGATACTGTCATTCACTGCACAGATTGTGATTTTTCCAAAAATAAGGAAATAGTTGATAAAAAGGAGCTAAAAGATGTTTGTCCAAAATGCGGCTCAAAGCTAAAGGCTGAAAATGCCATAGAGGTTGGTAATATATTTCCTTTAGAAACAAAATACTCTCATCAGATGAAAGCAGTTTACACAGATGAAAATGGCAAGCAGCAGCCTGTTATTATGGGTTGTTATGGATTGGGACCAAGCCGAGTAATGGGTTCAATCGTAGAAGTTCATCATGATGAAAAAGGAATAATTTGGCCGTGGGAAATAGCACCATTTAAGATCCATTTAGTTGGCATTGGGCTGGATGACGCAGTGGTAAAAAAACAGGCTACAGCCATATATAATGTGTTAAATAAAAAATATGCTGATAATGTTCTGTTTGATGACAGGGAAAATAAAACAGCCGGCGCAAAATTAGCAGATAGTGACTTGATCGGCCTCCCAATTCGGATAGTAGTTAGTCCAAAGACCTTGGAAAAGCAGAGCTTTGAAATAAAAAGGAGAAAAGAGACAGATTCAAAGTTGATGAAAATAAAGCGATTGGAGGAGGCAATTGAAGATTATTATGTTTAAACGATTTTTAAATAAATTTTCAAAAAAAATCGGTATTGATTTAGGTACTTCTAATACAACTATATGTATTCAGGAAAAAGGAATTATCATAAATGAGCCGTCAATTGTTGCAATTAATAATCGTTTTGATCAGATAATTGCAGTTGGAGAAGAAGCTCAAAAGATGCTTGGCAAAACGCCAAGATTTATAACCATTTCAAAACCCCTAGTTAACGGAATTATTTCTGATTTTGAAGTAACTGAAAAGATGCTTAAATATTTTATTGATAAAATCCAGCATGAAAGCCTGAATTTGTCTGCCAGGCCAATGGTGGTTATCGGTATTCCTCTTGATGTTACAGAAGTTGAAAAAAAAGCGGTTGAAGACGCAGCCTTGGGAGCTGGAGCTGGGCAGGTTTATTTGGTAGAAGAAGTTATGGCTGCTGCTATCGGAGCCAGGCTGCCGATCCAGGATCCGTCCGGAAGTTTGATTATAAATTTAGGCGGCGGCAAAACAGAGATAGCAGTTACCTCATTAAATGGAATAGTTACCTGGCGTTCTTTAGATATTGCTGGGGAAGAGCTCAACAAAAATATAATTTATTATGCTAGAGACCATTTTAATTTATTGATAGGCGAAAAGATAGCTGAAAATATTAAGACAACAATTGGGTCAGCTCATCAGGATGGAGAATCCTCGTCAATTGAAATGCGCGGCCGTGATTTAATAACCGGTCTGCCGAAGGAAATTATAGTAGATGATTATCAAATCAGAGAAGCAATGAAAGCATCTATTAATTCTATTATTGAAAATATTAAAACGACGCTGGAAAATACTCCGCCGGAATTGGTGGCTGATATTTATGAAAGGGGAGTCGTACTGACTGGCGGCGGCGCACTGCTTCGTGGCATTGATAAAGCGATTTCTTCCAGTATAGAAATTCCTGTTCGAGTAGCTGACGACCCGCAGACATGCACTATCAGAGGGCTGAATATTTTGCTGGAAGACAGTAAGCTACTAAATGAAGTGGAATTACCTCCGGCGAATGAAGAAAGAGTGGTTAGATAAAGCAGCCGTTTCAAGTTCTGTAAATAATGTCCGAAATATTTAGTTTCGGATTTATTTTCCAATATTTATGCAAGTAACAAAAATAACAAAAATAGTGGCAATAGTTTTAATCTCCTTGGTATTAATAATAGTTTTGCATTATACTGGGATTTTACGGCCAATAGAAAATGCGCTATCAGCTGTTTTGCGTCCAATCCAAAATAAGGTTTTTAGCTTGTCAGGAAGAATTAATGATGTTTATTATGATCAAAAATCCAAGCAGGACCTACTATTTGAAAACCAGAAGCTCAAGGACGAATTAATTGCAAAACAATATTCAGAAAGCAAAATTAAAGAGCTGGAGCAGCAAAATGAATTTTTGCGTAAACAGGTCAGCTTCTTTTCAGAACGAAATATAAACGGTATAGCAGCCAATGTCATTGGCCGGAGCCAAGACAATTTTCAGAATTTTTTAATTCTAGATAAAGGGGAAAAACAGGGAATAATAGAAGGCTATGCGGTAACCATTCAGGACGTAGTGATTGGAAAAATTTATGACGTTTCCAAGTACACCTGTAGGGTTCTGCTGATAAACGATACTTTTTCCAAGTTGGCTGTTTCAGTTCAAAATAAGGATTATTCAATTGGAATTTTGAGCGGCGAATACGGCCTGGGTTTGAGAATTGACCTAATCCCGCAGAATGAAAAAATTAGCGAAGGGGATTATGTCATTACCTCAGGTCTGGAAGAAAATGTTTCCCGCGGATTATATGTCGGTCAGATTGATAGTATTATTTATACAGAAGGAGAATTGTTCCAGACTGCTTTTGTCAAATCGCCGATTGACTTTAATAAAATAAATTTAGTCAGCATTTTGCAGGTTTCTTATGATAGTGAAAACAATTAAAGTAACACTGTTTCTATTCATTGTTTTTATAATGCAAGTTAGTTTTTTGCCTGGCCTTTTTTATCCATTAAATAAACTAAATATATTTTTACCGGTATTAATATTTTTTCTCGTTTTATATGAAGAAAAAGTAACCATGATCTATGCAATTGTTTTTTCTGTCTTTTTGGCGATTTCTTCTTCCTTGCCCTTAATTTTAAGTATTTTTGTTTTGCCATTAGCAATCGCAATTTTAGTAAAAATTTACAATCGTTTTTTTACAAACAAATCAATATATTCACTTTTGCTTCTCAATTTACTCCTTCTTTTATTTTATCAAATCATAAATACAGTTTTTTTTCTGATATATTATTTTTATAATTATAAGACATTTTCCGCTGCGATTAATTACAATGCAATCCTAAATAGTTTTATCTGGCAGGCAGTGCTATCAAGCGTTTTTGTTTTTATCGCATTTTTCTTTGTTAATTATCTTTCAAATAAATTAAAAACAGTATTTATTGACGCAACATAAAATATTATGGCCAAGCAGGATCAAAACGAACCAGTAGAAAAAAAATTTGATTTTTTTGAATTGACAAAATTGAAGGACAATAAGCTTCATAGAAACAGCCGGCTGAGCTGGACAGAAGAAGCTTATATCAATTTTTCTGACAAGGAAATAAATAAATCAAACAAGATTTTTTTTGGACTTTCGATCGGCAATAAAGTTCTTAAGGTTTTTTTATTTATAATATTTATTAGCCTGGGCATACTACTTGGACGGGCAGTACAGCTTCAGGTCGTTCAGGGTGATGAATATTTACAAACTGCTGAACAAAACCGTCTTCGGGTTCATTATGTAAAAGCTTCACGCGGGATAATTTATGACCGACAGGGGCGGCCCTTGGTTTCAAATATTCCAAATTTTAATCTTTTTATAACTCCTTTTGATTTTCCACAAGACGAGCAAAAACAACAGAACATAAAACAGAATTTGGAGCAAATTATTAACGCTGATTTGACAGAGAACATGGAGGATGCTCTAAAAAAAGACCCAAGGCAAAAGGAATATTTTGAGCCATTGATTTTGTTTGAAAACATTCCTTATCAAAAAGCGCTCCAGCTGGAAATAATGACAGTTAATATGCCGGGTATTTCGATCGAATATGATACTAAGAGGCATTATATGTTTGCATTACCAGAAGTGGAGGATCCTTTTTTATACAATAGTTTGTCTCATGTAATAGGATATGAAGGAAAATTATCAGAAAATGAATACGATGATTTGCGAGGCATTGGTTACTTATTAAATGACCGTATTGGAAAAACTGGCATTGAATACAGCTATGAACAAGTATTACGCGGCAATCATGGAAAAAAACAGGTTGAGGTTGATTCTCAGGGTAAGGAAAAAAAGATAATCGCAAAAGAAAAGGCAGAGCGAGGCAAAGGGGTGATTCTCTCAATTGATCTGGAAGTTCAAAATAAGCTTGAAGAAATCTTAAGAAATTCATTAGTAAAGAATGAAAAGAAAAAAGGAGTGGCTGTTGCCATGAACCCGCAAAACGGAGAGATATTAGCAATGATCAGCCTGCCAAGCTATGATAATAATGATTTTGCGACTGGAATTGAAGCAGATAAATACAAGCTTTTAATAGAAAATGAAAATAATCCGTTATTTAACCGTACTATAAAAGGCGAATATCCTTCAGGCTCGACTATAAAGCCGGTAATTGCCAGCGCAGCGCTGGAAGATGGAATTGTTAATGAAAATACAAGTTTTTTAAGCACTGGCGGCATCAGAATTGGTGAATGGTTTTTTCCAGACTGGAAAGCAGGCGGTCATGGATTAACAGATGTAAAAAAAGCAATATCTGATTCTGTCAATACATATTTTTACACTGTTGGTGGCGGTCATGGAGATTTTGAAGGCCTTGGAGTAAAAAAAATTAATTATTACGCTGCTTTGTTTGGCCTGGGCCAGCAGACTGGCATTGATTTAGCTGGTGAAAAACCTGGGTTTTTACCAACTCCAGAATGGAAATATGAAATAAAAGAGGAGCAATGGTATATTGGCGACACTTATCATTTATCAATTGGACAAGGCGATTTACTGGTAACGCCACTTCAAATTGCTAATTTTACGTCTGTTTTTGCAAATAAAGGCAAATTTATAAAGCCGCATTTGGTCAGGCAATTCATTGATCCAGAACAGAAAACAATATTTGAGAGAAAAGTTGAAATTGAAAGAGAGGACTTCATTGATCCGTATAACATAGACATTGTCAGGCAGGGTTTAAGACAGGCAGTAACTTTTGGCAGTGCGCGATTATTAAATTCCTTGCCAGTAACTGCAGGTGCAAAGACTGGAACTGCCCAGTGGGGAAAGGACAGAGATCCTCATGCCTGGTTTACCAGCTTTGCCCCATATGAAAATTCTGAAATTGTTGTTACAGTATTAGTAGAAGAAGGTGAAGAGGGCAGTACTGTGGCAGCACCAATTGCCTATGAATTTTTGATGTGGTATTTTAATGAGTATAAGGGCTGATTTACGAGGATATTGGCCCATTGTTATATAGATTTCCAATCCCGCTGCCCTGAACGTCATTCCCGCGGAAGCGGGAATTTCTTAATAGTTTTGTATAACCCAAAGCTGCGGTAATGTATACATATAAATATGAAAGAAAAACCAAAACAATCACTTGAAAATCAATTGCAAATGGCCCGCCCCAAGCGTGCTGAAGTTAAGCGTGTCCCTTTGACTCCAGAAGAAAAGGAATTTTTAGGTGAGATTATGGATAAGGCTGTGGCAGCAGAAAAGGCAGGGAAGCTGCAAGAAGCATTAGATTTATATACTGATTATAAAAATGAATTATTAAAAATTAAAGAAGAAAAAGAAAAATTTGATAAAATAAAAGAAGAACCAGGCATTAAAAGCCTGATTGCTATGGGTTTAGATAGAAAATTTATTGAAGAAAACTTTGATCTGACAAAGCTACCTGAGATTAAATCAAAAGGTGACCTGTTATTTAGTGGCATGAAAATTAAAGAATTTCCTAATATAACGGTTAATGGCAATTTGGATTTGGGAAGCTCAACAATTAATAAATGGGATAGCGGGGGATTAATGATTAATGGAGATTTTATTTTATCTGCCGTAGATACAAAGTCATTGCCAGATGGTATATTTGTTGTTGGAAATGTATATTTGCAGAATTCAACAATACAGGATTTGCCTGATGAATTTCATGTTGACAGAGATATATATGTTAAAAATTGTAATGCTAAAGTAAAACAAAAAGCTCAAGTGTTAAAGGTAACTGGAAGAATTAAAGGAAGTGTACATAATTAGAAAATTCAAGCTGAAGATTTAAAAATTTATGCATGAAAAAAGTTCAAAATCTTTCGAATCCCAACTCCAAATGGCCCGCCCCAAGCGTGCTGAGGTTAAGCGTGTGCCTTTAACTCCAGAAGAGAAAGAATTTTTAAGAAAAATTATGGATAAGGCAGTGGCTGCGGAAAAGGCTGGAGATTTGCAGCAAGCTTTGAATTTATATACGGATTATAAAAATGAATTATTAAAAATTAAAGAAGAAAAAGAAAAAAAAGAAAAAGAAGAAAAAGAAGAACGAGGGGGAATTAAATGGACAAAGGAAAAATTAGAAAACTGGATTGCTAGCATTGGAATTGCTGAAGAAGATTTTGTGGAACAATATTTTGATTTATCCAAGTTGCCAAAATTAGAATCAAAAGGTTCTTTGGATTTCAGCAACCTTATGATTGATATGTTTCCTGCTGATATGAAAGTTAAAGGAACTCTTACGTTGAGTAAATCAGTATTTAGAAAGGGGTTTGGTTCCGGATTGATCGTTAAAGGAGATCTAATAATGAATCGTTCAGCTATTAGTCATTTACCTAATAATATAAAAATTGATGGTAAATTAATTTTACGAAATTCAACAGTACAAGATTTACCTGATGATATATACATTGGTTCAGATATTTGGGTTGGAAATTGTAAAGAAAAAGTAATTGAAAAAGCAGGAAGACTTAAAGCTGAAGGAAAAATTAAAGGTGATGTTAAATATTAA